>VOFH01001738.1_pt1 | contig 23942 bp, 32 predicted proteins | sample 5384091 | NCBI WGS metagenome assembly VOFH01 (sample SAMN12384727, study PRJNA508395) | human gut metagenome | isolation source: healthy gut G | host: Homo sapiens
TGGCCACAGAATTGAAATTATTATATTTAGAAAACAACAAATTAGGAATTCCTTGACCTTAGTAATAATAGTAATCTGGATGTTATTCCTGTAGTGATAATAAGTTAACACAATTAAAATATTAGTAATTGTACTTTATTATATGGGTTCGATTGTTCAGATAATCAGTTAACGGAGTTGGATGTTAGCAAATGCAATATACTTTGGTATTTTAACTGTGATGGGAATCAGTTGTTTTCACTGGATTTAAGTAAAATACAGACTTGACAAGTGGAACACAAAGTCCCCAAACAAGAACTTTGCTCATCACCAGTGAAACATTAGATTTGAAAGATATTGATTCGAATATTTTAGGTGATAAAATAGATAATCCCACAGGTGCAACCTTTAACGGAACAGTAATCAGTGGTTATACAAAAGGAAATAATATTACTTATACTTATGATACTGAAATGGCAAAACAATGGAAGTCACGATTATTCCTGATATTCGGTACAACTATTTATCTTTTTCAGAACGGAATCAAGCATTTACCGATTGGAAACAAGGCTATACTGCCCCACATTTTATATGTAGAGGAACAGGAGTGATACTGCCAACAGCAGATAATGTAGAAAAGGAAGGATATATATTTGCCGGTTGGTATGATAACGAAAATTTCATCGGAGACCCTATTGATAAAATAAATTCAACAGATACAGGAGATAAAATATTGTATGCAAAATGGGTTCGGGAAACATTCAGTGTTACGATTCCCAAAAAGAATTACTCTATCGGGTAAAACAAAATCGGGTACATACACTGTAACTTGCACCGGAGCAATTGGAGATTCTCGCTATTTCCTGTCGTACCGGATTCTTTCTTTACAATGACTCAAAAAGGTAAAGCAGATATAACAGCTACAAATTGGTACAGCAAATAACTAAATTTAGGTCACCGGACTATACAGGCTCTTTAGGAGATGACGAAACAGAAATGGGAACAGATATAGAAGGTACCATTCATGCCCCGGATTTAACTGCTGGGAGTTGGAATGGTTCATTTAATTTTAAAATAACTCTCATTTAAAATATATAAAACTCTAAACAAAAAAAAATTGAGCCAGTATAGAAGTTTATAAAAGAAATTGAAGCATTTTATGATACTTATCTTCCTACAGAAGATACAAAGAGAAATATTGACTTGTTTGATAAGATGTTCCCCAAATTATTGTTGGATTAGTGCTACTAAAAAATTGATTTTATAATTTGGGGATATAATAAAGAGTCCTCTACTAATAAAAATAAGTATATGAAAAGACATTCTAAAATTAGAATGTCTTTTCTTTTTATTTTAAGGGGTGGTTCCATTGATTTAGGTAAGCACTTTATACATTTCTCAACAGCAGCTGTATAACAACAATCGGGATATATGTCCCGGAAAGGAGATATGAAAATATTCGCGAATATTTTTAAAACAGGCAAAAGAAAAATATTAGCAGGTATTATGTCAGTTGGTTATGGTACTGTTCATACTGCCTATCACAAACTTTACAGCAATGGCGGCAGAAACGGAAGTACAAAGCAGCGATTAGAATTTGCGGCCGAAAAAGGTTTGTCGAATGGGTAGATACAGAAGGATACCTGAAAGAAGAATTTTATCAAGACAAGCTGTCACAGTATGACTTAGAGCAAATGGGCGTCAATCTCTCATCAATAACTTTGGAGAGAATGAACGTACTGCACATAAACCAGTTACAAACCGGTTTCATGACACGTACTGTCACGGGCTTCCGAGATATGGTGACGGACGGGGTTAACGTTGTCGGATACTTTGAAGTTGACGGCCGTGTGGCTGTTTGTGTCCAGCATAGCGTAACCACTCCGGGTTTTAGGCAGTTCCACCGGAACGCCGGTGGAAAAGCTTTTAATCAGGAGTTAAGAAAAGTTTTATATTACGGCAGCCACGGTCCAGGCACCATTCTTGGTACATCAGACAAAGACTGGTGGTGACTTCCTTGCCGCCAGCCGTGCAAATGGTGATACAGCGAGGAACTAACGCAGCTTAGCTTTACTTTATGAATACCATTGCAGGATTACCGGAAGCACCGTCTAATTTTCATGTATGGGTTGTGAACACCAATGGCGGTGCCACACAAGATTTAGCGTACTGGACATTAGATGAAAAAAGGGTATGTAAATCTAAATAAAACATCTGCCAATCGGAACTGACGAATAACAATTCATGTTATTCCCTTGCCGGCGCAGTCTATAGTATCTATACCGAATGGGACTGTATCAATCAAGTAGGTACTTTAACCACTGATGAGTGGGGCAATACAAATACGGTAAGTAAATGCCGGAACATACTATGGCAAAGGTGCGACGTTTCCCCATAAGCATGTAACTGTGAAGTGGGAGGATTTTCTCTTTGAAAATTACAACTGAATATCCGATGTTCGGAATGATACCCGTCATGTTGGGTTGAAACGAACAGTCTAATCTCCCGCATGCAAAGATATATAACAAATTATCTTTTGTATGAAGCCGGAATAAAAGTCGGCAGAACAAAACCTAAGTCATAAAAACATATGATATGGTTTTGGATATGCCGAGACGCCCTAAAATATCTATGGTGAGAATGACCTGAATCAGGTCTGACGAACGAGCGAATGTACGAGCCGATAGTAGACTGTTGAAAGACAGTAACCGCATAGGCGGTGACAGACACACGCAAAGTACTTTCTTTGGCGGGAACTGCGGGAATCTTAACGATGAGGAGATTAGTTCTGTCCGGCTCATAGCGAGCACCTAAAGATATAGAATGAAAACAAGTTTTCATTCATTTGAAAGCTAAGATATTCGGAACGTGGAAAGCAGAAACATCATAGCCGCCGACTGTTATCGGGATGTTTTCTGTGAGCGAGGGCACGACCGTTGAAGTTGCTGTAATGGCAGCCGAGGAACAGCCCTCAGTCTGATTTTGTTGATAGTATTTTTAAACCATAACTTGAAATTATTCTAAAGTATATTTTATAATATAATATAAAATCATATTTAAACTGCATCCTTTTTATTTATAAAAACCCTATTTATTGACAAAGAACAATTCGAAAATATAACCTATAATATAACTTGAAATGTATATTATCGTAATGACGGAGAAAAGGATGATATATGAGATGAAAAAAGAAACTGATTGCATTAGTACTGACTGCTGCGGCTGTATCTTTGTTTGCTTTCACTGCATGCGGAGAAGGTACGGAAACGGAAAGTGAAACTGTAAGCAGTGCAGCAGAAAGCAATGTGATTTCAGAAACAAGTGCAAAGCCTAGGCATATATGTACAAGATACGGACAATGACGGTGTACCTGATAAAAGTGGTAGACAGAGACGGAAATGATTTAGGTGATTTATACACCGTAAAAGACGGTATTTATGAAGGAGAAAACATTGGTGTTACCTATGGAAAATACAGAGATATATACTGCTTCCAAAACAAAGTGCAGCCGAAAGCACGGAACAGCCTGAAGAAGCAAATACAGAAACTGCCGAAAATACCAATCAAAATGGAACTCAACAGCAGACAGCAAACGGTAATTCTGGTACAAATGTAAATGCTGACACAGTTACCAAAAGCAGTGTAAACACCAATACTTCAAAGGAAATGCAAAATACTGCAAATCATGCCAACACCGGAGGAGGCAACACCTCTGCAACTGCACCTGCACAGCCAGCAGTGCATGCTCCTTATATCAACAGCAGTATGTAGTTGACACTCCTGCTTGGACGGAAGAAGTTCCAGTGACACAAACTGTTGAATGGGCTATGTGTACTACTTGTGGTGCAGATATAACAGGTAATGCAGCCGCTCATATCAAAAGAACATGCCCCTAAAAAGGGTGAAGCTACAGGTGGTTGGAAATCTCAATTTAAACAAGTACAAACCGGTACAAAAACAATTTATCACGAGGAAGTCGGACACTGGGAAAAAATACTTATCTGCAACGGCTGCACAGGTTCTCATTAATCCTTTTCAAATATCATTCATTCTTTTTAAGGCACTCTAAAATCGAATTTAGAGTGCCTATTTTTACTATCAACAAACAAAATCAGATGGAACGCCGTGTGCGGTGAAAGCCACATGCACGGTGTGGGTCGAGGAAAACCTGAAGATGACATCAAAGGTTACCTATCGACATAAATTACTGCCCCACAAAGGGTTTGCTTTAGACGGAAATACGTACGAAATAGTTGTTACCGGTGGACAAACTGCTACCGTTTATGTACAAGATATTCCACAAAGTGACCCTACATATATATTGCTACAAAAACAAGATTCTGAAACAAATTTAGATGTCCCACAAGGTGGCGCAAGTTTAGCAAATGCTGAATTTACTATCAAATATTTCTCCGGACTATATGACACCAATCAGAAATTCAAAGGAATACCCCCACAAGAACTTGGGTGCTAAAAACTGATAGTGATGGATTTGCTTATTTAGATAACGGATGGAAAATATCTGGTGATGAATTTTATTTTCAGTTCTATGGGAGAATAACTCTCCCTATTGGCACAATCACTATTCAAGAAACTAAAGCCCCTGAGGGTTATCTAATCAATCGAAATCTTTGTTCGTCAAATTACAAGCGACGGTTTTTGCGGAAGGTGTACACACTTATAACGCTCCGATTGTACCAGAACAGTCTATCCGCGGCGGTGTACAGGTACGTAAAGCAGATGCTGAAAATAATACTGCACAAAGGTAACGGTACACTTGCAGGCACACAAATTGAAATTATCAATAACAACGCCAATACCGTTACAGTAAACGGCGTTACCTTACCAGCCGGGCGAAGTTGTTTTAACTCTTACCACAAGTGAAGACGGTACGGCTGTCACTGCTGCGGATACCCTTCCCTACGGTCATTACCGTTACCGTGAGCGTGCCTCCAACAGGCTACCAGCCCAATACTTCTTTTTGAAGGTACCTTTGACATCACGGAAAACGGTGTCATTGTTGACCTAACAGGTGAAGAAAACACCATTAACGACTCTGTTATTCGCGGTGGTATAAAGCTGCAAAAACGCGATTTGGAAACAGGTCTTTCTGCTCCTCAAGGCGGTGCCACACTGGAAGGTGCAGTATTTGAAATTACCAATATAGCTCTTCCCTGTTCTGGTTGAAGGCCAAACTATATCAACCTAACGAGGTTGTGAAGACTGTTACAACTGGTGCGGATGGCTCCATTACTACTGCGGCGGATCTTCTTCCCTACGGCAGCTACCATGTGGATGAAGTAACCGCCCCTGACGGCTATCTTCCCGAAGGAACCTTGAGCCGCAGCTTTTCCATTACGGAAAACAGGTCATTGTTGATCTGACCGAAAGCACATCTATCTTAAATCAGATTAAACGAGGCGATTTGGAATTAATCAAAATTGAGGACGGAACCAACCACAGAATGCAGCTTATTCCGTTCCAAATTACCAGCAAAACAACAGGAGAAAGCCACATTATCGTAACCGATGAAAACGGCTATGCCTCCACCCACTCTTCCTGGAACAGCCATTTGCAAAATACCAATGCAGGTCAAAGCTCCACAGATGGTATTTGGTTTGGTACAAGCCAGCCGGACGATACTAAAGGCGCACTCCCCTATGACGTCTATATCATTGACGAGCTGCCCTGTGCCAACAATGAAGGAAAGCAGCTTTTAACAGGTATTGAAATCACAATCAGCCGTGACAAGTATACAGTGAACTTAGGAACCTTGACCAATGATAATGTACAAAAAGAAACCATTCATACCACAGCAAAAGATAGTCAAACCGGTACCAATCAGGGACAAGTTGCCCCGCAGGTAACCATTATAGACACCGTGCAGTATGAAAATCTGAAGGTCGGTGTGGAATACACGCTGCAAGGTATTTTAATGGACAAAGAAACAAATTCTCCTTTGCTTGTAAACGGTCAGCAAGTAATGACTCAAACAGTATTTACACCAACACAGGCAAACGGTACCGCAGACGTTGTATTTACGTTTGACGGCAGCATACTTGCAGACAAACAAGTGGTTGTATTTGAAACCTTATACCGTAACGGCATTGAAGTTGCCTCCCATACCGATATTAACGATGTGGGACAAACTGTGACCTACTACGGCGAGGACGAACAAATTATTGGCACTACTGCAAAAGACCAAAATACCGGTACCAATGAAGGTGCAGCAGCACAACAGGTAACGATTATTGACACGGTGCAGTACGCAAACCTGAAGGTTGGCACAGAATACACTGTAAAGGGCATTCTGATGGATAAATCCACAGGTCAGCCACTTCTGGTAAACGGTGAGCAGGTAACGGCCCGAGACCACCTTTGTTGCTGAAACAGCCGACGGTACGGTAGACGTTGTCTTACCTTTGACGGCAGCGCACTTGCAGGCAAAGGAAATTGTTGTATTTGAAAGCCTGTATAAAGACGGTGTCGAGTTGGCCATTCACGCCGACATCGACGACGAAGCGCAAACAGTAAAGTTATCCTGAACAGCCTGAAATTCCAGCAGAGCCGGAGCAACCACAGGTTCCGAAAACAGGTGATAACCGGTGGCTCCTCCTCGTATTGACCTCCTCTTTGCTGGTCTCTGCCGCTCTTTTTTTTGTAGGAATCATTTTGCATAAAAAATGCATGGTGAAAATAGTCATTCTTAACCTTGATAAACACACTGAGGTATGATACTATAAACAATACAAAAGGTGGTGTTGCCAATGGCAATGGAAAATCAAGAGCTGCTCGAAGCACTTCGGTATATTATTAAAGAAGAAACTCGAGCCGTTGTAAAAGAAGAAATTCAGCCTATTAACAGCAGGCTGGACAACATGGACAGCAGACTGGATAACATAGAAACTGATGTTTCGGAAATCAAAAACCGAACATTAAAGATAGAAGTTATACTGGAAAATGAAATCAGACCAAATATCCAGCTGCTTATGGAAGGTCACAAAGGCTTAGTGGATACGATGCACGATATCAAGAAAGACACCGGCCGCATAGAAACCATAGAAACAGAACTGTTTGCAACCAAAGAAGTAACAAAAGATAATGTTCAAAACATTAAAAATTACAAGCAAAAAAAGAAAAATATAAGCTGTGCCAAAACGGGAACATGATTCAGAGATTATCAAAATAATTTGATAATCTCTTTTTCATGTCTTTTGCGGGTGGGATGGTGGGTAATTGCTTCGGACACATGTTCCGGAAAGGAGCGCATTATTATGGAAGATATCATAACACAGGTACTGCAAAAACAATTTCTTGGATATGATGTACTTGAACTGGAAAACAGAAGTTTACAAAAACTAGAAGAAATGGTATTATACGATGTAATTAGGTTAAAAAGAAATACCTCGTAGTATTCGGATAAGCAATAATGCTCTTTATATTTACGCATTTCGTGCTGCGGCAAGTTCAACCAAACGATATAAAGAAGAATTAAAATTACTGCAGTCTGATATTCGATATATGAAAAACAAAACTGAAAATCTTGCGGCATTATACAAAGATATGGAATATTGATTAAAAGGTGTTGGGATTATCATGATAATTCGGAAAAGAAAAGATTGAAAATGATAATTCAACAGCAGGAGGCGAAAATTGAAAAGATGAGATCTGCGATTAATGCCTGTCGGTTTGAACAACAAATGGTAGAGTTTATAATGCAGCGCTGTAATGCTTTTGAACAAATAGATTCTGTCTTGGACTGCGGAAATGGTGTTTTTATTATTACGGTTTCAATTTTTATAACGGCAATGGTCTGACGGAAAATATCCAATTCTACGGCTATGTGCAGGAACAAGACGGATCGTTCTCTAAAAGTCATATGTTGCACAGTCATTTTTTTCTATCATAAAACATATCACTTTTTAGAATATGTTGAATTGTGCAGCAATTTCTCGTCCTCTCAAGATAATTCTTTTGAGAACCTGATTATGGAAGCTTTTCTAACATTTATGAAAAAGTTAAACGTGGAAAAATAAAGTATACGCTTCCCCAGAAACTTAAATGAATACCAAAAGCAAAAAAATTGTTTTACGAGTACTTTGGATTTCATATTAATAACACAGATAATACTCACGATATGTGGATGTCATTATAATACTAACCTTATAAAGGAATAAAATGATGTTTAACAGTCATACGGATGAACTTGACCAGAAAATAAAAGAAACAAAGAGAAGAATTATCTACACTGCAGCAAGCAGCAGACTCTGTTCTTCAAATACTAAATATAAAAAAATCTCTCGAACAATTGACCGCCGGAAACGCAGAAATCTTTTCAATTGTCATACATAACGGGAATCTATTTACTATAACCATTCAATTAGAATACTCCCTATATATATTGGACGTTTATCAACATAAACTTCTATGGATATATTACGAATTTCGCTCCATCATTATATAAAGACAATCGTTTGTTTTCCAGAGTAAACTATGATACATCCGGCACGAAAATTGATTCGATCTATTTAATAGATAATATCGGAGGTATTCGAAATCAAGGCTATGGCAGTCTTATCATGGAAGCTTTTTCTTTTGTTATGTAAAAAGACTGCATGTCAAAAAGTTTATGGAGAGCTTTCAAGTTTTGATACAAAGGATCCTTTTGATCCAAAAACGGAAAATTGCTGCACCATTTTTATAAAAAGTTTGGCTTTCATATATTACCCCGATAATCGGATAGAACTTGAAATAGAATAACAATTTATTATGAAAAGAACAATCAAAATGATTGTTCTTTTTATTTTTATTGGGACGCACGTCCCGGAAAGGAGCAAACATGAATATTACAGAAAAACTAAGTCTGGGTAAAACGCTAAAAGGTACAGAGAGTGCTGAAGGATATGAGTGTACAGGAAGTAATCACAAAAGCGGGAATCTCAGCCAGTACCTATGACAACATTGAAAGTGGACGAACCAAAAGCCCATCCCTGTTAACATTAAAGAAAAATCGCAAATGTACTTGACATAGAAGTAAATGATCTGACAAATCTGATTGGAATCGAAGATTAAATGTCGATTTCGGTCAATAAGGAGGAATTTGTATGGCTGCATATATCAATCCGGAAGAAGCTGCCAAAGCAAAGCAAATGGATTTATTTACCTATCTCAGTTTGGCTCAACCGGATGAGCTGATTCATAAAGGTGGCAATCATTACACGACCAAAAAGTCATGACAGTTTAGATATTTCAAATGGATTTTGGAAACGATGGAGCACAGGAGATGGAGGAAAACAGCCGTTGACTATTTAATAAAAGTAGAGGGTTACTCATTTCAGGAAGTTGTCCAAAAAGTTAACAGTTTGACTGGTTTTAATCCATGGGACGTACGTCCCACAGAACAGAAAAAGTCAACAGTTAAAAAAGAATTTATCCTTCCTGAAAAAACACTGACAACAAACGCGTCATTGCATATTTAAAAAAGCAGAGGCATTCATTCTGACGTACTTCAATATTATATCAAACATCAGTATCTGTACGAAGAAAAAAGTATCATAATGCCGTCTTTTATCGGATATAGCAACGGACAAGCCAAATATGCCTTTTTGCGGGGCAATTTGTGGTTCAGAGTTCAAAGGAGAAGTTGCAGGCAGCGACAAAAAAGATACGGATTTTCTGTTTCCGAAAATGCCAGCTCCGGTATTCTTCCATGTTTATGAATGCGCTATTGATTTACTCTCCTACTGTTCTATGTGTCAAATGGTAAATCAAGATTGGAAACGAGATTTTCATTTATCGCAGGGAGGTATTTTTTCAAAAAAGTGAAAATGGAAATATTGGCAAGGCTTTGGAGACATTTCTCATCAATCATCCCGATATTAAGAAAGTGTATTTAAGGTACGATAATGATGACAAAGGATATGAAGCAGCCATTGCCACACAGCGCATTTTACAGCAAAAATATGGTCTTGAAGCAGAGATAAAGCTTCCGAAAAGAGGCAAAAGATTATAACGAATATTTGCAGGATGCGTTAAAGAAACTGCAAAACAAAGAATATCCCCTTTCCTCCCCTCCTTTTTTGAAAGTGAAAAATAACACCCGAATGATTTCGTTAAAAAGAAAAAAAGAGCAGTACGATAATAAAAGGTTACGTGAATTTACAGTTTTCAACAGCTGGCTGGTGAAAAACTGGCAAGTCATTGAATTTTTGCCGCCAAACTGCCACCAATGACGGCAAAATGCCGCCATTGCCGCCGTTGTCGTCTAAATTCGCTTGTTAAGGGTTTCCCCTAAGACCCCATTGAAAGGAACATTGAATTGAATGAAAAATTAAAATTAATCTAAGATTAACTCCGTATGAACTTGCAGTGTTAAATAAAAAAGTTGCAAAAACAGGTTATTCCAGAGAAGCGTTTATCAGATCAGTTCTCAACGGAAATATCCCTTATGGAAACTCCCCCTATCGAATATCACAAGATGATGAAACTTTTAAGAAACATTGCAAATAACATGAACCAAATTGTATCTACGGCCAACAGCACCCGCATTATTGACGCTGAAAAATACAATAAAAATTTACAGGCGCTCAACCAAGTGATTACAGAAATTATGGAAGCAATCTTACTGCCAAAGAAGGTGAACGATGGCAACAACGAAGATATGGAAAATTACAGGTAATATGTATGCTGCCATTCCAAAAGTAATTGATTATGCAAAAAAATCCGGAGAAAAAACAACATCTGAAAAAGGATTGCTGACATCCGCCGTTAATTGCGATATTCGTACCGCTGACAGAGATTTCATTTATACAAAACTACACTTTGGAAAAACAGATCAGATTCTTGCCTGGCATGGTTATCAAAGCTTTAAGCATAACGAGGTAACGCCGGAGCTGGCACATCAAATCGGAGTTCTGACCGCACAGGAATTATGGGGTGACCGATTTCAGGTAGTAGTGGCCACACACTTGGATCGCGGACATATTCACAACCACTTTGTAGTCAATTCTGTTTCCTGTATAGATGGTTTCAAATTTTATGCCAGCACAGAAACATATCAGCAAATGAGAAATGTTTTGACAAATATTAAAAGGAGTTCGGTCTGTCATTTATTAAACATCCGGAAAAAGGCAGAACCAAAACCTACGGAGAGTGGAACGCTGAACAAAAAGGCCAATCTACACAAAGAAGCTTAATACGCAAAGATATTGATAAAGCCATCAAGATGTCTGTGTCGTGGCAAGATTTACTCACAACACTAAAATCCATGAATTACGAAATCAACACAAACGGAAAATACGCGAAGCTTAGGGCCGAAGGGCAGCCAGCGTTTTTTCGTTTTGATAAATTGGCGAAGGGATATACGGAATCCTCCATCAAAGAACGTATTCGTTTATCCGGGACGTACGTCCCAAAGACAACCCTATCCAAAGCGCATGAAATACAACGGTTCTTTTCGATATAAGAAAAAGCGTCCGGGTTAAAAGCTCTGTATCTGTATTATTGCTACCAGCTGGGAGTATTGAAAAAAAGATCCCCGCGTACCTTTGTCACAGCTTCTATGCGTGAAGATATAAAAGAAATTGAAAAATACAGGAGGATTACTTATTCCTGAAAAGAACACAAGATTGCTACTATGCAGGAGCTGACGGCATACAAGAAAAAAAGTACAGAAGCGTATGCTGCGCTGAATACCGTAAGACGAAAATTAGAAAACCAATGCAAAGCATCACCGGATAACAGTACTTTCAAAATTCATCTGCAAATAACAGGAAAGGAGCTGTCGGATAAAGCCAAAAGCATAAAAGATATGTACTCGTATAGAGCAGAGAACAAACCTGATACATCAGAATCTATCGGAACAGAGAAAGGAGAAAGAATATGAGCGTAGAATCAGAAGTAGCGGGAACCGCGGTAAATTCGCTCCTGAAGATATCTATTGAGGGCGCTGAATTTATGGTCAAGATAAGCGGGAAGCTGGCAAAACACTCTGCCGCCATGCTGATGGCCGCGTTAAGTAAACCAAAAACCAAAGGACAAGTTCGATTAAAACAAATGATAAAGGAAGGAAAACCCTATCTCTATCTTTACAATTAAGAGCGAGGATTTAAACAGGTTTTCTGCCGAAGCCAAAAAATATGGGGGTTATGTTTAACATTGTAAAGGCAAGGATATCTGCGATATCATGGTTACAACCGACCAAGCACAGCAATTGAAAAGAGTTTTAACAAATCTGAAAATCGGGACTGTCCAAGAGGCAGATGAATCCCAATACCAAAAGTCAGAGGAAAACATCAATCGGGATGAAAAAATCAATCCTTTGTGGACAGTGTAGTCGGCGTTACTCCGGAACGGGCAAAGCAAAGCCATGAAGACGTCATCAATCAAATTGTGGATGATGAAAAAATCAAAACCCCAAGCAGGCTTTGACACAAGACCCTCCGTCAAAGCCATTATCCAAGCAAAACGATATGGGCAAAATTAAAACACAGGAAAAACCTTCTATAAAAAAAAAGAGATTATGAAAATAAAACGAGCAAAATCAATTAAAAATACAGATATAAACCGTGTATTAAACAAAAAAAAAATGCAATCAAATTATAAACAAGGAGATAATTAAAATGGATTTGTTACAACTTTTGGAAACAATGGATATAGCTTATCTGCACTCGGTTCAGAAAGTTTCCCGTGTGCTATCACAAAAACAATATACCCATTGGTTTTCTTAATGAAAATTTGGAACTTTCTTTTATTCCTGGTACAGAAAATAACCAAAAAATTATTTCCTCTACAATTGAATTCAGCAAAAAGAAAATTTTGGAAGATGTAAAATATTTTACCAATCAATTTTAATTTCACAGTATGAGGATTATTTTTTAACCACCAGCTTTGATATAAAAGAAAACGTACCGATATATCATGTTTATCAAAAGTCTACACATGATTTTAACTGTGAAGAAATAGCTAACAGCACTTCAAAAGCAGAAGCAGTCGAAAAATTTACAAAAGAGTCAAGACTCATACAAGAAATAAACCCCAACATAAATAAAATGTACATACCTAAAACTCAATATGAATCCCATACTGTTGCACTAAACTCTGCTAAAAAACATGGAAGAACTGTCCCCTTTTCAAAGGCTAAAGGAAAAATTACAGCAGTTTAAAGTCAAACTAAAGTTTTTGTTTTTCTAGTCAAGGTCTCTACGGTGAATTATCTAAAGATTCTCAATCTATAGGCATTATTGATAATGAATTAAATATTGTTTTTTGAAATCTACAGGAAGATTTGCAAAAGAAAATAGTAAATGCTGTACAGGAAGTAAGAATAAATTCTCCTGCAAGTAAACTACAAGTATCTGCACATAAGAAGAAAATTTATAATTCACAAAATATTAAAAAAACTTCGATTAAAAAAGGAAATAGAGTCCATGAAGAAAGACCGTGAAACAGTAAAACAAATTTTAAAGATAAAATACAAATGCAAAAAACCGAAAACAAAATCTTCCAAAAGTAAGAGGTGATGTACAATGTCAAACGAAACAATTCTTTTTATTGATGAAGATACACTGACAAAAGAAGAATTGAAAAATCTTTCGGAGGTAACGCAATATGAGCAGACCGAAAAACAGTAAAGAATTCAGAGAGAGTCTTGCTCTTCAATTCATTCGTCTTTTAAGCGAGAAGGAACTGCACTGGAAACAAGGCTGGTTATCTGATACCCCTTAACGCCGTTACTCAAAAAAACTACAGAGGAATCAATGTCTTGCGCCTGGGATTGACGGCAATGGAGATGAGATATGATGATCCTCGCTGGGCAACTATGGTACAAATCATGGATAAAGAAAAGAAATATCACCCAAACGAGGCCTGGCATTTAAAAAAAGGCAGCAAGGCTGCTTACGTGGAGTATTGGTATCCTATCAAATTTCAATATGACGGAACTATCAAACGGGAACAGGCTATTACATGGGAACAGTACAAAAAAGGAAATCAAAGAAGGCGCAAGTACTTTAGAGTATAACTTTAAAGTAACTTTCACGCCTGTATTCAATGCGTCTCAAATTGAAGGATTGCTCCCATGAAGCACGAGGAACAGCATATAGAAATATCCGATATTGTAAAGGATCTGTCAAAAAATATGAATGTACCCATTGTTTTATGAGGGAAACAGAGCATATTACAGTCCACATTCGGATGAAATCCATCTTCCTCATCCAAATCAATTTTTCTCGGAGTATGAATTCCAGGCCGCAGCGCTTCATGAGCTGGCACACAGCACAGGGCACCCCTTAAGGCTAAACCGAAATATTTCAAACAATCCCTTCGGAAGTGCAGACTATGCATACGAAGAACTGGTTGCTGAAATCTCCTCCTGTTTTATGGGTATTCATACAGAAACAGACACAGGAACATATAAAAATCACAAAGCCTATGTCCAGTCATGGATAAATCATATTCAGGAAAAACCGGAAAGTCTGATAAAAGCAGTAGCGGACGCACAGACAGCAGCAAATTATATGGGTGGAAAGCCAATCTCATTACGCAAAAGAGTATGAAAACAGAAAGCATTCTGCTTTCACAGCGTCAAGTGAGAAAATAAAACAGGAAGCACCGCAGCAAACAGAAAAAAGAAAGGAAAGGTTATGAAGCTATGAATGTGTTTGAAGAAGTATTTCAGACAGAAAAGAAAACAAATGAAGTCCGGACAGAAGAAGTCCAATCGGAAGCCTCTTCCTCGTCCCGATTCTCCCGACGGACAATTTGATTTAGATAAATGGAAGGAAGAGCAACAGACCATCCGAAATGATGTATATGGCTTTTTAGAAGAAATTACCGCTGCTTTGCAGGCGGGCGAAGTGGACATGAAAAGGTACCTGGATATTCAGGCTCAGTTTATAGACTACAGTCCGAGTAACGCCCTATTGATTCTTGCACAAAATTCAGAAGCAAAAAAGCTAGGAACAGCAAAATTCTGGAAAGACAGCGGAGCTCAATTAAAGGCTGATGCGGAACATATCTATATTTTGGAAAAAGGAACCGCATATCAAAAACAGGACGGATCTATTGCTACCAATTATGTGCCCAGAAAAATGTTTGATATTTCCCAAACCAATATCAAGCCAAACACAACGAAACCAGATTACAGCCAGCGCAGCTTACTGTCGGGTCTGGTAAAGGATTGCAGCTACTGCATCACCGTACAAAGCGAATTGTCTCTTCCGGTTATTGTAGGCAACAACGAAATTTATTATCGCAAAGATATTAACTTTGAAGAAGGTTTTTCTTGGCTTTCTTACGTAATTTCAGCATTATCAATGGATCAAAGCAATAAGGTGTTGCTGGATTATAAAGCCAGATGCACAGCATACATACTATGCACCAAACTTGAGTACCATTTCAAATGGAATCTGAATGGAATAATGGCAATCCCCTCCTACACTTCAAAAATCCAAAGGCATACAGACAACAATTAAAAAGAGATTCGGAATACTGCTTTTCAGTTATATCATAATATTCTATCTGTTGCAGAGCTCAACCATTGACAGGTGAGATATGAAAAGAATAAATCTAGTATATAAAATATTAATTGCTGTCGGAACATTGCCTGTCATTTTATTTGCAGTATGGATTGCTCCCTGTATTCGCTCAATCAGGTATGGAGCATATTGTTTCCAATTTTGTAGGTCTGTTCTCCAATCCGGTTCGTCTGCAATGGCTGCCACATACATGGCTTGTAATCTTGGCTTGCCTTGCAATGTATGCGCTGATATTGTTATTCGTACTTTCCTCACGAAAAAACTATATGCGCGGAAAAGAGCACGGCAGCGCACAGATGGGTAACGTTCAAGAACTCAACAGAAAATACTGCAATAAAAAAGAGCCTGACCGGAATAAAATTCTTACGCAGCACGTATCAATCAGCTTGGACGGACAGGCCACGCAGCGGAATCTGAATACCGTAGTAATCGGAGGCTCCGGCGCAGGCAAATCTTTATTCTATGCCAGACCCAATCTGTTGCAATGCAATACCTCATTTATTGTTTTGGACACAAAGGGGAATTGCTGCGTACCACCGGATACGCATTCAAAAGAAAACGGATATAAAATCAAGGTACGGGACTTAATCGATATGGATAAATCTGACTGCTATAACCCCTTTGTATATATTCGCGAAGATAACGATATTTTTACGCCTTGCATCCAACATTTATGCGAATACAACAGATAAAAAAGCATCGCGGGGAGACCAATTTTGGGATGACGCAGGCAAAAATCTGCTTTGCGCGCTGATGTTCTTTTTATACTATGAAGCACCGGAATACGAGCAAAATTTTTCTATGGTATTGGAAATTCTTCGAGAAGGCAGCATTAGCGACGATGTGGAAGAACTCAGCATTCTTGACCAGTTATTTGAAAAGTAAGGGATAAAGACCCCTTACCATGTAGCAGTGAAATATTATGACGACTACAGACGCGGCGCTGCCGATACTCTACGAAGCGTTCAGGTCACTCTCGCTTCACGCTTAACAAAATTCAACCTGCAAAACATCTCAAATATTACATATGTCGATGAAATGGATCTGGATAAGCATCGGAGAAAAAAAACCGCGATATTTGCAATTATTCCCGACGATGACAAGTCCTACAATTTTATTGTCGGAATGCTGTATACGCAGCTGTTTCAACGATTATTTTATCTGGCAGATAAAAGCACCGTGGTTCTTTACCTGTGCCGGTGCACTTTTTAATGGATGAATTTGCAAATGTTGCCCTCCCAGACGATTTTGAAACATTGCTTTCCACCATGCGTTCCAGAGGAATTTTTGTTTCCATCATATTACAGAATCTGGCGCAGCTCAAAGCCATGTTTAAAGACAATTGGGGAAAGCATCATCGGCAACTGCGACCAATTCCTGTACCTTGGAAACAACGAACCGGGTACCCATGAATATATTTCCAAAATGCTCGATACGCAGACCATAGATACCAATACCTATGGACAAAGCAAAGGCAGTCACGGCAGCTTTACCACCAACAGTCAAAACGCAGGACGAGCTGATGACCCCCGGTGAGGTACGTTTGATGGACAACAAAAAAGCGTTGCTTTTGATTCGTGGAGAAAACTCGGTGATTGACAACAAATATCATGTTTTTAAACATCCCAGAATCTCTCTGACACCTTATCAGGGAGGACAGGTATATGAACATGGAATATCCTCTCTTTCACCTACATCCATGTTGGAGCTTGACGATACAGCAGCTTATCAAAATCAAAATATCATAACACAGGAGTTTCTTTCCAATAACGAGATAGAAATTTTATCGGAAGATGAATTGGAATATTTATTAAAAAAAGGAAGGTAATACAACATGAAAAAGGATTAAAAAAGAAAAACAAATTATTATCTGTTTATCAAAAGGCGCTTGCAGTCTGCGGCGTCTTTTTTTGTACGTTTTCGGCTCTGCAATGCCTGCGTTCGCCATGAACGGAAATGCCGATCCGGTTACCTATATCAATAATTTTTATACCATTATATGCAGCGTTATCACTGCAATCGGTGCCATTGTACTGCTGTGGGCAATCGTACAGTTTACAATTGCGCTGAAAGGTCACGATTCCGGTCAGCGCGCCAGTTCTGTTATCGGCATTGGTGCAGGCATTCTGTTAATTTGTGCACCTTGGATCGTAAAAGCGATTGCAGGAGTATAACACAAAAGAACTGTCTGGAAGGAAGGTGAAGAAATTTGGTTGAAGGCATTTTAAACACTGCGCTTGGTTTTTGGAACATGATGTTCGGTCTAATTTCCAACTTTTCGGAATGGATCCCGTTGAATTCGGAAAAGACGGCGTATGGTCTGTGATTTCCGGTATCAACGGCTCTCTCCAAGCCATAGGACTTGCCTTAATCCCCATCTTTTTTATGTTTGGTATGATCAAGGCATCTGCAACCTATATTGAAATGAAGCGTCCCTGAGGCAATCGGAAAAGCAATTGTACGCTTTTGCATTTCATGGGCTGTTATTGTATTCGGCATGCAGTTGCTGATGTGGATATGGACTGTCTGCCAAGGCTTGATTAATCGAATTTTAGTAACATCCGGCTTTCAAAAATACGGATTTGACCATTCCCGCAGAACTGAAAAATCAGCTGGATCATGCAGGATTTTTCAATTCAATTCTATTATGGATTTTAGCTGCCATCGGCACACTGATTATCATGGTACTGTCCATCATGGTTGTACTTTCTGTATACGGTCGTTTTTTCCGTATTTATCTTTACATTGCTCTTGCACCTATCCCCTTTGCAACCTTTTGCCGGAGAGCCTACACAAAAAACGGGAATCAGCTTTATCAGAGGCTTTGCCTCCGTTTGTCTGGAAGGCGCGATTATTGTTCTGGCTTGTATCATTTTTTCCTTATTTGCCACAACGTCCGTATTCCCAATGGACAGCAGCAACGTATGGCTGCTCTCCTTTCCTACTTAGGCGGCGTTATTTTCAACATGCTCATCTTAGTCGGCATTGTGAAAATGGCCGACAGAGTAACAAGAGAAATGCTGGGATTATAACATCTGTGGGACGTACGTCCCAAAAAAGGAGTAATTTTACATGGAAATTGAAATTGAAAAAGAAATACGAAACTACAATGAAAGTATCTTTTTCGGACTGACCTTAAGGCAATGTATTTTCTCAGGTATGGCGCTGATTTTTTCAGTATTGATTTACTTTATATTATCCCCGTTCCTACCCATTGCCATTTGGTCGTTTATCTGCATTCTGGCAGCAACTCCGATTGCCGCCATTGGATTTATCAAATACAACGGTATGTGCGCCGAGGAATTTATCGTTGTATTGATAAGGTATCTGTTCACACCAAAACATGTAGTATTTGTTTCGGAACAAAGACGCAGAATACAGTAAAAAAGAAAGGAGCGCAAACTTGAAAACACTGACAAAAATAAAAAGAGAAGATAAAAACCGTTATTGAAAGGCCTTTTCTTTCCTTCCAGCGTACAAAACCTGATTCCCATTGACAAAGTTTGGGATGACGGTATTTTTTTATCGGAAAAAAATAAATATTCCGTCACCTATGAAATAGAGGATATCAACTATGAAGGATTGTCCCTTGATGATAAAAACAGCTCTTTATGAAATATCTTGGTATTTTAAATTGGGTTGCCGGACTGAATGTACGCTGCAAGCTTACCATTTTTAACCACAAGCGTAATATGAAAGATTTTAAATCATCTGTGCTGTTTCCCTTAGAGGAAGACACGCTGGACAAATACCGAAATGAACTGAACGAGATACTGGTGAGTTGCGCTGCCGATGAAAAAACGGAATTGTACAGAATAAATACATTACACTGACCATTGTGCGCAAAAATATCGATGAAGCCAGAGAGTTTTTCAAACGTATCGTGCCTGAATTATCCGCACAATTCATGAACCTGAAAAGCAGCGTTACTCCGCTGAGCGGAGAAGAACGGCTGAAAATATTCCATAGTTTTTTCCATTCCGGAAAAGAATCAGACTTCAGTTTACATCTGCAAAGCACAAACAAACGGGGAGAAAATCCAAGAGACTATATTTGTCCTGACGCCGTTGCTCCCGCTGCGGATTATTTGAATTTGACGGCAAGTTTTGCAGGACGATTTATTTGAAATCCCTATGCAAACTATATCAAAGATAAATTTTTTGAAGAATTCTGTCAGCTGGAACAGACCATGTGCACCAGTATTGATATTGTTCCTATTCCTATGGAAGAAGCCATCAAAGAAGCTGAAAAAGGCAAATGGCGGTTGAAACCAATATTGAGAAACGGAACAATAAGCAGGTACAAAATAACAATTTTGTCAGCGGTATTCCCTTTCAAATGCAAAAGCAGAGAGAGGAAGCAGACGAATTTTATGCAGCTTTATCTGACAGAGATCAGCGTATGATGGAAGTTGTTATCACCGCAGTACATCTGGCAGACAGTAAAAAACAGTTGGATAGCGACACCGAAAATTACTGGCCGTGGGTACAAAGCATATGTGCCAATTCGGCATTCTGCGATACCAGCAGTTAGAAGGACTGAATACCGCCCTTCCCTACGGTCTGATATCCGTAAAAGCCTGGCGTACCCTGTTAACGGAGGGCTTAGGCGTATTCGTACCCTTCCGCGCAAGAGAAATCTCTCATCAGGGCGGACTGTTCTTTGGCAGAAATGCCATTACAAACAGTATCATTTTGGTAGATCCAAAACAGCTGAAAAACGGAAACTGCATTATTCTCGGCGTTCCCGGATCCGGTAAATCAATGGAAGGAAAATTTATTACTCTTCAGGAGATTCTCAGTGATACTCAGGCCGACATCATATTTATTGATCCAGAAAACGAATACACTCCTTTGGTAAAAGGCTGCGGCGGCGAAGTCATACGTATCTCCTCTTCCTCAAAAACCCACATCAACGCGTTGGAATTAAACGAAAACTATGGCGACGAAGACACCTCGCCTTTAAATGCAAAGATTGAATTCGTTTTATCTCTTTGCGAGCAGCTGCTTGGTGCAAAAGGTTTGAACGGCGCGGCAAAATCGCTGATTGATCGATGCTGCAGAAGAGTCTTTGAAGCCTACATCAAGAAAAACTATCAAGGTACTCCTCCTACGCTTGTAAATTTATATGAGGAATTACTCAGGCAGCCGGAAGAAGAAGCCAGAAAAATTGCACTGGAATTAGAACTGATTACGGTTGGCAGCCTGAATACCTTTGCACAGCAAACCAATGTGGATATTCACAATCGCATTATCTGCTACGACATCAAAGAACTGGGAAGCCAACTTTACGGATTAGGTATGCTTGTAGTTTTAGATTCCATCTTTAACCAGATTACACGCAATCGAGTAAAAAGGAAAACGCACATACATTGTTATAGACGAGCTGCATATCCTGTTCCAGCAGGAATACTCCGCAGTGTATACCAAAAGTCTTTGGAAACGTGTTCGCAAATATGGCGGGCTTTGCACAGGGCTGACACAGAATGTCTCTGAAATGCTGCAAAGCAGTTATGCACGTACGCTTATTTCCAATTCAGAACTGATTGTTATGCTTTCTCAATCTCCGGATGATCAGGAAATCCTTGCGGATCTGCTGAGCATATCCAAAGAACAAATGGCTTATGTGGATAACAGCAATCCCGGCTGCGGACTGCTGAAGGTCAATAAATCCATCATTCCGTTTAACAATAAAATTGACAAAAATACAAACATCTACAAAATGATCACCACAAAAATTGAAGACAATAATCTTGAATACTTACAGTAGGTGAGGCACTTTGGAAATCAAACAAAAATCCGCAGTCAATCCGTAAAACCAAAAAGGCCACACGCATTAAAGAACGGGGTGATATTGCAGTAAAAACGCAAATATTTCCGTCAAAACAATTCGGCGTGGCATTCGCGGTGCATCCGTAGCAGCACAAAAAAGGAAAATTAATTGCTCAGAAAACAAATGGTTATGGTTCAGTACATGAATCGGCCAACGAAACAGAGTATGCCGTTACTTATCTGGAAAAAGCATCCGGCCATCTAAAGGAAAAAGCTCAGTCAAAAGCTACGGAAAAATCTGCTTCTATGACCAAATGGAGCACCAATATCATCAAGGATACCGTCAAAGGAAAAATGAGCGGTACGGCCGCCTCCAATGTTTCCTTTAAAGCGCATCCGGAGCTGTTAAGACAGGCTCTGTTCCCTTTAAAACAGCAACAAACAAAACCGGCACCGCAAGACGGTATACTGTTTCCTCTGTTCGCAAAGCACGAAAACATGCAGAACGCTCCAAAGCCTTCATCCATAAGTCAAAAAGAGCAGCCAAAAGGTGCAAAAAAGCGCTGTCAACACATTGGCAGCTGCTTTAAAGAAAATTGCTTTGGCTCTGAAATCATTTCTGCTGTTCCTGATAACCGGAGGCTGGCTGGTATTGGTTGTTGTTCTTTTGCCGGTTTAATTGCCGCACTCATCGGTTCTGTTTTGGGTATCTTCTTTGGCAACGGGCAGCGAATATAACGGTGAAAACCTGTCCTATGCCATGTCCGAAATCAATACGGAATACTACAATCGTATTGCTGACCTTGCCGGAGGTGAACCATATGACCAGACAGTAATTAAAATCAACGGTTCCACGGGAACCGATATGAATACCGTTTGAAGCAGGTACTGGCTGTTTATTCCGTCCGCGTTTCTACCGGAGACAATGCATCAATGCCAATCGACTTTTCCGACCCTTATAAAATGGAAATGCTGAAAAAAGACATTCTTTGACATGGTATCTATGTCCGGCAGCATTACAACCACTTCCGAAGAAGTACCCAACAGTGAAGGAGAAACTGCAATCATTGAGAAAAGGTACTTAGTGGAGGTTACCACAAAAACGCTTTTGGATATGATAGGAAACTACTCGTTTAACTCCGAACAAAGGGAGCTGCTCGACCAGATGATTTCCCCGATATGCGATGATGCCTCGGCGAGAATTACTATATGGCAGTTACGGAAATGGTATTGTATCTGCCAACGGTGATATTGTTGAAACAGCGATATCCCAGCTTCAAAATATCGGCGGTCAGCCTTTCTGGAGCTGGTACGGCTTTTCGCCGTGTGAGTGGTGCGCCGCTTTGGTTCAGCTGGTGCGCGGATCAGAACGGATTTATCACAGCCGGCGTAATACCCAAGTTTTCCTATTGTGACAGCGGTATTGCCTGGTTTAAAGAAAAGAACCTGTGGAAGGATGGCGGGTCGAGCCTGTCCGGCAACATTATTTTCTTTGACTGGAACGGAGACGGTGTATCCGACCATGTAGGTATTGTAGAATATACCATGAATGGAGTTGTACACACCATAGAAGGCAACAGCGGCGACGCTTGTGCCAGAATGTCTTATGTCGTCGGAAGCAGCGTCATCATGGGCTACGGCACACCTTTTTATGAACAGGCAACCTTACAATAATGTACATTTAACGCTTTGGCGGTCATGGCGTAAAACGACCGCTGCCAAACAAATAAAAGGAGAGAAATCATGAAACAGATTGATAACGTATGTTTTCCAAACATCATTACGAGAATTTTTGAAAAAAATCACACAACTATATTGTATTTTCTGTCACATTTGAAGAGTTAGGGATTCTTGAGCACAGAACTGTTGCAGAAATGATATTGATTCTAAACGGATTTTTAGCAAAAGTAGAATTGAAACACATTGATTTATCAGTATTTCTGTGTTATCATGACAAAAATATATTTTTATTAAAGGAATTCGGCTATATGAAAAAAGCCTTTGTGTTGATATCCCTTACAGCCAATGGAATCATTATGAACATTTCATCGCCGACATCAATAATAAGTTTCTGAAAATGGTACCGTGATTTTTAGCGGTATCCAATATTCCGTATTTTTCTTAAATGTAAATTAATCATAGAGTGCATTGACGGTGAGGAAAACACTATCAAAGATATCATATAAAAAAGAACGGTTGTGTGATTTCAGCAAAGGCTTAGAAGAAATCAACAAAGATATTTCAAACCGTATGTGGAACATACTTGTATTATCCCCTATGCCAAAAGAGGAACTTACATCTAACAACAATGTACAAGACTTGGTAATTGAAATTAAAAAGCAGATGCTTTCTTTTAGCATCTGCTTTTATTATTGAAGCAGAACTATTAATAATAATGTAAGAAAAAAGCCGGCGTCTGATTCAACAGACGTCGGCTTTTCTCTCGAAAGGAGTATCTATATATGCAATATTACAAATGTTCTTCTGCAATACTGGAAATGGATTTAAAACCATCCACACTGCAAGTCTATCATTTTTGGCAGCCAGAGCAGATTACAAAAACCGCAGCTGCTTTTTACGCTGTGCCTACTATTGCACAACAGCTTTCCATTTCAGACCGTTCCGTCCAACGCGGAACAAAAGAACTGGAGAAAAA
>VOFH01002834.1_pt1 | contig 23942 bp, 20 predicted proteins | sample 5384091 | NCBI WGS metagenome assembly VOFH01 (sample SAMN12384727, study PRJNA508395) | human gut metagenome | isolation source: healthy gut G | host: Homo sapiens
TACTTAATTAAAGAATTTCTCAATCTTTTTAATCATCATACTCAGGCAGAACACAACGACATGGTCGCCCGGTTGTATCAGCGTGTCACCGGTTACAAGTACTCCTTCACCATTACGAATCATACCTCCGATAGTGGTTCCTTTCGGAAGGCCAAGGTCTTTGATAAAATGTTTGGTAATCTTGGCACCTGCCGGCACGGTGAATTCGGCTACATCAGCATTGGCAAAAGTCAGGCATTTTACATTGGAAACATCTGCATCCAGCATCATTTGATAGATATGGCTGGCGGCAATCATTTTTTTGTTAATAACCGTACCGATGTCCAGGCTTTCGGCCATGCTGATATAATCGATGTTTTCTACTTCTGCCACCGTCTTTTCCACGCCCATACGTTTAGCGGCAAGACAGGCAAGAATGTTGGTTTCGGAATTTCCGGTCAGGGCGACGAAGGCTTCTGTATTCTTCAACCCTTCTTCAATCAGAAGATCCATGTCACGGCCGTCTCCGTTGATAATCATAGTCTTGTCATCCAGTAACTCTGTCAGGCGGTTGCAACGGTTTATATCGTTATCCACAATTTTTACCTGCATATAGTCCGGCACGTATTGTGCGGTACGGACTGCGATGCGGCTGCCGCCCATAATCATCACATTGCGTACGTCGGCATATTCTTCCTTGCCGGCAATTTTCCGGATATAAGGGATATATTTGCGGGTGGTCGTAAAATAAACAATATCATGCAATTTGATAACGTCATCTCCACGAGGGATAATTGTTTCTGTTCCACGCTTAATGGCTACCACATGGTAGGGGATATTCGGGCCACCTAATTCATAGAGTGGAATATCCAGTATCTCCGCTTTTTCACGCATCTTGGTACCGATAAGTATCAGCGATCCGCCGCAGAATTCCCACCATTGACGCACCCAACTCATACGTATGGAAGATACGATTTCTTTGGCAGCCAGCATTTCCGGGTAGATCAATGAATCTACACCCAGTTTTTGGAAGAACTCCTTGTTTTTAGGCAGAAGATATTCGTAGTTGTCGATACGGGCGACTGTCTCTTTGCTCCCAGGTTGGTGGCTAGCATACAGGCAGTCATGTTCCTGCTCTCGTCCGGGGTGACGGCAATGAACAAGTCGGCTTCTTTCACACCTACTTCCTTTAAACCGGAAATAGAAGAAGGGGAGGCGGTGACCGTCAGCAAATCGAAGTTGGAACTAAGTGCGGTTAGTTTTTCCTCGTCATCGTCCATTAGGATGATATCCTGTTTTTCCCGGGACAATAATTTAGCCAGGTGGGTGCCTACGTTACCGGCCCCTGCAATAATAATCTTCATTTTCAGTTGGTTAATTCTTTAACTCCACTCATGCTTAGCTGAAGTGCGCATTGCTTTAAAAGTTCTTTAGTGATGCTGTCTTCATCCATTCCGCAGAGTTGGTATAGTTGTGCTATTGTGCCATGTTGAACGAATTTATCCGGGATTCCGATACGTTTCACGGTCGGAGTATATTCATGGTCGGCCATGAATTCAAGTACGGCACTTCCCATTCCTCCCTGAATCGTTCCGTCTTCTATGGTAACGATGTGGCGGAACTTCCGGCCTACCTCGTGCAGCAGTTCTTCGTCCAGTGGTTTGAGGAATCTTAAATCGTAATGTGCAATGCTTTTGCCCGATTCGGTTTCGGCACGGGCAATGGCAGTAGCCGCTTTATTTCCGATAGGACCTATGCTGATAACTGCGAGGTCTTTACCGTCCTTCAATTTCCGTCCCTTACCTACGGTAATTTCTTCGAGCGGACATTTCCAGTCGACTAATACTCCGCGACCTCTGGGGTAACGTATGGCAAACGGACCTTTGTCCGGCAGTTGTGCCGTGTACATGAGACGGCGTAATTCATGTTCGTCCATGGGCGATGCAATCGTCAGATTAGGTATCGGACGCAGATAAGCCATGTCGAACGCACCGTGATGTGTCGGACCGTCTTCGCCTACCAGTCCGGCACGGTCGAGACAGAGAACTACGGGAAGATTCTGAATAGCCACATCATGGATCATATTGTCATAAGCCCGTTGCATGAACGATGAATAGATGTTGCAGAAAGGCTGCAAGCCGTCTTTTGCCATTCCTCCGGAGAAGGTGACGGCGTGTCCTTCGGCAATGCCTACATCGAAAGCCCGTTTAGGCATTTTAGACATCAGTATGTTCATCGAACAGCCACTGGGCATGGCCGGGGTAACGCCTACAATTTTAGGATTGGCTTCCGCCAGTTCCACCAGTGTATTTCCGAATACGTCCTGGAACAGGGGAGGCATTCCCTCCGTGTTGGCTATGAAACGTTCGCCGGTGACAGGATCGAACTTGCCCGGAGCATGCCATTCGGTAGCGTGTTTCTCTGCCGGACCGAATCCTTTTCCTTTGATAGTATGTAGGTGCAGGATTTTAGGTCCTTGCATATCTTTGATATCACGTAATATGCGGGCAAGATTCTTCACATCGTGTCCGTTTATGGGACCGAAATAACGGATATTCATCCCCCTTCGAAGATATTCTGTTGCTGGGCCGCCATTGATTTCAGGCTATTTCCGAAACGGATGAGCGCTTTGCGGCGTTCTTCGTTTAAAATGCCAAGCTTGAACAACATACGCGAGAGCTTGAAGCGTAGCTGGTTGTAGCGGTTGGAAGTTGTCAGGTTAAAGAGATATTGTTTCATGCCACCCACACTGCGGTCTATAGCCATGTCGTTATCATTCAGGATAATAAGCAGGTTGTTCGGGGTGGTAGAAGAATTGTTCAATCCTTCAAAAGCCAGTCCGCCACTCATCGAACCATCACCGATGACAGCTATGACATGACGGTTGGAATCTCCGTTCTGAGCAGCGGCAACTGCCATACCGAGAGCGGCAGAAATAGAATTGGAAGCGTGTCCGCACGTGAAAGTATCATATTCACTTCCTCCGGTGACGGGAAAGGGCGGATTCCTCCCAACTCCCGGTTGGTGGAGAAAGCTTCCCGTCGTCCCGTAAGAATCTTGTGGCCGTATGCCTGATGTCCCACGTCCCATACAATACGGTCGTATGGTGTATTGTAAACATAGTGTAAAGCTACAGTCAGTTCCACCGTCCCCAGACTGGCAGCAAAATGTCCCGGGTTGCAGCAGAGTTCTTTAATAATGTCTTGCCTTAATTCACCACATACTTCCGGCAGTTGGTCTACGTCTAGTTTTCGTAGGTCTTCGGGGTAATTAATAGCATTTAACAAGTTATATGTTGGTTCATTCTTCATGATTCGAGGAAATTTAGCGCAAAAATACGAAAAGAATGTGGAACCTGAAATGGAATACACATCTTTATTGTACTTTTGCTTCGTGAAAAGGAATTAATAAGGAGAAAAAATATATGGATTTTCGAACGAAGGTTGAACTGCCCGGCAAGCTTGCCGCCTGTTACTCATGCCGGACAAATATTGCTGGGCTCCTGTTTTGCAGAAAACATGGGTAGGCAACTGGCGGAAAACAAATTCAGGGTAGATGTGAATCCTTTTGGTATTCTCTACAATCCCTTTTCTGTTTCAACAGCCTTAGTTGAAATATTAAAAGGGAAGGTGTATCAGGAGGAAGATTTATTTGCTTATAAGGAGTGCTGGCATAGCCCGATGCATCATGGCTCATTCTCCGCAGCTACGGCGGGCGAGGTCATCCGGAATATAAATCATCGTTTGCAGCAGGCCTATAAGACGGTTCATCAACTGGATTGGTTGATGTTGACTTTCGGCACCGCCTACGTCTATGAACAGAAAGAAACGGGGAGGGTAGTGTCCAACTGCCACAAGCTGCCGGAAAGCAATTTTAACCGCCGGCTCCTGTCGGTCGATGAGATTGTGAACGAATACACTTCATTGATTGCCGGTATGACGGCACGTAATCCGAATCTGAAGATTCTCTTTACAGTCAGCCCGATCCGGCATATTCGTGACGGAATGCATGCCAATCAACTTAGTAAATCGACCCTGTTGCTTACAATCGACCGCTTGCAGCAATTGTTTCCGAAGCAGGTTTTCTACTTTCCTGCTTACGAGATAGTACTTGACGAATTGCGCGATTACCGGTTTTATGCCGATGATATGTTGCATCCGTCTCCATTGGCCGTGAACTACCTGTGGAAATGCTTTTCTGATTCCTTTTTTTCTGCTGAAACAAAGCAGGTTATGACAGAAGTGGAGGATATCCGCAAAGATATGGCGCACAAACCCTTTCATCCCGAATCAGAGGCGTATCAACGCTTTTTAGGACAAATAGTGTTAAAAATAGAACGACTTATCAGAAAATACCCGTACTTAGATTTTCAAAAAGAAACAGAACTATGTCATATGCGATTGAATCCATAGCCAAAAGTATCGGTGCCCGCCGTGTGGGCAAACATAAAGCGACTATTGATTGGCTGCTAACAGACAGCCGCTCTTTGAGTTTTCCGGAAGAAACTCTTTTTTTTGCTTTAACTACCAAACGAAATAGCGGAGCCCGTTATATCCCCGATTTATATGACCGGGGCGTACGTAATTTTGTAATTACGGAAGAAGACTTTGAGAATTTTAAGAATGGAGAACTAGGAAGCCAAAATTCTCAGCTCTCCACCCTCAATTTCCTCATCGTTGCCAATCCGTTAAAGGCTTTGCAGAAGCTGGCTGAAATACATCGGGAGGAGTTTAAAATTCCGATTATCGGTATAACAGGGAGCAATGGAAAGACGATTGTGAAAGAGTGGTTACACCAGTTACTGAGTCCCGACCGTCGTATTGTCCGTTCGCCGCGTAGTTATAATTCTCAGATCGGCGTTCCCTTGTCCGTCTGGCAACTGAATGAAGAAGCAGAATTGGGCATATTCGAAGCCGGTATTTCTGAAATGGGAGAGATGAATGCTTTGAAGCGCATGATTAAACCGACTATCGGTATTCTGACTAATATAGGCGGTGCCCATCAGGAGAATTTCTTCTCATTGCAGGAGAAATGTATGGAGAAGCTGACACTTTTTAAAGATTGTGATGTCGTAATTTATAACGGAGATAACGAACTTATCAGCAATTGTGTAGCAAAGTCGATGTTGACAGCTCGTGAAATAGCATGGAGCCGTAAGGATATTGAACGTCCGTTATATATTAGCCGGGTGACTAAGAAAGAAGACCATACTGTGATTGCTTACCGCTATCTGGATATGGATAATACTTTCTGCATCCCGTTTATTGATGACGCTTCCATAGAGAATGTACTGAACTGTCTGGCAGCCTGCCTCTATTTAATGACCCCCGCCGATCAGATAACAGAGCGTATGGCACGTCTTGAACCGATTGCCATGCGTTTGGAAGTAAAAGAAGGAAAGAACAATTGTGTATTGATTAATGATAGTTATAACTCGGACTTGGCTTCATTGGATATCGCTCTTGATTTTTTGGTACGCCGTTCGGAAAAGAAAGGCTTGAAACGTACATTAATCTTGTCGGATATTTTAGAAACAGGACAAAGTACCGCTACACTTTATCGTCGTGTGGCACAGTTGGTACGGAGTCGTGGAATAGACAAACTGATTGGCGTAGGAGCAGAGATTTCTTCCTGTACCGCTCGTTTTGACGATGCGTTGGAACGTTATTTCTTCCCGAATACAGAAGCTCTTCTGGCTTCGAATCTGCTGAAATCACTTCATTCGGAAGTGATTCTGGTAAAGGTTCTCGCGTGTTCAACTTTGATTTGGTATCGGAAGCGCTCGAATTGAAGGTGCATGAAACCATTCTGGAAGTAAATCTCGGTGCAATGGTGGAGAACCTGAATCATTATCGTGCGATGCTTCGCCATCCGGAAACAAAGGTGATCTGTATGGTGAAAGCATCAGCCTACGGCGCAGGTTCGTATGAAATTGCCAGGACTTTACAGGAGCATCATGTGGATTATCTGGCTGTGGCTGTTGCTGACGAAGGTTCCGAACTGCGCAAAGCGGGCATCACGGCCTCTATTATCATCATGGATCCGGAGCTTACGGCGTTCAAAACGATGTTTGACTATAAACTGGAACCGGAAGTCTACAATTTCCATCTGCTTGACGCGCTGATTAAAGCCGCAGAAAAGGAAGGGATCACCAATTTCCCCATTCATGTGAAACTGGATACGGGAATGCATCGGCTAGGTTTTGGCATTGATGAGATTCCCTTGCTGATTCGTCGCTTGAAAGCTCAGAACGCTGTGATTGCCCGTTCGGTATTCTCTCATTTTGTAGGTAGTGATTCGCCTCAATTCGATTCTTTTACACGTCAGCAGATAGAATTATTTGAGAAAGGTTCGCAAGAATTGCAGGCTGCCTTCTCTCATAAGATTCTCCGTCATATCTGCAATACGGCAGGAATCGAGCGTTTCCCCGATGCACAGTTTGATATGGTGCGGTTGGGAATCGGACTTTATGGAGTCAGCCCGATAGACAATTCGATTATACATAATGTAAGTACGCTCAAGACCACCATCCTTCAGATTCGGGATGTTCCCGAAGAAGATACGGTGGGATATAGCCGCATGGGACATTTGACGCGTCCTTCACGTATTGCGGCCATTCCTATCGGCTATGCCGATGGATTGAACCGCCATTTGGGGCGTGGAAATGCTTACTGTCTGGTGAACGGCAAGAAAGCCCCTTATGTGGGCAATATCTGTATGGATGTTTGTATGATTGATGTTACTGACATTGATTGCCGGGAAGGCGATCAGGCTATCATCTTTGGTGATGATCTTCCGATTACGGTGTTGTCCGATAAGCTGGATACGATCCCTTATGAAGTGTTGACAAGCATATCGACACGGGTGAAACGGATATATTATCAGGATTAGTTCATAACAGAGCAACACTGAGTTTCACAGGGTGGGCAAAATAATAAAAAACTCCGTGGAACTCTGTGCTACTCTGTGGTGAAAATGATTATATTTGCAGCAACTATTAAAACCTCTTATATCAAATAAACTTATGACAAACTTATTATTGTTAGGCTTTTTGCCTAGTGGTTCCGAATGGATTATTATCGCTTTGGTTATCCTTCTTCTTTTTGGTGGAAAGAAAATACCTGAACTGATGCGCGGATTAGGCAAAGGCGTAAAGAGCTTCAAAGACGGTGTGAACGATGCGAAAGAGGAAATAAACAAGGCAAAAGAAGACCTGGACAAACCGGCGGACTCAAGTAAGTAAAGCAAGTACGGATGGCAGAAATGACCTTTTGGGATCATTTGGACGAACTGCGTAAGGTACTTTTTCGGGTAGTTGGAGTTTGGTTTGTATTGGCAATAGGTTATTTTATTGCTATGCCCTACCTCTTCGACCATGTGATATTGGCGCCTTGCCACAATGATTTCATATTCTACGATTTATTACGATACATCGGACAGAAATTCGATCTGACTGATGATTTTTTTACGCAAGATTTTCATGTGAAGTTAGTCAATATTAACTTGGCTGCTCCTTTCTTTATCCATCTGTCAACGGCTTTTATGTTGTCGGTAGTGACTGCCATGCCCTATCTCTTTTTTGAAGTATGGCGTTTCATTAGTCCTGCCCTTTATCCCAATGAACGTAAAGGAGTACGGAAAGCCCTGACAATTGGTACATTCATGTTCTTTATCGGTGTTTTGTTGGGGTATTTTATGGTCTACCCGTTGACACTTCGCTTCCTTTCTACTTACCAATTAAGTTCAGAAGTAGAAAACATTCTCTCGCTCAATTCATACATTGACAATTTTATGATGTTGATTCTCTGTATGGGACTTGCTTTTGAACTTCCGCTGGTGACTTGGTTACTCTCTTTGTTGGGAATAGTCAACAAGTCTTTCTTGCGGAAATATCGTCGTCACGCTGTTGTTGTCATCGTGATAGCCGCCGCTATAATCACTCCTACGGGCGATCCCTTTACGTTGAGTGTGGTAGCTATTCCTCTTTATCTGTTGTATGAAATGAGTATTTTGATGATAAAAGACAAGAAGGAAGAAGATATAACAGAAGAAGTTTAAATATCGTCGGGTATTTGAAGGCACTCATTTACATAAGAATTAAGATTTATCACGTACCTTTGTTTTATGGAAGCAAATGAAGGAATAGAATCTTATGAACTACTGCTGGCTGTTTGCCGGGAGAAAGGTGTGGAATTGGTTGTTGGCTATAAACAAATGCGTGATTTGTTGGAACGTATTTGTCGTTCGGAGATGCAGAATGAGAGTCTGCAAATGACCGACCTTTCCGCCAGAATCAGTTTTGTAGGTGCCAAAACCGGACTTACTTATGCAGAGCAGAATCGTTTGCATACATTCCGTCTGACTTCTAATCGGGTTTTGAATCACCAGCTTGTTCCTACCCGGGAGAATCTTTTGCGAGACGTCAAGACATTGGCTTTTCTTATCCGTAAATTGTCCGGTGAAGATGTTCCTGTTGAATTATACCGTTTGCTACCCCGTACTGATGCAACTTATCTGGTTGCACCTCCTGCCCTTGAACGTGTGCAACGGATGCGCGTCTGCTTTCAGTATGCCGATAAACAATATTTATATGTAACTCCGTTGGATGAAGTATCGGAGAAACCTTATTTGGTTCGCTATAACATTCCTCAGATAAACGAAGAATTTGCTGAAACCTGCCGGCTGCTATGGCAATATGCCCAAATAAATCTATTAGACGTTGCGGTAGATGAAGCGGGCGTATTGACCCCTTCATTTATCGTTCTCGAACCGGATTACCTGCTTGACATCAGTTCCCTTGCCGAATGTTTCCGCGACTACGGGCATCATCCGGCAAACTATTTTCTTTCCCGCCTTCAGCCGATTGAGAATGCCCGTCCCCTGTTACTGGGAAATATTGCCAATCTCTTCCTGGACGAATGGATTCATGCATGCAGGAAGAAGAAATTGATTACCGTGCGTGTATGCAGAAAGCTTTCCGCCGCTATCCTATCGAATTGGCAGCCTGTCCCGATTTGCGTGACAAGGAAAAGGAACGCCGGTTCTTCGATGACTGTAAACTGCACTTCGATCATATTCGTGAAACGGTCAATGATACCTTTCATGCAGCCGGTTATGAACTGGACAAGACAGATGCCGTGCTCGAACCGTCTTATATCTGTGAAGCACTCGGACTTCAGGGACGTCTCGACTATATGCAGCGGGATATGTCTTCTTTCATAGAAATGAAATCGGGTAAGGCGGATGAATATGCTATCCGGGGCAAGGTGGAGCCGAAAGAGAATAATAAAGTGCAGATGTTACTTTATCAAGCAGTCTTGCAATATTCGATGGGGATGGATCACCGGAAAGTGAAAGCCTATTTGCTATACACCCGCTATCCGCTCCTTTATCCCTCCCGTCCTTCGTGGGCGATGGTACGTCGGGTGATTGACTTGCGTAACCGCATTGTGGCCGATGAATATGGAATTCAGTTACGGAATAGTCTGGAGTATACCGCGCAGAAACTAGAAGGCATCAATTCCTTCACCTTGAACGAGCGAGGTTTGAAAGGGCATTTTTGGGAAACCTACCTGCGTCCTTCCATTGACAATTTCCAGTCGAAATTGAAAGCACTCTCTCCTTTGGAGAAAAAATATTTCTATGCAATATATAACTTTATAACAAAGGAACTTTATACCTCAAAATCCGGTGATGTGGATTATGAGGGACGTACAGGAGCCGCTTCCTTATGGCTTTCCACTTTGGCGGAGAAATGCGAATCGGGGGAGATCCTTTATGATTTAAGAATTAAGGAGAATCATGCAGCCGATGAACATAAAGCCGGTCTTACGTTGGCCTTCCCGATTCCGGAAGAGAAGGTGGGAGGAGAAAGAACTTTTCTCCCTAATTTCCGTCAAGGCGACGCCATTATCCTTTATGAACGAAACTGCGATACAGATAATGTAACCAATAAAATGGTATTCAAAGGCAATATCGAATATCTGACGGATCATGAAGTCGGAATCCGTTTACGTGCTACACAGCAAAATCCTTCCGTACTTCCTGCCGATAGTCTTTATGCGATAGAGCACGACACGATGGATACGACATTCCGCTCGATGTATCAAGGATTGTACGCTTATCTCTCTGCAACACAGGAACGTCGCGACTTATTGCTGGCCCAGCGCCCGCCGGAGTTTGACGAATCATTGGATATACTCATAGCTCAAGCGGAAGACGACTTCACCCGCGTTGCATTGAAAGCGAAAGCTGCAAAAGATTACTTCCTGTTAGTCGGTCCTCCGGGGACGGGTAAGACCTCCTGTGCCCTGAAGAAAATGGTTGAGACTTTCCATGCAGATAAAGACGCGCAGATTCTTTTGCTTTCATATACCAATCGTGCTGTCGATGAGATATGCAAGTCGCTTGCTTCGATTCGTCCTGCTGTTGACTTTATCCGTGTAGGGAGCGAATTATCCTGTGATGAAGCATATCGCGGGCATCTGATTGAAAACGAGTTGGCATCCTGTAACGCCGTGCTGATGTTTATGAACGTATACGTAATTGCCGTATCATGGTAGGAACTGTGGCCGCCATTTCGGGAAAGCCCGAACTTTTCGGTTGAAGCACTTTGATGTAGCTATCGTCGATGAGGCTACTCAGATATTAGAACCGCAATTGTTAGGTATTCTTTGTGCACACGGCGAAGGCGACAGGAATGCGATAGATAAGTTTATCCTGATCGGTGATCATAAACAACTTCCTGCCGTTGTCCTGCAAAAAGCGGAGCAATCTGCTATCTATGACGAAACATTGTTGGCTATCGGGCTGACTAACCTGAAAGACTCTTTGTTTGAACGTCTTTATCGGAATTACCCTGCCGTTCACCGTTCACTTCCTACGATATGCTCTGTCGTCAGGGACGTATGCATCCCAAAGTCGCCTTGTTTGCCAACCGGGCTTTCTATGGCGGACATCTGATACCGGTAGGCCTGCCGCATCAGACAGAGTCATCCGAACACATTTCCCGTCTTGCTTTTTATCCTTCACAGCCGGAGAAGGCGGGCGGGTCGGCCAAGATAAATTATTCCGAAGCCCGTATTGTCGCAGGTCTGGCAGCTCAAATCTATGAATCTCACCGGACAGACTTTGACGATTCCCGTACTTTGGGAGTTATCACACCTTATCGCAGTCAGATAGCACTGATTAAAAAAAGAAATAGCCGCATTAGGCATTCCGGCTCTGAATCGGATTATGGTTGATACTGTCGAGCGTTTTCAAGGGAGCGAACGGGATGTAATCATCTATTCCTGTTGCATCAACAGTTATTTTCAATTAAAGTTTGTATCGAATTTAACAGAAGAGAATGGAGTGCTGATAGACCGGAAATTGAACGTAGCCCTTACTCGTGCAAGGAAACAGATGTTTGTGACAGGAGTCCCGAAGTATCTGAAGTCCAACCCGCTCTACGAAAGTTTATTAAATTTAATGGAGTATCAGGAGTGATTCGCTAATTTTTGCAGATGTTAGTTTTTATTCTCTCTTTATGCGATTCATTAACACCTCTATGTTGAACAAACGCCTATATTTGCAACACGTTTTTTTCATAGAGATTTAGATTTAAGGTTAGAAGAATTGTGGAAGTCGTGAGACTTCCCTTTTTTTCATCTTAACGATTACTATCCTCCATTATTAGAATGCTTCTTTTTCATTTTGCAAAAAGCAGGAAGTAATGTAGAATAAGTAAACCTAAAAAGCCTTCTTCGTGAGAAGAGGCTTTTTTGTTTTACTCAAAGAATATTTTGTTTTACGAAAAAACAGGAAGGTATTATTAATTGGATACCTTCCTGTTTCATTTTATATCAGATGATAGATTAATCCAATACGATAGGTTTGTACTTCGGTACTAATGCTTTCATAATCAACCAGCCGAGCAGGTAAGCTACCGCACAGATACAGAACATGATGAAATATCCGGCAGGCTTGCCTTCAAATCCCATGAATGTCATGTGGGTTTCGTCAGCATGCACAAACAGCAGACCTGCACCGAACTGCATCAACATGGAACCCACACCACCGGCCATACCGCCGATACCTGTAATACTTGCAATTGCGGTTTTTGGGAACATATCACCTACCGTAGAGAAGATATTGGCCGACCAAGATTGGTGAGCAGCTCCGCCGATACCGATCAGGATAACCGGGAACCACGGAGAGAATGTTCCTAACGGCTGTGCCAGCAATACCACCAACGGGAAGAAAGCGAAAATCAACATCGCTTTCATACGGGCAGCATAAGGTTCATACCTGTCTTATTAATAAAGATAGTCGGAAGCTTACCACCGTAGATAGACAACATGGTCACAGCATACAACGTGAAAATCAATGCCATACCCAATCCATCGGATGTCTTAATATCAAATTGAGTGTTCAGATAAGACGGAGTCCAGAACAGGAAGAACCACCACACACCGTCGGTCATAAACTTACCGGCGGCAAAAGCCCATGTCTGCTTGTATGTGAAGCATTGGAGGAAGCTCATCTTCTTTTCTTCTTTCACCTCTTCAATCACAGGGGCGGCGCCTTCTTCATATTTATCCTGTTCGATATAATCAAGTTCGGCTTTGTTGACGTGTTTACTCTTTGAAGGAGCATCATACATGAATACCCACATACCCATCCAGACAAAACCAAGCGCACCGATTACGATAAATGCCATTTCCCAGCCCCATGCTTTTGCGATCAACGGAATGGAAACGGGAGCGATCAGGGCACCGATAGAAGCACCGGCATTAAAGATAGAAGTTGCATAAGCGCGGTCCTTCTTAGGGAAGTATTCAGCTGTTACTTTGATAGCTGCAGGGAAGTTACCCGCCTCACCAAGTGCAAGGATACAGCGAGCGGCAAGGAAGCAGTACATACTTACGGTAGCCAGCACGACAACAACGTCTCCGGTAGCGGCGATCAGTTCGGCTGCGCTGTGCATACCTACATATTCTTCGGTCACAATTCCGCAAAGTGCGTGCATACAAGCACCTGCCGACCATACGCCGATGGCCCAGAGATACCCTTTTCTTGGTGCCCATCCAGTCGATGAAGCGTCCGGCAAACAACATGCATATTGCATAGACAATAGAGAATACGGAAGTGATCGTACCGTAGTGTACCTCATTCCAATGGAATTCCGGTTTGATAAATTCGTCCCAGGTCAATGAAAGAACCTGTCGGTCGAGATAATTGACTGTTGTTGCAAAGAATAGCATCGCACAGATCGTCCATCTGTAGTTTGTCATTTTTTCGCCTGTTTTTTGAAATGCATTCATGATAATGGATTTAAATAGATTTTGATTTGCTGACAAAGGTCGGTATTTCGAATGAAAGTTATTTGTAATAATTGGTCAAAATCATGTATAATTCGTTGCATTATAGGATGATTTTGTTGCATAGTATATGTCAGGTGTTACATTTGTATTCTTTGGGAGAAGAATATGATAAATCCGGAAAACTTCATTCTTTCCTTATACAGAGGAATGAATGAAGTTTCTCGGATTATTTATATGGTTGCAGAGATGCGCAATGACTAGCGCATTTCTATATATTTGATCTTATCCATGTCGCCATAGTCAAGATTTTCACCGGCCATACCCCAGATGAACATATAGTTGCTTGTTCCGGCAGCAGCGTGGATAGACCATTCCGGTGACATGATAGCCTGTTCGTTCTGCATCCATACGATGCGTTCTTCCTGAGGCTCGCCCATGAAGTGGCAGATAGAGTTGCCGGTCGGTACATTGAAGTAGAAGTATGCCTCGATGCGGCGGCTGTGAGTATGTGCAGGCATCGTGTTCCATACGCTACCCGGTTTCAGTTCCGTCAATCCCATTTGCAGTTGGCAAGGACCTTCTTCAAGTACATTGTTTACAATCAACTGGTTGATAACGCGGTCGTTGCTTTCTTCCAATTTTCCGGCAGGGAAAGAGTTGGCTTTCAGAGAGCCTTTACGTCCGTCAATCGTAATTAACTGCGTTTTGTATTCTTTGTGAGCAGTAGCAGAGTTGATGTAGAACTTGGCAGGATTGCTTGAGTCTTTGCTCTTGAAAGTCACTTTCTGCTTGCCTCTACCAACGTACAGTGCATCTTTGAACTTCAATGTATATTCTTTGCCGTCTACGGTCACGATTCCTTCGCCACCTACGTTGATAACACCCAGTTCGCGGCGTTCAAGGAAAAACTTAGCTTTCAGCGGATCGATTGTTTCCAGTACCAGTTCTTTTGTTGCAGGTACGGCACCACCGAAGATAAAACGGTCGTACATGGAATAAGTAACGTTGATTTCGTTCGGAACCATTACTTTTTCCATCAGGAAGCTACTACGCAGGCGGTTTGTATCATACGTTTTCACGTCTTGCGGATTGCAAGCCACCTGCATCTTGTAATTTACCTGGGCTGAAGCAGACATAGCTGCGATACCCAACATCATTGCAATTGCTACTTTTTTCATCTTTCGAATCTTTATTTGAATTATATATTATGTACTACTTGTTGTTCAATGCTTCTTTTGCATCATTTCTCGTCATGCGGATACGGTTGTAAACAGCCATTCCGAGCGCAAGTATCACAAGGATAGCCGGGCCGACAATCTTCAGGCTGTAAGTCAGGTGGAAGATACCCCAGCAGAAGAGACTGGAAGCGAAGTCGAGCGCGCCGCCTTCAAAGCCTGCGGGGATATTCACTGTCGGGTCGCCCGTAGCAGCATATACGTCTTTTGCGGCCAGGGTGAAGAAACCTGCCAGTTCCGTTACGAAATACAAACCTACGATTAATGCTACCAGTCCGATAATAAACGATTTCACTACATTACCTTTCGTGATAGGCAGAATCATCGGGAACAGGTAGAACATACCCGCCAGAGATGCCAGCGGAAGGAATCGGTTGCCCGGCAGAATGACTGCAAGGAATATAGTTACGGGAATCAAAAGCAGGGATACCACCAGTGTCGTCGGGTGTCCGATAACCAAAGCGGGGCTCATACCGATACTCAGTCCGGCACTGTTCTTATATTTTTTTGCGATCAGTTCGCGAGTAGCGTCCGAAATGGGTTTCAATCCTTCGATGAATAGGCTGGTAATACGGGGAATCAACTCCATTACTGCTCCCATCTTGATACCCAGACCCAATATGCTCGGAATGCTGTCTACCACTTCTTTCCAGCTTCCGCAACCTAGCGCGCCGATACCGCAACCAATTACGATACCCAGAAACAAGGGTTCACCCATTAAGCCGAATTTCTTTTTCAATCCTTCAGAGTCGATATTCAGTTTGTCGAATCCCGGAATTTTATCCAATAGTTTGTTGATTACGATAGCAAACGGAACGAAACTTTGGCAGAAAGGTTGCGGGATAGAGATTCCGTCCATTTTATCATAGAACTTCTGAAAAGCAGGAGCAGTCATGTCTGCCATTACCAATGTTATAATGTAGCAAATGATAGCGGCGAAAAATCCCCAAAAGATATTGTCGGAAGCGAAGTATACGATAGCCCCGATAAATGCGAAGTGCCAGTAGTTCCAAAGGTCAATATTAACGGTACGGGTTGTTTTGGTCAGCAACATTAATAAGTTTACTCCCAGACAAACAGGGATAATGAAAGCACCGACTGAAGTATTGTAAGCTACCGCCGCAGCAGAAGGCCACCCCATGTCGAAAATTCCTAATTCCAATCCGTAGATTTCAACCATTTTACTTAATGCCGGACCCAGACTGCTGGTGAGCAATGCCGTCACTACTGATAAACCAACGAAACCGACACCAACCAACAAACCGCTCTTGAGCGCTTTGGGAAGTTTAATACCGATACATACTCCTAAAATCGTGAAAATGATCGGCATCATTACTGCCGCTCCAAGACCGATAATGTACTTAAATACTTCTTCCATTCTGTTCTATTTTTCTCTGTTTTAATGATAATTTACTGTGTTTCCCCAGAGGGCATTAGTTTTAAACCGTGCCAAAAGTAAGACCTTTTTTGCTTTCTTCCAAAACGAAACTCTTAATTTATCAGATATTGCATCAAAAATGGACATTTTTGACGTTTGCGTGCACAAAAATAGTCGTTTCCGTACACGAAAAACAAAAAATGCACCTAGTTGATTAAAAATTCCTATCCGGTTTGGAAGAAATACACTACTTTCGTAGCGTGAAAAACAAGTATGTTGAATCCTTAAAATAACAAACCATGAGACGAACCCTTGCATCTGTTCTTTTTATATTGCTTACACTGGCTGCAATCATTCCCTCGATGTCGGCGCAGCAGGTAGATAAGAAACTCCCCTGGTCTGTACGAATGACTCAATCAGAAATGATCCGTTGCCCGGAATCTTGGCAACTCGACTTTCAGCCCAAGCTAAAGTGGGATTATTGTCACGGTCTTGAATTGGGAGCCATGCTTGATGTCTATGATACGTATGGTGACAAGAAAATCCGCGACTACGCCATTGCATACGCAGATACAATGGTGCACGCCGACGGAACGATTACCGCCTATAAATTAACCGATTACAGTCTCGACCGCATCAACTCCGGTAAAATCCTTTTCCGTATTTATGAGCAGACGAAGAATCCTAAGTATAAGAAAGCGCTCGACTTGCTTTACAGCCAGTTTGAAGGGCAGCCTCGCAATGCGGATGGCGGCTTCTGGCACAAAAAGATTTACCCGCATCAGATGTGGTTGGACGGCATTTATATGGGAGCTCCTTTCTATGCGGAATATGCGTTCCGCAACAACCTTCCGAAAGACTATGCGGATATAATTAACCAGTTTGTCACTTGCGCCCGTCATACTTACGACCCGAAAAACGGACTTTACCGTCATGCGTGTGACGTCAGTCGCACCGAACGTTGGGCGGATCCGGTCACGGGGCAGTCGAAGCACTGCTGGGGACGTGCTATGGGGTGGTATGCCATGGCGTTGGTAGATGCGCTGGATTTTATTCCGAAGCACGAAGCAGGGAGGGATTCGCTGCTTGCTATTCTGAATAATATTGCTGTGCAGGTAAAGAAACTGCAAGACCCGAAAACCGGAGGCTGGTATCAGGTCATGGATAGAAGCGGAGATCAAGGAAACTATGTCGAATCGTCCTGTTCCGCCATGTTTATCTACTCCTTGTTTAAGGCTGTCCGCAAGGGATATATTGATAAATCTTATCTGGATGTAGCGTTGAAGGGCTATAAAGGTTTCCTTGATAATTTTATCGAAGTGGATAGGAACGGCCTGGTAACCATAACCAAGGCTTGTGCAGTAGCCGGGTTGGGAGGAAAAGTATATCGTTCCGGTGATTACGACTATTATATTAATGAAACAATCCGTAATAACGACCCCAAAGTTGTGGGGCCATTTATCATGGCTAGCTTGGAATATGAACGTTTACAAAAGTAATTTATGCCGATGAAAGGGACTATTTTTAAAGGGATATTGCTAATTCTCTTTCTTGGTGTAGGAGAAACGGCAGTTTATTCGCAACAACAGCAGCGCAAAGATACGTTGGTCGTCACACGCGACGGGACAGGAGATTACCGCAATATTCAGGAAGCAGTGGAAGCGGTCCGCGCTTTTATGGATTACACGGTGACAATTTATATCAAGAACGGCACGTATAAAGAGAAGCTGGTAATTCCCTCTTGGGTCAAGAACGTTCAGTTGGTAGGCGAAAGCGCCGAAAATACGATTATCACCTACGACGACCATGCCAATATTAACAAAATGGGAACATTCCGCACGTACACCGTCAAGGTATCGGGCAACGATATTACTTTCAAGGACTTAACGATTGAAAATAATGCGGCTCCTTTGGGACAGGCCGTGGCACTTCATACCGAGGGTGACCGGCTGATGTTCATAAACTGCCGTTTTCTGGGAAATCAGGACACTATCTATACCGGTTCGGAAGGGGCACGGCTCTTATTTACCAACTGCTATATAGAAGGTACTACTGATTTTATCTTCGGTCCTTCCACTGCACTTTTGAGTATTGCGAGCTGCATAGCAAACGTGATTCGTATATCACTGCTGCTTCGACTCCTCAAAATGAAGAATTCGGCTATGTCTTTAAAAACTGCAAGCTGACGGCTGCTCCCGGAGTGAAAAAGGTCTATCTGGGCCGTCCGTGGCGTCCATATGCAGCTACAGCTTTTATTAATTGTGAGTTTGGCGGACATATCCGTCCCGAAGGTTGGCACAACTGGAAGAATCCGGAGAATGAAAAAACAGCCCGTTATGCCGAATTTGGCAATACGGGCGAAGGCGCAAAGACTGAAGGACGTGTAGCATGGGCCGAACAGCTTACAAAGAAAGAAGCCTTGAGGTATACACCGGAGAATATCTTTCAAAGAAAATAGCAATTGGTACCCTTATAAATAGGAACAGATAAGATGTCCGATCGGTTGGGGAGCTTGAAGCTTTTGTTTCCTAAGCTCGAAATCCTGGTTCCGAGGCGGGGAAACTGTAGTTTCTCTATGTGGGAACTGGAGTTTCTGCGTGTGGAAACTAGAGTTTCTAACGCTTGAAACTAAAGTTTCAGAGCCTTGAAACTGAACTTGTTCAGGTGCAAGACAAAATGTTGCAGGTGGCAGATAAAACGAAGAAGAACTAAAAGAGCGTGAAGAATATGAAAACACTAGGGGCTAAAATGATAGGATTACTGGTAGCAGCCTTTATCCTCTGTTCCGCATTTCGTGCGGATAAACCGGTCGTAACTGTCTTTATGATAGGAGATTCTACTATGGCCAATAAGAAACTGGACGGAGGAAATCCCGAACGTGGCTGGGGAATGGTACTTCCCGGATTCTTCTCAGAAGATATAAGGATAGATAATCATGCTGCCAATGGTCGAAGTTCCAGAAGTTTTATCAGTGAAGGCCGCTGGGAAAAAGTCATTTCTAAGGTGAAAAAGGGAGATTATGTCTTTATCCAGTTCGGGCACAATGATGAAAAAGCTGATCCCACCCGCCATACCGATCCCGGAACCACCTTCGATGATCATCTCCGTCGCTACGTGAACGAGACTCGAGCCAAAGGGGGAATCCCCGTACTATTCAATTCCATCGTCCGCCGTAACTTTGTTCAGCCTAAGGACACTTCCATTTTAAAAGATGTCCGCCGGACACCGGGGGAAAGTGAACCGCCCAAAGAAGGAACCGTTTTATTCGATACTCACGGAGCTTATCTGGATTCTCCGCGTAATGTGGCGAAAGAACTCGGAGTTGCATTTATTGATATGAATAAGATAACACACGACTTGGTGGAAGGACTCGGCCCGGTAGAGTCAAAGAAACTGTTCATGTTCGTCGAACCGGATCAGGTTCCCGCCTTCCCGAAAGGCCGCGAAGACAATACTCATCTGAATGTATATGGTGCACGTGTGATTGCCGAGTTGGCAGTAGAGGCAATCGGCAAAGCAGTTCCGGAACTGGCACCATATATCCGCCACTATGATTACGTGGTGGCACAAGACGGAAGCGGTGATTTCTTCACCGTTCAGGAAGCGATTAATGCGGTTCCCGATTTCCGTAAGAACATCCGCACCACGATTCTGATACGTAAAGGTACTTATAAAGAAAAGATTATCATCCCCGAAAGCAAGATTAATGTCGCCTTGATCGGAGAAGAAGGCGCGACGTTGACCAATGACGACTTCGCCAACAAGAAAAATGTATTTGGCGAGAACATGGGAACTTCCGGTTCATCGAGCTGCTACATTTATGCACCGGACTTTTATGCAGAGAATATCACTTTTGAGAACTCCGCCGGTCCCGTCGGGCAGGCAGTTGCCTGCTTTGTCTCCGCCGACCGTGCCTTCTTCAAGAACTGCCGCTTTTTAGGTTTTCAGGATACCCTCTATACTTACGGCAAGCAAAGTCGTCAATATTATGAGGACTGTTACATCGAAGGAACAGTTGATTTCATTTTCGGTTGGTCTACGGCTGTCTTTAACCGTTGCCACATTCACAGCAAACGGGACGGCTATGTGACCGCACCTTCTACCGACCAAGGGAAAAAGTATGGCTACGTCTTCTATGATTGTAAGCTCACCGCATCACCTGAAGCGAAGAAAGTATATCTCTCCCGTCCCTGGCGTCCGTATGCCCAAGCCGTATTTGTCCGTTGCGAACTGGGACAGCACGTCCTTCCCGAAGGCTGGAACAACTGGGGGAAGAAGGAAAACGAGAAAACTGCTTTTTATGCAGAGTATGACAGTCGTGGCGAAGGTGCCAATCCGAAGGCACGTGCCGCTTTCTCCCATCAGTTGAAAACTCTTAAAGGATATGAGATAGAAACAGTGCTGGCCGGTGATGACGGGTGGAATCCGGTAAAAAACGGAAATCATCTGTTAGATGTAAAACGTTGAACTCTTATGCCTGAAACTGAAAACTTGTTTTATTGAATAACCTGATTCTGCTAAATAGCTGGTAAAGATAGTATTAAAATCCTGTTATTTTTCTATCTTTACGCCACAGAACCAAGTGATATGATGAAGAAAACTTTACTTTCAGTGATTCTCCTGCTAGCTATTGTGTTCACGGCACATACACAGCAACATTGCTTCTTTACCCACTATTCTACAGAGGACGGATTGTCGCAGAACACAGTCATGAACATCCTTCAGGACCATAAAGACAATTTGTGGTTTGCTACCTGGGATGGTATTAACCGTTTTAATGGGTACACTTTCAAAACTTACAAGGCACGACAGGGAAATTACATCAGTCTGACCAATAATCGGGCGGACCGTATGTATGAAGATTGTTATGGTTTCCTTTGGCTGCTGACATACGACAACCGTGTCCATCGCTTCGATCCCAGAACGGAGACTTTCGAGCAAGTGCCCGCTGCGGGAGAAGAGGGAAGTACGTTCAATGTACATACCATTGAAGTAATGCCGAACGGGACTGTCTGGTTGCTGACCGACAATGACGGAGCGATCCGTATCCTGACCCATCCCGAAGAAAATCACCGCCTGACATGGGATATTTATTCCAATAAGACGGAATTGTTTCCCTCTTTACATGTGTTTAAAGTACATCAGGACAAAGCCGGTAATGACTGGCTGCTGACAGACAACGGGTTGGGCATGATTCGTCCAGGAGACAAAGAACCTGTTTCTTATTTTACGGAAACCAAAGGAAAGCTTAGCGGAATGAACCAGGCTTTCTATGCCGTGCAGGAACGTGATGAGGATATTTGCTTTGCTTCGGACCACGGACGTGTCTGGGTATATCAGAAAGGAAGCGGAGAATTTGTATTGCTCGAACTTCCGACCAAAGGGCGGATCACCTCCATTCATACGGTTGCACCGGATATGTCGGTCATCACTACGGATTCGGACGGTTTCTTTACCTGTAATCTGAAAACGAAAGCATCGGTACACTATTCATTTCTGACTTGCAAGGAGTTACCTGCCAAACCCATTCTATCGGCTTATGTAGACCGTTCTTCGGAAGTCTGGTTCGAACAGGAAGAACCGGGTGTGGTAGCTCATTTCAATCCGTTTACCGGAGTAGTGACGCGTGAGCAGATTCTTATTGAATATAGTAATCCTGAACGTTCGCGTCCTGCTTTTCATATCCATGAGGATGTGAACGGCTATCTGTGGGTACACCCGTATGGAGGTGGTTTCTCATATTTTGATCCTCAGAAGAAGCGGCTGGTTCCTTTTTATAACGGACTGGACAGCCGTGACTGGCGTTTCTCCAATAAGATTCACTCGGCTTTCTCCGACAAACAAGGGAATTTGTGGATGTGTACCCATTCCAAGGGATTGGAAAAGGTGACTTACCGTAATGTTCCTTTTTCGATGATGACTCCCGTACCGCAGGAATATGAATCACTACATAATGAGATACGTGCCCTCTGTGAAGACAAACAGGGGAATCTCTGGGTCGGTGTGAAGGACGGTATACTTCGTATATATGACGCCGATCGAACTTATAAGGGATATCTGACGGAAAACGGCATAATTTCCACTGTCGGCACTCCCGTGAAGGGAACAGCCTATTTTATCATTCAGGATTCGAAAGGAGTGATCTGGATTGCGACAAAAGGTGACGGGCTGATCCGTGCCGAGGCAACCTCTCCTTCGGGAATGTCGTACAAGCTGACCCGTTATCTTCACCAAGAGGATGATATGTATAGCTTGAGCGATAACAATGTGTATTGTGTGTACGAAGATCATAACGGGAGAATCTGGGCGGCTACCTTTGCCGGTGGTATCAATTATCTCACGGAGAATGAGGACGGAAAGGTTTTGTTTATCAATCACCGTAACCATTTGAAAGGTTATCCTATTGATCCCTGCTACAAGGCTCGTTTTATCACTTCCGACAATAACGGCCGTTTGTGGGTGGGAACGACGACGGGTGCCGTAGCCTTTGACGAGAATTTCGAGAAACCGGAAGATGTACAGTTCTATCACTTCTCCCGTATGCCGAACGATACACAAAGTTTGAGTAACAATGATGTGCACTGGATTATCCCCACTACGGATAAGGAACTTTATCTGGCTACCTTTGGTGGCGGACTCAACAAACTGATCTCTATCAGTGAAGACGGACATGGGGCGTTTAAGTCTTACTCGGTGCAGGACGGGCTTCCTTCGGATGTACTGCTTTCCATTCGCGAGGACGATAAACAGAACTTATGGATTAGTACGGAGAATGGAATCTGTAAATTCATCCCCTCCGAAGAACGGTTTGAAAGTTATGATGAGCGTAGTATAACTTTCCCAGTACGTTTTAGTGAGGCGGCTTCCACATTGACCGCGAAAGGCAATATGCTGTTCGGTGCCAGTGGAGGGGTTTTTATCTTCAACCCGGATTCTATCCGTAAGAGTAGTTATGTGCCTCCGATCGTGTTTTCTAAATTAACAGTAGCCAATGAGGATGTTGTGCCCGGGGAACAATCGTTGTTGCAGGCAGATATTGATGATACGGAGCAGCTGGTGCTTTCGCACGATGAGAATATCTTCTCTGTACAGTTTGCAGCGCTCGATTATACCAATCCGCAGAATGTGCAGTATGCCTACATTTTGGACGGATTTGAAAAACAATGGACCTTTGCCGACAAGCAACGTAGTGTGACTTATACGAATCTTCCGAAAGGGGAGTATGTGCTTCGTGTCCGTTCTACAAACAGTGATGGTGTGTGGGTAGAGAATGAACGTGTGCTGGATATTGTCATTCTTCCCTCGTTTTGGGAAACTCCGGTGGCATACGTACTCTATGTGCTGTTGATTCTAGTTATCATTCTTGTGGCAGTTTATATCCTGTTTACTATTTATCGGTTGAAGCATGAGGTGTCGGTAGAGCAGCAGATCTCGGATATAAAGCTGCGTTTCTTCACTAATATTTCCCATGAACTTCGTACGCCGCTGACGCTGATTGCGGGTCCCGTTGAACAAGTCTTGAAGAATGATAAGTTACCGGAGGACGTCCGTGAACAGTTGGTGGTGGTAGAGAGGAATACTAACCGTATGCTTCGTCTTGTCAATCAGATTCTGGACTTCCGCAAGATTCAGAACAAGAAGATGAAGATGCAGGTGCAACGTGTGGATGTCGTGTCCTTTGTCCGTAAGGTCATGGATAATTTCGAAGCCGTAGCCGAGGAACATCGGATTGATTTCCTGTTTGAGACGGAGAAACAGCATTTGTTTCTTTGGGTGGATGTGGATAAGTTGGAAAAGATTGTGTTTAACCTGCTTTCCAATGCTTTCAAATATACGCCGAACGGCAAGATGATTACGATTTTTATTCGTGAAGATGAGAATACCGTTTCGATCGGTGTACAGGACCAGGGAATCGGTATTGCGGAAAACAAGAAGAAGTCGTTGTTTGTCCGCTTCGAGAATCTGGTGGATAAGAATCTTTTCAATCAGGCTAGTACGGGCATCGGGCTTTCGTTGGTAAAGGAACTCGTAGAGATGCATCAGGCT
>VOFH01002923.1_pt1 | contig 23927 bp, 35 predicted proteins | sample 5384091 | NCBI WGS metagenome assembly VOFH01 (sample SAMN12384727, study PRJNA508395) | human gut metagenome | isolation source: healthy gut G | host: Homo sapiens
AGCCGTCAAGAGCTTTGTCGGTGGTGATAAGAAACCTACAGAAGCTTTGATGAAGATGTCCGGTTTCTATTGTTTTGAGTACCGTTTCTGTAATGTACGGGCCGGATGGGAGAAAGGACATGTGGAGCGCAGCGTGGAATATGTCAGAAGGAAAGCTTTCTGCCTGACAGACCATTTTGGTGATATACATTCTGCCCGGGAGCATTTAAACCGGGTATGTATGCAGGTCAACAACGAGCAAGGCAGTCTTTCAACAGCGGAGAAAACATCACGTCTGGAAGCTGACCTGTCATCGCTGAAGCCTTTTCCCGGTAATCTGGGCTGTTTTGAGGTCTATGAGTACATTGTGGATAAATGGTCAACTATCAGCATGAAAAATGTTCATTATTCCGTACCTGATTCTCTTGTGGGAGAAAAAGTACATGTCAAGGCTTATAGTGAAAAAATCGTCATCCTGCACGGGAAGGAGAAAGTGGCCTCTCATCAAACAGGACGTTTGTTCTGTTGCTGGACTATGCCCGAAAAATGGATTTTCCGGAACGGACATTGTCACGGCATGCAAGGAGCTGACCGGACGTGGTGTCAGAAAGATATCTCCGGACGGTAAAGGCCATGCTGCATGGTAGCGTACAGGGAGAGACAGAAGAAACCATGGAACCGCCTGTTCTCCCGGCACAACAGGAGAATATAGAAAGAGAAGCTGTGGATATGCTTGAAGGCATCACGGCGCTCATGACAGGATACAATGAAGTGCATGATATAATACCAACCATTTAAGTTTATAATATATGAAATCAGAAAAAGAAACCATTTATGACTATGCTGCAGAACTGAAGCTTCTGGCCTTTAAAGAGGAACTGGAATGCACCCTTTCATTGGCAGCTGAAGAAAACTGGAACCATCTGCAGTTCTTGACGGAATTGCTTGGAAAGGAAAGCGCCAGGAGAAGGGAGTGTAGAAGAAGATCAAGGATAAGATCTGCGGGATTTCCACAAATGAAGTATCTGCATGAGCTTGTTATGGAAGACATGCCCAAAGAGGCACAGGTAATATTACCTGAATTGGAGACACTGGACTTCATCAGACAGGGAAGAAACCTGGTCCTGTATGGAAATCCGGGAACGGGAAAGACGCATATTGCTACGGCTTTAGGAATAAAGGCCTGCCAACAGGACTTTACCGTATTGTTTACTTCAGTGCCGGTCCTGCTTACCCAGATAAGGGAGGCTAAATCAGCAAAGACACTGAGGACGCTACAATTAAGGTTTGAAAAATACGATCTGGTCATCTGTGATGAGTTCGGATATGTCAGTTGTGACAAGGAAGGAGGAGAACTGCTTTTTAACCACCTGTCGTTAAGAGCCGGAAAAAGGCTACAATCATTACTACTAATTTGGCTTTTAACAGATGGAATGAAATCATAAAGGACAAGGTGCTTGTGGCGGCAATGGTTGACAGGCTTACACATAAAGCTTATCTGGTTAATATGACCGGACTGTCTTATAGGCTTAAGGAAACACAAAAAATGAGACAAGATAAATGAATATTTTAAACTTATAGTAATTTTGTAACAAGTTATGGATGGAGCTCTTTTCAATTAGAATACAGCGCACTTTTCAATTAGTATCTACAACCCGAAGGGCTGGAGATTTTACAAATAAAAATTTGACAGGCAATAGACGGTCGTTTATCTTCGCACATGGAACACTGCTTAATAGTTGGCTCCCTATAGATTGGCAGGAGTAAATGAGGAAGAAATTATAAAGAGAAAAATGAAGAAAAAACTTTGTGATAACCATTAAAAAAGATAGCTCGCTGGGAGCTATCCATTTTATTATCATGACTTCTTAAAGACGAAATGCTATTAATCTTTTACATTAATCCCTAAGATATATGCTATAAATTTCTTATTTTTGCCACGAGAGGATAAATGTCCTCTGTATTTAGTGAGTTTATTTACCGTTCCGAGAAATCGCCAATTTCAAAACACAAAGGTAAGTAAACTGGCTCGGTCATATACTAACGTGACCTGTCAGTTACTTTTGTGTTGGGCGTTTGGCGATGCCTTTGGAACTGTAATTGGCAGTGTCACGTTCTTTAATTTTATATGATATGGAACAATTTAATGAAACCCCTTTGCAGGGTATTTTAGGAACAGATAATGGAAAACTGTTCTATCTCTTACAAATCGAAAAAGTCAGTGATCTCGTAAAACTACGGGGAGATTTAAGTACTGCTATCGACCTAATTTCAAAATGCGGAAGTTCAGAGGAAGGTATAAATGCTATCAATGCTTTGAATAGGCTACTTTCCGGATTGATGAAATATGATAATGACCATTATGAAGCAATGGATATTGCTCTTTCCAGTACCATGAAAGTACTGAAAAATAAATAATCTAATTCTCGCTAAGATCCGAATGGGATAAACAATCATAAAAACAACCTTTTGGCATAATCGGAAAAGAAATGTTTTCGGCTGGCTGGTGAAGATTTATATTCGATGGCCAGATGAATACTTTTCTACGGTTATGGATAGGCAAAATGTAAATTCCGGTACAATGTACAGGAAATTGCTTTTTGACGGATAAACGGTTTTTATACCGATGAAAGACTTTGAAAACTTTAAATATCAGTAGTTTTATATTTGATTGTTTTTTGAATAACGATTCTAAGAATTGTTTGGTCACCTGTTCTCTTCCTGGCTGGTATTATGGTATCAAGACGTTATAGAAATAATGAAACGAAATCATCAGATTGTCTTTCCCAAAAAGACTCCCACTACCGAATTGGCTCCCAACCGCATACATTTACGTTTCATCTGGATAAAACTCTGGCCGGTGGTTGCGATATCGTCGACCAGAATTATATCTTTTCCTTGAATATATTCGGGATGGAAAATGAGATTGGCAAGTTTATCATTACCAGTACTGCCTTTTAGTTGTTCCCGGTCTTCTTTGATCCAAATAGCACGGAAACCGTCCGCTACTTTTAGACGACGAGATAAAAGGCTACAAAAACGGGCAAAGCGAGCGATATTTCGCTCACGTGTAGCGGCGGGGATAGGTATAAGGATAGGATCATTCATTTCCTTAAAGAATGGCATGCGACCTATACAGAGTGAGAAAATTTTAGCAAGTAAAGGAGCGGCATTTTCGCTTCCTTCTTTAAAACGGAATACTAAATTGCTGACCTTTTTTTGATATAGGGTCAGTTCTTTGGTTCTGGTTGGATAATAATCGTGGATATAAAAACATAATGTACCGTCGTACCGCACCTTGCCTTTAAAATAGGTATCATAAGGAAAGAACTGACGGACGAAATCACCCTCGAATGTAAAATGGAGTATGTCACGCCAAAGGTTCAGGGTGGTTTCATCCTGCAGGCGATAGAGTTCGCCTTCTATAGGTTCCTTATCTGCCAACCCAACACCGATTGTCAGGTGGTCGTTGAATTTGTCTTTGGAAACGATGTACCAGTCGAAGGAACGGCTTATCTTGTCTATCGGGCAGTCGTGGGAACAGAGGAAGTAGAACATTCCATCCTCTTTCTGTATGACCAGGAACTCGCCGGACATTTCAACAAGCTGGAAATAGTTGTATATAGGTGCGTTGTCTAAATCTTCAAACGGAACGGAAACGACAAGATTCTCAATCATAATCAATAGTTTGTTCAAAGGTAGAGTTTTTTGAGGATATTAAAAAAGCCTGATACGTTTATTTATGCATCAGGCTCTGATTTACCATATCAGGGGAGATTTAGTTGGGTATCTGCGGGTACTGGATGGAAGCATGGCGGGTGTCAGCATTGAACACGACAATTACCTCGGTTGCTTTCTTGTCCATGCGGTTGTATTCGCAAAGGGCGTTCATCACCCATTCCCTGAAGGCTTTGGCGTAGCGGGAATCTATGCGATAGCTTAGGAAAATGATGGCTTCGAGATTGTAAAAGGTGACGTAGATGTCCTGACCTTTTTCGTTCTTCATCTTACGTTCCATCGTTACGTCATCTTCATGAAGCACGCCGGACTTGAAGATGGAACGGAAGTTGTTGCCCACCGTCTGGAGATGTACGTCGAAAAGGCGGGCAATTTCATGCTTGAACATCCATACGGTTCCGTTTACTATTTTGACTTCGACAATGGGTTTGCCGATTTCTTCCTCTGTGATTTTAATATATCCTCTTTCCATAATGATTTTGTTTGGGGGGACAAATATACTGATTTAATTATTCTGCCTTGTTATAAACGCTCTCTACATTACCTAATTTTCCGGCCAAATCTTCCATATCATTACTTATCTTGCTATTTGTTATACGTGCATAGATTTGCGTTGTTTGGATATTTGTATGGCCCAACATTTTACTAACAGTTTCAATAGGTACCCCCTTTGCAAGCGTTATAGTAGTTGCGAATGTATGGCGCGCAAGATGAAATGTCAAATTTTTATCTATACCACAAAGGTCACCTATTTCTTTCAAATATGAGTTCATCTTTTGATTACTAAGGACTGGCAATAGAACTTTATTAGGCAGATTATTTTTGTATTTTGCTAATATTTTCAGAGGAATATCCAACAAGGGAACATTCACATTGGTATCCGTCTTTTGGCGATGGGTCATAATCCATAGTTTTCCATCGAAACCTGTACGGAGATTATCTTCTGTCAAATTTTTGACATCTATGTAAGCTAAGCCTGTAAAGCACGAAAAAATAAATATATCACGGACATTATTCAATCTATCTGTCGCAAATTTCTTTTTGATAATTTTCTCCACTTCCTTTTCTGTTAGATAACCTCTATCTACCCGTTTCAAACGAATGGTATAATTAGCAAACGGGTCTGCAAAGATCCAACCATTATTTTTAGCAATAATAATTATGCGGCGAAAAAACTGCATGAATTTAGCAGTCGTATTCTCATTACAACCACTTTCACTACGCAGGTAGGTTTCAAAGTCAGTAATAAACATATGGTTTATCTCCTTTAAAGAAATATCAGAGATATTATATTTGTATTTCATGAAATCAATCAAACGTCTATAAGTACGGTCATACTTAGCTATTGTTGCAGGCGTCTTGCTTATTCCTACTAACTTTTGAATATCTTCATTGTGTTGTTTGAATAATTCCAATAAAGTACGCTGACGAGTAGTAATTCCTAAAAATGCATTACGGATTTTTTCTGCTGTAACAAATGCTTCTGTGTTTTCTATCTCATGATAATGATTAACCAGCGATGCACGAATATTATCTAACAATGCATTAAATTGGGCAGCCTGAATACTTCTGCCTTTCAACTTGCCAGCCTTGACATCCCACTGTCCTGGATCGACATCCAATTTAGAACTGAACTGACTGATTTCGCCATTTAATGTAATGCGAATCATTATACCTGTCTTGCCGTTCTTGTTCACGTAGTTCTTTCTCACATAAAAGAGAATCTTAAAAGTACTGCTGCTCATAATTCTTAATTTTTAAACCTTTGGGGAATGGATTAATTCCTCCGCCACAAAGGTAAAGTTAATAATGTTGTTATAAGCTATGCAGACATGGACAAACTCTGTACAAATCAAGGACTTATAGTGGAAATCGTTACAGAAACAGAAGCCCAATTTTATGTAACGAATCTGTAACTGAACTCTGTCCGTTTTTGACTTTTCAATGGTTTCAAACTGTCCGGAAGGTATATAAAAAAAGTCCGTAAAACGCTGGTTTTACGGACTTTGTCTGCTTTTGACCTTTTATTGTCTAAAGGTTTCAGCGGAGAGACAGGTTTCTGAACTTGTCAGCCTATTCTCTCTGTATATCAGCGTTATAACATCAAGGTAAAGAACAAATGTAGCAAAATTGTAGCACATTTCTGAAGGCTTTTTGAAACCCTTTTGAATGCCTATGCCATCATTTTATCACGGTTCAAAGATACTAAAAAAACGAACACATTGCCAAATGCTTTATAATAAATATTTTCAGCCACTCCACTGCTACACTTTTTAGTGCAAGGTGCGAGCCTATTTATATATATAGGCTTGCACCTTGCACTAACGGAGACTGTGTGTGGCATTGCACCAATGACTACATTCACAAACAACATCTTACTTCCAAAAACTTATATCAGTCATTTCCCGATTATGGCGAATCATTTGGAACCATACAATATCTGTATCATCCGGAAGGCTTTGCCGAAGAAATCATATAGATGTTTGTGAAAAAGCTTTCTTGAGACATTTATGCTTTTCAGAATATAGTTTATACAGACCTTACCTTATTGACTATCTCCTATTCGGCGATGGTTGGTATATTAGTGCCATTAGCTCCTATAGTGATGCTAATGGCACTTTTTGACGCCAATTCACTACTGTTCCTGTTGATTTTATGTCTCTTATATTATTTCCCTGAATTTTTAGTTGAACTTGCTTCTACGGAAATGTTTTGTGCCCAAGAAACAAGAATTTGCCTGTTTGGGAAAGATAATCTCCGCTTAGAAGCTACTAACTTTATATTTATGGAAAATATAGGAACAATGCTAAGAAAGCAACGTGAATTGAAAGGTTTTTCACAAGAGTATGTAGCTGGTTTAGTGGGTGTTAGTACCTCTGTAATTTCAAAGATTGAGACCGGTAAAACCAAAGCAAGATTTGATGTAATCAGCAACATTTGCAAGGCTTTGGACATGAATTGGTACGATTTACTTTCCCCAGAGGAAAGACGCAGTAAAGAAGACTGCCGGATCAACCTCAATATCAACGTTTCCAGCCCGCAACAACTGAAAGAATACCTTGACATATTGGGAAAAGACAACTTGCAAATCAAGAATCTAAAGAACAAATAGTATGGAAGTGATAACGATAGACAGCATTGCTTTTCAGAAACTGGTTGAACAGCTCAACCGGATTGAAAGCTACGTGGAGCGTACAACAGAGTTGTATCGTGATATAGACGATGCCTTGGAAATAAGCACCAAGGACCTGATGACCATCTTCTGTATCTCAGAATCTACGCTGTACAGATGGCGGAAAGGAGGTTCCATCAGTTTCAGATATACCGAAACCGGTGGCGTACGTTTTTCATACAGTTCCCTGTTCATGGCAATAAAGTGTTTCCGCATAAAGATTCCGGGTATGGCGAAGGAGGAAGCACTCAAACGACTGTCTGATTATAAAGACGGGATTCTTCTGAACAAATGCACAACTGAAACTAAATGATAGACAAGGAAGATATACTGGAACGCACAGGCCGCGGGCTTGCCGTGTTCAAACATTACATCAACTTTCCGGTGAGACCCGGAAAAATTTCAGGAATCCGCTCTACGAAGACCGGATTGCGTCATGCAATATCTATTATGACCGGCGTGCCCAAGTGTTCAAGATGAAGGATTTCGGAAATAACGAATATTCGGGAGACTGCTTCTGGTTCGTCGGCATGCTTTACGGATTGGATGTGAAAAGAGACTTTGTCGCTATCATCAACCGTATTGTATCGGACCTGAACATCACCATAGTCCACACAGGAAACAACGATATGCCTGCTCGTAAAAAGGCAGTAGAAAAACGTATCATTATGAATGAGAATGACAATCCAATAAGAAAGGACTACCATACAGAGGTTAAACCCTTTTCAGTTGCTGAACTTGCATACTGGCAGCAATATGGAATCAAGCCGGATACTTTGGAAAGATACAATGTACATTCCTTAAAGTCATTTGAAGGCTATAACCGTTCCAATAAAATTTATAAAATCAGTTCATCTGCAACAGAACCCATGTTTGCTTACATGGGCATTGGATTTACCAAGGTATACCGGCCTCGAAATCAGAATATGCGGTTCTTTTATGGAGGAGAGATGCCTGAGGTGTACTGTTTCGGTCTGGAACAGCTACCCAACAAGGGGGACATGGTCTTTATCACCGGAGGAGAAAAGGATGTAATGTCACTTGCCTCCAAAGGATTCAATGCCGTTTGTTTCAACAGTGAAACGGCCGCCATACCCACTTCACTGATTGAGATGTTTGACCGTAAGTTCCGTCATATTGTCTTTCTGTACGATATGGACGATACAGGCCGGAACGAATCTGCCAGACGCATGGATGAATTGTCCTCGTTTCATGTACTCAGAATGGAACTGCCTATATCCGGAGCAAAGGGAGACAAGGATATTTCCGATTACTTTGCTTCCGGAAAAAGTGCAGCGGACTTTCAGGTACTGATTACCTCCATGCTGGAGAAGCTTTACTCACAAACTATGATGCTTTTAAAATCTTGCGAAATGGACTACAACAATCCACCCGAATCTTCCAAAACAGTGGTTTCCGTCAACGGAGTACCGCTTGGGACCTACGACAACCTTCTATGTATAACAGGTGGTGAAGGTACCGGAAAAAGCAATTTTGTATCAGCCCTGATTGCAGGTACACTTGCTGACGACACACAAAACATCGACACGCTTGGCTTTGAAGTCTCACCAAACTACTCAGACAAGGCCGTGTTGCACTATGATACCGAGCAGTCTGAGTTTCAGTTATTCAAGAATCTGAGCAAGACAATCAAACGTATCGGATTACCTGCACCACCGGATTTTTACCATACGTTCTATCTGGCCCCTATGTCAAGAAAGGAGCGTATCAGCATGATCCGTGACAGCATGGATTTGTATTACCACCGGCACGGAGGAATCCACCTCGTTGTACTGGATGGCATTGCAGACCTTATCCGTTCGGCCAATGATGAAGCGGAAAGCATTGCCATTGTGGATGAAGTGTACCGCCTGGCAGGAATCTACAAAACCTGCATCATCTGTGTGCTGCATTTTGTGCCCAACGGAATAAAACTGCGCGGGCACATCGGCTCGGAGCTGCAGAGAAAAGCGGCAGCCATCCTATCCATTGAGAAGGATGAGAATCCTGCCTATTCCGTAGTCAAGGCTATCAAAGTCCGTGACGGCAGTCCGTTGGATGTACCCATGCTGCTTTTCACATGGGACAAACAGAAGGATATGCACGTATCTGCCGGTGAAAAGCCAGCAGAAGACAAGGAGAAACGGAAAAAGGAGGAGTTGCAGGGTATCATAAAAGAAATCTTCCGAAGCCGGAAGAAAATCACGTACACTGAACTCGTAACCGAACTGATGCAGGCGATGGACATCAAGGAAAGGACAGCCAAAAGCTATATCAGCTACATGAAAACGAACGGTATGCTGAATCAGGACAGTTCGAACAACTACCAGCCTTGATGCTTCCGCTATTGGGAATAGTCAATCTAACAATTTAATGCTTATGAGAGAAATGAAACCTACATGCGACCCGAACGGGGTCTATTCCGTCAAACGTGTATGCGCCGAGCTGGGCATAAGCTACAAGACACTCCGGAAATACAGGAAAGCGGCTATATCAAGCCGCTGAATCCGGGCAATGTCTATCGGTCTAAGTATTCCGGACAATCCATCATTGATTGCTGGCATGTCCTATGCACCCTCTGAAACGACCAACAGACTTGGACTCCCACCACACCAGTCCAAGTCTGTTTTCAGAAAATAGACACAAAGCGAAATTCTATCTTTGGTTTTCAGATAAGGATTCCGCTTTGTGTCATCTATAAATAACCCGTGAGCAGACTCATGGGTCTTCATCTAAAACAATCCCGTCATGTATGCAGGCAAACAGAAAAATCCATCAAAACTTTCATTTATAAGTATTTCAGTGGACTTAGTTTTAATTTAGGCTCTCTCCCAAAAACGCAAAATGTCGAAATCAGCAAAATGTTTTTAGCGGTTTTTGTCGGAATCAGCAAAATGTTTGGCATCAAAAGAGATTGACGACAGTCATCCCCTCTTCCGAGCCTCACGAAGTATAATAAGTCCCTCCTTTCTGTTTTCCGTCATAATAGGCAATCACAAAGTTTGAATGCTGCAGCATGAAGTCATTTCGTCTGAGCAGACATCCTTTATAATAGGTATCACTCAACACAATCACCTTGTCTGCCTTGGCAAGTATATGGTCATATCGTTGCTGTTCTGCCAAGTCCCAACGGCTGTTTTGTCCTCTGAACGGCACAACAGCTATCAGTTGCAGATAAGGAAGACGAGCTTTGAGGGAAAGAACTTCCTCCGCTGCGAGCATGTCGAAACCCAAAGCCATCCCACAGATACATTGGTACTTTCCTTCCTTGTAAGCAAGAGAAACGGCCTTTCTGAGCCGTTCTCTCACCTTATCTTTCTGTTCGGGTGCAATATTCCGATGCCCTGTAAAGGCTATGGAAGCCTCCTTTATCGTAAATCTTTGTTTCATTGTCTGTTTACTTTATAGTGAGTTTTAGCCAGGAAGATGCCCCCGATAACATGTGCGCCCAAATTCTCCAACTGGTCAGCATAGGTAGCCCATGTGATGCCGCGAGTGATAACATCATCAAATGTCACTACGGATTTTCCACTGAACCAATCTTCATCAAAATCGATGATATGCACTTTGCGGATTTCCTTTTCCATCTTCCGGTTTTCATGAATGGCAAGCCGTCCGCCGATTACCCTTACATGCTCATAGCCGTTGATAGCTCCGGTCAGTTCACAAACCCTTTCACAAAAAGCCTTGTAACGGAGTTCGTTCTTTGAACTTGTGGATGCCGGAACTTGAACGAAAACAATATTCTTGCAGGATTCACCGTATTGTTCCTGCATGTTTGCTGCGGTCATTTGCGCTACCGCTTCAAAGCTTCTTCCGTCTTTGAAATCGTACACCATCTGTCTGTCGGAAATTTCCTTTTCACCGACGTTGCGAATTCGCTTGGGAAAATACTTGCAGAACCATGTCTGAGGTTTTGCCAACTGCTTCTTGAGGTTATTATCTGTGCCATACGCTCTGATTTTTTTCCCTTCTGTTTTGCTGTTTTTCAGCTTGTCCGAAGGGATATTTTTTGCTTTTATCAGAGTGCTGGCAGCCCAATAAGGCAAATTCAGGGCAGAAAATACGCTCAACTTGTTTGAGGAAGATTTTCTGCAAGGGATTTGACGTTTGGTGATGACAGCAATACCTTTGCAAAAAAAAATATCCTCGCAGGCAGAGATGATAAAATAGAACTGTCACCGTCTATACCAATCCTGTTTCTGAACTTATACATCCCATAAACAGAAATCGCAAGTCATTCCCATATAAATCATTCAGGAAAGACCGAACTCACCTTGGCAACAAGTAATGAGTAATACAAAGTCTTTCAAAACATCACAATATCCCTCATTATCAAAGATTTTACCTATTGTAAGAATGGACCTGCATGAGTAACTTTACACCCAAAAGAATACTTATGAACTATATACAGCAAATACAAACGATTGTGATACTCCCGGAAAAAAGATATTCCGTGAAGGAAGCCTGTATCTTCCTCGGCATCCACCGGTGTACCATCTATGACTACATCAGACATGAGGAACGTCCGCTTCCTTTTATCCGGATCCATACCGATAAAAGAGGCATCGTATTCCAGGAAGCGACCTGCTTGCCTATAAAGCGGCAGGTCTCCCCAAGAAAGGACGCAAATTCAAAGACAGCACATCTCGGTAGAAGGCTGTCTTTGAATAGTAGTAGAATGTGGGGTCAGTTCCATTGGTTCCAGGGCAAGCCTGCCAGCAATGACTTTCCGTCAGCTTCCCTCAGTTCGCAAGCCAGCAGCCACGCATCAGTCCGGATGGTATCCATGTCGTTTACCGCCTGCTGATACCGGGAAGGAGCCATAGCACCTGACTGAATCATCCATTCCCCGGCACAAGTCTCAGGGTCAATGGCATCCACAAAGGATTCAATCTCCTTGATAAGGTTCTCCAACTTTCTATCTTTCATTTCAGCGGTGAAGGAAAACGGAACACCGCTCAAGGTTTTCCGATGGAAGTCAAAGAAAAGACTGCCATCTACATACTTTACAGAAACAGTCCAGCCAAGCAAGGCTGCAATGCTGAATACATTTTTATTTCTCATAAGACATAAAGCTACATACAGACCTGCCAAGTCCGTGATGGATATGGCAGGTCACTTTCTTGTTACAAATCATACGTTCAATAACCCATTCTTGCAAGGAACTCCTGCAGACGGCTGTCACACAACTTTTTCAGTGGCACCGGATGGAAGTTTTCCTGCTGCCTTACTTGCAGCTTGCCGAAGCCTTGTTTGGTCAAATCCAACTCAATGTCCGAAAGTTCATTCAAAGAAATGTAGCCATACTCATCCTCCATCAGTCCGATGACGATACCGAACAGAATGGTGTCGTTTCCTTCTTTTTCACCTTCAAGGATGAACCACCGCACACCACCGAGCGCAAAGATGGCACGGCAAATAGCGTCCTTTCCCTTGCCGTCTTGGGAATAGAGAGGAAAGCCTTTCAAGGCTTCCTCCAACTGCGTTGTCATAAGTCTGCACATATCAATCCAAAATTATTTCGTCTTTATAAACATCTATTTCTGCACCACTGCTGAACTGAACCACAAAACCATGTTCAGAGAGGGCTACGATAGTTCCTCGGTGGTAGCCTCGCCAAGGGGTTATCAACTCGCATTGTCTGCCGTATTCGGGAAAATCATATTCGTCCATAGTCCTGTCATTTAGAGGTTGGAAATTCGGGGTCAAAAATCAAGTCACACTCAATGAGCCGTTGATAGGCTTCTGCAGAAAGCCGTGATGCCCACTCATTGCGGTCATCGTATCTTCCCTGCTGATAGTTGTGTGCCAGCTGCTTCATGAAGCCGAGGAACACCTTGAACATCTGCTGTTGCAGGTAGCGGTGCGCTTTGGTCAGTTCCCTGCCAGTCTGGTCAGGTGAACACATACTGCCATTTACAAAGTTGGCAAACTCTTGTGCAACCTTGTCACGTTCGGAGATGGTAGCTCCGGATAATTCGGGATAATCCATAGTCAAAACAATTTAGATGGTTGCGATTCCGATTCTTCTCCCTCTTGTGAAGCCCTTTAGAGCTTCTTGGTCGGGAAAACCGTTTTTTCGTGCCTTCTTACACTGCGGTCACCAGGGAGAATAAGGCAAGTGTGAGGACAGAGAACTTTACGGAATACCCAATTTGGTACAAATTGTGGAAGGCTGCCGGAAAGTTCTCCGTCCGAAAGCTTCAGCGGCACTTGACGTTTCTCCCGTCCGCAGTACTTTTGCACGTACAAAACGAGTTGGACCAAGAAGCTCCAATGGTTTTCAATACTTTCCTGACAATGACTTCAAGGGAAAAGATTAGTTCTAACAGGTCATCTCAAACATATTCCTTAGAAAGTCCGCGTAACCCAGCATCCCGACTGTCTTGAAGATGCACATCCCCGAAAACCGTTGCCGTTGTGAGAACCTACAAAGTGAAGGAAGTGGAGCCTTGCAGGTTCTCTCTATGGCAACGGACTGGAGTCCTCCACTTGTAACCAAAACCAATCAGCTGAGCTTTGCTTGATGTCGCAGACATGGAGCAAACCGGATGGCACATCCTCCCCAAAAGGTCGTCACTTCCGGCGTCGCATGAAATATGATTAGTCGGAAGTAGCGGCCAACATCCGTGAGCCAGCCTCCAAAACCATTTGATGGCTCTACTTCCGCAAGCGTCAGCCTGCGTTTGGTAGAGCCATCGAGCAAGTCATCATTTGTAGATATGTTTTCCAACCTCATTGACACTGTGAGAAACAACTGAGTGGAGCGAAGTGAAACCCTGCTGCTTCTCTCTGTGGCAATGAACTGGAACTCCCATCAGTAGTAACAGCCTGTCAGCCGGACTTTGCTTGGTGTCACCGACACGGAGCAAACCGCATAACGCATCCTCCCAAAAGGTAGTCACTTCCGGCATCGCATAAAATACGATAAGTCGGAAGTGGTGACCAACATCTGTGAGCTAACTGCCTAAACCATTTGATGGCTCTACTTCCGCAAGCGTCAGACTGCGTTTGGTAGAACCATCGAGCAAGTCATCATTTGTAGATATGTTTTCCAACCTCATTGACACTGTGAGAAACAGCTGAGTGGAGCGAAGTGAAACCCTGCTGCTTCTCTCTGTGGCAATGGAATGGAACTTCTACTTGTAGCAAAATCCTATCAGCCGGGCTTTGCTTGGTATTGCAAATACGGAGCAAACCGGATGGCATATTCTTCCCAAAAGGTCGTCACTTCCGGCATCGCATACAATACGATTAGTCGGAAGTGGCGGCCAACATCCGTGAGCTAACCATATAAACCATTCGATGGCTCTACTTCCGCAAGCGTCAGCCTGCGTTCGGTAGAACCATCGAGCAAATCATCGTTTGAAGACCAGCTTCCCAACCTCATTGACACTGTGAGAAACAGCTGAGTGGAGCGAAGTGAAACACTGCTGCTTCTCTCTGTGGCAATGGAATAAAACATGCAAAAAACGACAAACCTACCATGCTATGCTCCAGCCTGCATCAGGTAAGATTACCGTTTAATAATCAATAGATTTCTGTAACTTCAAAAATAAGTTTTTACAGCAAACAGGAACTGATCAATGAAAATCTGTTTGAATGCTGCAATATTGTTCTGTTCATAGAACATCAGCATTGCTTTTTTATAGTCAATTGAATCTACACTGCGGAATGAGATAGGACAATAGCCGTAGGCAATCAAAACTCCATTGCTTATGATGCGTGCCGTGCGTTTGTTGCCGTCAGAAAATGCCTGTATATAGGAAAGGAGCACAAGAGCCAACAAAGCCTTTTCAAACACTTCATTCTTGCCGTTAATAAGCTGACAACTGTCTTCAAGGGCTTCCCTGATTTGAAATTCATTATCGAGCGGTTGATAATTTGTTCCGGTTATACCGACACGCCGATGACGGATATGGCGTTCGACCCCAGCTCCTTAACAAGCAGCGCATGGATTTCCTCTATACGAGTTAACGATATTTCTTTCAGATAATCCGGTACATCAAGGATAAAGTCAAGAGCATCCTTATGGTTGAGCAGCATCACAGCTTCCTCTTTGGTCTTTCCGTTAGCGGTCTGTTTCTCTTTCAACAGACGTTCCGTTTCAAGTAATGAATAAGTATTGCCTTCGATTTGTGAGGATTTCCATGACAGGTCTATACCCAACCTTTCCATCTCCTTACGATATTCAATATCCGTCATTTCCGAAAGGTGCAAACGGAATTTTGACTGTGCTTCATGCAACAACGCCAGCTCATCGTCTGTAAACAAACGTACATTCGGCAATATGTCACGTATCAGGTCAAAGTTAAAACTTTCCTGGACCGTGCGTTCATCAATATCCTTGTCAAAATAAGTATCAAGACTGAGTGGCATGGTCACATGAGCTTGAGGAGTGAGTTTGTATTTGGTAGCCGGTCCTTTATACGTTCGCTTATCTCTGTAGTGACAGCATGGCCTATCTCCAAACGTTTTGAAAGCGGATAATAGTGCAAATATTGTAATATTTCAGTTTCTGTTGTCATATCTAAAAATCTTAATCGGGACAAATATACTGCTTTCTCGTAGAAAATCGGGTCAAATTGGCCTGTTTTATGTCTTTAAAATCATTGTTTTGTCCCGATTCAAATTTAAATTAAAATCATCAGCACAAGAATACAAATGAACAAACGATAGAAAAATATCAGTTTGAATGAGATGCTGCAGATGGAATATTTATAGACCTCAATTCCCAAATAACGCAGCAGTCCTGTCACTGCTGTCTGGCGCTTGCAATGACAGAACTACCGCAGAAGTTTCTACTTCCTCTTTGGCAGGCGGATTTTTCGGTTGTCTGTTTCCCATTTATCCACATAGTTGTTCAGAGCTTCAGAGATAACGTCCTTCAATAAGGCACCTTCCACAAGAGAAATGTACTTCACCTTTTGAAGTAAATCCGGATCTACGATAAAGGTGGCTCGGATTTCCTGGGGTTTCTTGGCACTTTTGGCTGTTTCGCCTTTCTTGGGGCGACCCACATTTTCCCTGCGTTTGGCTTCCAGTCTGGATTTCATTTTTTCGGTAGTTTCTGTTTCATTAGCGTCCTTTTTAGTAGCTGTCTTTGAAGATACCGCCTTCGGACTTTCCTGCTTATCGGTTAGAACTGTTAGTTGTTCTGCTTGTTCAGTAGTTTGTTCCTTAGGCTGTTCCTGCACCGATTCTGCTTGATTGGCTTCACCCATGAAGCCGTCCATCAATAAGGATAAATTCTTCTTACTCATATTGCTTACATTATTACTTGTTTACTTGCTGATTATCTTACTATGTTACCAATAACTTTTGTGATTAGTCATATAGTAAGATAGTTTACCTATTTTCCTCACGACTGATTATCTCATCTACCAGTGCTTGATAATCTGCTGCGCCGTTGCTTTTCGGTTCGTACTCAAAGATGGTCTGACCAGACAGCGGCATTTCGGCTATGGATATATTCTCGCGGATTTTCGTCTGAAAAACCTTCTCTCCATATCGTTTTTCCACCATGGAAATCACTTCCCTGTTCAACTGCCGGTTATTGAACCTGGTGAAGAAAACACCGCCTAATTCAAGCATTGGGTTTACCCTGCGTTTCACTTCCCGGACTATATCATCCAGCATGGTCAAGCCTTTCAAGGGCAAGGCTTCGGCAGTGAGCGGTATGTAGAGTTTGTCCGCTGCCACCAGCGCATTGGTTGTCACGATACCGAGTGAGGGCGAACAGTCCATCAAGATGTAGTCATACTTCTCCTTCTGTTCATCGAGGTAGGATTTGAGAATGCCCTCCCTTGCCATCATGGTAGCCATGTCTATTTCGGCTCTTGCCAAGTCCAGTGATGCTGGAACAAGGTCCAGGTTTTCACGGATGGGTACGATAGGCAGCGGTTGGTCTTTGACCAGGGTATCATAGATGCTTGTTTCCGGGTCTTCGTTCTGCGTCAGCGTGAACGTGAGGTTCTGCTGTGCATCCAGGTCAACGAGCAGCACCCGTTTTCCTCTCAGGGCAAGTGCTGCACCTATACATGCGGTAGAAGTAGTTTTGCCGACTCCACCTTTCTGATTGCCGATGGCTATTGTTATATTTTTTACTTCCATTTTTATAGGTTTACTATATTACTTTACTACTATATTATTATACTACAAATATACTATATTATTTTATTATTACATAATTAGTTTACCTATATTTTATTAAAAACAATACGCTATTTATATGTTGTATATCACATATTTACATCGTTTTTTTCAAAGGGAATAAAATATAGATTTACCCACTTAACTTAAATGCGTAATTAAACATATTATCATGTAAAATCTATTATATAACAAATAGATATTTGCATTATATTTCATTTTAACATCGTCAACTATCTCTACTATCCAAAATATAAAAACTCCGACCCACACCTTACGGCGGAAGTCGGAGCGGAACATATATAAGGAATTTACGCTGTCTGTTTGGCTGCGAGTATCTGATGGGCATGCGCATTGACCAGCCGGACAATCCGGTCATGGTGCGGAGTATTCGTATTGCACAGCCCACGGCTCTGTATCACTTTCCCTCGGTCAGTGAAAACTCAATCGTCTCGATGCGGTTTCCTTCCTTATCATGAGCCGATAGTATCAAGCTGTCCGCCTTGGCATAGTATTCGCATTGGAAGACACAATGATGCAGGGCATTTCCTCGGCTTGAAGGCTTCCAGACTATCGAGTACAGAAATCACCAGGTCTTTGTCGGTGATGGTGATACCGAAGTAGCGTGACTTCTCCTTGTAGAACTCGGCTTCCTTCCGTTTGGCTCGCTGCATCTGCTCCTGGCTTCTGCGTTTCTGCTCCATTTGGTTGTGTCGGTTCATCCAATAGTCATGCTCGGCTCTGAGGTTCTGCGGACAGATATACTTAGGGTTGCAGATGTCCTTGCCACACTGCTCCAGCAAGCGGATGGTGTCTGCCCACAATCCCATGTCCGAAGGGCGGTAGTGATGCCGGGTGGCTACTTTATACGACTGCCAGCATCGGTCAAGTTCCAATGGTCGGTGTACAAAGTAAGACACGGCATGTAAATCTTTTGACTTGAGGATGGTTTCCATCCGGCTGTCTGTCAGCACGGCTTTCATCAGTTTCATCGGGTGGCAGTCGAGCAGCTTGCCTTTCATGCCGTTGCGTTTCAGTTCGGGCAGCAACCGATAGTGCGGATAAACATAGGTGTCTGCAATGAGCCAGTGGACTTCGGTCGGTCGCTTCAAGGTGATTTCGGATGCCCAATCAAAGCAGTCCCATAATAACCCAATGTCCTTGCTCTTGCCGTGACTGCCAACTTGCCTTCGGCATTGAGCCACAGACGGCATGCCTCCCAGTAGTCTACCTCCATAGGCATTCCTTTGCGGAAGGTCGTTTCAAGCGGAAGACCCGTTGCACCTGCAAATGGTCTATTACTTCGAGGGAAGAAAAATAATAGGCTTCCTTGATGGTGCGTTTGAGGGTGTCCTTTATCTGTAAGTGAGTACTGCAATGGGGGCAGCATACCGACTTTCCTTTTCCCTCATAGTCGAAGTGCCTGCCACAATCGCCACAGGTACACTTGTGTGCGGAAGTCCGGAAGCAGATATGTCCTGCCACTTTCCGCACTGCCCATGTGAGCACTTTGGGGCTTAAGACGGTCAGCTTCTCATTGGAAGCTGCCACCTGTTTTTCTATTTTCGTTCTTGCTTTCATAGTTCCATGCCTTGAAAGAGTGAGAGTTCTTGAATGGGTTTGGATTGCGGTTTGGCTACCTTGGGTCGGCTGTTGCGCTGCTGCAATTTCCGCATTTCCTCCTCCTGGTATCGTTTGAGGGCAATGGCTCGTTGTTCTGCCTTCTCCTCCTCGGTCAGCTCAATGTGATGCTTCACTACAACATTGCAGTCCATCGGCTTGCCGATTTCCAAATTGGGTTCATCTATCGCATGGACTGCCATGGCATAAACCTCCATGTCACTGAAACCGCAGCAGCCGGATTGCTGCACAGCATGGAATATATAGTTGACCACATCGTCAATGGTGCGTGTGGTGGTTTCATACTTGGCACGGAAGAGTTCATCTTCCTTGGCTCGGTTATCAAGATAGTTCTTGATAAGTTCCTTGAAATGGTCAGTTCCTTTCATATGTTCCTATGTTTAAGCGTAAAAGATTTGATTATTCTAATACTCTCGGCAATCAACCTACCATTACGTGGCAGTCCACCACTTCGGCAGGAAGTCCGAAAGCCGGATAGTGTGAGAAGTAAGGGAAACATTCTCCCTCTTGTTCCGTTGCGGTAGTGATACCCATGACCTTGTTCTCCGTATACCATTGGTCAATCAGAGCGATTTCTTCATCCGTCAGTCCGGTTGCATCTGAGTTGAACAGATAGCAGAGTGCCCATGTCGGGATGGCTTCAATGAGTGTATCCATAGCGTTTTCTTTTTTAAGTTCGTTACTCCGTGAATTAGATGGGAAGCAGTTCCAGCAGTTTCTTTAGTGGAATGGAGTTGATGTCCGACTTGAGGAAGTGAACTATCCATTCCGGCTCTTCAAAAAGTGGGTGCATGGGTACCACACTGAAATCGTCCCCATTGGAATAGCAGTCGATTTGTGCAAAGTTGGCGCCGTCCTTGCGGATGTGAGCATAGAAAGGAGGCATACCGCAAAAGCACTTGCGGAGATTCTCTCTGTCCCACTGCAGGGTGAGTTCGTAAACACTGCCCTTGTAGAGCATCTTTTTCTTTTCGGTCTTTAAGTTTGTATGCCATAGCTGAACTAATTTTTCCCTTTGGTTTGAAGCCTTTCGGCTTCTCACTCCCGGGTGATTTTTACGATGCCTCTTCTCACGAAGGGTGAAAGGGACAGAAGGCAAATGTGGCAAGGGGAAAGCAGACGGAATACCCAATTTGGCACAAATTGTGGAAGGCTGCCGGCTGCTTTCCTTGCAGCCAAGCAAAGCGCCATTTGCTGCCGTACCGACCCTTCGTTTCTTTGTATCGGAAAATTCATCGGGAGTGGAAATGCCTGACTAAGGAAAGAATCCGCCAGCTGTTAAAGATGAATGTTTAACTTTTAATCTATCCGAAAACTCACTATCTTTGCAGACCCTGAAAATAAATGTTCAGAAAGGCACGATATAAAACAGATTTTATTACCTTACACAAATGAAAGATCAGATACGCTTATTGAGAGATTGCTTCCACAACGAGATTCCGGCAGTTGTATTCCAGGGAAATGACAGCTGTGCCGGAGAGATACTGGAAGCCGCCAAAGAAATTTATCAGAAACACGGCTGCAGTCAGGAATTCCTTTACGACTGGCAAATGCTCATCAACGAAGTGAAGGCTTACCAGCAAGAGAGTCCGGAACAGGTACAGCTTCCGAAGCTGACCCATACCGAAGCAGACCTGACTCGGGAAGAAATGAGACAGAAAGGCATGGTTTACTGATGCAACAAAAAAAAGTCCTGAATGGATGAATGGCATCAGGTCAGGACCTCTTGTTTTTTCATTGCCGATGAATGGCAACCACGTAAAGTTTTTGATTTTATCCTTTCGAAGCCGCCAACGACAATTTCCTGAACTGCTTCAGCAGCGGTTCCATTTCAAGTGAGACACAGCGGGCACGTTGGCCGGCTGCCTTGTTTCCTTTTTCTGCTTGAAGGGCTGCATCCTTTTGGAATGCCTCCATCTTCATTTGGAGTTGTTCGAGTAATTCATTCATAATCTTTACATTTAGAGGTTACATTACCTAATAGATACTTATCACAGGTCTGAACTTATGCGCCTGGTCCTTCGGGGTTTCCTGAATGGTTCCCGACTGCATCGAGAAGAGCCAGGCCTTGCTGTCCCTTTGTCCCTCCACTTCGGTGGAAGTCCACAGCCAGCAGTCACCGGGCTGCAGACTGATGGGTAATCCACCGACCGCTTCAATCCGTTGGTTGACTAGTCCAATTTGCTGATAGAGGTAAGTGAGCTGCTTCACCGAAGGGATGTAGGCGGACTGGCCATAGCGCCACATGTCGAAGACATAAACGGCTAAGGGAGATTTCACTTCCTCGTGGCGGTACATGGCATGGGTGTTCTCGTTACCGTCTTCCTTCTCCAATGAAGCTGACGTTTCCTGTTCGACACCCAGACTGTCGGCAAAGGCTGCCGATGCGACGTCCCGGATGGAAACGGCATAGCCCAAAGCTTTGATCTCCGGATTCCGGTTCACATGATAGACAATGGCCACCGGTTCCTTCTTGGAAGAACTGAACTTTTCTTTTGGACAGCACACTACCATCCGAGCAGACTACGTCACCGACCTGGAGGGAAGAAGCGATGGATTGGTTTCCTTCATGGTCACATTCTTCGCAGGAGGTAATGAATAAGGCACTTCCTGCCAATAACGATAAGAACAAATTTCTCAGTTTCATAGCAGCGGTATTTCAAATGATTTGACTACAATTTCCGCCTCCTTATCGAGGATGAACCAGTATTCCGAGTGGTAAGGCTTTCCTTTTAAGGTCTTGGCTTCAAAATCTATCTTGACCTTCCATCCGTTGAACGGCTTTACGACCTTTTCTTTACCAACTTTCGCTTCTTCCATTTCTCCATAAGCTATCAAAGCCCGGAGCGTGGTCATGGCATCCAGCTGACGGGTGACCTGATCACTCATTGCGGCATCGTCCTTGTCGAGGTTCTGGAAGTAGTCCGTTTCTTCCATCAACTTGTGGCCGTACTGCATCAGGTGCATGGATAATGCAGCCTTCTCGTGCGGATTGACATATTCCTTGCCGAATACCGAATCTGCCTTGCTGATGCCCTTGATTTGGATGGACTCCGGATTATCGACGGTTGCTTTCAAGGCTCTCTCTGCGATTTCCACCGCCCGTTTCTCGGGATGGTCGGAACAGCTGGCGAAGTAAAACAGTCCGCCCCAGAAGCAGACAGCGGTTACCAGCATGATAATCATTTTCATTCCCGGTTTCATATCTTCACAATTTGGAGTTTATCGGGAGAACCGACCGAGACGCTTGCGGTAGATGGTGCCGTCGTCGCGGTACATCTCCAGTTCGTTGGAGGTGATTTCTTTTTCACAGATTTCCTTGGCTTCCGTCAGACTCAGCTGGTGCCCACCGATGTTGCGCCAGATGGCGAAGTTGCACGGCGCCTGCTGGTTGCTGTAATTGGAGCAGTTGAAAGCGCGTGTACCCACCCGAATATCGCCGCCACAATGCGGGCATTTGCCGATGACGGACTGCATGTTGATGGCACCGTTGTCGGCCAGTTCCAGCACGGAAGGAAATGCCTTTCCCTCCTTGGAAGCAAAGCCGTCCAACAGGATGAAGCGGTGCTCCAACAGTTCAGCGATTTCCTCGTCACTCATCTTGCGGTTGCCGATAATGCCGTTGATATTCAGCACACAGGTAGGCTGTTCGGCAATGTTATTCTCACAGCGGTAGCCCTTGCAGGTCTTTACCACGTTGCCGCCACACAAGGGACAGCGACCGATTATTTTCTTTTCCATACGCTTTTGTTTTTGGATGATTTGTTTACCATATGATTCTGTTACTTATTGCTTTGATTACTTTCTTATTTCCTTACTTGATTACTTTGTGATTAGTAAGTTTATTTACTTGTTTACCTATTTACCATTTCAGGCTGTAGCCCTGGTTCCAGTCCGAGATGATACCGCCGATGATGTTCTTGCCGGACATCACGTTGGCCCATCCTTCGGGATCGAGCGAGAACCAGAGGTCGTTCCATGAGAGCGTGCGTACCTGCCAGGCCAGGATAAACAGGTTGGTGTTGATGGCTTCCAAACGGCTTACCACCTCATTGGCGATGTAGTAGCGTTCCGAAGCGTTCAGCAGGTTCACCTTGTGCTTCTCGTTCTTGCCATCATCTCCTGTCACGTCATACTTGCCCGAAGTTACCAGCTGCTTCATGAAGGGAAAGAGTGCCGTCATCTGTGTGGCAGCATCCGTCAGTTCATCCGATACCATGGCCGCAATGACGGTTCCTTTCAGATTGCCGCCCACCGATTTGAGGAGCAGGCTGCAGTTCTGCGGGATTTCCTTGGCCACCAGTTCCCCAGCCCGCTTAATCTGGTAGAGGTTCTGCATGGCGCCCTGCGCATTCGAAAGGTAGTCCAGCATCTTATCTTCCACCTGGTGAATCCGTTCCAGCGAAGCGGTTACTGCCACTTCCGCTGCAATGATTTTCTCCTGCGTCTTCTTGCGGTCCTTGTGAATCTTCTTCAAGGCTGCGGTCTGACCCAGTACGGCAGAAGTCAGCGCCGGGTCGGTCTGTTGGGCAAAGAGCGGAGTCTTACCTATCAATAAGCCTACAGCAGCGATTAACAAGGAGCGTTTCCATCGTCTTATGTTCATACGTTTATAATTTAGGGCCTGCATTTCTGCGTTCGGCCAGGTTATTGATTTGGTCCTGTTTAGTCGGATGCAGCCGCACCTCCATCGGTTTGTTGAGCAGACAGTCGTTCCAGTCCTTGAAAGCCTTCGGGGGAAGCCATTGTCCCATATCGTATCTGACCGACAGGTGTTCCTTGACCTGCACCTGAAAGGGTCGCTCCGGATCAAACCGGAAGGAACGTCCGTTCGCTTCCACTTCCAGACTGTCACGGGTTCGGTTCATTTTCAAGGGGGATGTTCTCTACCAGCGCCATCATGCGCAAGCCGTAGTTACGACCGGGCAGGTCATTGTCGAAACAGTCAAACGGACGGGCTCCGGGAAAGCGGTTCAGCACCTGCCGGATTTGTCCGTCAGAGAACGTACCGCCCAGTGATACCAGAGCTATTTCATTGGTCAGCTGCTTCCGGTTCCATTGGTAGAATGCCATGGCATCGAAAGCCGACTCACAGAAGAAGACACTCTTCACGACATTCGGATAGCCTCCTGACAAGTCGGCCATCCATGCGGAAGAACTGGAATCACTTCCGGCAGCCTTGGATTTGTAACCGCCGTACCCTCGCATTTCGTAGCCCCGGACCTTGTCGTTCTCTCCGTTG
>VOFH01001788.1_pt1 | contig 23924 bp, 24 predicted proteins | sample 5384091 | NCBI WGS metagenome assembly VOFH01 (sample SAMN12384727, study PRJNA508395) | human gut metagenome | isolation source: healthy gut G | host: Homo sapiens
ACGAAGAAGCCGAACGCTACGTCTCCGGACGTTTTGGCTGATCGATAAGGCCGATTCGCCAAAACGTAGTGCCAACCCGGTGGGTTGGTGCGAGTCAGCTTCAGCTGGCCAGTTAATAGCGCTTCGCTGTGCGAAACTCTGTAATTGTACGTTTTGGCTGATCGGCAGCTCCTTTTCCCCCGCAAACCGACGTTGAGATTGCTCTCGGCGTCGGTTTGTTGTTTTTCTTGTGGAAGCGACACGCGCTGTTGAGAATCATTCTCAGTTACGGTTATGATGGATTCACCGAAGCATGAAGCGTATGAAAATGGAGGAACCATCGTGAACCGTTATGCAAGAATTGCGATTGCCGTACTCGCTTCCGTCGGCCTTCTCACTTCCGCGTCTGCCTGCGGAACGTCGCAGAACGGTGCCGGTTCCGCGCATGGCGCGATTTCCGTCGTCTCCTCCATCAACCAATGGGGCACCCTCGCCGAGCAGCTCGGCGGAAGCGGCGTGCAGGTGACCAGCATCATCAACTCCACCAACGTGGACGCGCACGACTATGAGCCGACCACGTCCGACATCGCCAAACTGCAGAAGGCACGAATCGTCATCGTCAACGGCGCCGGGTACGATTCATGGGCCGTCAAAGCCACGCAATCCGCCAAATCGCAAGTCATCAACGCGGCGGAGATCGGTGGCGTCAAGGATGGCGGCAACCCGCACGTCTGGTTCTCGGCGGCGGTGCGCAAAGCGGTCGCACAGGCCATCACCAGGGCATACGAGGGCACAAGGCCCGACGGCAAGGCCGATTTCGACAAGCTGAACCAGCAATGGCGTTCCAAGGAAGACGAGGTCGCCCGAAAAATCGCGGAGACCAAACGCAAGGCGGATGGCGAAGCCTATGCCGCCACGGAATCGGTCGCCGAATATCTGGCCGGGGACCTGGGCCTCAAAGACGCGACGCCGACCGGCTACATGCGTGCCACGGCCAACGAAAGCGAGCCAACGCCGACCGACATCAAACAGTTCACCGACATGCTGGAGGCCGGCAAGGTCGGCCTGCTGGTGGTCAACATTCAGGAGGAGACCGAGCTGACCGGCAAGATCGTCACCGCGGCAAAATCGTCCAATATTCCGATCGTGGAGCTGACCGAGCAGATGCCGGAGCAGTACGATTCCCTGACGGACTGGATGGCCGCGCTCGTCGACGCGTTCTCCCAAGCCATCTAATGCGGATCTGCGTCAAACCGATACGAAAGTCGATAAAAAAAGGGCGATTCCACTGAAGGAACCGCCCATTTTCCGTATGAAAAGGACTGTTACAGCACTGCGGTGATGATGAAGTCCAGAATGAACAGCACGGCCACGACCCAGATCACCGGATGCACATCCTTGGCCTGCTTCTTGCAGGTCTTGACGATGCAGTAGGTGATGAAGCCGCCGGCGATGCCGTAGGAGATGGAGTAGCTGAACGCCATGAACACGGACGCGAAGAACGCCGGAATGGCTTCGGAGATGTCGTCCCACTTGACTTCCTTCAAGGAGGAGGCCATCATGCAGCCGACCACGACCAGCACGCCTGCGGTCGCGGCGGACGGCACGGCGGAGATGACCGGGGAGAGGAAGGCGGATAGCGCGAAGCAGATCGCCACGACCACGGAGGTCAGGCCGGTGCGGCCGCCGGCGGCGATACCCGCGGAGGACTCCACGTAGGTGGTGGTGTTCGAGGTGCCGCAGATGGCGCCGATGGAGGTGGCGATGGAGTCGGCGAACAGGGCCTTGTCCATCTTGGAGGAGAAGCCGGAACCGTTCTCAAGAGCCTTCTCGTCCTCGGCGGAGAAGATGCCGGTACGACGGCCGGTGCCGATGAAGGTGCCGATGGTGTCGAAGGTGTCGGACATGGAGAACGCGAAGATGGTCAGCAGGATGATCGGCAGCTTCGACACGTCGGAGAACAGCGCCGGGAAGCCATCCTTGGTGAAGATCACGCCGAAGGTCTGCGGCAGCTGGGCGAAGGTGTCGGCGATGGACACGGAGTTGGCCATGGTGGTCTGGCCCATCGGAATGCCGACGACCGCGGTGACGGCGATGGCGATCAGCATGCCGCCGCGCACCTTGAGCACGGTGAGCACGATGGCCAGCACCAGGCCGATGATGAACAGCCAGATGGTCGGATTGTTCATGACGGCAAGACCCGGGGTGGCCTGCACGGTGTCGCCGCTTTGGCCGCGGACTTGGTGGTGAAGGTGAAGAAACCGACGTTGAGGAAGCCGACGTAGGCCACGAACAGGCCGATGCCGCCGCCGATGGCGTTCTGCAGCACTTCCGGAATGGCTTGGATGATCATCTTACGGATCTTGGTGACGGTGATGATGATGTTGATCAAACCGCACAGGAACACCATGCACAGGGTTTCCTGCCACTTGAAGCCGAGGCCGAAGCACACGGTGTAGGTGAAGAACGCGTTGAGGCCCATGCCGGCGGCCTGCGCGTACGGAACATTGGCGAACAGGCCCATCACGAGCGTGCCGATGATGGCCGCGATGATGGTGGCGAGGAACACGCCGCCCCACGGCATACCGGTCGAAGACAGGATCTGCGGGTTGACGATGATGATGTAGGACATGGCGAAGAACGTGGTCAGGCCGGCCATGATCTCCGTGGAGACGGTGGTGCCGTTCTCCTTGAGATGGAAGAATTTCTCCATTTTCTCTTTTCTCATCTTTCTTGGGTTGGTAGGCGCGTGCCATATGGTGGCGTGCGCCGGCGAGAATCGCGACTCGCCTGGGACATGCGTCCCTGAACAAAGCAAACGTAGCACCTATGTAAGTCATGGAAATTTCGTGCGATTGGTAAGGGGTTGCTTTTGCGGCGGCGCGACACGCCGGTCTGGATTAGTCCAAACGGGTCAGTAAATTACCCATTTGTAAACCACAGACCGTTGGTTGGAGCGTGCAAGCGCTCACGAAGTTTGGTTCGCCAAGCCAGCGCAGGTTGAAGAACATACGCCCACCAAGGGCTTCCCGCTTAGCGGTCGAATGTTGCTCTGCCTGCGTGCAGGGCTTTTTTTATTGCCCTGCGAGGTGTTCCGAATCTCACAGTCAACGGTCGACTAAGGAAGGAACGCCATGAAGAGGCCCGAAAAGGAAGCGGTGGTCGCTCAGCTTACGGACAAGTTCCGTAACGCCGACGCTATCTACCTGACCGAGTACCGCGGGCTTACCGTTCCGCAGATCTCTGAACTGCGCGAAAAGCTAGGCCGCGATACTTCCTACACTGTGGCAAAGAACACGCTCGTTCGCATTGCAGCCAAGGAAGCTGGCATCGAAGGTCTTGATGAACTTCTCGCCGGCCCGACCGCTGTGACCTTCGTGAAGGGTGACTTCATCGAAGCTGCGAAGACCCTGCGTGACTTCGCCAAGACCAACAAGGCACTGATCATCAAGGGCGGCTTCGCTGATGGCACTGTCTACGATGCCGAAGGCGCCAAGAAGCTGGCAGACCTCAAGTCCCGCCCGCAGCTGCTTGCCGAATTCGCCGGCGACATCAAGGCTACGATGTCCAAGGCCGCGTACCTGTTCAACGCTCTGCCGACCAAGGCCGTGCGTACGATCGATGCGCTGCGCGAGAAGCAGGAAAAGGCTGCCTGATTTCGCTGCGGCTCGCCGCATGAATGAAGCAACCACAAAAAAGAAAAACAATTGTTTTAGGTGACGGCCACCTCTTCAATTCAGTCCGTCGCCAAGAATGAAAGGAAGCCATTATGGCTAAGTACACCAACGATGAGCTGCTCGAAGCTTTCGGTGAGATGACCCTGGTTGAGCTCTCCGAGTTCGTCAAGGCCTTCGAAGAGAAGTTCGACGTCGAGGCTGCTGCCCCGGTCGCCGCTGTTGCCGCCGCTCCGGCTGCTGGCGCTGCTGCTGAGGAAGAGAAGGACGAGTTCGACGTCATCCTCTCCGCCGTTGGCGACAAGAAGATCCAGGTCATCAAGGCTGTCCGCGCCATCACCAACCTCGGCCTGGCCGAGGCCAAGGCTCTCGTCGACGGCGCTCCGAAGGCTGTCCTGGAGAAGGCCAAGAAGGAAGACGCCGAGAAGGCCAAGTCCCAGCTCGAAGAAGCCGGCGCCACCGTCGAGCTCAAGTGATTCGCGCGGCTTCAAGCCGCAATCACCAAGCTGTAATGGAAACCCCGTTTGCCGTAAGGCAGCGGGGTTTTCCGCATATGGAGCATGACTCAGGCATGTTCTAAAATGGGGGAATTAGGCGAAAGTTGTCAATTTATCGGTTCGGAATCCTTACTTTCGCGATGAATCATGACACAATGGCAGATAGTGTAGTGCGAAAGGAAGGCCGACAACGGTGAGCGAGGATCGACGAATGACGCGGCAGTGGACCGTCAAAGTTGACGGAAACAACGTGAAAACGCTTCATGACGGCGAAAGCGTGGAAATCGGGCGCAAACCGTTGCGCCCGCTGTCGGATGACGGGTTCGCTCGTCTCGACATCATGGATCCGGGCAAGTCCATGTCGAAAAGACATGCGGTCCTCTCCGTCGACAAGCAGGGCAATTGCTCCGTACGAGATCTGCATTCCACCAACGGCTCGTTCGTGGTGACGAACAACGGCCAACTGATGCGCCTGCCCGCAGGCGAGGACATCAAGCTGCCCATCGACTCGATGACCCTGCAGTTCGGCGACGTGCGTCTTACGCTCGAATCCGCATTCGAACACGATGACGAGGATGACGACGCCACCTCCGGTGTCTCGGATGATACAAGCCAGCCGGTTTCGAACCTGTTCGAATACGCGGTCTCCGACGAGGCTCCGCAGGAACCGGATGCAGCCGACATGTCCGTGGACGACATCCTCAATCTGCGTGCCGGCGAGCCGACGACGTTCTTCCACGCGCGCAATGTCACCGACCGTGCCGATGCTCTGCACCAGGCGGAACGTCAGACCTTCACGCCGGAGCATGCCGACAAGCCGGAACTCGAAGATGCATTCCCCTCGGTCTCCTTGGTTCAGGAAACCGTCGTGGCCGCGGACAAGCCCCGCGACCTGTTCGCCGACGCCGCAGCGCAGGCCGAGGCTGAAGCTGAGATCGAGGCCGATGCGGCCGATTCCGCTGATGCGGCTGCGACCGATGCCGAGGTGGCTGCCGTCTCAACCGAGACAGCCGCTCGGCCCTTGGAAGCATCCCATGACGGTAACAAGAACAACCTGATTCCGGTGGACAAGCTGTTCAGCGCGCGCCCCAACACGCCAATCGCCGTCGCTCTGCCCGACAGGAACGACACTGGCGATAACACAGGCAACGTTGACAAGGCGATTGACATGCGGCTGACGCGTCCGCCCAGGAACAGACGCAGTCCGCCGAACAATCGCAGATGGCGGAACAGCCCACATCGGAAACTGCCGAACAGCAGCCCGCCGAACAGCAGCCCGCCGAACAGCAGTCGAAGCCGATGCACGCTACGCAGCCGCAGACGGAACAGCCGGGAACGGTGACCGCGGAAGACGACGACGAGCGGTTCCGCCCGCAAAACAGCCAATCGCAGCCCGCGCCGGACGAAACCGCCGCATTCAAGCCGATCTTCGAACCGGGATCGGTATTCGACCGTGTGTCCAAAGGCGGCCTCGCCAAGCAGGAGCAGACCATCGAGGTCGACGGCCTGACCTCCGATGACGCCAAACGCACGGATGATTTCACAGTGCAGTTCCAGATGGCGCGTCATCCGGAACTGTTGCCGTTCCTCGCCATGAACCCATCCCTATACGATGACCTGTACGCGTGGTTGGGCGCATTGGGCAACCAAGACATCGATGCGGCTTTGGCACACAATCCGGGATATGAGGAATACCGCAAGGCAGTAGGGAAGTGAGTCGGTATATGAGCGAAAACGAAGAGACGGCCACCGCGTTGGACCGTATCCGCGGATGGCGTGAGGAGTATCGCCTTGGTCTGGCACCATCCCCGCTTGAGGATGTGACGCAACTGAGCGCCCAGCTTGACCTGACGCATGCGCACCCATCGGGCATCGCGCAGCTGTTCGCCAAAGGACACGTCACCTTGGACTCGTTGTTCCGAGACAACGGCATGCTGCGCGCCGCGGGCAGGCGTGTGGAACGCGTGCTCGACGACCGTGACGCGAAAAGCCGTGTCAGCGGAGTCGGCGAACTCTCCTTGGTGGTCGGCGTGGCCATTTGGAAAGGCAACCAGATGCCGGTGCTCATGTATCCGGTCGAAGTGCGCAAGGAAGGCCGCAACATCGAGAACGGCACCGTCATCGCGTTCACCGGACGAGTGCGTCTGAACGCGGCCTTCGCCGCCGTGATGCGTGAAAACAACGTGACATTGGACGAGACCAAGCTCTTCGATGGTTCGAATTACGAAAGCGGCACCCCCGAAACGTCCGCGGTGTTCGCGGCCATCACAGCGCGCGCGTCCAGCGTTTTCCCCGATTTCGAAATCGAACGTCACATCATCCTCGGCTGCTTCATGGACCCGTCCTCGCAGATGCTGGTGGAAAGTCGCCAGATCATCAACCAGCTGTCCCAAGGCCCGACAGGCAACACCGTCCTGGACGCGCTCGCCGGGAACAAGGAAGCCGCGGACGCGCTGAAAGACGCGCAGATTCCCGAATACAGTCCGTTCGACGCCGATCCCCATGGCGAATACGAGATTGGCGACGTTGACAACACCGTCCGATACGCGGCGCAGCTGGCCGCATCCGGGCATTCGATTTTCGTGGACAGCGCGATCAGCGGCAACACGGCCGAACAGGCCGCGGCAATCGCCTCCCGTTGCGTGATGGGCGGACACAGCGTGTTGTACGTGCCGTGCGTCACCGACCAAAAGCGCCGTTTCATGCAGACGATCGCGGCCAACGAGATGAGCGGCCAATTGCTGGACATCGCCGATGACGGCGCCAATGCGGCAATCGACCGTCAGCTGATAGCCGCAGTCGGTTTCCAATCCGGCGTCGCGACTTCGCGTTTCGACCAGATCTCCGACGAACTGGTGGGTGTGCGTTCCCGCCTGGCCCGCTATCTGGGCGACCTGCACGGCGTCAGCCAGGAATGGGGCGTGTCCGCATACCAGACCATCCAGAACCTCGCACAAATCGCCGTCCTGCCCACGCATCCGACCACGCATGTGCGTCTGGCCAAGCAGTCCGCCCATTCCATCGCGGGCAAGATGGAGGAATGGGCCCAGAAGCTGTATCGCGCGGGAGAACTCGGCGAATACACCATCGGCGCGCAGGACACCGCCTGGTACAAAGCCTCCCTGTATTCCGAAGAGGAAGCGGTCAGCGCATACCAGCGTGTGGTCGAGCTGCTGCGCAAGGTGCTGCCCGCCACCCGCAAACAGGTGTCCAGCACCGTGCAGACCTGTGGCTTCCCGATTCCCACCACCGCGCAGGAGTGGGGACGCCAGGTCATGGTGCTCAAGAATCTGCGCCGCGTGCTCGACGTCTTCCAGCCGGAAATCTTCGAACGCGACATCGATTCCATGATCGAGGCCACCAAGCCCAAGGCCCAGCGCAAGGCCGAAGGCAGCTCCATGGGATTCTGGGAACGTCGCCGCCATATCAAGGAGGCCAAGTCGATGCTGCGCGTCGGCGCGCAGGTGGAGAACCTGCATGAGGCGCTGCTCGTGGTGGCCAAGCAGGCCGAACAGTGGCACATGTTCGTTCCTCACGGCGGATGGCCGGTGCTGCCCGCCAAACTCGACGACATCATCAACACGCAGGACCAGCTGACGAACGATATGACCGCGTTGAACGTGGCGCTCGCCACCACACCGCAGGGCGGCAATCTGGACACCGTCGACCTCAACCAGGTGGAAGAGCGTCTGAAGGCCCTGTATGACGACAAGCAGGCGTTGGATACGCTGCCGGAACGCGCCCGTCTGGAACGTGAGTTCCATTCGGCCGGTCTGGATGAGCTTGTGGCGGACCTGAGCAACCGCGGCGTGCCGAACGACGCCGTGGCCGGAGAACTGCAGCTGGCGTGGTGGACCACGGCTTTCGAAGACATCGTGAAGTCCTCCGCCATCATTTCCAACCAGGATGGCTCCGCCATGCAAAGCGCCGCCGACCGATTCACCCAGGTGGATGTCGAACACGTGCGTTCCATTGGACCGATGGTCGCCCAAGAGTCCGTACGCCGTCTGTGCGACATGCTTTTCTCCCGCACGCAGGAAGCCAATCTGCTGCATACCACGCTTGCCGGTTCCCGAAACGTGCCGTTGAACAGGCTGCGCAGGGAGCATCCGCAGATTTTGGCCGCGGCAAAGCCGATTCTGGTGGCAACGCCAGCCACGCTCGCTGCCATCACCGACCCGGCGCCGCTTGCCGATACCGTCATCATCGATACGGCCGCGCATATTCCGTCCATCGAGCTGCTCAGCATCATCGCCCGCGCGAAGCAGGTCGTGGTGATCGCGCACCGCAAGACCGTCACATCCGATGGCCTGCAGCGACTGATCGCACTGCTGCCAAGCGTGAAGATAACCGACAGGCCGGTTCGCCGTGCGCCGAAGCTCAACGCCTTCCTCGAATCGGAAGGATACGGCTCCGTGCCGTGCGATGTGGCGCGTGAAGGATACCAAGGCGAAGTCGCGTACCATTTCGTGCCGGACGCCAACGGTGTGCCGGTCATCAATTCCGGCCTGGTCGAATCAAGCCAGCAGGAGATCGACGAAGTGGTGAATATCATCCGCAAGCGCGCGGCCGGTTTCACCATCGTTCCCGCATCGTATGTGCTTACCGTGGTGGCGCTCACGCACACGTTCCGCATCCGTCTGGGTGCCGAGCTCAAGTCGCTTGCCAACAAAGACAAGGCCATGGGCATGTTCCTGCGCCACGTGCGCATCGTGGACATCGTCGATGTGGCCGGCGCCCACGCCACCGACGCGATTCTTGCGATGTGCTACGCCAAGACCTCGCACGGCAGGCTGCTGCAGCAGTTCGGCGCGCTGGAATCCGACGGCGGCCGAGGCATGCTGCTGGACGCTTTGGCGGTACCGGACCGTCATCTCGACATTGTCTCGTCCTTCGCATCCGACGATATGGACGACGAGCGACTGCATCAGGATGGTCCGAAGGCGCTCAAAACCGTGCTGCGTTGGGCCGAACAGCTTGATGACAGCATGGTCCGCCCGGCGATCAAGGAGTCCGGAGAGAACGTGCTCTTCAACGATCTCGCCGAGAGGATCCGCGAACGTGGCTTGGACGTGGCCGTCGATTACGGTTTCGATGACGGACTCAAACTGCCGTTGGTGGTTGGTCTGAAAGGCGAGCCGTTCGCTTTGGCCGTGCTCACCGATGACGCGCAGTTCATGGGATTGCAATCCACCAGGAAACGTCATCGCGTGCTGCTGCAGGACATCGAATCGCTTGGCTGGTCGGTGATGACGGTATGGAGCGTCGGCGCGTTCGTGAACCCCGATAAGGAAGTCGACCGCATCGTGGCACGACTGGGAAGCCTGTACCGGGAGGAACGGTGAGCGCCGAGCATATCGAAAACGTCATGGAGCATGACGATTCGCAGACCCAGTCCGAGACGCACTCCCACCCAGTTATTCCGCCACGCGGCGGACCGCACGCAAGCATAAGCGCGTGGTCCGCCAAGGTACGGAACTGTTCGATGCCGATGGCGTCAAACTCGAACCTTCGGACGTGCTCACCAAGCGCCAACGCGAGGCGGATGACGACAAGCGCATCCTAAACGAGCTTCCGCCACATTGGGCGGTCTTCTCCGAACGCGGCCGCTGATACGTCCAGCCGGGTGCCAGCTATCGATTAGGATTATCAGCCATTAATTGATGGTGGCGATGACCGCACTGTATTCCTGAACCCGCAACACGACGGCCGCCTCATTGGGCGGCATGGCGAACACCGCGATGGTATTGCCTTGCGCATCCTTAGCCGGTTTGCCGGTCAGCAGCGCTTCGGTGCAGATCGTGCGTAACTGCGCATCCACACCACCGTCCGGCATATCATTAGCCATGCCGGACGGCGTTTCCGTACCGTTCGGCATATCCGCGACATTCGGTGTGCCGGACTGCATCTCAGCATCTGTCATGGTGGCGCTGGAAAGTGTCACCTTGTCTCCGGGAATCAAACCGCCGGCCACACTTGCCAAACGCACTTCGATACTCGTATGGCCCTGCGGCACAACGGGGGACGCACGGGCCATGCCCGACATAAGCACATCGTGCGCGCCGATGCCCACCTGTGCGATCAGGCCGACGGCGTCGTCAAGCGTATGGAAGGCGTTGCTCAGCGAGCCATCGCTCGGCGCCTCACGTAACTCCACGTCTTCGCGTGTGATGGCCGTGCCTTTGGCGACATTCCGCACCGCGACCACAATAGGCTGCGTGGCGATGGCTGCGCGTACGCATTGCAGCGTGGCGAATACCGTCAGGCCAGCGCACAATGCGGCGAGGAACCGATGCAGGCGTGCGTTGCTTCGTCTGGCTTCCAACGATGCGGCAGTCGAACCATGCCGGTCTCGTTGCAGACGCGTCGTGCGCGCGGTCCGTCCTTCCGAAGCCGTCGATGTGCGCAAACTCGAATGTGGCCGGCGGTCCATCAAGGAATGAAAAAAGGTCATCATGCATGCATGATGACCTGATTGTTATGACCACGGCAAGCGGAATCCGGGGTTGTGGTCGGAGAATGGGAGTTATCCACAATCTCCGGCGTGTCGCGTTGGATTCCGCGCCTGTGGGTCACTTGGATTTGTCGGTGCGGTAGAAGCCGGACCCCTTGAACTCGATCGGCACCGCGGAATAAACCTTGCGGACCTGCTCCTCGCCGCATTCCGGGCATACGGTGATCGGATCGTCGGTGAACGACTGCTGCTCGGTGAAGTCGTAGTTGCAGTTCTTGCAACGGTAATGGTAAGTAGGCACGATATCCTCGCTTTACGCACAATCCCAAATTTCTTAACGGGACATATCCTAGTACGTTCCCTGAGACGGCCCCGCAACCGTCCTATCCTCGGACATCGGCATAACCATCCGGCGTGAGCACGCCGTCGACGGGAATATCATGCGGCTCATGCGGCACGGTCTCGTCGGTCGGCTCCCAAGGCCAGCAAACGGCGACCACGCGCGCGGTGCTGCTACGATGCTCCAAAGCGCGGTCGTACCAACCGCCGCCGCGCCCCAATCGGAAACCATGTTCGTCCACAGCGAACGCTGGCACAATGATCAGCTCGGCCGAAGTGAGAACTTCCGGTCCTTCCGCTGCGTTTTCCGGCTCCTGCGGGCGATGTGTGTTGATGGAACCATCAGCATTGCGCTGGTCGCGCAGATCGTCAAGACCGTTCAGCTCACTCCAGCCGACTTCCATGCCAGCACCCAGACGCGGCACCAAAACACGGCAATCCGTGTCGAACATCGCTTCGAGCAACGGCATCATCGATATTTCACTGCCCATCGAGGCGAAGGCCGCGACGGTTGATCGCGGTCGAATCAACGACGCTTCCAATGCGTGTTCGGCAAGCAGTCGTCCCGCTTCGCGCCGCTGGTCGGCGGACGTCCGCTTTCGTCGTTCGATCGCAGCCGCACGCCAATGCCGTTTCAGCTCGCGTTGTTGCTCATACATGTCCATATCGTTCGTTGTACCACGGTTCGATTGCGTGGAAAACGGAACATGGGGTATGGGTGGGGCACAATGGAAGGGTGACGATTTTGCAATCCTTGAGCGACATGATGCGTCGTCCGGGGAATAATTCCTTTGAAATGCCGGAATTCATCCAATCGCATAGCATGCGCGTCCCGGTGAGTCTGCGCCCGTTGACGGGTGCCGACTATGACGAGTGGAACGAGGTTCGCTGGCGCAACGATGCCTGGCTCAAGCCGTGGGAATCCGGCGATCCGCTGCACGGCGCCCCCATCACCTACAAGGAATGGATGAAACAACTGCGGCGCAACGAACGGGCCGGTATCGGTGCCGTGTTCGCCATCGAACAGCATGGCCGTATCGTCGGGCAGATCTCGTTGGGCGCGATCTGCTACGGCGCGATGCGTTCCGGCGTCGTCGGCTATTGGGTGGACGAGCGTTGCGCCGGGCGTGGCTACGCGCCGATGGCGGTGGCGTTGTTGGCGGATTGGGCCATGTTCGACCCGACCGGACCTCGACTGCATCGCATGGAAATCGACATTTTGCCGGAAAACAAGCGGTCCCGTGCCGTCGCACGCAAGGTCGGAGCAACGTTGGAGGGGGTGCGGCGCGCGTATATGTACGTCAACGACCAATGGCGCGATCATGAAAGCTACGTATTGATGGCCGAGGACGCGCCAAACGGTTTCACCGCGCGTCTGATGACAGGGAATTCACCCTCCTGATTCGACACGCCGGGGAGGACTCGCCTCGAATGTCGGAATGTCACCTATTCTTATGACATATGGGTTATGAATCGTTAAGCACGGTGGTCGTGCTTGCGATCGTTGTCATCCTGATGCTCATTTGGTTGCCCAGACGGACGATTAAAGGCATGAAGAGGGTGATCGAACATCGCGAGGACCGCTTTTCACCGTCGTTGCATCTGGTGGATGCCGACAGCGGAACGCGATTTTCCGATGAGACCGTCGCGGCAGCGAAAGGGGTACTGATGCAGTCCACAGAGGCGCACAAAGGCGCAACATCCGAAGAACGGATCGCGGAAATTCGCGCCCTTCGTCACGCCGCGGTCCGCAGGAGGCGCGCCATCGCCGTCTCATTGCTGACAATCACGGTCGTTGTGCTGGTCTGTGCGTTCGCACTGCACTTCAGTCCGCTGTTCGCGCTCATTCCGGCCGCGTTGCTGGCCGCGGTGCTCGCGTTGGGTGTGCGTGCGTCCAAGCAGGCCGTGGCGTGGGAGCGGAAGGTCGCCAGATACCATGCCAAGGTGAAGAAGCGTGCCGCCGCCGAACGCAAACGTGCGCAGGCGGAGCAGGCGGAACGTGCCAGACTGCGCGCGCAGGAGCTGGCCGAGGCCCGCAAGGTCGCCGACGAGCAGTTGAAGACCGATGTCGTTCCCGAGGGGGAGATTCGCCAGGCGATCGCCCGCGGCAAGGCCGATCGGGACGCCGCGGTGAAACGGCGCAAGGAAGAGATGTCTTCCAAGGAAGAGACGCAGACTGCCGAGAAGGCCGTCGACCAGACAACCGAACGTGCGGATGCCGCGCCCGCTGACGTCAAGGAAGTGGGACTGTCCATCCACGATGAGCGAGACAATATGGCCGAAGAAGCCAAAACCGTTGCCGTCAAGTCCACGCAGGACTTGATTTCCTTCTCGTTGGGTGCGCCTCGCGACGGTGCCGACGTTGAGGTGGATGCTCCGGAAAGCATGGAGATCAAATCCACCAAACAAGTGGCCAAGGCCGTGCCCGTCGAAACGCCTTCCGACGAGGCTGAGCCGTTGATTCCGCCAAGCGACGCAATGGGCAGCATGGATGCCGATGAGGCCGCCGCCCGCGTGGATGAGGGCGTGCACCTCAGAGAGGTCGACGTTCCGGGATTCCACGATGCCGAAGTACGTGCCGATGTGGAGGCTCCGGATGTGACTTCGGACTCCCTAGGCACCGGCCTGGAGGCCATTCTGGCCCGTCGTAGCGCCTGACGAAACGCTTGAACCGTTTTTTACAAAGCCTGGAACCGCATGGTTTCAGGCTTTTTTGATAATTTCTCTCAGAGCGTTAGCACTCGAGTTGGCAGAGTGCTAATAATCGCGCTAGGATAAGTCACAGCGCGAAAGGACGACGCCGTAAGTGATCGTCAGCCTCTTGCTAGCGGGTCCCGGCGCGGTAAGTATCGATTTCTCTTTAGAAAGAGGAGGTCCACAGTGTCGATCTCACTCACACCGTTGGAAGACAAGATCATCGTCAAGCAGGCGGAAGCCGAGACCCAGACCGCTTCCGGTCTGTTCATTCCGGACAATGCCAAGGAGAAGCCGCAGCAGGGCGAAGTCCTGGCTGTCGGCCCGGGTCGTCGTAACGACGCCGGCGAGCGTATCCCGGTCGACGTCAAGGTCGGCGACAAGGTGCTGTACTCCAAGTACGGCGGCACCGAGGTGCACTACCAGGGCGAGGATTACCTCATCGTCTCCGCTCGTGACATCCTGGCCATCCTCGGCTGAGACTGGCGCGTAGCTGTCGAAACCCCGTTTCCCGTATATTGCGATTCGCAAGGCTCGGGAGGCGGGGTTTCTGCGTTGTTCGGCGCCGATTTGCGCAAAACGTTGGAATTTCAACGATTTGGGCCGTTTTTGGCTGTCGCGACACGCCGTATTTGCATAAGTCGGCCGGTCTGTGGCATACTAAACGGGTTGCCGGTTGGGGTTCAACCAAACAGGCAGCACGGCGGATTTCCCAAGCGGTCAAAGGGAACTGACTGTAAATCAGTCGCCTCGTGCTTCAGTGGTTCGAATCCACTATCCGCCACGCCTCGATAGCTCAGTGGTAGAGCACTTCCTTGGTAAGGAAGAGGTCGTGAGTCCGATTCTCACTCGAGGCTCTCATGGCGGGATAGCTCAGCTGGCTAGAGCGTACGACTCATAATCGTAAGGTCAAGAGTTCGAGTCTCTTTCTCGCTACAAAGGCCGACGGAATGTCGGTATAGCAACGAACCACAAGAGGTGAACTAAATGGCAAGCAAGAGCGCCGACATTCGTCCGGGCATCACGCTGGCATGCACCGAGTGCAAGGAGCGTAACTACATCACGACGAAGAACCGCCGTAACACGCCGGATCGTCTTGAGCTCAAGAAGTTCTGCTCCCGCTGCGGCAAGCAGACCGTGCATCGCGAGACCCGCTGAGCGGAATCAAGCTTTCGAAACCCGACCAATTTGGTCGGGTTTTTTGTTACTCTGGAGCGTTATGACTAGTTTTGCAGATCTCACCACCATCGGCGTGGGCGGTCCTATCGCCACTTTCCTGGAGCCGACCACGCGCGTCGGCGTCATCGAGGCCGTTGAGGAAGCCGATTCCCAAGGACTGCCATTGTGCGTGATCGGCGGCGGATCCAACATGCTCGTATCCGACACGCCGTTCGAAGGCGTGGTGGTCCGCGATGCGAGACGCTCCATCGGCGTGTTGGATGAGGCGGCTCCGGTCGAGGATGATGGGCGTGTCGTCCACGTGAACGCCGAAGCCGGCTGCAACTGGGATGATTTCGTCGATTACTGCGTCCGACTTGGACTGGAAGGTGTCGAAGGCTTGTCCGGCATCCCCGGCACCGTTGGCGCGTCGGTCGTGCAGAACATCGGCGCGTACGGTCAGGAGGTCGCCACCAGCGTCGACAGCGTCGAGGTTTGGGACCGCAAGGAACGTGCGGTAAAGGCGTTGCGCAACGATCAGCTCGCCTTCGGCTACCGCATGAGCGCGCTGAAAGCCAGCATGTACAGCGCTCCGGCGACTCCGGCCGCGGAATTTTTCCCGACGCCGCGATACGTGGTGCTGTCCGTCACGTTCGCGTTGCGGCACAGCGATACGGGCGTGGTCGGTTACGGTCAGCTCGCCAAGGCGTTGGATGTCGCCGTGGGCGATCGCATGAACACCGCGGACATCCGCAACGCGGTGCTGAAGGTGCGTGCGGCTAAAGGCATGCTGGAAGACGCGCATCGCTATGCGTCGCCGGCCATGCAGGGCACCAAGAAGACGAATCTGGTCGATGTCGCTCTTGAATCGCAATCCAAGCAGAACGGCGATGACGGTCCGGACTTCAACCGCCATAGCTGCGGCAGCTTCTTCATGAACCCGATTCTCACGCCACAGCAGGCCGAGACGCTTCCCGAAGACGCGCCGCGCTTCGACGCGGCATTGCCGGGCGGCGGGCAGGGCGTCAAGACTTCCGCGGCCTGGCTCATCGACCATGCCGGCTTCCATAAGGGGTTCAAAATCAACGAAAACGCTCCGGCTGGCCTGTCCACGCTGCATACGTTGGCGTTGACCAATCGTGGGGGAGCATCAGCCGAAGATATCGCCCGCCTCGCCAAAGCCGTGCAGGACGGCGTCGAGGCCGCGTTCGGCATCCGACTGGTGCCCGAGCCGGTCGTCATCGGCATGAATCTTAAATAGCGTCACGCACGCCGTCAATGTGACGAAAACGACTTATACTTGCGCCTTGTGCTCTAGAAGGTGGAGCGTGAAACCGCGCGGGCGGAAAGAAGAGAAGGACGAGACATGAACGTATTTCGCAAGAAATCCGTCGAACAGACGCTGGCTGAAACAGGTGAGTCCGGCCATGCGCTCAAACGCGATCTGACCTGGTGGGATCTTGCCATCATGGGTGTGGCCGTTGCCGTGGGCGCAGGCATCTTCTCCATCGGCGCGCAGGCGGCTGCCTTCCATGCCGGTCCGGCGGTGGTGCTGAGCTTCCTGATCGCAGGCGTCGTGTGCGGCGCCGCCGTGATGTGCTACGCCGAATTCGCCTCCATGATTCCAGTGGCGGGTTCCGCCTACACCTTCACCTACACCACCGTCGGCGAGATCGTGGCATGGGTGATTGGCTGGGATCTGATCCTTGAAATGCTCATGGCCGGTTCGGTCGTCTCCAAATACTGGGGCGTGTACCTCAACCAGTTCTTCGAGCTGATCGGCTGGAACATCAACACCAACATCGCCATCGGCTCGTTCAACTTCGACCTGGCTCCGGTCATCATCGTCGCCTTCTTCACCGCGCTGCTGGTGATGGGCACCAAGATCGGCGCCCGCGTGGACGGCGCGCTCACCATTTTGAAGATCGCCATCGTCGTGTTCATCGTGGTCGTCGGCTTCTTCTACATCAAGGCCGAAAACTTCACCCCGTTCATTCCGCCGAGCGAACCCGCAGCATCCACCGACGGCTCCGGCGTCTCCGCGGTCATGGAACAGCCGCTGTGGCAGTGGGCCACCGGCATGGCCCCCAGCATTTATGGCGTGACCGGCATCATCTCCGGCGCGGCACTCGTGTTCTTCGCTTTCCTCGGCTTCGACGTCGTGGCCACCGCTTCCGAAGAGACCATCAACCCCAAGAAGAACGTGCCGCTGGGCATCGGCGTGGGCCTCGGCCTGATCATCGTGCTGTACACCCTCGTGGCCATCGTCACCACGGGCATGGTCTCCTATAAGGACCTTGCCAAACAGTCCGATCCGTCACTGGCCGTCGCGTTCAAGATGGTCGGCGCCGACTGGGCCGCGAAGATCATCAGCCTCGGCATCGTCATCGGCATGGCCACCGTGGTCATGGTGCTGCTGCTGGGTCTGACGCGAGTGGTGTTCGCCATGAGCCGTGACGGTCTGCTGCCTCGCGGTCTGAGCCATACCGGCAAGCATGGCACTCCGGTGCGCCTGCAGATCATCGTCGGCGTGGTCATGGCGCTGATCGCGGCCTGCTGCAACGTCGGCATCCTGTCCGACATGGTGAACATCGGCACGCTTTCGGCGTTCACGCTGGTGGCGATTTCCATTCCGATCATGCGCAAGAAGCGCCCCGACCTGGAACGCTCCTTCAAGATTCCGGGCAACCCGTGGGTGCCGATCCTGATTGCGCTCGCCAACCTGTGGCTGATGGTCAACCTGAGCGTGCTCACCTGGATCCGTTTCGTGGTCTGGCTCATCGTCGGCTTCGCCATCTACTTCGGCTATGGCTACCGTCATGCCCGTCTCGGTGCCGGCGAACTCGAAGTTGCCGCGCAAGAGTAATCTGGAACAGTACACGTTGTTGTTGAGGAGGTAAGCATGCCGTACGTTGTTGCCCAGCCGTGTGTGGACGTCAAAGACAAGGCCTGTGTGGACGAGTGCCCGGTCGATTGCATCTACGAAGGCTCCCGTTCCCTGTACATCAATCCGAACGAATGCGTGGATTGCGGCGCATGCGAGCCGGTGTGCCCGACCGAAGCCATCTTCTACGAGGATGACCTGCCGGACGAGTGGGCTTGGTACAAGGACGCCGCCGTCAGCTTCTTCGCCGAAGTGGGCGATCTGGGTGGCGCTTCCGCAGCCGGTCCGATCGGCAAGGATCCGGAACAGGTCGCGGCCCTGCCGCCGCAGAACCAGTGAGCATGGCTTGTTGAACCGTCGTGCCGTCCATTTTGCTCGTCGAGCGGATTTGGACGGCCGATTCGTTTTCTGGACCGGTTCGACTTCGACGTTTCCATGCGCCGAAGGCGAACCGGTTTTTCGTATGGACGGACGACCATGCCGTCGGGCCGATTGCCGTATGCTGGAGCATGGTTTGAGATTCCCGTTGGAAAAGGAGACTTACGGATGGGCTTTCATGAGTTCTCGTCACCGTACGATTGGTCGCGCATCGCATCCTACAAGCGCACGGCGAAGGCCGCGTTCGGCGGCATGATCGACCTGTCCGTCGGATCTCCCGTCGACCCCGTGCCCGATTCGGTGCGCAAGGCGCTCGCCATCTCGTCGAACGACCCGAACGCGTACGGATATCCCGTTACGGCAGGTACTGCCGATTTGCGTGACGCCATTCACGAGTGGTTCGCGGCCGCCCGCAATGTCGATTTGCGTGCGATCGGCGCCGATGCGGTGCCGACGGTCGGTTCCAAGGAAGGCGTCGCGTTGATGGCGTCGCTGCTGCATTTCGGCGAGGGCGATGTCGTCGTGCAGCCGAAGGTGTCGTATCCGACGTACGAGATCGGCACGCAGTTGGCCGGCGCGCAAACGCTGAAGGTCGACGACGTGGCGGATGCGGATTCCTGGAAGGATGTGCCGGGCGTCAAGGCCGTTTGGGTCAATTCGCCGTGCAATCCGACCGGTGAGGTGCTGTCCGCGGAACAGATGGCCGGTATTGTGCGTGCCGCGCGCGCGATTGGTGCCGTGGTGCTGTCCGATGAATGCTATGCGTTGATGCAATGGGAAGACGACGTTGCGGAAGCGGATGCGGATACGCTTGCCTCCACGCCGTGCGCCTTGCGCGCCGATGTGTGTGGCGGGTCCGCCGAAGGCGTATTGGTGCTGTATTCGCTGAGTAAGCAAAGCAACATGGCCGGGTATCGTACGGCGCTTATCGCTGGCGATCAATCGCTGATCGGGCCGATGGCGGCATACCGCAAACAGATCGGGCAGATCATTCCCGGACCGGTGCAGGCTGCGATGGCCGCCGGGCTGCGTGACTTCGACGCGGTCAAGACCCAGCATTCCCGTTACCAGGAGCGTCTGGGCATGCTGGTGAGTGCTCTGCGCGCATACGGATACTGCACCGACATGCCGCAAGGCGCGTTGTACGTGTGGGTGAAAGCCAAGTCCGGCGACTGCTGGGAGGATCTGCGCCAGCTTGCCGAAATCGGCATCGTCGCCAGCCCCGGCGAGTTCTACGGAGCGCCGGAATACCTGCGATTCTCGGCTACGGCCAGTGATGCGGCGATCGCCTCTGCCGCGGAACGATTGGCGCGTTGATGGTTTGCTGACGATGGCCTTTTGACGAACGAAAGCGTTGAAAACAAAAAGGACCTCCGATTCGCTCGGAGGTCCTTCATTATGGCGGAGTCAGAGGGAGTCCAACGCCCATGCGTCTTATGGCTATGTGCAGCTGTTGATGTCGCTGATCCAGGAGTGGCGCAGTGAGAGAGCTCTCCCCAGTACAGTGTCAGTTTGTCGGCCAATGAAGCATCGATGATAACGCTATTGCCGGGGACAGCGTAAATAGTTTTTGCAGTTAATCGTGTTTGGGCGGAAGCCTGTAATTTCCTGCTTTTGGAATACTTAAATTTATTCGAAAGTTTCGTAAATATTTGCATATAGAACTTTCGTAACAAAAATTTAAGTATTTAGTTAAATGACTTGACTTTCTTGAAAGTCAAGTCATATAATCAAGCAATGCTTTGACTGAAATGCTAAAGCATTTACGAAACATGAAGATGTGTGTTCGTGCATGTCGCCAAGGGAGAAAGACTTCTGTATTCCCACATCCGATATTGAATAAGGAGATGCAGCAATGAAGTTTGAATACCATGTCAAACCAACCGGCAGCGATGCTGCGTGCGGCGACGCGGAGCATCCGTTCGCCACGATTTCCAAGGCCGCGCAGATGGCCTCTCCGGGTGATACGGTAATCGTGCATGAAGGCGTATACCGCGAACAAGTCAATCCGAGACGCGGCGGTCTGAGTGAACATGAGCGCATCACCTACTGCGGAGCCGAAGGCGAAGCACGGCCGGTTATCAAAGGCTCGGAATGCGTGCAGGGCTGGACGGAATTGGCCGATCATCCGCATGTGTGGACGGTGGTGCTTGATAATACGATGTTCGGGGATTTCAATCCATTCGCGACCCCGATTTTCGGTGACTGGCTGGAAATGCCCAAGTTCGGCAAGGATCCGGACAAACATCTTGGCGATGTGTATCTCAACGGTGTTTCCTTCTTCGAATCGACGACGTTGGAAGGCGTATACGATCCGCAGCCGCGTGATACGGATGAGGATTTCGCGTTGAAGATTCCCTGCCCCGTGCCGGATGTGGACCGTACACGTTATGTATGGCATGCCGAAGTGGACGAAAATGCCGGCACCACAACGATCTGGGCGAATTTCCAAGGTGCCGATCCGAATGAGGAACTGGTGGAGGTCAGTGTTCGTCGCACATGCTTCTTCCCTTCCCGCAACCATGTCAACTACATCACCGTGCGTGGCTTTGAAATGGCGCAGGCCACTGGAGATTGGGCGCCGCCTACCTCGCAGCAGTGGGGCATGATCGGCCCGAACTGGTCGTATGGCTGGATCATCGAAGACAACGTGCTGCATGACGCCAAATTCTCCGCGGTGTCATTGGGCAAGGAAATCTCATCCGGCGACAACGAGTGGGCGAAAACCGAGCGCAAGACCGGTTACCAGTACCAGTTGGAGGCCGTATTCAAGGCCCGTCGCATCGGCTGGGGAAAAGGGGCTGATCGGCGGTCATATCGTACGCAACAACGACATCTACGAGTGCGGACAGAATGCCATCGTCGGACATATGGGCAGCGCATTCTGCCGTATCGAGCATAACCATGTCCATCACATTGCGTTGAAGCGTGAATTCTTCGGATGGGAGGTCGCTGGCATCAAATTCCATGCCGCATTGGATACGGTCATTGCCAACAACAACATCCACGACTGCTCGCTGGGCATGTGGATGGATTGGCAGACGCAGGGCACGCGCATCACGCGCAATGTGTTCCACGATAACGTCCGTGACCTCATGATTGAAGTGAGTCATGGGCCGTATCTGGTGGACAATAACGTTTTCGCCTCGCCGGTGATGTTCCAGAACTGGTCGCAAGGTGGTGCCTTCGTCAACAATCTGATTTGCGGCGGCATTGAACCGCATACCGTCCCCGACCGTTCCACGCCGTATCACTATCCGCACACCACCGAGGTGGCCGGGTGCGCTGTGGTATCCGGCGGCGATGAGCGTTGGCTGAACAATATGTTCGCGCCGCAACCGGTGAAACCGACCGTCGGTGAATATGGTTTGTCCGCCTACAGCGATTGCCCGATGTCGATGCATGAATACTTGGAACGCCAGCGGGCCATAGTGGGCAGATCCTTCGCAGGGGTGGTGGCGAGCGCAATCCTCTGCAGTCTCTATACGCGGGCGGCAACATCTATCTGTCCGGCGCACAGGGGCTGAACAAGCAGGAAGGTGCGGGCGACGATTCGGAACGCATGCAGGAGGACGCCCCGTTCTTCGGCGGCACCGCCTCCACGAGCGTTGCGTGTGATGAGCCCATGCCGGTGACATTGGTCGAAGAACCCGATGGACTGTACCTGCAGTGCACTGTGCCACAGGCCGTCGCCGATACCAGAATGCAGGTCGTCACCAGCGATATGCTCGGCGTGCCTCGCATTGTGGAGGAACGCTATGAACAGCCCGATGGCAGTGACTATGTGCTGGACACCGACTTGCTGGGACAAGCCTTGACGGCAACGGAACGCAAGGCCGGGGCGTTGAATGGTCTTGTCTCCGGAGAGAATCACATCGAATCTGGGAATGGAACAACTGATATGACAAATGCAACCGATACCAACAAGACATTGGGCGAGTCCATGTTCGCACAGTGCGGATATGCCCAGGACGCCATCGATAAGCGCGTGTCACAGGTCTGGTATGAAATTTTCGAAGGCCCGAACAAATTCTATTGGGAGAACGACGAAGGCCTTGCCTATGTGATGGACACCGGCAACAACGATGTACGTACCGAGGGTATGAGCTATGCGATGATGATCGCCCTGCAATACGACCGTAAGGACGTATTCGACAAGCTGTGGGGCTGGGTATGCGTCACATGTACATGAAGGACGGTCATCATGCGCATTATTTCGCATGGTCGGTCGCGCCGGACGGTACGCCGAACTCGAATGGTCCTGCACCTGACGGCGAGGAATATTTCGCGATGGACCTGTTCCTCGCCTCCCGTCGCTGGGGTGATGGCGAGGATATCTACGAATATTCCGCATGGGGACGCGAGATCTTGAGATATTGCGTTCATAAGGGCGAACGCTACGACGGCGAGCCCATGTGGAATCCCGACAACAAGCTCATCAAGTTCATTCCGGAAACCGAGTGGAGCGATCCGTCCTACCATCTGCCGCACTTCTATGAAGTATTCGCCGAAGAAGCCGACGAAGAAGACCGTCCATTTTGGCATGAGGCAGCCGCCGCAAGCCGTCGCTATCTGCAGGCGGCCTGCGACGAGCGGACCGGCATGAACGCTGAATACGCGGATTATGACGGAAAGCCGCATGTTGACGAGTCCAATCATTGGCATTTCTATTCCGACGCCTACCGTACCGCGGCGAATATCGGACTGGATGTAGCTTGGAACGGTCTGCAGGAAGTGCTGTGCGACCGCGTCGCCGCGCTGCAGCGATTCTTCCTGACCCACGACCGTACTAGCGTCTACGCCATCGACGGCACCGCCGTGGACGAGGTCGTGCTTCATCCGGTCGGATTCCTGGCCGCGACCGCGCAAGGCTCACTTGCGGCGGTGCATTCGGCCCAGCCCGACGCGGAGCATAATGCCCGTGAATGGGTGCGCATGCTGTGGAATACGCCGATGCGAACCGGCACGCGTCGTTACTATGACAATTTCCTCTATGCTTTTTCGCCATGCTGGCGTTGAGCGGAAAGTATCGGTATGAATGATGATTACCTCAACTAATCCTATGGTCTACACTAATCCTGTGGTCTACACGGATTTTCCTGATCCGGACATCATCCGGGTCGGGGACGTGTATTATGGCCACTACGACTATGCATTTCACACCCGGGTGCGATATTCTGCGCAGCTATGACCTGGTGCATTGGGAATTCATTGCACGCATTGAATATCGTGGCGGATACCCCTGAAGAACGTTTGGAATGTGAAGGTGCCCAACGCCTACGGTCGAGGGCATGTGGGCGCCGTCACTGCGTTCACCATCGAGGCACCTGGTATGTGTTGTTTGCTGCCAACGATACGCATACCAGCTATCTGCTGACGGCGGACGATCCATGCGGCCCATGGCGAAAGCGTGAGCTTGACGGCTTCTATCACGACAGCGGACTGTTCTTTGACGACGATGATCGAGCCTATGTCGTATATGGGCAGTCGACATTGCGCATCACGGAGTTGAATCCTGAATTAAGCGGGCCGATGCCGGGTGGGCTCGACCGGGTCATCGCACAGGACGATCCGCAGGCTGACCTTGGTTATGAGGGCAGTCACCTATACAAGCATGATGGACGCTATTACGTCTTCACCTGTACTTCCGCAAGGGGCAAGGGCAAAACAGAAGCCTGCTTGATAGCCGAATCCTTGGATGGCGCTTTCGAAGCGCGTGAAATTATCGACGACGACCTGTCCTTCCACGGTTACGGAGTCGCGCAAGGGGCGGTATGGTGGACACTCCGGACGGCGACTGGTATGCATTCATGATGCAGGACCGCGGCGGTGTGGGACGCGATGCCGACACTGATGCCGATGCGGTT
>VOFH01001927.1_pt1 | contig 23895 bp, 36 predicted proteins | sample 5384091 | NCBI WGS metagenome assembly VOFH01 (sample SAMN12384727, study PRJNA508395) | human gut metagenome | isolation source: healthy gut G | host: Homo sapiens
ATCATGACGACCCAGCCTGCACTCTTTCCTCCATGCTCATGGTCGTGGTGATGATCGTGATCATGAATCAGCCTGCACTCTTTCTCCATGCTCATGGTCGGTGATGATCGCATCATACCACACTTCCTTCTCCATGCTCATGGTCAATGATGATGACGGCGGTGCTCCTCAACTTCCTTTCCATTAAATCTTCCGCCATCGTATCCGGCTTCGATAATTTCCAGAAGCTGGCTCCGCTTAACTGGCCGCATGGTGTCGGACGATCACGGCCTTGGATTCTTTCACGGATCAGTTCTACCGCCTGGTTTACCTTGTCCACAGCAGCAATGTCGGTACGGCTTTAAGACAACCGTTCCCGCGTTCTCAATCTGATTATTAAAGAACTCCGCCGAAATTCTTCATATACATCCGGCATTTCGCCACATCCACGATGGTGACTGCGCTGTTCAATGTAACCTCGATTTCCGCAGCCACATCTCTGACCGCCTTCATGGCAACGTCAGAAAGCTTGCCCACGCCTGACGGCTCGATAATTACACGGTCCGGTTTGTACTTTGGTCAGCACTTCCGCCAGGGATTTTCCAAAATCTCCGACCAGGGAACAGCAGATACAGCCGCTGTTCATCTCCCGGATCTCGATTCCTGAATTTCAGGAATCCGCCGTCGATGCCGATCTCACCGAATTCGTTTTCAATTAAAACCACCTGCCTCCGGAGATGCCTCCTCCAGCAGTTTTTAATAAAGTCGTCTTACCCGCTCCAAGGAAGCCGGAAATAATATCAATCCTTGTCATATCGTTTAAGGACCTCTTCTTTCCAGGTTTTCATTCATTACAACTACCTATTTGTCACGCAAACCTCCTGTAAAGTCAAGTTTGAGAGACCCTCATTGTCAGGATAAAGTTGCTTAAACTTACAGAATTACTGAAAAGCTGCTTTGTCAATTACTTTAGCCGGGATTTCGGGGTTTCGTTCCGTCAGGAGCCAGGCGGAGCGCTTTTCAGTTCTTCCATGCATTCTGGTCAGGCCGTTATCCTTATAAAACACCACATCCCCAGCCCTCCGGTTCATGTAGATCAGCCCATCTTCTATATAAAAGATGGGATCATACCCGTGGAAATATTTATCCGGAAATGAAAACCAGACAAACGAGCGTTCCTTCCCCTCTCACAAGCTCCCGCTTGGCTCCTCCTGTCTCTCTGCCGGGGCGCCCAGGGAAAAAGGCCAGCGCCTGAAGCCGTTCCAGCGTCTCATCCCCGGCCGCCAGCTTCATCTGTTCTGTCCCGTCCTCAAACAGATCCAGGCGGAAGCCGCAGGCTCCTCCGTTCCCCGTTGTACAATCAGCCTGCAGTGATATACAGAAACCGCCCAGTGCACAGTCGGCAATCAGAAAACCGGCCAGTCCTGCCGCCGCATATACTTCCGTTTCTGCCGCCGAAGCGCCAGCACCATCACAAGCAACGCCATAATCAGCGCCCAGAACAGCACTGTCCCGTATCCGCCCTGGCAGGTTCATGGTACTCATCTTATCCGGCATGAATTTCTGCATAAAATCCAGAACCTTCCATTGAAAAAGCGTACCACTGCCACATAGACCATCAGTGCCGCTAACAGAAACGCCAGACACCAGTCCTTCCCTGTTTTATTTTCCATCCCTCCGGCTTCTTCATTCTCACCTGCCTCCTCCCCGTAGTACTCTTCATATGGACTCCAAAACAGTCCTCCTGGTATTGCGTCATGTATCTGGAGAATTCTTCCGGTACCCGATAAACCGTACCGCGCTCCGTCACCAGATAGTGTTCTTTCGGTTTAACCGGCAGATCATGGAATCCCGCCGGTATTTTCCCAGAAAGATCTGGTCGCAGTTCATCCTCCGGCTCTCTCACCTCAGCGCCTATACGCTTCCAGGGGATTTCCCTCCTGATAGAGGCATCGGAGAAGACGGAAAACAGTGTCGTTCGCTCCCCGGCTCCTTCTCTTCATAAAAACCGTTTCCCTGGCTGTCTGTTGCCAGAAAGAATCGGTCACATCCTCCATGCGGTCATCCTTTGCCGCCAGCAGCGTGTCCGCCTTCAGCAGCGCCCCTGTCCACAGAAGAACCACGCCGCCCATATGGCGCTAAACTTCAAATACCGCCGCAGGGTAGCGATCCGGAATCCCCGGAAAAATAGGCGAGGCTTCCATAGACAGCGCCACCGATCCAGAACCGGCGTAATCCGCTCCGCCAAAACGTAAGAAGGCCTCTTCCGGGAAGAATTCATTGAACTCCGTAAACATTTCCGTTCCCGCCATAATAACTGTGGGATGGGGTGAAACAGATTGTGCCCGACATCTCACTGGCCTTGTACGGAATGGCCAGAATCACCTTTGTCACGAGAAAGGAATCCGTAAAATACGTGATGGAAAACCAGCCCAGCACAAAAGCCGCCAGAGGTAAACGCCAGAGATTCTCTGGTTTTTTTCAAAATGGACTACCCGCTCTCTTCAGTTCCTCATCCGTCCCTTCATAACCGGCCTCCGGTATGTCCAGCTCCTTCCCTTTCTCCAGATACCCTCGACCAGCGCGCGGCACTCCATGCATTCCTCCAGGTGCTTTTCCACCGGGGTCCTCGGTATTTTCCCGCAGATACTCCAGTACCCGATCTCTGTAATCACATGCCCAGCTGTCACCTCCTCTCTGTTCATACCGGCTCCGGTACTTAAGTCTGGCCCTGTGAAGCCTGACCTTACCACGGTTTCCGAAAGCCCTGTCACCCTGGCAATCTCTGCATATGTCATTTTCATAATCCGAAGCAGGATGATTGTCCTGTCATCGGCATTTAAGGAAGAAAGCACCTCCCGGATCAGCTTTGCCTTCTCTTCCTTCAAGCTTCTCCTCCGGTCCGCTCTCATACCCGGCTCCCAGCCGTTCCATGTCGGCCTCCTCCAGGAGCACCGGCTGTTTCTTTCTGGCAAAGGACAGAAAGGTATTCCGTGCAATCGTCAGACACCACGTTTTTTCACTGCAGTCCCTTAAATCCCTTAAGCCCCAGGTAAACCTTTAAGAAAGTCTCCTGCGCCAGGTCTTCTCCGCCGTATCTTCATCCTTTGTCATATAGGAAAGGTAACCGTGTACCGTATGTTTCTGTCTTTGGTAAACTTCTTCAAATCTCACTCCCACGGATGTCTCCTTTGCTTTTCTTAAATCATACAGCCCTCACCTATATAGACTCCTGTTTCTCCAAAAGTTACATCTAAAAAAACGAAAAAGCATGCTTCCATCATATACGATTTTCCTCTATAAATCTACCTCTCTCCCGTTCGGAAATAAACAAACCGTCCGTGATACTCATGCATCTTTCTGCATGGGTGTCACGGACGGTTCCTGTTATTCCTGATAAGACAGTGCCGGGCCTTTCATTCCTGCCCGGAATCCCGGCTCTTTATGCGCTGTCTCCGTCTATCCGGTAGGTTCTTTCTCGGATCAGTCCGATCTCCTCCAGGGTCTTCACCATCCGGTAAACGGTGGCCATCCCGATCGTGGGGTCCTTTTCCAGTGCCTGATAATACATTTCCTTACAGCAGCAAGCATTCGTCCTGAGAATCACATCGATCAGAATCTGTCTCTGGTTTGTGATTCTGCATCCGTTTCTCTTTAATTCCCGAATCACATAGGCGCGTTTCTCTTCGAGGATATCAGTCCGATTCATCTTATCAACCTCCCCCTTACGAGTGCGGCTTATGGACCGGAGCGCAGACCATGGCAGCAACCGCATTGTCCGCCGCAGCCACTCTTGCTCTGACAGCTGCAGGTTCCCCGATTCTTATAGACAGAACGAACCGCCAGTCCCGTCAAGCGCGAGTAATTATCAGTGAAATTATAATTGTTGCCGCATTGGCAGCTAACCAAGTTACCATAAGTATCCTCTTTTCTATAATCAGTCACAAAACATTGGTTTCAGCTTCCTCTGTCACACGACGCCGATTCATATTCCTAAATTCCGGCCGCTGCAGTTTCTGCCTTTTTACCCGCTCCGGGAGCCGGACGAAACAGCAGATACAGTCCGGCAGCAAGAACTATGACAGCCACTGCCGTTCCAATACCGAACCCTCCGCCCATGGCGAATGATCCCAGCTGGTAGATCATCAGGCATACCGCATAAGCGAACACATTCTGGGAGATAACGGCAAATGCTGTCCAGCCCTTATTTCCCATCTCCTTCGCCATGGTGCTGATTGCAGCCAGGCACGGAGAATCCAGTAAGTTAAAGGTTAAGAAGGTAAAGCCTGCAAGAGCGCTTCCGTGGAAGAAATCCGTCATAACATACTGCCACAGAGCCGCATCTGTCTCCGTCGCCTCCGCCATATTGGCAAGGACGCCCATGGTGCTGACGATGCCTTCCTTTGCCACGAATCCGGAAAGGGAGGATGCAACCGCCTGCCAGCTGCCGAAGCCCAGAGGAGCAAAGATCGGGGCCAGGAAGGTACCGATGATCGCGAGGAAGGAAGCCTCCATATCCTCAACCATGCCGAAGGCGCCGTTTTCCACGCCGAACGTAGCCAGGAACCACATCACCATACAGCAGAGGAACAGGATTGTTCCCGCTTTCTTTAAAAGCTCCATACACGCTCCCATACGTGAAGCAGCACGGTCTTCACTGACGGAACGTGGTACTGCGGAAGTTCAATTACGAACGGTGACGGATCACCTGCAAACATTTTGTTTTCTTTAAAATAATACAGGATACGATAACCGATGCAATTCCGATGAAATACATGCTGGGTGCCATCCACCAAGGCCCCACCCATGATCGCACCTGCTACCAGTGCGATAACCGGAAGCTTTTGCGCCGCAGGGAACGAAAGGTCGATGTCATAATGGTCATACGGCGGTTTTTATCATCTTCAATGGTTTTAGTGGCCATGATCGCCGGAACGCCGCATCCGGAAGAGATAAGCAGCGGGATAAAGCTCTTTCCCGATAATCCGAATCTGCGGAAAATACGGTCCATGATAAATGCGACGCGCCATATATCCGCAGTCTTCCAGGACAGATAAGAACAGGAAGAGAATCGCCATCTGAGGAGCGAATCCTATTGGAGCCGCCAGACCTCCGATGATACCATCCACCACCAGGGGAAACGAGCCATTCGGAAGCGCCTGCGGTCTCCATCAAGCCCTGAACGGCCGGCTGGATCCATGCGCCAAACAGCGTATCGTTGGTAAAGTCGGTAACAATGGTTCCGAGTGATGTGACGGAAACGTAATAGACCACAAACATCACGGCAACGAAGATCGGAAGTGCCAGGATTCTGTTCGTTACAATCCTGTCAATCTTGTCCGAAACGGTCATTCCCTTTCGGTTCTTCTTTAAACAGTCCGTAATGATTTTCGATATGTATTCGTATCTCTCGTTGGTGATGATACTCTCCGCATCGTCATCCATCTGCTTCTCGGCATCTTCACGATTTCCACAATGCGCTTCGAGGAATCGGCAGAAAGCGGGGGTCGTACCCAGGACCTTCTCATCCTGCTCGAACAGCTTGATGCTGTACCAGCGCGCCAGGTGGTCCGGAACGGAATTGGGAAGAAGGTCTGCGATATCGGCCAGACAGCCTTCCACCTCTCTGGAAAACTCATGCTTCGGCACCTGAATGGTTTTGGCATTTGCCAGACGAACCGCACGGTCCACCACTTCAGTCAGTCCCTCGCCCTTTAAAGCTGAGGTAGCAACCACTTCACATCCAAACGCTGCGCCAGCCAGTTTTTCTCGTCGATCTTGTCGCCGCTCTTCACCGCCAGATCCATCATGTTCAGGGCGATGACAACCGGGATACCGAGTTCCAGAAGCTGTGTCGTCAAATATAAGTTACGTTCCAGATTCGTGGCGTCCACCAGGTTAATAATCGCATCCGGTCTCTCATTGATTAAATAGTCACGGCTTACGACCTCTTCCAGTGTATACGGTGACAGGGAATAAATTCCCGGAAGGTCGGTGATAATAATGTCTTTCTTTCACTTCAGCTTCCCTTCCTTTCTTCTCAACCGTAACTCCAGGCCAGTTTCCAACATACTGGTTGGAGCCTGTTAAGTTATTAAACATGGTGGTTTTTCCGCAGTTCGGATTACCTGCCAGTGCAATACGGATTGCCATACTCTTGTTCCTCCTTTAGTTAGTCATATCTAACTCTCATTCTTAAAATATAGGGCGTCCGCCCTTCCCTGATCTTTTACTCTACCACAATCAGTTCCGCATCCTGTTTTCTCAAAGAAAGTTCATACCCTCGCACCATTACTTCCACCGGATCCCCGAGCGGCGCAACCTTCCTGACAAATACAGAACAGCCTTTTGTAATCCCCATATCCATAATCCGGCGTTTGACTGCGCCCTCTCCGTTTAACTTCTTCACGGTTACGGTCGTGCCGCATGGAATTTCCTTCAAGGTCTGCATCCTCTTTTCCTCCTACTAAACCATAATTTTTTTTGCCATATCCTGATTCACTGCGATTCTGGAATCCTTGACATTGACTATCATATTGCCGCTGATCGCCGACACTACGGTGACCGCTGCGCCTGCTACAAAACCAAGATTCTCCAGAAACCTTTTTGTCTCTTCATTTCCGCCGATCTTCCGTATAATCTGTGCTTCGCCGGTTCTTGCCATGGTTAAAGGCATCATATTCACCACCTCTGCTTATTTTTGAAAACTATTCTCAATTTCATTTTCTTATCAGTAGTTAGTATATGCTAATTCAAATAAAAAATCAAGTACTTTTTGAAAATAATTCTCAATAAGGGAAATACTGGCATATTTTTCGGGAGGAGATGCGCAGAACAGGAAAAAATACGGACGGAAGACGCTCATATTCCGTCTTCCGCCCGCATGATTTTGCGTAACTGTCGTATATTCACTTAACCCGGATGGAACCGGTACCGCTGATCATGCCTGATTCTGAATCAGCTCCATCCTCACTTCATCTTTTCAAGTATATTGTCAATATCCACCTTCTTTCCAATTACCATCAGATGCTCCTGCGCCTGAATGACATAGTCGGCCGGGGGCATGAGCTGGGCTTTTCCCTCGCGTTTGATGCCCAGGACGCTGATGTGGTAACGGTTGCGGATGTCCGCCTCGCGGATGGTCTTATGGATCCATTCCGGCAGGGGCGGAATCTCGTAGATCGAGTATTCCTGTGTCAGTTCAATGTAATCGAAGACGTGATTGGCGCTGTAGCGCATCGCCATCTTTTCAGCGATATCACGATCCGGATAGATCACCTCATCCGCGCCGTTTCTTAAGAGGAACTTGGCATGGATATCGCGGTTCGCCTTACTGATGACACGGCGGCCGCCCAGCTCCTTTACAAGACTGGTGATCTCCAGACTGCTCTGGAAATTCGTTCCGATGCAGACGAAACAGATATCGAAGTTGGCGATCCCCAGGCTTCGTAAGACCGCCTCGTTGGTACAGTCTCCAATCTTGGCGCTGGTCACGATGGGAAGTAGATCCTCCAGAACCTCCTCCTTCTGATCCACAACCATGACATCATTGCCCAGAGCGGCAAGATTCTGGCAGAGATGGTGCCCGAACCGCCCCATTCCTATGATTAAAATCGATTTCATATGATATTCTCCTTTGCTTCTGCAGCTTTAGATTCACATTGCATTCTCTCATTGCGTTTTATCCTGCACTGCGCCGCACAATACCGGCGCTTCAGCCGGCTACCCGATGTTGATCGCCTCCGCCGGCTGCTGGACATGGGGCTTTCTCTTTGACTGGACAAAAGCCAGGGCAAAGGAAAGGCTTCCGATTCTTCCGCAGTACATCAGAAGAATGATGATGCAGCGCGATACCGGGTGCAGCGCTCTCGTGATTCCTGTCGTCATTCCCACCGTTCCGATGGCGGAAAACGTCTCAAACAGGATATCGGAAAATCCCAGCGGCTGTATCGCCATAATGGCCAGCGACGCCGTAAGCGCCAACAACAGATTGATCGTCAGAATCGTTCCGGCACGCTTGACCGCATCGTTTTCCAGTCTCCGGCCGAAAATATTAATCCCATACGTCTGCTTGATGTTGGAATGTACGCACAAGAGAAGGACCACCAGGGTCGTCGTCTTGATGCCGCCGGCGGTGGAGCCCGGGCTTCCTCCGATGAACATCAGGATGATGGTCAGCAGCTTGCTTCCATCCGTCAGAGCCGCCGTATCTGTCGTGTTAAAACCGGCCGTTCTGGCCGTCACTGAGCTGAATAAGGAGGTCAGTATCTTTCCGCTGGTATTCATCCCCACCAGAAGATTATTCCTCTCCATCAGATAAAACAGCAGGCCGCCGCCAAAGACCAGTATGGCAGTGGTTACCAGCACAATCTTAGTCTGAAGCATATATTTTCTGAAATGAAGCTTATTCCGGCTTAAATCATCCCAGACAATGAAACCGATACCGCCGATCACAATCAGAGACATAATCACCAGATTAACCAGCCAGTCGTCATAATAGGCCACAAAGAACTGTATGGCGCCTGTCCTCCCCATCAGGTCGAAGCCGGCGTTGCAGAAAGCCGATATGGAGTGGAAAATGCCGTAAAACAGCCCGCGCAGAAAGCCAAACTGGGGAATGAAGCGGATTGCCAGAAGCACCGCGCCTGTCCCCTCGAAGATACACGTTCCGATGATAATCTTCTTCGCCAGACGTACCACCCCGCCGATCTGCAGGGTATTGACGCTCTCCATCATAAGGCCCCGCTCCTTCAGTCCGATCTTTCGCCGCAGGATAATAGAGATAAAGACGCCCACCGTAATAAAGCCAAGACCGCCAATCTGAATCATGGTCAGAATGACGAGCTGGCCGAATAAGGACCACTGGCTCCAGGTATCCGCCACCACAAGGCCCGTCACACAGGATGCGCTCGTAGCCGTAAACAGACAGTTTAAAAATGGCTCCGACTGCCCGTCCCTGCTGGCAAAGGGAGCATCAGCAAGAGTGTCCCCGTTATAATGACGCAGAAAAATCCATATGCAATAAACTGTGTCTGGCTCACATGGCGCCTGGCATGGATTAATTTTTCTCATTCATGTTACTGCTGCTGCCTTTCTGCTTCTGTATTTTTACTTACCCCTGCAGGAGACTTAAGCTCCTCTTTCTTTCCGCCGGTCCGTAAATGAAGGGCCCACTGAACCACCGTAAAGAGCAGGAATGCCGCCAGATTGACGACAACCACGCTGGCGCCCGCCGGTGTGGAAAACCGGTAGGACATCACCATACCGATGCAGAAGCACACGACGCCCAGCACTCCGGAGGACAGTACGACTCCGCGGAAGCTCTTAAAGATTCTCATGGAGGTAAGGGCCGGGAAAATAATCAGGCTGGAAATCAGCATCGCTCCCATCATCCTCATTCCAAGGACGATCGTGATCGCCGTCAGAATCGCTATGAGCACATTGTACCACGAAACGTTGACTCCCGTGGCTCTGGCAAAATTCTCATCAAAGGTCACTGCAAAAATCTTATTGTAACAGATCAGAAACAGCCCCAAAACCACAATGCTTAAGACCACGCTGAGTCTGACATCCGTCTTGCTCATGGCCAGAATACTTCCGAACATATAGCTGCTTACATCTGTCGTCATACCGGTTGTCATGGAGGTAACGATAATTCCGATCGCCAGGGCCGCCGCCGATATCATGGCGATAGCCGCGTCGCTCTTGATCTTTCCATGTTCTGTGATTCTTAACAGGAAAAACGCCGCCAGAACCACAACAGGGATCGATACCTTTAAGGGGGACCATCCGGCCGCCACCGCGATGGAAAGCGCTCCAAACGATACATGGGACAACCCGTCTCCGATCATGGAGTACCGCTTCAGTACAAGGCTTACGCCCAGAAGGGACGCGCAGAGCGAGACGAGAATTCCGCCCACCAGGGCCCTGACGAGGAACGGGTATGAAAGCATCTCTCTCACCATTTCCATCAAAGCTCACCTCCCAGATAAATGTGGCCCGCGCTGCTCTTCAAATATTCCTTTGTCGTTCCGTAAAGAGCACTTCCCTCTTTAAATGGAGAATCTTTCCCGCCTGCTTTACCACGTTGGCAATATCGTGGGATACCATTAAGATCGCCACACCTTCTTTTCGATTCAGCTTTCTGATAATCTCATAAAACTCCAGAATCGCCGACGGGTCCAGCCCCGTAATCGGTTCATCCAGGATCAGCAGTCTGTCTGTCGCACACAGAGCCCGGGCAATCAGCGTCCTCTGCTTTGCTGTCCGCCTGATAAGTCCCGGTAACACTGGCTTCCCAGTTCTGCGATTCCCAGCCGTTCCATATTCTTTTCCGCCAGCTTCTTTTCCTTTCCGGAATAGAAAGGCCTGTTTCCCCGCCTGCTTAAACAGCCGGACAGTACGACCTCGCCGACGGTAGCCGGAAAATCCTTCTGAGCCGCAGTCTGCTGCGGCAAGTACCAATCCCGCTTTTTTCAGTTCATCCGACACGGATATGGTACCCTTTGTCGGCTTTAATAGTCCCAGAAGTCCCTTCATCAAAGTACTCTTTCCGGAACCGTTCTCTCCAACGATGCAGATGTAGTCACCTGGATTCACTTCCATCGTGACATCCACCACGGCATCCTGGTTTTCATATCCGAAATCCGCATGGCTGCATTGTATCAATGAATTCATCTATTCAAGTCCTTTTTTCAAATTAGTCACATTCTGTTCCATCAGCTCTAAGTAGGTCACTCCGCTGTCAAACTCCCGTCTCGTCACGTTATGGCAAGAATGCAGCAGAAGCGGCTTGGCGCCGGTCTCCTCCGCAATGATCTCCGCCACCCGGTGGCTGGTCAGCTCCGGATAATAGATGACCGGAATCTGCTCTGATTTCATCTTATCGATGAGATAGGCAATGGTCCTGGCGCTGGGCTCCGTATCCGTACTGCAACCGGAAAATGCGGCCCTGTAGCGCAAACCGTACTCATCTGCAAGATAACGGTAAGGGAACTTGTCCCCCACAATAATCATATTCCGCTTTTCATGGGCGGTCATCGCGAAACTCCTGATCCAGCTGCTTAAGCTTTAACAGATAGCTTTCCGCGTTCGCTTCATACTCTGCACGGCTGCCGGGATCGGCGGCTGACAGGGTTTCTTCGATGCCCTTTACCAGCTTCATGGCGTTCACCGGTGAGGTCCAGATATGTTCATCGTACTCAATCTCCTCCCCATGGCCGTCATCGTCAGCCAGATCATGGCTGTACATGTCCTCATGACCGGGTTCGTCTCCATGCCCATGGCCGTGGTCGTGATCATGAGTCTCCTCTTCCATGCCTTCCACGATCTCCTCCTGCACGGTATCCACATAATCCATGCCTGTCATAATAACCATATGGGGTGATTCAACCGCCGAGAGGACCCGCTCCAGCCAGTGTTCCATGGCTCCGCCGTTGCAGATCAGCACGTCGGCGTTCTGAATCGTGATCATGTCGGCCGGGGTCGGCTCAAAGGAATGGCTGTCCATGCCGGCCGGAACCACCATGGTCAGCTCAATATGATCGCCGGCGATCTGCCGCGTAAAATCGTAGTAAGGAAACAGCGTTGTCACCACATTCAGCTTCCCGCCCTCTGTTTTCGTCTCCGTAGGGGCTCTGCCGCCTGACACAGCCGGTTAGAATCATAGCCAGAATCACGGTTCCGATGCAGCACAGCCGCGGGATTCTCTTCTTTTTATTCATTCATTCCGTCTCCTATCTGATTCCATCTGCATAGTATATCACATTTTACAGGGCAGGGAAAGGTTTTCCCGGCTGTTTTTCGGTAGCTCCCAGGCGTCACCCCGAAACGTTCCTTAAATACTTTATTAAAATACGAGATATTCCGAAAGCCGTTTTCCATCGCGATATCCATCACCTGCCGCTCCGTCTCCACCAGATCGGCCGCCGCTCTGGTGATCCGGTAATGGTTAATATACTCCATACACGTCATGCCCGCATACCGTTTGAAGAAATTCATAAAGTGAGTCTGGCTGAAATGGCAGACCGATGACAGCTCCTCTATCGTTAACGTTTCCCTGTAATTTGACTGAATATACGACAGAACCTCTTTTAACTTCTCCTCGGCGCCAAATTCCCCGTGAGTCCCCTCATGCTTTGCCACACAGCCGTACTGGTACAGCAGACGGAACAGGCGCATAAGCAGCTCCTTCGTATACAGCTCATATCCATACTGCTTCCCGTTAAAACACTCCAGCAGACTGACAAAGCACTCCTTCATCTCCTCATATCCAGCTGTCCCCGGCTTCACGACCGGAAGGAAACGCAGCTTCCCGGACTGGACCGGGTTTAAGAACTTCAGGGTACAGGCATCCGGAACCTGGTAGCCCAGGAAGTCGAGATGAAACACAAGGCTGTCCGATACCATACTCTTTCCCGGCATCTCATGGGCGGAATGCAGAATATGCGGAGAAATCAGAAGCAAATCCCCTTCTCCACCGAAAAAGTCTCAAAATCAATGTCATAGTAGATGGTCCCCGACTTAATCAGAGTGATCTCCATCTCCTCATGCCAGTGCAGCGATAAATTTCTGTAGGAATTCGGCACGGAACAGTGGTAATAGCGGACCGGCATCAGCGCATCCCCGTGATTCGTCTTTTCTTTATAGTCCGGCATCCGGCCGCCTGCGTTCCCCGTCTGAAGCCCAATTTTCTCCATTCCTCTTCTTCCTCCGTAACATCATAGGATTGTGTTACTATCCGGTATTATTTTGCAAGATTTTCTTTTATCTCTATAGTATATTATCAATATAGGAGATGTCAACCGCAATGCTGTGATATCTTTTCGGATCCCAATGACAATGTATGGATTAAACAGGAGGAAACAGTCATGCCGCAATGGTTAAAAGATGCAGTATTTTATGAAATTTATCCCCAGTCATTTAAAGATACCAACGGGGATGGAATCGGAGATTTTCAGGGAATCATCGAAAACTGGACTACATAAGGGACTTGGGCTGCAATGCCCTGTGGATCAACCCCTGCTTCGACTCTCCGTTTAAGGATGCGGGCTACGATGTCCGTGACTATAAGAAGGCAGCATCCCGCTACGGAACCAACGAAGATTTATGCCGTCTGTTTGCGGAAGCCCACAAAAAAGGGATCCGCGTCCTTCTGGACCTCGTTCCCGGACACACTTCCGAGGAACATCCCTGGTTTACCATGAGTCAGAAGGCGGAAACCAACGAATACTCCAACCGCTATATCTGGACCAGCCACTGCTTCGAAGGCGCTAAGGGATTTCCGTATATCGGCGGAGAGAGCGAACGCAGCGGCGTCTATGTACTCAACTTTTTCAAATGCCAGCCAGCCTTAAATTATGGATTTTTAAATCCAAAGGAGCCGTGGCAGCTTCCTGTCGATCATCCGGACTGCATCGCCACCAGAGAGGCCATGAAGGATGTCATGCGATACTGGCTTGATCAGGGCTGTGACGGTTTCCGCGTGGACATGGCCGCCTCCCTCGTAAAGAATGACGATGAGGAAAAGACAGGCACCTGCGCCATCTGGAGTAATGTCAGGGAAATGCTGGACAGCGACTATCCGGAAGCCGCTATGGTCTCCGAATGGGGCAATCCCCAGCTTGCGCTTAAGGCAGGCTTCCACATGGACTTCTTTTTAAACGGACGCGGCAACGGCTACAGCACCCTGATGCGGGATTATGAGAACCAGGAGGACCACAGCTTCTTTAAAAAGGATGGCCATGGCGATATCACAAGATTTTTGGAGGATTACCTCCCCAGATACGAAGCTTCCAGGGATAACGGCTACTTCTGTCTCCTGACCTGCAATCACGACACGCTCCGCCCCCGCTATAATCTGGACGAGGCCGAGTTAAAGCTGGCCTTTGCATTCATTTTCACCATGCCGGGCGTCCCCTATCTCTATTACGGAGATGAGATCGGAATGCGATACTTAGAGCTCCCCACGAAGGAAGGCGGCTATTTCAGAACCGGTTCCCGTACTCCGATGCAGTGGAACCATGAAAAGAACGCCGGATTCTCCGAAGCAGAAAAAGACAGCCTCTATCTCCCGGTTGACGAGGCAGACGACGCGCCCACGGTTGCCGCACAGGAATCGGATCCCGGTTCCCTGCTTCACACCGTAAAATCCCTGCTGGCTCTGCGCCACGCAAACGCCGATTTACAGGCCGATGCGGCCTTTGAACCGGTCTATGCGGAAAAGGGAGCGGCGGCCTTCGTATACCGGCGTGGGGCTCTGACTGTTGCTGTCAATCCAGCCGGCGGTACGGTCACGGTTCCTTCCGTTGGTCAGAAATCCGTCATCTATTCCATCGGAAACGGCAGATGGGAGGAGGACCGCATCATTCTGGAACCACAGTCTTTCCTTGTTCTGGAATAGAGAGAATGAGTATAGAATGGCCTGCAGGAATGTTCGATCGCGATTCCTGCAGGCCTCTTTGATTTCTGACTTTTTCGTTTTTCGCCCGGATTATCCTAATTCCGCCAGCTCTTCGCCCAGACTCTTAAGCTGCTTCTCTGCGTCTCCATCCGGGGACTCCAGCGCGATTACACCTTCGCCGCCGACGATCCTGGCGCCGCGCTCCGCCATGCGCTTTTCCCACTCGCGCATCCAGTCGCCGCCGCCCCAGCCGTAAGAGCCGAACAGGCCGACGTGCTTGCCCTCCAGAGAACCGGATATCTCCTCAATCAGAGTCTCCATGCTCTCATCCAGCTCCTCTGCACCGCAGGCAGGACAGCCGAGTGCAAAGGCGGAAGCTTCCTTTAAGCGGTCCGGATCCATACTTCCGATCTCGGTCAGCACCGGACTGCCTCCCTTTCTTTCAATTCCGTCAGCCACATGCTTCGCCATCTCCTCTGTATTTCCTGTTGAACTAAAATATACTACGTAAATATCACTCATGTTTTATTCTCCCTTTCTTACCGCCACTTCATGCAGGCGGCATCCATTTATGATCTGCTGCATGGCGGCTTCTCTCGCCCGGTCGTACCGGGTGAATTTCGCCCTTGCCTGAGCAGGATTATGATATACTTTCCAGTAACCGGTAAACAGAAACTTATCCCCGTTATAACGGATAAAATCCCTGACATCCTCGACCGGATATTCGAGAAGAACGCCCAGTTCGTGAGGGAATTCTCCGCTGCCGGCCAGATATGCGGTATATTTGCGTTTTAATCCCATCAGAATCGACGCCAAATCAAACTGCACGTAACCGCAGGATTTTAAAAACTCTCTGATTTCCTTATTTGCCAGAATTGCTTTCAGCATGGGAAAGCGGTACAGAAGCAGAACCTCCGTCCTGTCACCGGCTGCCAGCATAACCGCCGTAATTTCCGTACCTGCCAGCGCATTTCTTACCGTTTGCAGCGATCCCTTTGCCATCGTCACAAGATTCGATGCCTTGATTCCCTTTAAGACGGGGGCGCACTGGATGGAAACCTGAAACTCCAGCCTTCCTGCGCGGCTGCACTCTGAAATATATGACATAATTGCGTCTGTTGACATCCGTTTCACTCCTTCCTCTTTCTCATTATCCCCGGAGTAAACTTATTTTATCGATCCAGATTTTTGAAAGCCTTAAGTTAGTCATTGCTAACTTCATATAGATTAGCATATGCTAACTGTTTTTTCAAGTATTTTTTTTACTTTTTTTTGCTTTTTGCAGTACGAAGCTCAATCTGCCGGCTGATTTCGTCCACCTGCTTCGAAGGTACATACTCCTCCTCGTCAAATAAAAACTGGTGCAGGCGGATCACATTGTCCCGCAGAGTGACCGGTATGACGCAGTCCTTCTTTCCAACCAGAGCGTCCTTCAGCTCAAACGGGAAGCCCTCGGTCTCCGTCAGATGGAATTTCGACACCGTGCCCGCCAGGAGAGTATATCCTTCATCCCCACGCTGGAGGATACCTGGGGGAGTATGGAAAATGCCAGCTGACGCACAGTTCCCAAATCGGCCTCTTTCAGTTTTTCCAGCACCAGCTCCGCCACCAGCCGCTGGCGCTTCGTCCTCATAAAGTCCGTGTCCATCTTCCGAAGCCTTGCGTAGGCCACGGCCTGCACCCCGTCCAGATGATTCACTCCCGCCTTCTTTAAATGGTGAGAGCCGACTCCCGTGGATTCCACAGTCTCCGTAATAAAACCGTTGATCACCTTAAATTCCTCCGGACTGATCTCCACATCGATTCCTCCCAACAGGTTAATGGCGTCAGCCACGGCCTTCCAGCTGAAGGAAACGTAATCGTCGATGTTCAAATCCATATTTTCGCTCAGGGCCCATATGGCCTGGGCCGGACCTCCCTCGAAATACGCCTGGTTAATCTTGTCATATTTATTTTTTTCATCAATCTTTACGTAGGTGTCCCGGTAAACCGACACCATTCGGATCTCTCGGTCTTCAGATTGATATTTAGCACCATCTCCATATCGGACCTCGTACCTTTTCCAAGCTTTCCCTCCCTGGAATCCACCCCAAACACAGCCACAGTCCAGAACCGGTCCATCGTCTCCTGGGCCACCTCGCTGATATTGGTATTCTGAACCTGTTCCATCGGCACCTTCAGCATCGGCTCAGCCTGATGCGTCACATTCCAGGCATATCCCAGCATCGTTCCGAAAAGCGCGGCCCATACCGCGGCCAGTACCACAAATCCCCATTTCCAACGCTTTGCCATGTCTCCTCCTTGGACTATCCGTTATCCCGTAAAATGTCCCTCCTTTTTCTGAAAACAAAAAAGAGAGAATCCTCTGTCCGTTCATGTTTTTTCTCGGCTTTGGGTGCGGGGACGCGCAGGGAGATTTCATATCCCAGTGTACCGCCGTCTGGATACGAACCATAAAAATGGCCGGGAATGGCGAACACATGCATTTTGTGTCCGACAATCGGCCATTTTTGTGAGTAAAGCGGGGCGGACACGGGATATGAAATCTCCTGCTCAGAGCATTTCCTCTGTTAGTATCTCTCTTTAGTTTCCTGTCTTTTTTTATTTTTATTCATTCTTTTAATCTGCACAAATCTGGTTACCGGAACAGGGACTTAATTTCATCCGGATGGCTGATGATATACTTTGGCTTAAACGCTTCCAGTTCCGCTCTGTCCCGAAATCCCCACAGAACCCCTGCTGTATCCATGCCGGCGTTAATTCCTGTTCTCATATCGGTATTGGTATCTCCAAAATAGAGGCATTTCGACGGTTTTACATGAAATTCCTCCGCCGTTTTAAGGGCGCCCTCGGGATCAGGCTTACACTTTATACCGTTTCCCTCGCCGGTTATCTTATCAAAAAAGCCGGGGCCGTAGACTGTCTCCCACACACTCGACGGCACGGTCATGGGCCTTGTTCGTCACCACCGCGATCCGGATTCCCTTTTCCTTCAGCATCGTCAAAAACTCCGGCATACCGGCATACGGTTCCACCTGATACAAACAGTACTTTTTAAACATCTCATCATAGACAGCCAGCGCCTCCTCATAATAAATAAGCTCTGTATCCACGCAGTATTTAAGCGTCCGTTCCATCAGCTTTTTATATCCGTCTCCCACAAAATACTTAACGTGGTACTCATCCATGGGGCCATAGCCAAACTGTTTTATCGTCTCATTCACCGTTTTCCTTAAAGAATGCAGTGTATTGATAATCGTTCCATCCAAATCAAATATGCAGCACTGGTACATCCTTCTGTCCTCCCTGTTCTGTCCTCAATTCCTGTTCTTCCCACCGCTTCTGTACACTGCTTAAAAGCCACATGACATCCCGGGAAAGGGCCATGCTCTCTGACACAAGATGTTCCGACACAGCTTTTTCCATATCTTCCACCTCGTACTCCAGAGCCTTCTTGCTGTCGCCGCAGGCGATCTCCTCTCTCCGTCCGTCTGCCGTATAGACGATGGCCGCGCGGTCCGCCCTCGGATACTCCGCGACCTCGATATATCCCAGTTCTCCGGCTACCACGCCGCGTTTCGGCTGTTTGGCTCTCATGGAGGTGCGATAACCGCCCTCTGTCCGTTTTTCTCCCATAAGGACGATCCCGGACTCTTCATCTACCCCGTCTCAAACCGTTTCACTGCTGACAGCACCGTATCCGGTCTCTCATCAAGAAAATACCTGGCAAAGGATACGGCGTACGTCCCGATATCAAGAAGCGCGCCTCCGGCCAGTTCTTTACGAAAGAACCGGCTGGTCACATCGTAAGGCTTACAGCTTCCGAAATTGACGGAAATCATCTTTACCGGGCCGATTGCTCCCGAATCCACGATCTCCTTAAGCTTTTTAGAGAGGCATATGGAAAATCGTCATGGCCTCCATTACCACCACACCCTTTTCCTCAGCCAGCGCAGCCGCTTCCCTCCAGCTCCGCGGACGACACCGTGATGGCCTTCTCACAAAGAACGTGTTTTTCCAGCCAGAACCGCCTGTCTGATGTAATCGAAATGCATGTTGTGAGGCGTTGCTATGTATACAATATCCACATTTGCATCCGAAAGCAGTGCATCTGCATCCGTATACGTGAAGAACTCCATTCTCCGCCAGCAAAGCGCTCCGCCTTCTCTCTGCTCGTCCCACAGACACCATAGACGGTGCCGCGGCAGGCAGTCAGGGCTGCCGCCATCTCCCGCGCAATGGATCCGGTTCCTATGATTCCCCAGTTATATGTTTTCATCATTTTGCCTCCTTTATGACAAGTTCAAGTTCCATGCAGCACCGGTCGATCTGCTTTTTCCACTCACGGAACCACTGTTTTACCAATTCAGGTTCTCCCCTCACAGTTCTTTTGCATCTTCAGGCAGCCCTCTTACATGGCGGAAAAAATGGAGACTCGCCTCCGCTTCTCTCTTATCGTACTGAAATCCCAGCTGCTCCGCCACAGCCAGAGCAGTCTCGTGAAACAGCACGCACATGGCGTCTGCCGCTTCCACATCTCGTCCGCGCTGCCGCCCGCATACGTTTTCATCAGACGGGACCACTCCTCCTGCGATAAATAACGGTACAGATACTTTCCGGATTTCCCCCGGACTGCACGTGAAATCCGTGTCGATTCCTGCCTTCCAGGACGAAGCCTTATCAGCTGGGGACGCACATGGAAATTAACCATATCCTGTGCGTACGGTATCTCTTTCTCCACAGCCCCTTCGCCACATTGTTCAGGCACCACCAGAATTCATTGCAGACAGAGAGAAACCGGCTCTCCTCCGGCCGTTTCACCGGTAAAACTCCGCCGCCGCTCCGGCGCTTTCGCCAGCGACCATCCTTATCATACAGAATCCGGAACATCGGTCCTCCTCCATCGCACGTAAGGACCAGGAAAGCGTCTGCACATGCAGGTCCAGACGGTTACCATCGGCAAACTGGATAAGCCATCCGTAGCAGTTGGCCACATCCGAAGGATACTCGCTGTTCTCCTCCGGATACTGCATATAGAGGCGCTCCCCAAACCGGTCGATCCATGTTCTGTCCTCCCTGAAGGATTCCGTCTCTGTCACAACATAAGCAATATCATAATCCTGAAAATATCGTGTTTCGCCTCCGGATTAACCCGGGATCATTCATATATACGGCGCGGATTCGGCCGTCCGCCTTTTGCCGCATCGAGAATCATTGAAAACATTTCCTGTTCTGTCCGCATAAAAAGCTCCTCCTTTTTTATCCTCATTTTACCAGAATCGGAAATCCTGTACAAGATTAGAATTTTCCATGGTGCATAAACAGTACCCTCTCCACCTCATACTAAAAATACCGATTAGAAATGGAAATGGAATTATGAATAAAAATATGAAATACTGGGCGGCCGGAATCAAGCCGCCGTCGTCATCATCGCGGTCGCCGTCTTTGCCGCGGCCGGAAGCCGTAAGCCCCGCTTTCACCTGCACCTGCGGAGACGGAAAGCGAGCGCCAGTCCACCGAACAGTCATCGGGGCCACGAAAGCCAGAATCATATGGATCACAGCGCCCATGGAACCAGCAGCGCAGACCGCTGACGACGACACAAACCGTTACCTGCAGCGCCAGGACGAAATCATGAGGAACATGATGCGCGACATGGAGAACATTCCCAAGACGGGAAATGCTTCCATCGACTTTTTAAACGGCATGATTCCTCATCATGAGTCCGCGATCGATATGGCCGACAGCTACCTCGAATACGGCGGAAGCAATAAAAAGCTGAAAAAGCTGGCCGAAACCATCAAAACCACAGACGGGAAGAGATCCGGCAGATGAGGGATCTGATCAGAAAAGTATGAGACGGAAGGCCATAACGATGCAGACCAGGAAAGCGCCTATTTAGAATACGACAAGATGCTGGATACGATCATTCCATGAACAAGGCAGGCACCGACAGCATCACGCATTGCCGAGGCATGATCATGCACCACCAGATGGCCGTCGACATGGCCAAATCGATTCTCGAAGTACACCAATTATGAGGAAATAGGACTCTCGCCCAGAGCATCATCGATGCGCAGGAAAAAGAGATCGAGGAGATGAAGGAATTTACTTAAACTCCGGTTCTTTCCATACAGCATATCGCTTAAAGCTCCGCGATATGCTGTTACTGTTCTCCGCCGCTCCCATTGGCAGCTGTCCAGCCGTAAATTCTCGGTCGCACTTTCAGCAGCGCCCGGTCAGTTCCGCCACCATACGTGCAATCCGTCGTTAACTTCCCCATCCGGATTGTACATCACGGTAAAATAAACGCTCAGATTTTTCCCTCAAACCGGTCCCGGCAGATTTTCACAGCTCTCCTTACAGCGTCACGAGGACGCTTCTCCCCGGATGGGTCCGTCCGTTCATGGCAAAATAATATCAAAATAGCTGGCCAGAAATTCCGTTGTCCTGTGATTAACGCTGACAAGATCTCTCTCTGGCCCAGGCCTTCCGTATCTGTGCATCGTAAGACAGGAAGCACACCACTTAAGAGCGCCCTGTTTTTCCGGATAATTTCGTCCCTCAGTTCCTCCGGACAGGGGACATCAAACCGCTTTTTCATCGCTTCCAGTTCTCCGTCTCTGTCATACACAATCCTGCACGTGGCCAGATTGTGCCACATACAGGTGGTATATCCGCAGGAGGCCCGAAACTGCTCCACAACGGCGGCTATTTCCCGCTCAAATTCCTTCCTGTTCCGATAAATAAGATCGATATCCACGCCGTCCTTCAGCGTACCAGTTGTCCTCCGCCCAGTATGTGATTCCCGATTTCCATAGTGTCTTTGAGTACTTTTTCCAGGATACTTCTGCGCCTCCTCCGTAATTTCCTTTTCTACATATACATAGATATCGTATCTGACTTCTCATCGGCTCTTTGTGGCTCTGGAGCCCCCCACAGCCACAGCCGAGGTCTCCGGGCATAAAGAGAGCTCTTCAGAAGCAGGGCAGCTTCCTTTTGGAGCATCGGCAACCGGTTTCTTCCTTCTTTACTCATATCGGTTTCTCCTCTATTCTATACCGGCCGGCTCCAGCCTTCCATGGTACCAGCTGCTGACTCCGTTCTTCTTAATCAGGCTTCCCAGGCGTTTACCTCCACCAGTTCCACCCGCTCTCCCGGCTTCACTTCCATATGGTAGTCACAGAAATCGTCACAGCGCAGCGTTCCATCCCGCTCATACAGATAGTCTTTTTGGCACTGCAAACACAGTATCCGTGGTCAGATGGCGAAGGCGTGACCAGACCCGGCCCCGCACTCTGCCCCGCCAGAAGCTCCACGCGGGTTATCCGTGTACTGAATGGATATCTTTTTTTGCTCTTTCTGGCCGTCAACCGCCGTCATCTCCGAAATCCTCCATAGGATGTCCCTGACTCCTCTATGGTTCCCCTGGGATTCCCGATCATCAGGCAGTTAAGCTGACCATCCGCTTCAGGCCGCGCCCCCGTCTATACTTATAATATTTTTCTCCTGTCAATCAAGCGGGTTAAATTCCGCCACCTCATGACGGTAGAGGCAAACGGGCAGTGGCCTGCCGACAACGGCGAGTCGAAACTTCCTCCTCTGTTCGAAAATCGTCGAACTTTAAAACCAGGTGGCCTCCTGTCCTTCCATCTCTTCCCAGCCATTTGGAAGCCCGCCGTGGTACAAAGATAAAATTGCCCGCTTCCACGATGGAAGGCAGCCCTGACAGGAATTCCAGCTCCGCCCGCCCATAGGCCTGAACCCGTTTCTTTGCCGGCAGCTGTCTCCCTCTTCTGTCCGTGGATGCTCTATCCCCATTTCATCACAAAAATCCAGAAAAAGGCTGCCTCCCCACCGTTCCTTTGCCGTTTGTATAAATTCAGCCAGTGCCCTCGTCATCTCCGGTTCCCTGCTCCCGATCAGTTCCAGCTGCCAGCAGTCCACATTCCCGAAATCACATGGACGCGTTAGGGAGTTTTCCAAGCTCCATCACATACCGGAGCGTCTCTAATGAATACGGTCCCTTCTCAATGATGTCACCATCGATAATCAGTTCGTCAGCTTCACAGACGGCCCTTTCCAGCACCTTTTTTCAAAAAGTGAACGTGTCCGTGTATCGCTGACCGCCAGAATCCGGCGTCCCTGCGGGATATCCAGACTCTCTCGTCTTATTGTTAGCATTCTCGTTTCGCTTTCGCTGCCTCTCATTTTCTGTCAATTATACCGCTGCCGGGAGAAAGTAGCTGCAGGAAACATTTTAGAGGCTACTGCGAGTGCGGCTGAACGAGTGGTGACTGTTCAGAGGTGATTGATACCTGAAAATGAAGAGAGGCTGACATTGCAGAAAGGGAAAGATCAGTCGTGGTCAACTGTCTTCCCTTTTCTCTCTCTCCTTAACAAGGACGCATTACGCTTCAGTTTTATTCTTTTCCAGTCTTTTCGCTGAATCACCACGGCCAATGACCACCGATCCGATCTGACAATGCTGCAGATAGCCAAATGGATTGTCGTCAGTGCACAGTAAAGTTCCACCGTGCGAGCACGCGGCGTACAGTTTAACGCCATGGAAAGCCGCCTGCCACGGCTGATCGATGATAGGACGGAATCACGCGCAGCGGATCCGATCTTTAGCAAACGGTATGGCTCCTTCGGAAATAAAGGAACAGACCCATGATATAGTTACCAGACCGGACTGGCGCTCTCTTTCTCTGTGAATTTCTTTAAAAAATGTGAGTGCACAGCGCGATTGCGATCGGCGGAACCATACCGCCGCCATCACGGCTGCCATAATATCGAAATTTCCTTCCGCCAGCTGCGCCGTACCTGAACATGCCGCCTTATTTACCGGGCCGCCCATATCCACGGACATCATGCCGCCGATTTTGGCCTGGGAATCACCTTGCTGGTACCGCCCATGCCGTTTAAGAGATGGGTCAGACCGTCATTGATCGCCCGACGAAGGGGTTGATAAAGGTGGTGACAACCGCAATCAGGAAAAATACCAGCGGCGGATATGGGTGAGAACAGGCTTGATCCCTTCCAGGGATTTCGGAAGCTTTTTAAATACTTTCTTTAACAGGACAACGATATAACCGCCGATAAAACCAGCCAGTAAGGCGCCGAAAGCCTGAGTTCACATCTCCGCCTGCCGGATTCATGAACGTGGCTCCCATCTTTGCCACCATGCCGCCCTACGAAACCAACCTGCCAGACCGGGACGGTCCGCGATACTCATGGCGATATAACCGGCCAGAATCGGAAACATCATGCCGAATGCCTGCTCTCCGATGGTCTTTAGGCCGCAACCGGTGTATTCTTACCGAAATTCGCCGGATTGATGGAATAATCATCGAACAGGAATGCCAGTGCGATTAAAGTCCGCCGCCGATTACGAACGGAAGCATATGGGGAGACGCCGTTCATCAGGTGCTATAGATCGTATGGCCAAAGGGCCTTCGTTTTCCCCGCCTTCCTCTGATGCGGCCTTTTATGTAGTGATAGACCGGAGCCTC
>VOFH01003344.1_pt1 | contig 23889 bp, 40 predicted proteins | sample 5384091 | NCBI WGS metagenome assembly VOFH01 (sample SAMN12384727, study PRJNA508395) | human gut metagenome | isolation source: healthy gut G | host: Homo sapiens
CGGTATTAGCCGTTTCGGTTACGCATTGCTGCCATGAAGTCCTGCTGGTCGTAGGCCTTCTTCCATTCGAGGGCCGGCCCATAACGGCGTACTTGTTGCCGGACATCTCGTACCTATGACGCGCGGGGCGATAGGGCTCGCCGGTGGTGATGCCCTCTCGCAGCTCGCGAGTGAGCGCAGGTCTGCCACTGGTGGATGCCCTTGTGGGCGTTGGCCCCCATGGTGTCGCAGCGTGACATTTGGAAGAAGTAGCGGCATCTCCTCACCGTCGCGGCCCTTGGCGTCCCAGCCGGCTACGATATCTCGTCGAGCAGACGATCGTTCTCGCCTTGGTGAGACCGGTCGTCCAGCCTAATCCGTAGCGCTCGAAGCTCGTGGAGAAAAACGCCGGTGCGCACCGTGGTCGGTCGGGCGTAAGGCTCGCCGGACCGTGGTTCTGGAAGGCGGGAGGGCGTTTCGACGAACCCGAGCAAGTGAATCGATGGCCAGAGCACCCAGGGGGCCGTGGAGGAATTCTCCTGGTGATCGGAGGAACACGCCGGCTGATTCCGCCGAAATCGGCGTTTATGTACAGCTCTATGGCCTCTTGGATCTTCTCGGTTTCAGCCAGCAGGTCTCGGCCGCCGCTTAGCGTCCACGGTTCGGCCTCTTCCCAATAGATCTGGCCGGCCGTCTTAGCCTCTTTTCCGTTCACCTTTCTGTTCACCGTCGCCGCAGCCTGGGGCGAAGGAAAGGGCTGGATGGATTCGTGCGCTGTCGCAAACGTGGCTGGCGTATCGTAGACATCGTCCGGATCGGCGGCCGGGTTCACGTAGTCGGGCCAAACCTCCTCGGCGCGGTAGGCCAGGCGCGTCTCGGGGGTTGATGAGGAACGGCAAATTGGTCCAATACTTCACGAAGGGCTCGTCGTAGGCCTTCTGGTCGATGATGTAGCGGATCCACGAGAGCATGAGGGCGCAATCGGAGCCGGGCGCACCGGCAGCCAGACATCGGCCTTGGCGGCCTCGGCCGTCAGATAAGGATCGACCACAACGGATTTCACCCCGAGATTAGAGCGCGCATCTACCAGGCCATGACCGCCATGGAGCCGCCTTGGAGGAGTGGGGCTGGCTTCCCCACAGCACGAATACGCGCTCGGTGTCGTCGCGCCGCTTGCCATCAAGCTCGGCGTTGTCCACAACGCCCACCCAGCGATCGACATTGTCCATATCTACGCAGCAGTTGAACCCAACCGACGTCGTGGAAACGAAATCTCGGGGCATAGCACACTGACAGGCACCAGAGGCCAGGGAGTTGCAGCCTCCGAACGTGTAGTCGAGACCCCCGTCTCCCATTCGATATAGGCACCGCCACCCCCGCGAGCACTCAGTAGGGAGTACGGGCCGTACTTTTCGACAGCCGTTGCAATCTGCTCGCCCGCAAGGTCGGTGGCCTCGTCCCAGGAAATCGCCTCCCACTGGTTCTGGCCCCGATCGCCCACCCTCTTCATGGGATGCAACACATGGCGCGGGCTGTAGACCGTCTGAATTTGGGAGAGGCACTTCAGGCACACACACCGCCCTTGTTGAGCGGGCCGTCGGGGGTCTCCTTCGATCTTCACCACCACCGTCTTCGGTGTACACGCAAACGGGGCAGCAGTTGGGTACAGCCATGGCTCGCCGTCTTGTGCTTCTCGCTTGGGGATACTGTCGGCAAAGGCCTGATCAACCTCGTCGAGCAGGACAGGCGCGCCAGCGACGCCCAGAGCCGCCGTAGCGGTCGCGGCGGCTTTCATGAAGCCACGCCGCGTGATCGCCATATTCGTCATCGTTTCTCCTCTCGCTTTCTCTCTTCCGGTCATTTACCAAGTTCTAAACGGCCAGCGCGGGCCGCAATTGCTTCACAAGCGCACTCCCTTCCCCTGTCGCCTTCCATCCCTTACCCCATACCAGGCCGCCGGAGCGTTCCAGCATGTCCACGACATAGCTCGGCTGCAGCGGCTGGCCCCGACGCGCCGATAAGAGCCCCGGCGTCGGTTTGGTGGGACGAGCGCCTCGATGGCCTTGAACGTTTTGGGGCTCACCGCAGAAATCGATAATGTCCAGATAGGTGCTAAGGCGGCCGTGGGCGCCTTGTCGACAGGTCACGCAAACGACGTTCGGGAGCCATGCGCTCCAAGACCTCACGTCCCGCATCAAGCTTCGAGGGCAAAACCCTCGACAAGATCGTCGGCTTCATCGTCCGTTAAATTCGCCCTGCGCTCCTCCGTGATCTCATCGCCTTGTGCATCCACCTCGTACCAATGGATGCCTCCGTTGTCCACAACATTCGCGATAAGCCGGAAGGGCGTCTGCGCCGTAAGTGAGAACCGAGCAGTCGGCCACCATGGCTTCGACATCTCCCAGAGACGGCGCACTTCGCCAGAACTCGATAATCTGGAGATAGATCTCCCGATGCGGAAGTTGCGCGCCATAAGATCGACAGTGCCTGGACATTTCCCTGACACCGCCACCGCTTCAGATTGCTCGGATTCGGGCGTGACGAACAATTCCGGTGCGTCTTCCATGATGGTCTCCCTTGCTCTTGTGCCGCCCAACTGGGCGCAACCATGCAACGAAACCACCTTACGATGGGATTAGCCTTGCTTACCATTCATCAAAACGCAGGGTTTTCAGTGATTCTGACCTAAGCAATTCCGCTTATTTTTTCTATTCTCCTGATCAGACATTAAACGCTGCACAAACGGGTCAAATGAGAGCTAGGTGGCGACACCTTGCGCCCTTATAATAGACCCATGGTAAAAAGGCCCGAGAGAGAAGGGGCGATGAGGCTGTGAAGAAGGGTGTTCCCGTAAGGTTTTGGATTCGGCTTCTTTTGGGCCTGGCTGTTCATCGCCGGTCTCTCCCCCTCGCCATTGTTCGGCAGCCCCCTTTGCGTGGGCGGCATCCTGAGCTCTTCCGAGCTTCTCATGCGCTGCGCTATGCTCGCCATCTGACGCTCTCATGCGTTATCGCCACCGATCGCGGTAGTACTGCTTCCTGGCCTAGGGCCGTTGCGGGCATCGCCGTTACCCCCTCCTCCTTTGGGGCGGAAGCGAGGGCGGCCAACAGCGCCGCTTTTGCTGACCGCCATGACCGAGGTGTCACTCTTTTTTAATGTGGCTCAGTTTTTCGGCGCCATGAGACTCGGCGACACCCTCACCTTGCTGGTCATATCCACGGCGTGGGCGCGCTTCTGTCTTGTCGCTCTGATGGGCGGTGAGCGAACCCTCTTGGGCGCCAGCATCGTCTTCCCCTGCTGTCTGCCGCCGCGCTCGTTTTAGTCGTCTCATTTCACGGCGAGCTGCTCTTTTCGACAACGAAAGTACCGAGCCACTGAAGGATGAGGCTCTGTCCGAGGAAACATCCATCCGCAACGTCACCAAGGCATCCCGCTCTTAAGATGACGCTGGCGCTCGTCTGCTACTCCCTCGCCTTCTCGCTGCTTGCGGCCATGGCATTTTCCGGCAGCTTCGCACTGCCAGCCAGCTATCTTGCGGAACCTGTCTGCATTGTGGTGCTAGCCAGGCGTCTACATCCTGTATGCCCAATTCGCGAAGGACGCCGCTAAGCCCCTATGTGCTCTATCGGGCCGTCGCCCCCTCCATGGGCCTGGGATTTCGCGCTTCTGGCCATCTCGGGGGAGAGTCATCGCGGGCGAGGGGATGGTGATGATAGGCTATCTTCTGTTCGAGGTACTTGCCCTGAACGACTACTGCAACATTGTCAGGCAAACGACGCGTCACTCTTCGAACCATGGCGATGAAGGCTCGCCATTTCCGTGGGGATGCTCGCCGGCTGGACGCAGGCTTTTTCTCTGGGGAGCGTCTCCGTTGCTACCTTGGCTGTTTTGACATGACTATCGTATTGATCACTGCAACTCTCGTGTTTACTGATCGCGATCGCATGCCTTGGTTTCCATCGCGGACGACCGCGCCATCAGCGAGATCGCGACTTGCGGCCCGACAAAAGCACTGCCTTGGCATCCCTTCATGCAGCTGAGTGCAAGCTGTCGAAGCGAGAGACCGAAGTGTTCGACTACCTCATCGCCGGCAGAACGACCTCCTACGTTGCAGGGAGGCTTTTTGTTGCCAGTCCACCGTACGGACACACGTCTACAATATCTATCAGAAGGCGAATGTCCATTCACGGATGGACTCATGGACGCCTTCGACGCCTTCTGGGCGAAGCATAGCTAAGACTTTGCCCCCGCACTTGAACAAAGCAGCCCCACGGCACCGTGCGCTGGCGGATGCCCTCGCGCAGGTAGTCGAGGCGCCGGCGACACCAGATCCCCTCAGCCAGAATCTCGCAGGCCTCGTCGCAAAGCCTTCCAGTTTCCTCGCATCGAACCAGCCCAGTTCCGCCGCGTACGCATGAGCTGGCGATTCGGCATATCGCTGAACGGGTGTGACGAGCAGCGTAGTCGCCCCGAGCGACAGCACCTTCGTCGCTTGTCGTACCACAGGCTGTTTCCCGTGTCGAAGATCGGCGCAAACCGCCAACGAAGATCATCGATGTTCCGCACAAGCCCGAAGTTGCGCAGATGGCGATCGGTGTTGGCCATGACGCTATCGCACACGATCATTTTTCGCAAGCTGCGTTTCAGCGGTTTTCAACGGAATGCCCGGTTTACGCAAGCGCGTACCACGGTGTCATAAAGGCGTCTCGCCCTTTCTGCGGCGTTCGGCTTCCAGAACCAAGCTCATGGCACGTACTCCTCATGCGGCGACAGGAAACAGGGGCACGCACTCACCCGCCCAAGGCCTCCGTGCGCTGCACTTCGTAGGGAACATATTCGCCTGGAGCGAGGAGGCGCCCATGAAGTGCGGTCGCCACGGCCTCGTTGTAAACCTGCTGGTCAGTCCAGGGGATATGGCCTTCAGCAGAATTCGCTCACGCCCCCGGCAGAGCCACCGCTTCGGAAGCACGCCCTCCGGACGTGTTGTCCGGCGACGAGAGCCCCCACCTCGGCCAGCCACTCGTCCCAATCGCCCTCAGCGCCCCCGAAATCGTTCTGAAAGTAGTTGACGTCCTCCCAGCGCAGAGCATGATCGGCGGGGCGAATCAATATTGATCGAAAGCGAAAGCCCCAGATTGCGGAAGGAATCTGGGCGGCGGGCTCCTCCCGGGCCGAGAACTTTGCGCTTCTCATCCATTCCCACGGGAACCAGGAATGCTGCGATGCTGCCACCACGTCTTGAGGCCGGACGCCTTTCCTCGCCTCGCGTCCACCGTTCCCAGCACGGGGCGCGTTCGGCATCGACGACCTCACCTGGAGCGAACGAGTCCGTTTCGCGACGATAGGTGAATGTCATCACCTCGTAGGACCGTTCATCAGGAGATACGTCTCCCCGTGCCAGGACGACCTTTTCTTGGCGGCGTCTTTTTGGCAGCCTCCACCGAACGTGCGCTTACCCGCCAGCCGGTATTCGTTTTTCGCCGTCAAGCGCGCCGCTCTTGATGCGATTATGCACCGTCTGCACGGAAACGCCCAGCTCGGGAAGCTGCCTCGCGAATGCTGATTCCATCCACCATTCAACCCACCTTTCAGCTTTACACATTATAAAGGTTGAAAAAGCGAAGATGTAAAGGGTGAATAATGGAAGTGTAATTGTTTAATCAGTTGTGCCGTCGACGAGTTTGAGGGCCGATGACGCAACCGACGAGGCCGGCGATGAGCAGGATGCGGGCGAGGTTCGCGGGCTCCGAACCCGTGACCATGCCGTATATGACCGTGAGGGCCGCGCCGATGCCCACCCACACGGCATAGGCAGTGCCCGTTGGCAGCGTCTTCACAGCGAAGGAAAGCCCCAGCAGAAAGCACCAGGGCCACGACGAACACGATGGTGGGGCCGATGTGGGTGAAGCCCTCCGACTTCCCCAAGGCAACGGCCCACACCGATTCCATGCACCCCCGATGCAATGAGCACGAGCCAACTCATTATTCGTCGATCACCATGGTCGGGTTGTCGCGAGCGATGATCTGCTTGGCGAAGATGTCGGCGCCCAGGTACTGTTGCACCATGGCGGCCAGCTGATCGGTGGCAGCCGCCAGATCGTCGGCGCGGGCCGGATCGACGGACTCGATGATGAGGAAGGCCTTCTTCGAATCGTCGGTCAGGGCCGTGCGCTCGCCGTCGCGCCAGTTCCAGCAGCGGCAGATGGCGCCGGCATCGTCGCGATAGCACAGCTCGCCTTCCAACGTGGGGGCGTTCTCCTCCTCGCCGAGCGGACGGAACGCATCGCCGCCCTCGGTGATGCCGAGGCGGATATCGCCGTCCATGGCATCGATGTCCTCGCCGCCCACGGGCAGTGCGTGCGTAAGCGACACCGTGTTGTAGATGTCCACCGACGGCGTGATGGACCCCACGGATTGCCCTTCAGCACGCGCTTGAGCAGGTTCTCGATGGAGCAGCGCGCCCTTCTTCGTCTTGAATTTCTGATAGGCGTCGCGCCATACGGCCACCACCTCGTTCTGCGAGATGGTGTTGCTCTCCAGGTGCTGATCGGCCTTTCCGTTGGCCTCGGCGAGGGCACGCGCAATGGCGGCGGCATCCGCGGGCGCCACCTCGGCAGTCGGCTTCATGTTGTGGGCCACCACGATGCCGATCTGGGCCTCGGGAACAGCTCCCAGAACGACTCTTCCGTCACGAACTGCTTCATAAGTCTTCCTTTCTTCTCGCGCCGCCGGACGTGTCATCTTGAGCGAAGGCCGAAGGCCGACCCCCATGTCATCTTGAGCGAAGGCCGAAGGCCGTAGTCGAAAGATCTCCGCACGAACGCCCAAGGCGGCCTAAACAAAAAAGCGCCCGCGGGGCGAACATCTTCAAAGGCCTAACGATGTCCGCGCTGGCGAGCGCTTCACGCCTACCCGGCGGCAGGCTATGTACTTCAAGCTGGCTCCATGATAGCACGAGCAACGACAGCTTCTTCAGCGAAGTGTCCCTATTCATTCCCGTCCTGCCAATGACGCATCGAGACCTATCATGATTCCTCTCCTTCAAACTATTGCCCCGAAGATAAGAGGAATCCTACGCCCGCCGCCTTCAAATCCCATATCTGAGATATTGCAAGTTATTGCGATTTCTCAATATCGCCTCAGCCCTGCAGTCTGAACTCCGAAAAGCAGCTTGTCGCGGTAGGCGGCATCCTCAGAGACGCGTTTGGCGTCGTCGAGGCGCCCGCGTCAATAAGACGGCCAATGAGGGTTCCTAGGCGATCCATGCCCTGCTCGATGCCCTGTTCAAGAGCTTCCTCTCCGGCGGCAGCGCATCTCAGGTCTCCTGCTCGTAGGTAAGCACGCGATTCACCCTCTCGATCCTTGTTGAACGTATCAACCAGAGCGTCGATCTCTTCCGACAACGGCCCCAAAGCCTCCCCGGTCTGGAGGTATCGTAGCACATCCCGCAAGCCGGGATCAGCAGCCGTCTTCCCACGCTGTAGCTGGCCCCATCGGACTCGTTCCCCATTCGCAAAAAGCGGCCCCGAGAAATTGGGGCCGCTCGTGCGGAGGGGAGGGATTCCGCGAGGATGGCTTAAATGCCGGCCACGGCGTTCTTGGCGGCCAGGCGTCCGTAGCACAGGGCGCCGGCGTGGTTCATGCCCATGGTCGTGTTCGGTAGATAGTGCCAGAAGCGGCTACCCATGATCGTACCGCCGACATACAGACCGGGGAATGGGCCGATTGTCCATGTCCACCGCGTGCATGTTGTAGTCGCAGCACACGCTGCCATAGAACGTCTGGTAGCCCAGCGTCGGCATCTTCGCCGCGTAGAACGGCGGCTGCTTCACCGGCGCCATACGGTCGGCGCGCTTGCCGAAGTCCTCGTCGACGCCCTTGTCGCACAGCTCGTTGTAGCGGTCAATCGTGGCCTTCAGCGTATCGGCGGGCACTTTCCATGGCGGCGGCAAGCTCTTCAATGGTGTCGCAGATGCACGGCGTCATCATCTCCACCTCGCTGCGGGTGATCATGCCGATGGGATCAGGAACAGGCCCATGGGAATGTCGTCGAAGTTGTCCACCACTTGCCAGTAGCAGCGATGGCCGACGGGCATGTGCGAGATCTGATCCCGGGTAGTTGTCGTCGAAGACCTGCCAGATGCAGCGGCCGTTCACGCGCGTGACCTTCACCCAGCACCCTCGCCGGTCACGTTCGTTCATGAAGCGCTCACCGGAGCCGTCCACGAAGAGCATCGGATCGCAGCCGAGGATCCGCCGTAATGGTCGTTGGGGAATGCGTGGCAATAATCGGTACGCGCCCCGACCCAATGGGCCATCTGCAGGCCCTCGCCGATGTTGGTGACATCACCCTGGCGTCGGTGTCGGGCCAGCCGAGCCATTCGCCGTCCTCCAACACGCGCGGCATGTAATACTGGATCATCTGCTGGTTTCCGCCGTAGTCACCTGTGGCCAGGATGACGCCCTTGGAAGCGTTCACCTTGTACAGGTTGTCGTCGATATCAGCGTAGATGACACCGGTCACACGCCCCGTGTCGTCCTGCACGAGACGCCGCGCCCAGCAGGCGTAGATTGACTCGCGCGCCTTCTTCCACCATCTTGGCCACGGCCTCGCCCACCTTGGCGTGAGTGGGCTCCACCTGCACGACCCCCGGCGGACATCGGGTAGCTCGTCGGCAAAATCCAGTTGGGGTTCAGCGGCTTGTTGAAGGGCACCACATAGGGCTCCCCGCACGCACGGCTTCCATGCGCTCTTCGCTCACGTCATCGAAGTAGCGACCCACAATGGCGGCCAGGCCGGCCGTGCAGTTGTTGATGAGCGCATAGGCGTCCAGCTCGGTTTCGCCCACAGTCTCGTTTGGGTTCACGATGGTGGGGGCAGGCCGAAAGGTACCAATCGAAGTCCTCGCCGCAATGGTGCAGCAGGTAGGACCACATGCGGCGGTCGACACGCTCGCGGTGATCACTCATCACGCGATCCACCAGAGCATCAATCTCCTCTTCCGACACCTCGTAACCGGCATCCTTCTGAGCCTGGGCGTTGATGGCGTGGAACTGATGCGAGTGCACGTGGTGGGTATCGCCCTTCTCGATGACGAAACGTGCGGCACCTCTTCCATGGCCTCGCGGGCCGCGGACAGGCCCGTCAGCCCGAAACCGACCGACGATCTCCGCATCGAACTCCTCGACGATGGCATCATCGGGAATGGCTCGGATCGGCCCAAGAACGGGTGAACTTTCCGTTCTCGTCGAAGGTGCCCCATTCGCTCTCCCCACCCGTTCCCGTGCGGCAAGATCGTCGGCGGTCGTACCGCCCCTGCGGCGCGCAGCCGGCCAGGGCCAGGGCCGGCAGCCAGGGCCGCGGACAGCTGCACCCTTGAGGAAGTCGCGGCGATCGATGCCCGCACCTCCAACAACCTTTCGCTTGCTCTTGATTCTCCATGTTCCGTCCCTCCTGATCGGCGGATACCCCGCTTTCTGCGGGCACCTCGCACCATGGCTCTCAAAGCCTCAAAATGCAATCAACAAGGTGGGTAAATAAAAGCTTCTTCGCCTCAACAAATTGTTGAGACAACTGTGAACTGGGGAAACACCTAATGCTCTTCGCCAAGTTCCGTATGGTCGATAAGGCTAAGCAGCTCTTCTTGGGACGCGATTCCCAGTTTGTGGTAGATGTTGCGCGCATGGGTGCGCACCGTGGTCTCAGAGATGTAAAGGCTCTCGGCAATGTAGGCGTAGCCGTGGCCGCGAGGAGTGCGAGCAGCTCTGTCTCCCGCGGAGTGAGGCCGATGTCGGCGGCAGCCAGCTTGTTGCAGCGGGACTGATGAACGCTTCGAAGAAGTCGCGTTTGGGTGGTGGAAGCGCGATCTTCCGCACCGCCCCACGCGAGAAAAGGATGACCGCACCCATGTAGAGAATGAACATACCACCGTCACAACATTGCCGCCTTGGCCGAGCGCGTCAAAAGCGAAGGCTCCGAGAATGGAAAGCGCCGCCACCAAAGCAAGGCTGGCACCGAAGACCACCTCAACGGAAAACCCGTTGGTGCGCGAGCGAGTGAGCAGCAGTGCCCAGGTGCAGAACACCATGCAAATCGAACCGCCGTTTTGAAGATTCGAGACAAGCAGGTTCCAATAAGGCAGCAACACTCTTCCAAGGAAGGCGTTATGGAGGAAGATAGCGGCAGTAATGGGCATGACGACCAAAAGAGCTTCCGTGCCTGATCGTAGGAAGTAATGCGAGAAGTGGCGAAACCGATAAGCGCCATGGCAACAAGTGGACCCGCGGAAGGGAGTCCCGCGGGTTCGCCGCCCTGCACCGAACTTCCAGCCAGGGGAAACGCCTGCATCCAAAGCGAGCCGAGAAGAAAAGGAGCAAATGCCAAGCCGCAACAAAGGGCCCCAGGCAGTTTTCGCGAGCGAGGCGAAGCGGGCGCGCACGCCCCTCGGCGAGCGACATCGGCCGTCGGCCGGTCGAGACCCTGGATGCGCAAAAGTTCGTACAGGGCAAAGGGCAGCGAGAAGCAGGGCTGCCAGTAGCACCCATCGACCACCGCCGGGTTCGGAACGAAGCTCATGGCCAGAGAGAAGAAGACGCTGCAGAGCAACGCAAGGGGATCCACGGCGCAGGGCCCTCAATGAAATGATGAAGGCCGCGTAAATCCTCGTCCACACGAGGGCCAGAAACAAGCACCCGGCACCGAAGAGAATGCCCGATAGAGAAGGTGCGGCCGCATAGCCAAGCGCCCGAGAAAACGCAGGATCGCCCCCACTAAGGCGACCCCGAAGCCCAGCACCAATGGACAAGCAGGGACACGAAGCGATCGGAGAGACGCGAGACTCTTCCGTGCTGCAGGGCAAGCCCCGCCGCAGCAGCGAGCACTCCGGCGCAAGCAATGCCGAGCGAAGAGCCGAAGAAGAACCCCCGCCGATTCGCCCGGGTGCCCGATCATGCCGACATAAACGGCGAAGAGCAGCCCGAATCCCCTGCGCTGTAAAGGCGCCTTCCCTCCATCGCCACCCCGGCCTACCCGATGCCGCCGTAGAAGATGCCGAGCACGATGACGAGCGCGGTGATGATGACGAAGACGTAGCGGGTCATGAAATCGAACCAGCGGCCGAGCGGCTTGGTGCGGCCTGTCTCCGCCTGCTTTTAGCGAAGCCGCGAGGGCAGACCCAGAAGAACATGACCGCCGCCAAAAACGCGCCGACGGGAATGACGTAGATGGAGATGACGTCCATCCAGTCGCTCACCGAGCTGCCGTTTTCCAGGAACAGGCCCACAGCCACGGCGAGCACGGCCACGATGCCCACCGATGCCGCGCGCGACAGCCCCAGCTGGGCCTGCAGCGCCTCCACCGGCGCCTCGAACAAGTTCATAAGGCTCGTGATGGCAGCGAACACCACCGCCGCGAACAAGATGACAGCGAAAAAATGTTACCGAAGGGCATCTCCTGGAAGACCTGGGCCAGCGTGATGAACAGAAGCGGCGGCCCGAAGACACGTCCAGCCCAAAGGCGAACACCGCCGGCACCACAACGCAGGCGGCCACAAGCCCGGCGATGGTATCGAAAATGGCGACGTTCTTGGCGGCGTCCACCACGTCCACATCTCGCTTGAGGTAACTACCGTAGACGAGCGTGCCGCACCCGGCAAGCGATAGGCTGAAGAATGCCTGGCCCAGAGCGTACACCCAGGTAGTGGGGTTCAGCAACGCCTCCCAGCGGGGCACGAGCAGATACTCGTAGCCAGCTGCCGCACCGGGCAGTGTGGCCACGCGGATGGCGATGATGACGAACATCACGAAGAACGTGGGCATGAGCACCTTGTTCACCTTCTCGATACCCCGGGAGATGCCCAAAATCATAATGCCGAAGGTGAGCGCCAAGCCCAGCAGGTGGAAGCCCACGTTGCCGAAGTCCGATGCGATGGCGCCGAAGAAGGCTCCCATGTCGGTCTGCGCCATAAGCTCTCCGTCAAGCGAAGCCACAAAGTAGTTGCACGCCCAGCCGAGCCCCACGGCGTACCCGATGGCAATGGCGAGCGATCCCAAGGTGGGAACGAGGCCGATGATCTTACCGATGCGCTCGCCGTGCCGCACACCGCGCATCTCCATGGCGCGGCCGAATGCGCCCATGGGGCCAGCGCCCATAGCCCGACCGGAAGGACATTTCTCCAATCACGCCCGTAAAGCCCAGCAGCGCCACGAAAATGAGGTACGGGATGAGGAAGGCCGCGCCGCCCAGCTGAGCCACGCGATAGGGAAACAGCCAAATGTTGGCCATGCCCACGGCGCTGCCAACGCAGGCGAGGATGAAGCCGGTATGCGTGGCCCAGGTATCGCGGCGCCCACGGCCCGAGCCACCCGATGCGCCCGGCGCTCCCGCACCCGTCTCCTCACCGACCTCGATGGCCCGCGCTTCCTCCGCAACGATGTTGTCGTCTCCTTGTCGTCACAGCGTCCTCCTTGAATTTCCGTGCCTTCCATCATAGCGAAAGGCGCGGCACGAACAAGCAGGTTCTGGCCAGAGGGACAAATCTCGCACGCGCTCCTCCTCTTTTCGTGCAGGATTTTTGCGATTAAGAGAGTCCCCCGAGCGCCATTTGTGCAGGATTTTGCGATCAGGAGAGCTTTGAATCGCCAGCCAGCCCTCGGCGGCTCTCTCTATCGCAAAATCCTGCACAAATTCAAGGCCTCGCGCATCCAGCAAAAAAAGGAAGTTCGGAGGCCAGAGCAGCGCATAGTCCTGCACCCGCTCGAGCTCTCGCTCGCCGCATCACGAAAGGTGCCTGCCGCGTACGGAAGGCAGGCGCACAACCTAGAAAGGCGAAGAGGGAGGGAGGGCAGCCGACTCGTGCAGCGTCGGCTTAGAAAGGAAAATGCTGCTGGTGGAATTTGCTTTACCTGGCGTCGCAACTTTCGATGGGCATCCGCATGAGCAGCCCTGCGCTTGACGTTTCTTTCCCGCACGGCCGGATACCCTATCGAGAAAGCCGTGCATTCCGTCACATTCTGAACTGGGAATTCGTCATCGTAGCTGTCTCGATGCCGTCAACCATAAGTCCATCCCGCTTGCGAGAATCGCGATCCTGCTGATCGGCGCGCATGGGCAGTACGCCCATTGTATTCAATGCCGAAATGCGCCTTGGGCCAGTAAAAATCGAGCACAACCCAATCGGTACGAGCAACCCGGCGCGCCTCCTCCGACAAGGCAACGGGGCGTTGATGAGCGCTTCGGCAATACCGAGACCCCCGTAAACCTCCGCCGTAAACGCAATGGCGGCAAGCTCGGTTTCCATCACGGATCCCGATTTTGCCCGCACCTGCTGCAACCGCTCGCGAGCTTTTGCACCCTTTGCACCATTCAGACGCGCTGCGTAGGCCATCAGGCGGTTCGGCGTGGTAAGAGGACGACGCACCAGCGGGAACACTCTTTTGCGTTGATCGCGGATAGCACCCACAGAGCTCATAGCCAAGGGCAAGCAACTCACCGAAAGAAAGGCAGGAGGCCATTTGAACGAACACAAGCTCTGGCGAACAGACGAATAACCCCTCAGCGATGCGCACGAAAGACCCTCTTGGATAATTCAGGGAGGCTGCGATGACGCTCAGCAAGCATCGAACTTTTCGTACCCTCTTTACCATCATGCAGGATATGCCATGGTTTCGCGCCAAGTCCGTCAGTGCAGTCTTTGAGGCAAAAGCGCAGTTCGGGCATCTCAGGCAGCTCGTCAAAAAGACCATGGATGTCGCATTCCCTTATAGCGCAATCTCGCAGCACCGCTGAAGTCTGATAGATGTTCGAAGGGAACAGATTGGCGTCCGCCACTTTCCCTGTACTGTGAAACTCCTGCAACGTGAGAGGGGCGCAGGATAGACCATGCGCGCCAGAAGCGTAAGGCCGTGATATGGCTGAGGTATACTTTCATTGAGCGAACTTTAGCGTAATGCGGTTAATACTATCATCGCTTTTGAGAAACCTTACGAATCTCCCATTCATGATTGTTGCCCTCACCCTTAAAAGCGTGGTGCCAAGCAGGGCAAGTCGTCACGGCAGCCCCGACGAGCAAGGCCGCTATGGCAGCCCAGGTAAGCAAATTCGTTTTTGGCTTATTACGGATATCCTTTGTATACCGCGGCCCAATGACTTGCCACGTCAACCGTTGGGGCTCTTTTGTGCAGGATTTTGCGATAGGGAGAGCATCGGCGCGCCATTTGTGCAGGATTTTTGCGATAGGGAGAGCCTGCAGCGACTGAAGAAAGGGCGTGCATGGCTCTCCTAATCGCAAAATCCTGCATACTTTTGAGCAATGGCCGACATGGGGCAACAATGTCGGTGGCCAACTGCTAGGAATTCAGGAAACCGCTCGCTTCCATTTCGTCGAGCCATGCCGCCACCTCGTCGCGGGACTGGGTGGGAGTCCCGTTGAAATAATGACGCAACGCATCGGCGATGCCCTCAGCGGAAAGGCCGTGAGGGCCAAAGCGAGAATGGAGCCGCCCATCTTATTCATGGCAAAGCACTTGCCGTCGGCATCGTACAGCGGAGACGCCCTGGCCGCTTCTCGCCAGATAGGCCCCAGGAGCAAGGGTTCGCGTTTTCATGTCGCCCGTCCTTTCGGCAGCAGATAAAGCAGGACCGAGGACAGAAAGCTCTTGCGCCGATCACTACCAAGAAATAACGACAGTGTAACGGTGACTCCTTGTAAATAACCCCAGGTTAACAGCGATGCCGCGTTCTGTTGTCAAAGCGAAATCAATGAGCTATTCGCTTATAGAAGAACATAATCGAGCGAGCCTTATGATTCCGACGAGCAAAATCATTTTCGAAATCTCCCAAGTAAATGCCAGTTCGACCCCGCTTTGGCAAGAAGGGGACGATTGAGGGAGAAATGCCAGTTCGACCTCGCTTTGGTAAGAAACGGGACTGACACTCTTACCATTACGGGGTCGAACTGGCATTTACTGCATTGTTCTCGAAAACAGGGCCTGTCGGTCGCCTTCGCCTTACACACAGGCTTCCACTACGGCAGCGATGGCCTCGGCGTGCGCTTGTGCGGCGGCCGGATCAACTGCCTCCACCATCACGCGCACCACCGGCTCGGTGCCACTCGGGCGCAGAAGCACGCGGCCGTCCTCGCCGAGCGCCTCCTCAGCGGCGGCCACGGCAGCGCGGCCACCCCTCGGCGCTGCCCTCCACAGCATGCTTGTCGTTCACACGCACGTTAATCAGGGTCTGCGGCATCTTCTCCATGACCTGGATGGCCTCGCCCACGGGCTTGCCGGAACGGATGACCGCCGCCAAGAACTGGCAGGCCGTCATGAGGCCGTCGCCCGTGGAGTTGTGATCGAGCAGAATCATGTGGCCAGACTGCTCGCCACCGATGGAGTAGCCGTGCTCGCGCATAGCCTCCAGAACGTAGCGGTCGCCTACCTTGGTCTGCACCACGTTGATGCCCATCTCTTTCATGGCGCGCACGAAACCGAAGTTGCACATCACCGTGGACACAACCGTGTCGCCGGCCAGCACGCCGCGTTCGCGCATGTCGAGCGCGCAGACCGCGCTTTCCACCATATCGCCGTCGATCTCGGTGCCATCGGGCGCCATGAGCATGACGCGGTCAGCATCGCCATCATGCGCAATACCCACATCGGCACCCGTCTCGGCCATAAGCGCGCGCAGGGGCTCGAGATGAGTGGAGCCGCACCGCACGTTGATGTCCATGCCGTCGAAATCATCGTTGATGACGCTCACCCGGCGCCCAACCGCCGCAGAGCCTCCGGGGACGTGAGCGAGGAGCACCGTGACCCGTATCCAAAGCGATGCGCAGGCCTTGAAGGAAATGCCCTGCTCCTCGATGGAACGGGCTGCATGATCGATGTAAATGTCGCAAGCGTTTTCCAGCGGAATGACCACGCCCACCTCGGCACCAGCAGGCATCTTGATTTCGGAAGCCAGATAGCTCGTCGCATCGGCGGGAGCATCGGGCGCAGCGGCTTGAGCGGCGCTCCAGGCAGCCTCCGCGGCGGCAGCGACCTCGCCTTCAATCCACCGTTGACGATGAACGCCTCGATCTCGTCCTCGACGGCGTCGGGCAGCTTGAAACCCTGGGCGTCGAAGAACTTGATGCCGTTGTACCCGGCGGATTGTGAGAGGCGGAGATGACCGCGCCGCCCGCCGCGCGCATTTCGCGCACGAGCAGGGCCACGCCCGGCGTGGGGATGATGCCTGCCCGAGCACGGTACCACCGGCACTCATGATGCCCGCGGAAAGGGCGGCGCCCAGCATGTCGCCGGAGCGGCGTGTCGCGACCCACAACGATAGTCTTGCCGAGATAGATGGCGGCGGCCTGGCCGAGACGATAGGCCATCTCGCAGGTCAGCTCCACATTTGCGATACCGCGCACGCCATCAGTTCCAAACAGTCGCCATGAAATCCTTCTTTCCTTCAACTCGGGGGCTCCCCGAAGTTCTTCATATCGTTTCGCTCGCTCAGGCTGCCGCGAGATTCCCGCTCTTCCCGCACAAAACCTGCAGCTGAACGCTACTTTCCGCGTCGTACGAACTCGTCGTGCAAGCGAACGGCGCCGCGGCCGCTCCTTCGGTCATGCGATTGTTCAGCTCGGCAGCGAACTCGTCGAGCGTGATGCCGTAGCGCTCCAAGCACGACGAGAAGATGATACACCACATCGGCGGCCTCGTAGCGCAAATGATCGACCGCCTCGCCGTACCTCCGGGGGCAGCTGGACGGAAAGAGGGCGCCGGCACCCTCATCGGTAGCTTCGGCGTCGGAGGCCGCATCGCCAGCCCCGGTACCAGAAACTTCCAGCGCCACGGCGGCCGCGAGCGAGGACGTCGCCCAGCCTTCCACATCCTTGGCGGCCAAGGCCACTTCCCGGACTCTTCCCATGACCTTCTTCAGCACGCCGTCGACGTTACCAGTCAGAAGCCGGTAGAGTGTAGCTCGCCTCGTCGGCGTCGCGACGGGCGGCGATAGTGGCGGCGAGCGCCTCCAACGTCGCGCCAATCTGCGAGGCCGGAGCCGCCTCGCCTTCGGGGATGAACGTCTTGTTGACCATTGAATGCAGCACTTTCTCTCGGGCAGCCACCATGATATTTCTCTCCATGATACCCAACCATTGGGCAAAAGCAGGGCGGCCCGAAAGCCGCCCCTGATAAAAATCACAGGTTTCGAGAAGATGGCGCGAGCCGTCCCCCCACCGCCTTACGCTTCTTCGGGTTCCAAATCGTCCAAAGTCGGTGCGGCGGGCGTCTTCGCCTTCCCACCACCACGCACCGAGGAGAGGGCATCGGCGAAGGGAACGGGCTTGCCGCTGACGACGCGGAAGGCGATGGCACTTGTGGGCAGGAGCATCGATGCAGTCGCCGCAGCGGGCGCAGTCGTGCAGCGGCAGCTCGCCCAAATCGGGATGGCGCAGGTTCACGTCGAAGGTGCACACCGTGGCGCACCGGCTGCAGGCCGTGCCCTTTGGCCGTTTCAGACAGCGCTCGTTGTCGATCACCGCACGGCCGTGCGGCTGAAGCGGGAGAAAAGGCTCATGAACGCCGAGATGGGGCAGAACCGGCCGCACCATTTGCGCAAGAATACCAGCTCAATGACAAGCATGGCCGGCACGAACAGAAGCGACCAGTTCAAGTCGCCCGCGCCGAACAGGCTCACCAGCAAGGCCACCGCTGCGAAAGTGAGGCCCACGGGGCACACGAGGCAGAACACGGGGAACCCGAACACAGCCGTCGTCAGCAGCGCACCGCCGAGCACCGCATGGCGCGAGTCGAAAGGCGCGTTGCGCTTGGTGTGGCAAGCCCCGCAGGCGGCGCAGTCGTGAGTCGCCGACGCCTCTTTCAGCGCTGCGATCTCCTCGGCGGCGAGGGTCTGGTTCGCTTGAGAGGGCCTCCGCCTCCTGCTCGCGCGTCTTCATGGGCTTGAAGAACTCCTTCACCCGGCGCCACAAGGTCACGGGGCAGATCCAGCCGCAGAACAGGCGGCCCAAAAGCAGCACGAGGGCGATGGCCACCACGATGCTCAGCACCGCACGCGGATAAGCGTCTTGGCCGCCACCATGGATAGCAGCGCGCCCACCGGGCACAGAACCGCGATGTCGTTCGCCCCGAATCCGCACCAGGTTCCCGTGGCCACGCCGGCAATAAGGCAGACGGCCAGCGCCGCAAAAAGCCACAGCGGCCACCGCAGTGCGCGCATTCTTGAACTTCATGACGACCCCCTACCCTTCCAGCGGCTTCACGACAATGGCACGCTCCGAGGCGTTCATGGTGGAGCCGGCCTGGGCCGACACGCACACGGCCTCGCAGGCGCCGCAACCGTTGCACTTCTCGGCATCCACCACGGGCAGCCGCGTGTCCAGGGCATCCGCCGCATCGGCGTTCTGGTAGTAGATGGCCGCATTCTCCTCGCCACGCACCTGGATGCACACGTCGTGGCAGAAAGCGCAGAAGCTGCTGCGGTAGGCGATGCACGTTTCGATATTCAGTACCGCCACGCCAATGACCTCGGTTTCGGGTGCGATCGACCGCAGCAGCTGCAAAGCCCCCGGAAGGGCAACACAGCCGCGCAGAGGGGCACGCCTGCGTGCGCGCTCGGCGCAGAAATCGCAGTAGCGGAAATCGTCCAGCTGACCGGGGGTAGCAGTCGGAGAACTCCATGCGCGGCGTGCGCATATTCAGCACGCCCGCATCAAGAGAGGCAGCCACGATCACCTTCTCGGGGCACGCCTCGATGCAGCGGTAGCAGTGCACGCAGCGGGACACCAGGTTCTCCTCGTCCTGTCCTCCCGGCGGCCGCACGAGCGGCTCACTGCCCACATAGCGCAGCGCGCCCAGCCCGGCCATGGCCACGGTGGCGCCCACGCCGATACACAGCGTGCGCCGCGTCAGCGAATTTCCTCCAGCCATGCTCATCCTCCTCTCTCGGACTTATCAGGAATGGGAGCGACCGATCAACCAGCCGCTCCCGTTCCAAGCGCTTCTAGGAAAGCGCGCTCGTCTCCACCCAGATGGCGGGACGCACGCCCACGTTGCCGCCGAGCGTGCTCTTAAGCTCGGAGCCGTGGTCGTCGAAGCCGTCGTGCAGCTCGCCGGCCATGCGGTAGCCGTCGCCGTGCACATAGCCGTCGTCGGTCACCACCGAGGCGTAGCCGGCGTAGTAGCCGTTGGAGCGCAGCCACCAGGCCGCCGCGCCGTCAGGCTGCTCGTCGTTGCTCGCCACGCCCACGTAGACGCCCTGCTTCACGGCGTAGTCGGTGGGATGGGCCACGCGAGCCGCGTTGTTGGCGAAGTACTGTTTCGCCTCGGCCAGGCTCAGCAGGAAGACCTGGTCAGTCGTCTCTTCGGCCGCATGCACCGAAGGGTCCGCCGCCGTGGCCGCCGTATGGGACACGTTGTTCTTTTCGCATCGGTCAGCGTCGTGGCGGCGATGGCCCTTCTCATCGGCGCTGAAGGCCGCATTCAAAAACTCGCCGTTGCCAGCCACGTGCGAATCGAGCTCGTCGCCCATTCCACGTCCTTCTGGGGGCGCGGCGACTGCACCGACCACTGGTACGGCTCGGCCGTGTTGTCAGGGCACGGCATCCAGCACCGACTCGCTGATGAGCAGCGTCTTGCCGTTCTCCTCGGCAAGCGCAAGCCACGTGATGTCCTGACCCTGGTAGCTGCCGAAAGTGACCGTATCGAAGCTCTGCTCGTCAGCGGTTGGCGCCGGTAAAGGCCAGTTGGGTGTTGTCGCCCTTGGAAGGGTCGCTCACCGGCGGCGCTCCGTAGCGCACCCGGCGAGGCCAAGCGCGAGCGCTCCGGCGGCAAGCGCCAGGCCAGCCCGCTTGTATATTCCTCGCATGAGAACCTCCTTGTCTCATTTCTCGAAGGGCGGGAGGCACGCGCACGCGGCCTCCCCCCGCTAGTACAGCATGAACAGAGTCTCGCCCATGGTGTACATCATGATGCGCAAAGCCACGGCACACCAAACCGGCGATGGCGACCACCGCGCCCCACACCTTCCACGCGCCCCTGCTTCTTGCCCAAAAGCGCGCCGACGAGGGCGACCACCAGGGCGATGACCGCCACCACAAGGGCCGCCAGCGAGTCGCCGGTGAACAGGGACACGTTGGCCGGATTGGCCATAGCCACGTTCGGGTGCGTCGGGTCGAAGTAGTACTGGAAGGACTGGAAGGTGGCGCTCCGAGGCCTCCATGGCGAACATGAGGCCGCCGAAAGCACGGCGTTTTACCGCTGCGCCGATGACCGCGAGAAGCCCGATACCCTCGATTTCAATGCCACGCGCGGCGCCGATGAAGGCCACGGTGGCCGGGCCCATGACGCAGGCAGCGCCCAGAAGCGATAGCAGCTGCAGCACCGTGTCCCAGGCGGGCAGCGACGGCATCATGTAGCTGTGGCCCATGGCCACGATGAGCACGCACCACCACGAGGCCCACCACGGCCAGCCACTGGGGCACCGTGTCATCCTCGGAGCGGCGCAGCATCAGGAAGAACAGCACCATGACCACCGCCAGAAGCACAATGGCGATGAGCTCCTGGGTGATGCCCGAGGTGATGTGCCCGAACCCGTTGAACAGGTTGAACGGATGGGTCAGGTGGAACACGACGGCAATGCCGCCCACCACGAGCACCACAGCCGAGCAGATGAGCGCCGGCAGCTGTACCGCGCCGCCGCGCTTCTGCAGCGCGAGGATGCACTGGGTGCCGAAGATGCCCGCGGCCCAGGAGAAAGCGTCGTGAAGATGATAAGGATGGATTTGAATTTCCATTATTCCCGACCCCCTGCCACTTGATGTTGCGCATGATGTAGAACATGCTCGGTCCGTTGCCCACGTCGGTGAGCTTGTACACCTGATCCTCGGTGAAGTCGTTCACAGATTGTCCCAGCCGACGTCGCCGCCGCTCCGAGCCCTCGAAGGCTCGATACCCTCGTCGGCATCGCCGTAGAAGCGGGCGCTGCCGCCGCACTGGCTCACGCACTGGGGCAGCTCGCCCTGGGCCGTGATCTGCTCGCAGAGGGTGCACTTCTCCACGACGCGCTCCTCCTCGTTGAGGTAGCGCACGCCGTAGGGGCAGGCCATGACGCAGAACTGGCAGCCGATGCACTTCGCTTTGTCAATCTGAACGGTGCCGTCCGCGAACTTATGGAGGCGCCTCGTGGGGCACACCGTCACGCACTCGGGTTCTCGCAGTGCTGGCACTGCACGTTCAAAAAGTAGGTCTTCGACATCCGAAACTGGCCGGAACCGCCCTCTTTGGGCTCGGTGGGGCCCACGCGCAGGGTCTTGTTCCAGTACGATGCCGATCGGCACGTTGTTGGCCTTTGCACGCGACCATGCACGCCAGGCAGCCGACGCAGCGGTTGAGGTCGGTAATGGCGATTGCGTGTGTGTTTCTCCCATCCGGCTTACGATTTCGAACTCTCGCGGAATCGTAGTGGCGCCATGGCTTTGCCATTCCTTCAGGCGCGGGTCGGAGGCGTCGCAGATGATCGGGTGCCGTCATCGGCGCGCAGGGCATGGGTTGCCGAACGGGGCTGTTCTCGGCGTGGCCTTGTACACCTTCACCGGACGCCGCGCGCATGGACGACCGCGATGAACTTGTCCTGGCCGTGCGGATCCCAATGCAGTTGATGTTGAGAGCAGTTTGCAGCTGTCGGCCTGGGCAGCTCCGGGAACCACCAGGCATGCTCGCGTTGATGGTGCCGGGCGCGATGCCGTGGTAGAGATCGACGCACTGGCGCACCTTGCCCCACGCGGCTCTCGATCCAGGCCCACTCGCCCTGCTCCAGACCGAGTTCGCGCGGCGTCGGCCGGGTTCATCTCCAGACGCGGCACCGGCCACAGCTCGCGGCACCAGGGCAGCTGACGGTGCTCGCTGTGGAAGTACACGGGGATGCGGCGGCCGGTGATGCAGAGATCGGGTACTCTCGTAGGTTTCCGCGTCGCGCACCGTCGGGTCTCGGGGAAGTGGGACTGATGGCAGGCCCGCCACAGCTCGTGCTTCATGGTCGGCGTGGGGAAGCCGGGAATGTTGATGTCAGCTTCGTCGGCTGCTGATGCGGCGCCTTGCGGTAGGCCTGGCCGATCTCGTAGCGGCGGTAGGAGCCCCAGTCGTCCGGGAACACTTCCTTCATGTTCAGGTGCCGTGCTCCCTGGTAGGCGGCCACGAAGTCGTCCCAGGAGTCATAGGGGCAGCCGCCGCCGTGCTCGGCGTCGAGGGCAGGCTCCTGCCAGCTACAAACAGCCTGAACGATACGAACTACCTGGAGCAATTGGTGGAAGGCGATGCCGACATCTTGCTGGCCTATGCCGAACTGGACAAGCTCGATAATTTGCGACTTTACATTCCGCCCATTCGTTCGCCCCCTTCGTTGCCATGGTCTCTATGGACAGCCCCTGGCCTCTATGAAGTCGGTGACCATGGACGATCTGCGCAGCTACCGCTTCGTGAAATTCGCCGACGGCTATTCCTTTGTCGGGCTGGCCCAACATCGAACGCGTCTGCCAAGAGCACGGCTACACGCTCCCCGCACTCCGGGCGGTACTCGGCGCACCTACATGAACACTGCGCTATTCGCTGGGTGTGGAAGACGTCATGATCCTGCAGGCATCCATGCCCCCCAGCTGCGCTACCTGTCGGACTTCTCCCGCGTGACGGTGCTTCCGTGACCGACGACGATGCGGCCTGGCTGTACGCCATCTACAAGAAGGACAACTACGAACGCGTGCGGCCGGCCCTGACGCCTACACCCGCGCCCGCAAGATCATCCAACCACGGCAAACCGGCACCCTGGTCGACAGCGAGTAGCCGCGCACAAAGGAAGCTGCGCTCAGTGGCCACGAATGCCAGCTGCAAGTTCGAAGCTTGAAGCGACGTTTTGGTCAATTATCGGTCGTTAGCTGCAAACCGAAAAAGGCGGCTTGCTTTGTACCAATATTCGTCGACGCACCTGACCTGGGAATACTTCCGATAGTTACGTATTGCTGGTACCGTTCGCCCAGCGCCGAACAGCTGCACTCCTGAATGGGACGCCGCATTGCGCGGGATACGACAATGGAGTTGGGTGATTGCCTGAAATCGGGGCGATTACCCAACCCATTGTCGTATCAAGCCGCGAGTGTATTGAGTTGCAAGGTCCGGGACGGTTGGCTGCGGTCAGAGTCGACGCAGCACGGTGACGACCTTGCCCATGATCTCGGCATGCGTGCCGTCGATGGGGAGTAGGCCGGATTGTGCGGAATCAGCCAGACATGGCCGTGATCCTTGCGGAACGTCTTGACCGTGGCCTCGTCATCCAGCAATGCGGCGACGATATCGCCGTTGACTGCGGACGGCTGTTCGCGTATGACCACGTAGTCGCCGTCGCAGATGGCGGCGTCGATCATCGAGTCGCCGTGCACTTCGAGCATGAACAGATTGCCGGTGCCGGTAAGCCGTTCGGGAAGCCTCATCACATCATCGACATGCTGCTCGGCCGTGATCGGCACGCCGGCGGCGATGCGCCCGACCAGCGGACGTCACGGATGCGAGAATCGACTCGCTGGCCTCCGTGTCCCCGGGGAAGGGGAGTACCGTGGTTTGCGAGTCCGTGCCGGAATCACACAACTTCGATGGCGTACTCTTTGTTGGCGCTGATATGAAGATAGCCCTTTGGCGCCCAGCGCATGAAGCTGATGCTTGACCGATGACGGGCTCTTCAGCCCGACAGCTTCGCCGATTTCTCGGAAGGACGGAGCGAATCCTGTTCCGCAATGTGCTTGCGTATGGCATCGTCTGTGATGCTGCCTTTCGGTCAGGGCGTCATCGCGTTGCCGCGTGGCGTTTTTCGAGGTGGGTGCTGGTGTGCTCACGTCGACTCCTTTCATCTTCGTTCAATCATAG
>VOFH01004006.1_pt1 | contig 23888 bp, 41 predicted proteins | sample 5384091 | NCBI WGS metagenome assembly VOFH01 (sample SAMN12384727, study PRJNA508395) | human gut metagenome | isolation source: healthy gut G | host: Homo sapiens
ACACGGTAGAGGAGCTCGTCGTCAATAGAGCAGTACAGGCTCATGTGCGAGCACTACGGCGTGGCTGTCGTGCCGGCACGGGTTCGCAGGCCAAAGGACAAGGCCGCTGTCGAGATGACGTTGGCGTGGTGGAGCGAAAGGTCATCGCCGCCATGCGCGACCGAGTGTTCATCGGCATCGCGGAACTCGCTGCGACAATCGACGAGGCCGTGGATTCCATCAACTCCGCGCCCTTCCAGAAGCGGGCCGGCGGCAGGCGCGAGGCCTTCCTCGGGCGGGAGAAGGACCGCTTGCAGCCCTGCCGCCGACCCATTACGAGATGACGGTCAGGAAGACCGCCACCGTCCGGATTTAACTACCATGTCTCCTTTGACAAGCTACTACTGTGCCAGCCGCCTACGTGCGGCGCGAGGTGGGCATCGTCGCCACTAGAACGACGGTGGCCGTCATCTGCGACGGGGAGCGCATCGCCATGCACTAGGCGCTCGATATCTCCGCCTGCCTGTAATAAAGATCCCGCCCATATGCCCGACTCCCACAGGGAATGGACGGCGTGGAGCGGGGACAGGTTCACAGCTGGGCGGCGGGGAAGGGGAGGCCATCCTCGCCGTCGTGGACCCGAGATACTCCAAGTCGCGCAAGGTCGAGCAGCAGGCCTACCGCTCAGCGCGGGCGCTTCGGCCTTGCCGACAAGCACGAGGACGCGCTCCTGGAAAGGGCGTGCGCAGGCGCTCACCTGGACGGCGCGCCCCAGCTACAAGGCAGTGAAGACGGCGCTCCAGAAGATGGCGGCGGGACTGCCCCGTCGGATGCGGGCGCCTACCGAAGGCCCGACGACTGCTACGACGAGTTCGACGGATGCGACCGATAGGAGTTCGGCTAAGATGGCAAACGAAGCGACGATGGACAAGCTCTACCAGATGAGGATGTCGGTGATGGCAGGGCGTACCGCGAGCAGGAGGAGTCGATCGGCGTGGCCGAGATGCCCTTCGACGACAGGCTCGCGATGCTGAGTCGACGCCGAATGGGACGCAAGGCGCCAGCAACGGACAGGCTCCTGCGCCAGGCGGCCTTCTGCGATCCCGATGCCAACGTGTGCGATCCGCTACGATCCCGACCGTGCGCTCGATCGCGCCAAGGTGATGGGCTGTCGAACTGCACATGGGTGGACGCGGACCCAGAAACCTCATAATCAGGCGCTTCAGGTGCGGGAAGTCGTGGATGGCATGCGCTTTGGGAGTGGCTGCCTGCAATGCGTTCAAGACAGTGAGGTACGTGCGGCTGCCGGAACTGCTGGATACGCTGTGCATCGCAAAGGCGAGACGTGGGCGAAGATGAGAAAGCGGTACATCGCCTGCGATTTGCTGATCGTCGACGACTGGCTGCTGGAGACGATATCTCCATCTCAGACCAGGAAGTTCTGGAGATAGTGGAGGCAAAGGCACAGGAAGGATCGCTCATTCTATGCTCGCAGTTCCTTCCCTCCGGATGGCGCGCGCAGCTCGGCACAACGCCATGACAACTTGCCGTCGTGGACAGGCTGGTGTTCAACTCGCACGTGATGCTATCGAGGCACCGAATCCATGAGGAAGAGGATGTCCGGCATAATCTAAGCGCGAAGACCGCGGAAGTCGAGCGACTGAAAGCTCGAAAAAGGGCTGGGAGCAGAATGACCCCAGCCCGATTGTCGGCGCAAGCGCGCACCGATGGCCAATGGATTTGCGCACTGACGCATTGCGGAATCACCACCCGAGGATGCCGCAATACTCAATAAGAGCAACTGTAATGACATTAGATGTGTTCTAATGTCATGCGGGCTTTCCGATTACCAGGCCTGATTCTGATGATATAGACGCAAACAATAGCAAGATTGAGGCCATATGGCGAAAGGACGATAGCCTCATAATCGATGAACATAATGGCAGTCCTGCCAGCAGTTTGCGCGATTTGCTTCAGACAACAGCGGCAGAGGCTATTTCTCGGCCACAGGCGGAATAAACTCCTCTATCGCACGTCTTAGTTTTGGGTGGTGTATGACTTGACGAAGTGTATTGATGGTACAAGCTCTTTCGACACCATAGCCCACCTGCCTTCGTGAATGCTGATCTGTAGGTTCCTGAACGTCTGCGAAGAAGCCTTCTCTATCAAATAGAGGGGATGATCTGCCGCGAAACGGTCGGTATCCTCCATGTGCGCAAGGTACTGCTCATATGTATATGCAACGCCCGCTCGCAGAATGCGTTCGAAAGGTCGAGGTTCAATGGATAGGCCTCGAACTCCCTCTCTGGTAAGCAACGGTATCTTTACATGAATCTCGCTAGTCTCAAGGATATGCAGGACGCGCTGACGTGCCGAGTTGGCGGCATCGACGATGCCGGCCGCCTCTTCTCCATCGAATCCAGACCTTGCAAGCATCTCCACCAGAAGGGACGCATCGATGGTGTAAAGCGGCAGCGAAGAGAGGATGCTCTTGCGCTTCCCGATTGCTTTCTGAATCCGCCTGTAAAAAGCGTTGAACTCGTTCTTGTTGTCGATGCGGTAGATATCCATCAAGGGTCGCGCAGCGCTCAGCAGCTCCTGGGCCCGCGCCGTATAGTACCCCAACTCCTTCCTTGATTTGGTCAAATAGTATCTTTCCCTCGGCATGGTGGCCCGCAATGGCCTCACCGTAAAGGGCAGCGGCTCCGGATACCTTCAGGAGGTGCAGAAACACGCTGTTCGACGGCTCCCTTGAGATAGAACGGGAGACCCTGACCCGTCATGTACATGGGGATCCAGCTCTCAAGTCCCAGCATCATATCCTCGAAGGACCGGTTCAGGTCATGGATCTGATTGAGATGAAGCCCCTTTTCAGCATCATGGCCATGCCGAACATCCACTTCTTCGGAAACTCGGGGTCTTTGGCCATCTCGGCCATGGGCATGTCGCTGTACATGATCACCGGCTCGGTCGATTTTGAGATCACGGTAGCCTTCAGGAAATCAAGCTCGCTTTCCATCATCTGATCCAGGCCGAAGTACGTCTTCGAGTTGGGTATCTGGAATGGCGCGGAAGGAACCTTCAGATCATCGAAGTGGATGACCTTGATGTAGTCGTTCAAGTTGAACTCGTCGAGTTTGAACAGGAAGCCCGACACAGGGTGATCCCTATGGTCGTGATCGCCGAACAGCCACGACATCAGCCTTTCGTACCGAACGGAGCTATCCGCAAGCTCGTCTTCTGCGCAGCCGATTAGATGCGCCAGCGCAGCTCTGTCGCGAACAGAATCCAATTCGCGCGCCACGTATTCCGCAACGGACGATGCGAACTTCTCGGGATCCGATGGGCGGCGCGAGCCGTTTCGGAAAGCGGAATATCGTGGAGACGTCGTAGTTGATGCTGCGGCTTAGCCTGTTGATGCCCACATCGAGCGTTGCAAGGAGGAGGTCGAAGTTCTCGAGGAGCCGATCGGCGTCGCGGGGGCGAAGGTCGGATGACTGCATGAACTGCTCACGCACTGATTCCGCGGTTATATCGCAAGCTGCTTCTGCCGTGCCAGCTCGGCGATCGCAGAGCAGAGATTCTCAAGGCGTCGGATTCCGTATCGGGAGCCTCGACCCGTACGATATCGGCTCAGTGGCGGCGGATACTCCCGACTGCTCGCTCACCTCTTTCGCCATGCAGTCGATCTGCTCGATATATGCATTCAGTTGTTCGTGAAACTTCATTTCGCGCTTTCTCGTTGCTTGCAGGTTGCAATGACTATGGTACTCAGGAAATGCGCCCCTAGCGTACGATTTCCGTTTTGGCAATTGCCGAACCTGGCAACTCTATTGTGCCTCGTTCCTCGATTTCGAGAATGAACGGGATCCTCACCAAGAGAAAGATAGAAAAACACCATGCCCAGAAAAGCAAGACAGCAAAATCTCCTCTTGCAAAAGCTTGTGCCGTCGCACTCTCCTTGGCACTGGTTGTGACCATGTGTCCCATCGTCGGATTTGCCGAAGATTCAAGGTCGGGTGGACGCAGTCGCGAGCGAAGACGTTCAGGCGGCACTGCCCTGTGAGCGATTCTGAAGTCGATGTGCCCGATGATGCGCTTTCAGTCTCCAGCAACATATTGCTTGATGGCGCATCCGTTTCCGACGAAGAGGTTCCGGATGAGGATGCTTCGGACCGGTCTACTGTCTCTTCGGATGATGCTGATGTGGCAGAAGGCGCCGAAGATAGCCAGCCAGTCACAGAAGCGTCCACAGAACCAGGCCCCAACCCGTTTGCGAGCGTGGATGCCCAGAACCTTGCCACGCTGGACAACTATGAATGCGAAAACTACTCCCGAGTTGACAAGTCGCTCTCTATGGAAGACGTCCGCCTCTTGCTCCCGGTAAGAAGATGTGGGTAGGAACGCTCGTGCAGGACAACGGCTACTGGAACGATCTGGGCTGGTCGTTCGATTGCGGCTGGCAAGCGCCGGACCACTGCATGATGCCGAAGTGTATGCCTATCTCAACAAGGGCTATGAGCATACGGTCGATGGCAAACCGCGACGTGGTCATGCTCTGGGGACGGCGGCCTTGAATCGATGGACATAGCAGCTGTGCTCGACGGAAGCTACGACGTCTATATCCCATGTTTGCATTCAACTCCAACATCTTAAAAGTGTCACATTCCCCCAGCTTCGTCAAAGGAGATCGAAGAGGGCGCCTTCACGGCAGGTAGGAAAGGTGACCTTACCCATTTGGAGACTTCCCCAGACGGCAGCGGCATAGAGTGCCTCTACGATGCATTTACCGACCACAGGGCTTTCCTCGCAGCCGCTTATCGTGTTGCCGTCATCTCAAGTACCTCTACTCGGCATTCTGCTCATGCGGTGCCGTCAAATTGCATCGACAACCCGGATGTGTGCTCGCGCGCAATGGTGTCTATGACGAAGACAGCATACGCACCCTGCGATGATGGATCCACTGTCTATGCCTACAAGAAGCGCACAGACGGAACGGAGTCAGACCCCTGAAGCTCTCACAGCTAGAGAAAGGAAAAGGAATCAATTGGGTTTGGCTCGACGACGACGTCAATACCGTGAAGGTCACGGGTAAACTCGACCTTCCCGAGGGTGTCGCGACAACCGACGTGAAGGTTATCGTGCAGCAGGGTGATTCCACCTATCAAGCAAACGTTGCGGATGACGGCGCCTTCACGGGCAGAAGGCTTAAAACCTGCTGTAGAAACGCTCATCACCATAACGATGCCAGGGTATTACGACAAGGAGCTGCTGCGTCCCGCTGGACAGATGACGGGCGATTGGGACGCGGGCACGATAACCGGTTTTTCGAAACTGGCGGTTCAGCGGGTCTATCCCATAAGCCTGCGATGCAAAAAAGGAAGCAGCGATACCGGCGGCAATCCCGAATATGCTCCCGTATCCAATTGGAACAGCCTTTCGTTTACGTTGAAGCGCAACGGCGCAGAGCTCAAGCCAGGGAAAAACCTGACGGGTGAGAGCGCCACCGACGATTACTTGGTGCAGCGCGGTCAACTCATCTTGTCCGAATCGCTCGCCAACGATCCTGCCGCCCTCGCCGAGCTTTCCCTTTGAAGTGACCCTGCAGAGTCGCTCGCTCTTTCCCCTGCAACTGCAACTTTCAACGAAGAAGCGGGAGAGTTCGCCGCCGTCCTTCCGCGCTGGGGCAGTGCGACCATCCGCTCAACGCCGCCTTCGAAGGGACGAGCCGCGTGCTGGTGTTCGACGGTACCGCTGACAATTCCCGATGCATCCTGGACGGCTACGCAAGCGTGTATTGGGCCTGACGGGCCCAAGAGAATCCCGCCTGGCATTTCGATACCGGCAAACTGAAGGCAGGCGATTACACGATAGTGGGCCCTCACTGAATGTTCACCTAGGCGTGATCAAGCGACTCGCGTTTCCCTATGCCAGTGGGACATTCGCATCGAAGACCGGCTACCAGCGCACTTGCGCTTAGCGTTCCCGATTTCAAGGCGGAGGATGCCCTGGCATCGATCGGCGTGAAGTCCGTCACTGCGAAGATGCCTCAAAGCTCCGTTGTCGTCGACGCGAAGCAATCTTCAGATCAGCTACGAATTCGACCGATCCATGGATGCGACCCTCACGTTTGACATTCCCGAAACGATTACAGCGACGCATCAGCCGCGTTGGATACGGGCGAGACCTCAATTAACTATCGAGAGAAGGCGCTCTTTCCGTGAAGATCCTTCTGGTGCCACCTCCGGGGTGATATCCATCGCATTGACACCGACGAAGGAACGGGTATATTCGATGCCATTCTCCCCTTTCGGCTTCTGGGGCTACGGTGCCTGCGCAAAATCTTTTCGTTCGCATCCCTTGGGATGAGCGTTGGTGCCGTCCGCTATGTGGGCCAGAAGGGCAATAACGCCATCGTCTATGCAAGTCCGGGCGCAACCGCAACAGCTTTCCATCAACGGGCAAACGTCGGCGAATCGGTTACCACGAACAGCAAGGGCAAAGCAACGGTAGGCTTCGACCTGCCGGAAGGCCTAACGGTTCCTTCTTTACGGGAGACCGTGTGAAGGTGGATGCAACTGCTACCACAGAAGGACCACTTTCTCTTCCTATGTGACGGGAAAACCTACCGACCCCAGGCACAGATCTGGTCGTTTAAGGTGACGAATGACGGCCGGACGCGGATCTCATCGCCGACGGCAAGGAGAGCGACAAATTGACCATCCATCACCAGCTTGCCCGGAAATCGGGCGCTTACTGGACGTTCTGATGTCACCGTGAAGAAAGCAGGCAACGAGATCAACGCCGGCGACACCTTTATGGATGTATGCGGTCATGGTGACGACAGGACGGTCGCCATCCCGCTTACAAAAGAAATCAAGCGACGAGCAACATACGCGCTTTGTCGGCGAGTACGTGGACGAAACTTATCTGCAGCTGCTGGCAGACAATCCCGACTCGGGGTCTTTCAGCATCTCCGAATTGATGCCGAGGAGCTCTTCATCCCGCAGACCTATACGTTCAACAACCTTCGCCTTGGCCTATGCGTCGAACGTGGACGACGAGGACTTCAAGAGAGCGCATCAAGAAGCGCGCCGAACAGGAAGCCAGGATGATGATACCTCTACTTGGAGAATCTGTTCGAGACACGTCGTCCAGCGGCAGCGAGCTGAGCAAAAACCTGCGAAGGAATAGATGCGTCCTTACAGGCGTTCGAAAATGAGATAAAGCAGCGTGTCAAAGAAGGCACGCTCACGAAGCGGAGTGCTTCACTGGCTGAGATTGAGGCGCAGCGCGCGGATATCAGCCCTCAGACAGCCTCGTTCCATAGATGCGGACGACACCTGGATTACTGCGATCGACGACCCCCTACTACTACGGGAGAAGACCCGGATATCGGCAGTACTGATTCCGACTGATCGGAGATAGATGGGTGGTATGCGGGTCAGGATGCCGCAACGATCAAAGAAGCGAAGGATTTCTTCCACAGGATGAAGGAGTCCATAGACAACAAAACTATGCGTGCGGAAAGCTGACGAACCGCTCCATACGAAACAGCCTGATGCCATGGGAACGAGCGCGGCATCGCAAGGTGAGCGCATCGGGCTCACCGTCGGCCCTGATGGACAATCGCCTTCAGGACAAGCCAGGGCGGCGTCGTCAAGGTTTGGAAGGCGACAGCGCAAAGGGCGTCCAAGTCCAGACCTTGGAAGACGGCCACCCGAAGCCGAGCTCTACGTCACCGACTCGCAGAAGAACAGTGCTGACGGCAAGACGGAAGGCGTCTACACGGGCTATTCGTGCTTGGTGACGGAAAGCGCACCCCAAGGAGCTACGGATCCGAACGCAAAGAAGCAGAACACCTACAAGGTCGATTTCTCAGAACATAAGGAGAAAGATGACCATATGCGCCCGCCAAGGTGGATGCACCAAAGCCGCCGAAGGTTGATGGTTTTGGTATGGGATTGGCCATGGTGAGCGGCGGATCGACGAGGCGCAAAGAGTGTGCTCGGACAACGTGCTTGCGCGCCGCATCCTCAAGCGATCGTTCCGCCTGAGAGGATCACGCCCATGGTGAAAGCCTGGGCGAAGAGCCAGATGGGCTGGCGAAGGTACAATGAAATTCAGCGCACGAATGTCAATCAGGGCCCCGCGGCGTCGGCGTCATCGAAGTGGTGTGGGGTTGAGATTCGCCATGGACTCATGGTTAGACAACAGTGGATGCCTTAGGCGTCCTGAAGCCGACATCGAATCCATAACCACTGATTCTGGTTACAAGAAGCGCAACCCGCGATGGTTACGCCAGAACTGCCCTGCGCCCTACGCCGAACGCGAGGCCGAGAAGTACCGAGACGCTGGAGAACGAGACGCACCATAACTACACCGATGTAATGACCGGTTATTGGAACACGGTGGGATCGACGATCATCCTTGTCGCAACCATGGGGAGCAGCTCTGTAGTGACGGAGGGGCTAGCACTGCTGGCGGCGTGGTGAGCAAGGGCCTTCCGTTGGCGATCGATGCAGGATCCACCTCGATTCACCACTGCTGCGCGCGACTACCTCGACAAGGCAAAGAACGCCTATGAGCAGGAAACCGTTTACAGGAAGAGCTGCCGGGGCGGTTCCTAAGAACAATGGCAGCGACGATGCTCAGGAACATCATCGACTGGGACAAGTCTCTACGGTATCGGGTCAAATGTGATCATCATCGACCCGTCGGGCATCGTATATGAGGCGCGGATAGTAATCCCGTAGAAGGTGCCAAGGCGACCATCTATGTTGCAGTACTTGATGCAAACGGGCCGCAATGCACGGAAATGGAATGCCGAAGACTACGAGAGGAGACGCTGACCACGGGCGCAGACGGAGCCTTTCCAATGGGATACGCCAACCGGCTTCTATCAGGTGAGGTCGCCAAAGAAGCAGGTATGACGTAGCAAGGACGGACTGGCTTTCGTGCCCCATCCGAACCGGGCTGAAGGTAGGTTTGAAGTCAACGCAGGCGCTGCTGCTGAAGCCGCAATGCCTGCCCCGGAATATATGGAGCTGGGTTCAGCCAATACATGAAAGCCGATGAGGAAAGGGAACTGAAAGCGCCTCGTGGATGGCGAGAGCGCCCCGTCTTGAATGGTCGACTCGAAAGAAAGACATAGCGAGGGGCCGATTGAGGAGGGCGCTTGTGAGTCCTGCGCATCTACCCGCAAGAACCCTTGTCCGAAGACGTTGTTTTCCGGTGAAAGCCGGAACAATTTGAAGAGCTATACGGAAGTGTTGTTGGGCGATCTAGTTCGGGTCATGGTCGAAGACGCTCACCGTCGAAAACGGGTCCGGCGCAGCTCGTTGCGCACTATGTGAGAATGCCGTCGTCTTGCAAAGCGATGCTCTGAACCTGTCAAGTTGTGGCCTACGTGCGCTATTCGGACGGCACCTGTGGCGAACCAGCCGGTGACGGCACAGGTGGATGCGCCCAGCATCGCGGCGTCTCGACGGTATCAGCGCCTTGACGCTTCTGGCGAGGCATCGCAACTGGCATGATCGGATTCCGAGGCAAGACATCGTTCTCGTCGAGTGGTGACTTCCTGAATGACGGCGCTCAATTCTGCGCAACTGCACGCCGCGCCTGGGCGAGCTGGCGATTCGCACCGACTTCTGATGCAGCGCACCCGTGCGGCCCACCGCAACCATCGGAACGAGACACGTTCGATGCGTTGGCTCCAAAAGAGAACAGCGTGACGGTACCGAAAGGTTCGGCTAACCCCGACAACCACCACCGAAGGAGCGACCATCTACTGCACCACCGACGACACCTGCCCCTGCGGACGCGCGGTTTACACCGGACCTATCAGTGTTACGGGATACGAAGTATCGAATCGCCGCATATAAAAGGGGATGCTTTGATGAATACAGCGAGATTGAATCTTGCCGTGGCGTAACCGATGACGGACGCGATCCGTCAGGTGGTGGCGAGCAGGGGAAAGGGAGAAGCCAACGGTGGAACCAATCAGGCAATAGCGGAAGCATGAACGGTGCTGGCCAAGGGAATAACGGTGTTCGGATGCACCCTGAGAGCATCAGGAGGTAACCAGGAAATCAATTCGGGTCAGACAGATAACGCGAACTCCGTCACTGATTGATAAGCCTGCTAGCTCTTTAGGCTTTTTGGCAGCAAGTGACAGCTTAGGCTTGCCTTCGTGCGTATTGCTCTGATTCTCTTGCGCTTCTGCTATAGGACTGGCTTCTTTGCTGCTCTATGTCGGTCGCAGAAGATTCAATAGTCGCAGATAAGTACGTTAGAGATGGGCGCCAAATAGGCTGTGTGGGTTAGCGATACCCATGCAGCCTATTGATATAAAAGATGCGCATCGCGGAAATGACGCTACTGGCGAAATTGTTTCATGCTCTGCCGGCATCTACAACTGTGGCTGATAACGGACAATCGTCTATCAGGGCTTGACAGCAATATCAAGCATCCAATGACCCCTGCCCTAACGTCTATTCCCAACGACCGCCGACAACCCTCGTTTCCAATGTCCCTCTTTCTTGCTAGCTACCGTGTTGTAGCCGGTGGCTATCTGACGGATTTCACTATGATGCCGATCCTTCACCGCCTTCATGTGTTCTTTCGCATGGGCGGAGGTGTTGCCAGGTGATGTCCGGTCCCGCAGATGTTACAGTCAAATCGTGATTTGATTCTCTGAACTGGGTCTTGCACAATGTTGGGTTTGGCGCACCAACAAATACAGCGTTGTGTGCAAATAGTCTCAAGTTGTTGCATACTAATGAGACTTCTTGAAACTACTTTTGCGGGGGTGGGCTATGGGCGACTGTACGATTTCGATCTGAGAGCGATATTGGTCTCGCTCGGCGCCTTGGCACCGACACGAAGCGGGTAGAGGTGAAAGCGGCCGCTCAAGGACTTCCGAAAAGTATGGCGGAAACGCTGAGCGCGTTTTCGAACACATCGGGCGGCGTGGTGGTTCTGGGGTTGGCGGAGCGCGCGGGTTTCCAGGCTGTTCCGGGCTTTAAGGCGCGCGCTGTGGCCGACGCTTGCCCAGATGTGCGGCGAGAAGATGGAACCGCCCGTGCGGGCGTCAGTGGAGATCGTTGAATTCGAAGGTCGCCCGTGGTGGTGGCTCACGGTGCCCGAGCTGCCCCGAGCTTAAGCCCTGCTTCGTCAAGTCGCGCGCAATGCATGACGGCTCCTATGCGCGTGTGGGGGATGGTGATCGGAGGCTGAGCCCCTACGAGGTGGACCGCCTGCTGGAGGGGCGTCGGCCGCCGCGATACGATCGCGAAGTGGTCGAAGGGGCTGCGATGGGCGACTTTGACGAAGAGCTTCTGGAGGGCTTCATGCGCCGACAGCGTGCCGATTCGCCGCGAGCGTTCAAGGGCATGAGCGACGAGGAGCTGCTTGAGGCGCTCTGCGTGACGGCTCGTGACGGGGAGGGGATTGCGACCCCATTGGCGGGACTTATGGCGCTCGGGCGCTTTCCGCAGCGTTATTTCCCGCAGGGCCTGCCTTTCGTTTACGGTGATCCCGGGGACGTCGAAGGCCGATGTGAGCGCCGAGGGGCTGCGTTTTCTCGATTCTCGCGAGATCGTCGGGCCCATCCCCGTGATGATATCGGAGCTGATGGTGGCGCTGCGACGCAACGTGCGCGTCTCGTCGAAGGTGGAGGGGGCGTTTCGCATCGATAGACTCGAGTATCCCGAGACGGCCGTGCGCGAGGCGGTGGCCAACGCGCTCATGCACCGCGATTACTCGCTGGACGGGTGCGCCTCTCAGGTTCAGGTGACTATGTACGGCGACCGCATTGAGATATTGAGTCCAGGCGGTTTGTGCCGGGCTATGACGGTCGACCGTTTGGGCGAGCTTGGCGTTTCCTTCCCGCGCAACCAGGCACTGGCCAACATCCTGCGCGCCACCCCCTATGCCGAGGGGTTTGCCGAGGTGGGCAGCGTGGTGGAGAACAAGGGCACGGGTTACTTCAGATTCGGGGCCAGCTTGCGCGAGGCGAATATGCGGAACCGGTAGCCATTGACCCACATCACCGCTTTCGAGGTGGCGCTATAAGGCCGGCGCTGGCGCGGAGGCAGGGCGGTTCGGTTCGGTTCGGCGGCCGCGCGGGGGGGTGGCGGGCGCGGTGGCGTTCGGCTGCCTGAGGGCGCTGCGGGCGGAAGATCGTGCGATCCGTCACGGAGTGGTCAGACGAAACAGGTCGCTTCCCATACCATTCATGTGCTGGCGCCGGGTACGGTGGAGTGCGACATCGTCGACTTCTTGGAAGAGGCGCCCGCACCGGTGAGCTCGCGGATTCTTATGGACGCATTGGGTAAGTCGAAGGCAACGATCAGCCGCGCGCTCAATCGGCTGATGGACAAGTCTTGTGGAACGGCTGGGGCCGTCGCGCGGCCCGGGCGCCGTCTATCGGTTGGTTCAGTAGGCGCGCTTCAAAGGCGCGAGGAGCGCTTCGTAGAGGCGGTTGTCGTCGTCGAGTTCGGGGTGGAAGGCGGCGGCGATCGTTGCGGTGGCGCACGGCTACCGGTGCGCGTTCAGGGTGACGAGGGGCTCGACGCCGGGCCGGTAGCTTCGATGCGCGGGGCGCGAATGAAGGTGAGGGGAACCGGCTCGGAAGCAGTGTGGCGCTGTTGCTCGAGTAGTCCTTCGCGTCTGCGACGCAGGATTGCTCCCGCGGCTTCTTCTGTCCCCTTCGCCCCTTCTTCCCAGCGACCCTCGGCGTGGAAGCTGCCGAGTTGGCGGCCGTAGGCGTTGCGGCGCACGGTGACGGGCAGGGTGCGGAAATGGTCGGCCAGAAAGGATGAGGCCGGCGCAGGTGCCGAGGGTGGGGAGGCCCTCGGCGATGCGTTGGCGCAGCGGTTCGAACATTCCCAGGTCATGCAGCAGCTTCGCCTGTACGGTGGACTCGCCGCCGGGAGCACCAGGCCGTCGAAGGGACGGGCGAGGTCGGCGGCCTGGCGTAGCTCGATGGTGGTGCAGCCGAGGGATTGCAGGCGCTGCTCGTGCTCGATGAAAGCGCCTTGCAGGGCGAGAACGGCGATGGTTGGGGACATGGGTTCTACTGCCCCCGCTTCTCTCCATGATGATCTGATCTCCTGCTCGTTGATGCCCACCATGGCTTCGCCGAGGTCTTCGGACAAGGCGGCGAGCATCTCAGGATCGTTGAAGTTCGTGGTGGCCTTTACGATGGCCGGCGCGTCGGGCCGGGTCGCCCGACTTGAAGATACCGCTGCCCACGAAGACGCCCTCGGCGCCCAGCTGCATCATAAGGGCCGCGTCGGCCGGGGTGGCGATGCCGCCGGCGGCAAAGTTCACGACCGGGCAGACGTCCGGCCTGTCATGCGTCGCTAACCAGCTCCACCGGAACCCGCAGCCTTTTCGCCGCTTCGAACAGCTCATCGTCGCGCAGGTTCTGGATGCGGCGGATTTCAGGTTCATCCGGCGCATGTGGCGCACGGCCTGCACGACGTCGCCGGTGCCCGGCTCGCCCTTGCGTGATCATCCGTGGCGCCCTCGGCAATGCGGCGCAAGGGCCTCGCCGAGGTCCTTCGGGCGCCGCAGACGAAGGGGACGGCGAAGACGGTCTTGTCGATGTGGTAGGTGTCGTCAGCCGGCGAGAGCACTTCGATTCGTCGATGTAGTCGATGTCGATGGCCTGGAGGATCTGTGCCTCGGCGAAGTGCCCGATACGGCACTTCGCCATGACGGGGATGGACACGGCCTCCACGATGCCCTTGATCATGGTGGGGTCGCTCATGCGGGCAACGCCGCCGTGCGCGCGGATGTCGGCGGGGATGCGCTGAGCGCCATAACGGCCGCAGGCTCCGGCGGCCTCGGCGATGCGGGCCTGTTCGGGGGTGGTGACGTCCATGATGACGCCGCCTTTCAGCATTGGGCGAGCTGGCGGTTGAGGGCTACGCGCTCGGCGGAAGCGGTGGGGGCGGGGATGGTTTAGCGTAGGGGTTCCTTCCTTTCGCGAATAATATGGGCGAAGGAGTAAGGATAACTGGCCTTAGTGTCATATTCAATTCCAACGTTTTAATAAGGTCAGATATGCAGCGCGTCGGAGAACCCTCACGCGAAATGGGGCAGTGGCGGGATGGCGGCTGGCTGGCCCGCACGAAGCAAAGAAGGGAGGGAGGTGATGCTCACCTACGCGCTCAACCGCAGCGAGGGAAGCCTGTACGAGCAGCTTTACCGGGCATTGCGGCTCGATATCGAGTCCGGCGCTCTCTTGGAGCCGGTGATCGTTTGCCCTCCAAGCGGGCGTTCGCGAAGCATTTGGGGTGAGCGTCGTCACTCGTAGAAGGGGGCCTTAGACCAGCTGGTGGCCGAGGGCTATGTGCGCGCCGTGCCCCGGCGTGTTTCTATGTTCAGGAAATCGGGGCCGAATCGACAAGTTTTTCGAGTTTCCGACATCCGTAAGGTAAAAGTCCTGCAGGGATAGTTCTGGGGCCAAAAGCGCGTCTTGCAGGCCCAAGCGAGATTTCTGGGAATGATGGCGTCGAAAAGCTCGAAAAACTGCCCAGAAAAGGCGCCCCTTTTTTAGCCCACAGCGAAGAGGGTTTTGGCTTCTCCAGGCGCCGGACGCATGGCTCGCCGATTTCACGGGGGCGATGGCGCCGGAAGGGGTGTTTCCCTACGGCGTGGGCACGACGCTGCGGCGCGTGTGGCCGACAGGCGAGCGCACGGTGCTGGAGGCGTCGGGGCCTCAGGGGATCGCCCTCGGTTGCGGGCGGCCATCGCGGCGCATCTGCGGGCTTTCGCGGCGGAGGTGCATCCCGACCAGATCGTGATCGGTTCCGGTGCCCAGTCGCTTTATGGCCTGCTCGTGCAGCTGCTCGGTCGTAATCTGGCGTACGGCGTGGAAGACCCCGGCTATCCGCGGCTTACGCGCATCTACGAGTCGAACGACGTGGCGGTGCGGCCGATCGCCTCTCGATGGGGAAGGGCCGGTCTTGGAGGCGCTCGAGCGTGCCCCGGCATCGACGTTAGCTGCACTGCCGTCGCACAGTTTCCCACCGGTATCACGGTGCCGGTGTCGCGCCGGCGTCGTTGTTGGGAATGGGCCAGAGTGGGGTTGCCCGCGCCCGGACGATTCTGGCAGCGGCTGGGAGAGATCCGCGGTCAGGCGTGAAAGCTTCAGTGCCCAGTCGCGCTACCTCATCGAAGATGACTTCTGACTGACGAGTTCCGCATGGCGGGGCGTCCGTACCTCCACTCGCGGCCCTCGCGATGGGGCTGGGCGGGTCATTTACGCGAACACGTTCTCGAAGACGCTCGGGGTGCTCCGCATTGGCTACATGGTGCTGCCCGGGCGCTGGCCGAACGGTTCCGACCGACTTGGCTTTTACGCCGCACGGTGGGTGCATTGAGCGCTGACGTTGGCGCGGTTCAGGAGTCGGACTACGAGCGCCATGTCAATCGCCAGCGGACGTTACCGGCGGCGGCTGAGGCGCGCTGATTGACGATACTAGCGGCGTCTTCTTGGCCGGCGATCATTGCACTTTAATGCGGGTGCCGGGCTGCACTCTCTCGGGAGGTTAGAGGTGTCGAGAAGAGCACGAGATGAGTAGCGACTTTCGAGCGCGTGGCCCGGCGCGCTGCGATTCGGGGCGTGCGCCTGGCGCCTTTGGCGTTATCGTTCACGGGTGAGGCGGGACTCTCTGGGCGCAGCTCGAACGAAACGGTAGAGCTGCCCGGGTGCGAGGCTCGCGAAGTCGAGGGTGCCCGAAGGGTATGCGACAGGTGCGGTCTGGGTGCAGCGAGGGAGGGGTCGGCGCCGTCCGCCTTCGTGATGAGCTTCTTCCGGAAGAGGGACGATCCGGTAGCGGGATCGTCAGGTAGGCGGGCTGACCTGGTGTCCTCGTGATGGGAGGGCGCATTCGTCGTGCGCGTCGGTTGTTTCTGCCGATGACGTCGCCGTTGACGAGCGGTGACCACTTCGAAGGGATGTCCTTGCCCGACTGGGGCGCAGGCCTCGGCGGCGGCGCGCTCGAGGCCGCCGCAGCAGGGCACCTCCGATGCGGGCGACGGTGACCGAGGTGATGTCGTTGGCGGCGATGATGGCGGCGAGCTTGTCGGTGGGGCCCTCGTCCAGCTGGGGCAGCGATGATGGTGACGTTGCCGCTCATGAAGCGCTCGTGGAAGCTGGCGCAGGCAAACGCGGTGCAGTCGGCGGCGATAAGCAGCCCGCGGCCCTGGTAGGGCCTGCGTACGAGTTTGATCTGGCACGGCCACTGAGCCAAGCGGTTCCTGGCAGGCGGCGCCACGGCGGAAGCGCGTCGGTGGCGGTAGCGGCGCGGCGGTGCGAGCAGCGGTACAGGGCGGCTGGTGCGGGCTCCGTTCGGGACGGCTGCGGGAACCGGGGCATCCGCCCTGGTGGAGCGACGGCAGCTGGGCGTCGTCGATGAGGGTGCGGGCGGCCGAGCCGGGACAGCCGCTGCGGTGCTCGGCCGCGGCCGGAACTGCAAAGCCGTCGCTTGCGGGCGGCCAGGTAGTGCCGCCACGGCAGCTCGTCGTAGGGGCGGCTTCCCGCTCGACGAAGGAGATGGCGTCGGTAGGGCAGGCCGGCAGGCAGTCGCCCAGCCCGTCGCAGTAGGCGCCTTGTCGACCATGGCGATGGCACCCTCGTGGCATGCGTCGACGCACAGGCCGCAGCCGATGCATTTGTCCTCGTCAATGTGAATGATCTTGCGGAGCATGGAACCTCTTTCGCTTCGTGTCGTATGTCGGGCAGCATCATAGCGGGTCGACGCGAAAGCGCAAGAGGCTCCATGGAGATGATGGAAAGTTGTGGACGAACCCCTACTCGGTCAGCAGTGCCTCCACCTTCTCACGACCTTGGTGTGCAGGGTGTCGGTGTGCCCCGGCCGGATGTCGGCCTTAGGACCACCTCGGTGCGGATGCCTGGTCGGCGAGGGCCATGGTCGCGTCGCGTACGACGGCCATGACCTCGTCCCAGTCGCCCTCGATCTCGGTGAACATGGAGGAGGTGGTGCGGTGGGACAGGCCGAGTCGCGGATGACGCGGATGGCCTCGGCCACACATAGGGCGCGAGCTCGTCTCCACGCCGAAGGGCGCGATGGCAACGGCAAACAAGGGTGTTCATAGGGCGGCCTTTCTCTTTGTTGCAAATGCGGCTTCGAGGTTTGCGGGCTATCGCTATGGGATTACGCGGCTGATAGTGCTGGTGAGTGCCAGAGGCGCCTCAGTCACTTCTTCGGTGGTGAGGTTGTAGAGGGCATTGAGGAAGGCGACTTGGAAGCTGCCCGGACCCGTCAGGTTTCGGCTGCGCGCAGGCCGGCCAGGTTGTAGGCGGCCGTTGCGGTGAGCGCTGCCACGAAAGGGATCGGCCACGCAGGCGTAAACGGCGCATACGCCGCCCAGCGAGCAGCCGGAGCCGGTGATGCAGGTCATGAGGGACGAGCCGCCGGAGAGCCGCGCCACCTGCACGCCGTCAGTGACAAGGTCGGTAGCGCCGGAAACGGCTACCGCGCCTCCCGTGAAGCGGGCGCACGCCACGGCGGCGCGCTCGGCGGCATCCACGGAAAGTGCCTATCGACGCCGCGGGGCCGTCGCCAAGCGCCATCGACCGAGTTGCCGCCAAGCCCCACAGCTCGGCCACGGCGATGATCTCGAGGCGTTGCCGCGCAAAATGGTCGGCGGATTCTCGCGCACGGCCTCGATGAGCCGAGTGCGCAGGCTGCCGATGCCCACGCCCACCGGGTCGAGCACCCAGGGCTTGCCCGCCGCCGCGCAGGCCCGCGCCGTGGCGGGAACCGTTTGCGTAGACGGCAGCAGGGTACCCAGGTTAATGTACACGGCCCCTCCCAGGGCTGCGACGCATTCGCCCTCGTCGGGCAGAAATACACCATGGCCGCCGAGCCGCCGACGGCCAACTGGGCGTTGGCGACGAAGCTCTGGGTCACGGTGTTGGTGATAGAAGGCGCGAGCGGGTTCGTCTCGCGCACCTCGCGCACGGCGCGGGCCATGAGCGTCCGCAGTTCCGCTTCAGTGCGGGTGGGGGAGGCGGTGGTAGTGGAATGTTCGGACATGGCGGTTCCTTTCCGGAAGCCGGAGCGTTGTCCTGCGGGCCGCGCCAAAAAAGGCGCTCCCCGCAGGAAGCGCCCTTGTGCCTTGGCGAGCATGCTCCCTACGACAGTGTTAGCTGACAGGTTCGAAGGGTTGGGCGCCTGCGCCCCTCAACCACGGACGGCTTCGCGTGCCGCCGAGCGGTACCCCTGCATGCTTTCAGCTTAGCACGATGGCTTCGACGTGCGTGTGAGGAATTCGCTCGTGCCTTTCGAGAGGCGAAGAAACAGGGAAAAACGGGGGGGAGCCAAGAGAGCTGCTGTGGGCCATCGTCAGGATAAGAGGTTGCCCATAGCGAAGGATGATTGGCGTTTCGGCGTGCTGTGTTATGATGCGCCCCATGACTTTCGGAAGATGACAGGAGATGGCTGTGGCGCTCGACGTCCGGCGTGATGGCGGCGATGTCGGGGGCGTCGATAGCTCCGTGCGCGCTGCTGTTGCAGGAAGCGGGCTGCCGTGCGCGGCGCGACGATGGTGCTGCGGGACGACCAGGAATCGACCTGCGGGTCGTCGCGCGATGTGGAAGACGCGCGGGAGGTATGCCAGCGCCTCGGCATCCCCCACGATGCCTTCGACCTGCGCGATCGCTTCGATGCGGCGGTGGTACGCCCCTTCTGCGACGCCTATCCGAGGGCCGCACGCCCAACCCTTGCATCGCCTGCAATCGGTTCTTGAAGTTCGAGTCTCCAGCAGCGCCGCCGCGAGCTGGGGCTCGACTACGTGGCCACGGGGCACTACGCCCGGCGCCGGTGGGATGCGGCCACGGGACGCTGGCAGCTTCTGCGGGCATGCGACCCCGTCAAGGACCAAAGCTACGTGCTGTACCATCTTACCCAGGATACACTCGCCCACATGCTGTTTCCCCTGGGCGAGCTGACCAAAGGCGAGGTGCGCGAGCTGGCCCGTGCCCGCGGCCTCGTCACGGCGGCGAAGCCCGAGAGCCAGGACATCTGCTTCGTGCCCGACGGCGACTATGCGAGGTTCATCGAGGGCCGCTGTGGCGCGGACACTGCTTTCAATCCGGGGAGATCGTGGATCGGGAAGGGCGCGTGCTCGGGGAGCACGCGGGGCTCATCCGCTACACCATCGGGCAGCGCAAAGGGCATCGGCGTAGCGGCGCGCGAACCGTTTGTACGTGCTGGGAAGGATGCGTTCGCCAATCGGCTCATTGTTGGCTTTAAAGACGAGCTGCTCAGCGTGGGGGTAGTGGCTAGCGATGTGAACTTCATCAGCGGCGACGTTTGGCAAGGTCCGCGCGGGTGCTGGTGAAGACTCACTACCGCCAGCGCCCGGTGCCGGCGGTGGCCGAGCAGACTGGTGTTGACGAGCTGACCGTCGCCCCTTCGACGAGCCCCAGCGCGCCGCTGCCCCAGGACAGGCCGCCGTCCTCTACGAGGGCGACATCGTCCTCGGCGGCGGCACCATTGCACGGGCTCTGTAGCGTTTTGCGGAAGGATGCTTGCGGAAAGTCTTCCCGCAAAGGAGATTGGCGTGGATGCCAAACTCTTTTTTGGCTCCGACTGGCCGTGCTCGGGTGTCGGACTCCCGTTTTGGAACTAACGGAGTCCTTCGGGCCAAAAGAGTGGTCGAAAAAGCGACGGGGCGCTCGATGGCGCCCCGTGCACTTGGGAGGGTGATGCTGGGAGGGTGCGGAAAGTCGGGAGGGGCCCGCACCGTTGCTGCGAGAGGCGGCCTACTTGCTGGCCACAGCGCGGCCGACGACGTAGCCTTGGGTGTGTGGCAGCGGCCGAGGAGAGGCCGGGCACCGTCATGGGGTAGTCGGGGCTGCCGAAGAAGTTGCCGGCGCAGTTGCCGATGGCGTACAGGCCCTCGATGGGTGCGCCTTCGGCGTTCAGCACCTGCATGTCCTTGTTCACGTTCACGCCGTGAATGATAGTGGACAGGCCGATGTGGCGGTGGATGCCGTAGAAGGGAGGCTGCTTGATGGCCTTCAGGAACTGGGCCGGCTTGCCCATGTCCTCATCGATGCCCTTCTCCGGCCAGCTCGTTAGCGCTCGGACGGTCTTCACGAAGGCGTCGACGTCGGTCAGGCCGAGCTTCTGGCCGAGCTCTTCCAGGGTATCGGCAGAGAAGGTGTTGATGAGGCTCTCGTAGACGCCGGTCTTCTCGCCCTCGACCTCGGGCATGTAGCTCGCCATGGCCTCGGGCGGCAGGGCCCTCCCGGCCAGCCCCCTCGGTGTCGGCCATGTAGTTGCTGTCGAAGATCTGGCTGTACCAACCCTGGTCGGCCTTCGCTGCGCAGGAAGTTGCCCATGACGGCCATCTCGCAGGCGGCCTCGTTCAGAAGCGCGAGCCGTCGTTCTTCACGGCCAAGAACGGCATGTCGGCCATGGAGCCGGGCCGGCGTCGAAGTCGTGCTGCACCTTGGGCCGCAGGCGTCCTCCATCAAGCGCCCGCCCACACCATCATCTTCTGGCCGTCGCCGGTCTTTTCCTGCTCCTTGCGGTAGATGTTGGCCATGGCCGGCCTCGTAGTAAGGCCATCATCTCGTCGTCGTTCTCGTAGTCGCCCGTGGCCACGATGACGCCCCTTGGCGGCATTGAACTGGATGTAAACCGTCGGCGCCCTCGGCGATGACGCCGGTCACGCCGGACTCGTCCTGCACGAGCTGGGCGGCCGGGGTGGAGTAGAAAATCTCGACGCCCTGCTGCTCGGCCCAATCGGCGATGTCGCGCATGCCGTTGCCGGTGTTGTAGGGCTTCGGGCCGAAGTCGAAGGCGAAGTAGGTGACGTCGTAGCCGTTGATGTTGCTGATGTTGCTCGTCCACTTTGCCGTGGAATCGACCATCTGCGCGCCGGCCTGCTCGCCGATGTTCCACAGCCACTTCAAAGCCTCGCCGGAGTTGTAGGCCCACAGGCGCACCTGCTCGCGGTCGGAGAGGTGGCAGCAGTCGGCGTTGATGAGAGAAACCACGGCCTCCACGCCGCCGGGAGCCGTCTGGTCGACGATGATGGAGTCGCAGGTGTTGCCCTGGGACACCGCCGTGGCCTCCTTCTGAAGCAGCGCCACCTTCGCGCCGGCCTCATGGGCCGAGATGGCGGCGGGCACGCCCGCAGCGCCGGCGCCGATGACCACGACGTCGTAATCGCGGGTGTCGGCGATGTCGGTGATGGCTCGGGCTTCACGAAGAATGCCGGAGTTCCGTCCCCGGCTGCTGCTGCGGCCTCCCCGGTGGCGGCTACCGGCTGCTGGGGTGCGCAGCCCCCGAGCATGGACACGCCCATGGCGCCCGCGGCGCCACGCCGCCGAATCTTGAACAGGTCCCTGCGAGAAATAGTGCTCATAATTCCCTCCTTGGTGTATCGAAGGGGCACCGCGCTTCGGTGCTCCCGTGTCGGCCTTGAGCATTCCTGCCGACAGCTCCACCATAGGGGTGCGAATGCTTGTGTGCATCGACCGCTGCGGGAATTAGGGGCCTAATTGTGTAACCTGTCTCCCCAACCCTTTTATAACCCCCTTATATAACCCCCTATTTCGGGCAGAGTGGGCATTTGGGGCTCGTCGGGGAAGGGCGGACGGCTGGTCTTGTTCTATAATCGAATCTATCATCTATCGCTTTCCCCTTCAACTTTTCGGATTGCTGGAAAAATTCATTGGTAAAACTGCGCCTATAAGGAGGTTGCGACATGGCGTCCGATTGCGTTTCCCCGACCGAGAGTGCCCGGCCCGATGCCGCAGCAGAACGGGCCCCGCTTTTTCGGAGGCCCCGGTCGGTGGCTGCCGTTCCCGTGGTATTCCTCGGTCTCGGGTTGTACCGTGCCTGGATCGAGATCGTGTTTGTGGGAACATTTTGGTGTTTCCTGCCGCTACCGTGTCGGCGCGCGACTTATTCGACTGACGATGGTGGTCACCGCCCTCGGCTGCCCTCCTTGCCCGGCGCATCGGCCCTTCTTCGACAAGCGGGTGGCCTTTCGTGCTGGGCGCGATGCTCGTGGCGTCGACGACGCTGATGTCTGCCAGCTGCTGGGTGGCGTCGTTGGCGGCATGGGCCGGTTATGCCGCCGCGGTGGCGGGCGGTTTCGGCATCGCCCTCGTGATCCTGACATGGAGCGAGCTGTACGGTTGTTTGAACCCTTTGCGGGTCGCTCTCTCACTATTCGGCCCATCGTCGCGGTGCAGTGGTGCTGTACGTCTACCGCGGTTTCATGCTGCCGTGGTTGTTTGTCATGACGGCGCTTTGCCTCCCGCTCTCGTTCTGGGCGGCTTCGCGTGGGTTCGCCCATCTTCCTCCCCAAGAGCGTCCGGCCACGGCGTGGACGCGCTTCTCGGTACTGCCGTGGAAGGCGGTGCTGTTCCATGGCGGCCTACGCCTTTTGGTTACGGTCTCATGGAAAACGGCATGTACCGGGGGCGTCTTCGGCCCCCATTCGGCGCCCGGGCCGTGCTCTGTGGCGGTGCTCGTGTTCGTCGGCGTCTCTTTCCAAGGCGGCCGCTTCGACTTCTCGCTTATCTACCGGTTCGCGCTGCCCCTCATCGTGGCCGCTGTTCCTGGTGCCGGTGTTCGGCGGTACGCAGAATTACGCGGCCGGTTTCTGTATGGCCGCCGCCTATACAGCCCAGTCTATCCTCATCATGCTGATCTGGCGCCAATATCTGTTACCGCTATGGGGTCTCCGCTATCTGGCTGTTCGGCATCGAACGGGGGGCGTGCGCCAAATTTTTCATGTGGCTCGGCCGCGTGACCGCGGCGGGGTCGGGGCCTCGAGTCGTTCGGAATCGGCGGCGAGGTGGCGGTTTCTGCGCTGGCGGTAGTGGCCGTGGCCTTGGCCACGGCGGTGCTGCTCTCCGAGCGTGACTTGTCGAGCCGTTGGGGTGCCAACTTTCTGTCCGGCGGCGGCACCGACTGGCGGCGATGATTCGCAAGCAAGGAGCTGGGTGGATCGTTGCGACGAGATCGCGCGAACTTCTACAAGCTATCGGCGCGTGAGGGAGGAAGTCTGCTGCTTTGGCCCAGCGCGCAAGACGGTGGGCATCATTGAAGGGAGCTGCTTATCGCCAACGGCGGCACCGCGAAGGCCCCGTGCGCCATATTTACCAGAAGCCTCGACATCCACACGCGTCAGGAGCTCTTCGATCTGCTGGCCTCGATGGCCGCGAGACGGGGCCCCAGGATTAGGTCGGCATACGCGGGGACGACGGACGGGATGCGTGCTCTACAGTCCCGCGAGGCCTATCTGGTAGCCTTCCACGAATGGCTCAGCTCGATGTAGCTTTGGGCCAGGCGACAGCTGCCGCTCGTTATGAACGATGTAGCCCACGCGCATGAGCTCCTTGGTCTGCCACAGGGGCACGCTGGCGATGCCGGTGTACATCTCGCTGGAGAGCACGCCGGTGGAGATGGTGTAGCCGTCGTGATGGGCGAGCAAGTTCGACAAGGTGCCGCGGTCGCTCACGGAGATGCACTTCTTGGCGTGCGGCAGCTCGGCCAGGGTTCCTCGGAATAGAAGAACGAGTTGTTCGCGCCCTGCTCGAAGGCGTAGCGGGGGTAGTCCTCCCAGATCCTCTACATGGTCACCTCGGTGCGCGAGGCTAGGGGGTGCTTGTCGCTGACGAACACGTGGGGCTGGGCGGTGAACAGCAGGTTGAAGGAGAGGTTCGCGTCGGAAAGGGCGTGCCCGATGACGCTCTCGTTCGTGGAAGGTACAGCACGCCCAGATCGCTGCGGAAGTCGCGCACGTCCTCGATGACCTCGGAGGTGCGGGTCTCGCGCGCAGGCTGAAGTTGTAACTGGTGCCCTCGTATTCCTCGGCCAGTTCCAGGAACGCCTCCACGA
>VOFH01003966.1_pt1 | contig 23860 bp, 32 predicted proteins | sample 5384091 | NCBI WGS metagenome assembly VOFH01 (sample SAMN12384727, study PRJNA508395) | human gut metagenome | isolation source: healthy gut G | host: Homo sapiens
CAGAAGGCTGGCTCACCGGTTATCAGATCCAGAAAGAATGGCAAAAAATATAAAACAATTGCCAAAACTACAGACAGCGTTTATAAGAACACCAAACTGAAAGCAGATACCTATACTTACAGAGTAAGACCATATTATTATGATTCCAGGAAACAGGCAAGACCACTTATGGAGCATGGGCTTATAATAAGGTTACTACCTGGGGCGGTGCGCTGAAGCTGAAAGCAACACCTAAGAGCACAACTTCTGTAAAACTGTCCTGGACCAAGATCAAAGGTGCTGGGGATATGAGATTTACAGATGTGAAGGATCTTCTATTGGAGATACTGTAGCAGCTGGCATGACCAACAATTTTGCTAAGTATAAACTGATCAAGACTACAAAGCGGCAAAGGCTTCCAGTTATACAGACAAGAAGCTTCAGAGCGGTATGGATTATTACTATCTTGTAAGAGCTACAAGACTGTAGGAAACAAAGTATTACATTGATGAGGGTGTATATGCAAATCTTAGCTTCGAGATGACTACTGTTAACAGAATTTCTTATGCAAACGGTAAGATGAAGTTAAACTGGCAGCCGGTATATGCAGGGAAAGGGTTATCTGGTTGAGAAGAGAAAATGAAGAGACTGGTGCATGGAAACCTATAAGACACTGAAAGCTTCCACATCTTCCATTACATTCCCGGCAGCAGATACGGGGAAACAACCTATCGTGTACGTGCATACAGAGGACAGGGAATGCAGCAATGAAATCAGAGCAACAGTTAATCCTGTTTTAGCAACTCCTGGCAATGTAAGCTTGTTGCAAACAAAGCAGATGGAAGTATTACTGTAACATGGAATCCGGTAGCAGGTGCTGATTACTATCGGTATACAGAACCACCTATTCTTCTGGAACAGTTATAACAAAGACAGCAATTCTTATAGTTACGGTTCCAGTACTGTTCCGAATTATGTTGCTGATTCACAACAGTCAGCGGATATAAATTCGTTAGTGAACTGGGAAACGACTATTACAGATCGAGATCAAGTACACCTATAATGGTGCAACAAGCACAGAGTACAAAGGACCGAAAGCAGGAGTAAAATATTACTATTATGTAATTGCTTACAAGAATGGTAAGTCCTATGAGTACAAAGATTCTGCTGATGAAACATATACAAGTGGTGCAAGCAAATCTGCAAGTGCTATAGTTTCCACAGCAAAGATCGCGAAGCCAACCAGTCAAAAGCGAAAGCAACAAAGGGCAAGATTACTGTCAGCTGGAAGAAAGTAACAGGAGCTACCGGATATCAGGTATACCGTTCCACTAAGAAGGTTCGGATATAAACTGGTAGGAACTATTACAAAAGGCTCCAAAGTGAAATATGTTGACAAGAGCTCCAAGAAAGCTGGAACCAAGTATTATTACAAAGTACGCGCCGTTGGAAACAACGAAGCAGGTGTTCAATCTATTCTTCTTACAGCACACCAAAATATGCGAAAGCAAAATAAATAAAGTGTAATAAAATCCCCCTCCTGTTCAGACAGGAGGGATTTTCAAACAGATGTAAAAACTTATGCAACTATTTGAATGCAGATATAAGAAAAGAAGGCCCGTATCACAGGCCTTCTTTAATAAACACCATCTTTAAATGCAGAATTCGCTGATTGCTGCTCCCTCTGAACTGGAAGGAGAGGTTTTTCAATTCTTGAATAAACTCTCCGTCTACCAGAAACGTCGATGCAGGAGCAGCATCCGGTCTGCAAAAAGTGTAGATCTTACCTCCGGGAACCATATCTTTGTCAAAAGATATCCACTGTAACACCAGATGGATTTATCCGGAAGGTACGTCTGATTTCTTCAGAAGCTCTGCCAGCACAGGCTGGTTCTCTGGCTCAAATGGCTCTCCTCAAGTAAGGAGAAACCCTCTATATAAGAGCAAGCAGCTCCGGAATCTTATCCTGTGTCTCCCGGGTAAAATGGCTTACCGTAGTTAAAATCCCACGTAGGTGCGTTAAAACAGCCCTTACAGTGGTGCCTGCAGCCAGATACGAACAGGCTTACACGCACGCCTGTGCCGTCTGCTATGTCGTAGGATTTAATGTTTCCGTAGTTCATAACTGATTCCTCTTTTCCTTCTGTGCCTGATAATCAAATACACATCTTGCAGAAAACCTTTTTTCAAACACGATTCAGGACTTTCATAGTAAAATACCATTATGCAAAAAATCCGGACCAGAATCAAAATTTAAAATTAAACTGTCCGGGTGTTATGTTCAGTGGTAACGTTATATAAGGTTCTGTAAACGTAGTTCAGAAAACCCGGGAACCATTACTTTTACAGATGTAATACACGAATCCTTAATCTCCTGGGTCCTTCCCTGGTTCCAGAACTGAGTACCAATATCCGCAGGTTCTTCTTGCAACGCTCATTTTATCCTGATTGCGGTTACCGCAGTTCGGGCATTCCCAGATCAGCTTGCCGTTCCTCCTTCTTTGATCTGGATCTCTCCGTCTATCCCGCAGACATCACAGAAATCACTCTTGGTATTTAACTCTGCGTACATGATATTGTTATAAATAAACTTCATAACAGACAGTACCGCCGGAATATTGTTCTGCATATTCGGAACTTCCACATAGCTGATTGCTCCACCCGGAGACAATTTCTGGAAATCAGCCTCAAATTTCAGCTTGTGAAGGCATCGATCTTCTCTGATAACATGAACATGATAGCTGTTTGTAATATAATTCTTATCCGTCACTCCTGGAATGATGCCAAAACGCTTCTGCAGACATTTGGAAAACTTGTATGTGGTGGATTCCATCGGAGTGTTCCATATACTGAATAGCTGATGTTCTCTGCCTTCCACTGGGCAGGCATTTATCATTTAAACGCTGCATTACCTTTAATGCAAATGGAGCCTCCGGGTCTGTGGGACTTTCCAACATTCTCATGCACATTTCATACAGTCCTGCATAGCCCAGTGAAATAGTAGAATATCCGTTAAACAGAAGCTTATCGATCTTCTCACCCTTTTTCAGTCTTGCCAGGGCACCATTCTGCCACAGGATCGGTGCAACATCAGAGACTCGTGCCTAAAAGGCGCTCATGACGGCATCTGAGAGCTTCATGGCATAATTCCAGGCGCTCGTCTCCAGAATCTCCCAGAAACGGTCCATATCGCCTTCAGAAGAACATGCTACATCTACCAGGTTAATTGTAACAACACCCTGATTGAAACGGCCATAATATTTATGGCTGCCATCTGCATTTCTCTGTTTCTCCTCAACTGTCAGGAACGAACGGCATCCCATACATGGGTAAACATCCCCTGCTTTAATTCCTTCATGATCTTTGCAGAAATATAATCCGGTACCATACGTTTTGCGGTACATTTTGCTGCCAGTTCTGCCAGATGCCAATATTTGGAATCTTCGTGTAATATTATCCTCATCCAGTACATAGATCAGTTTCGGGAATGCCGGTGTGATCCATACACCTTTTTTCATTCTTTTACTCCCTGCCTTCTCTGAATCATCACTTCTTCAATGATCATAGCCAGGTCCTTTTCTGGTCTGACCCTCTGGTACCTCATCCAGGTACATAAATACAGTTACAAATGGAGCCTGGCCATTGCAGGTCATCAATGTGATCAGCTGGTACTGAATAGTCTGGATACCGCTCTTGATCTCTTCTCTTCAGTCTGCGCTCTGTTACCTTATCAATGATCGCCTCATCCATTGATTCGCCGCATTCTTTCTCTCTTCGATCACATTTTTGCGGATCTTCTTTCTGCTGATGTCCACAAATGGCGCCAGATGAGCCAGAGTAAATGACTGTCCGCCATACTGGTTGCTGGCAACCTGGGCAACGATCTGGGTGGTCACATTACAGGCAGTAAAAAAGCTGTGTGGCTTCTCGATCAGTGTCTCACTGATCACAGTACCATTCTGAAGCATGTCTTCCAGGTTGATCAGATCACAGTTATGTTTCTCTGGGCAAAATAATCGGTATCATGGAAATGAATGATTCCCTCTTCATGTGCTTTACGATCTTCTCAGGAAGAAGAACACGCATGGAAAGTCCTTGCTGACCTCTCCAGCCATGTAATCACGCTGGGTAGAGTTAATAGTAGGGTTCTTGTTGGGTTCTCCTGCTTCATTCTCATTAATCTGGTCAGAAGAGCAAGGATGCTGTCGTCTGTGGTATTGGACTTGCTCATAAGTTCCCTCTTGTAACGATAACGCACATATTTCTGTGCAACCTCATAACCGCGCATCTCCATAATGCCGGTCTCTACCATATCCTGTTCTTTCAAATCCCTCCATATATTGTGTTTAAATCTTTAATTACATACTAGATGTTGTGCACTATCAATATTACAGTATTCTACAGAAAAGTCAAGGTCAAAACCATTGATTTTAAAAAACTGTGAAATGTGCTGAATTTTCGTCAACAGGACAGAAGAATCATTCGGTGATCTCCGGTATAGAGTTCCTGAAATGTGCGGAATCATCGGGGTTATTCCGTATGTGAAATTTTACCGTACACAATAAAACAGTTACTGGATGACCAGTAACATGTTTTGTATGATTTCCGCCGCAGCTGTGAACAATGTTCACAAAAACACCTGGCGGAATACTGCCTTCTGAATAGTTATGGGGGCATGAACAAAGGGCTGCCCTGGGCAACCCTTTCTCGCGTCCGCATCTTCCTCTATTATACTTGGAAAAAATAAAAATCAACCCTTGACACCACCAGAGTGAGTCCTCCCAACCAGATTTTTTCGATTCCGACGAACAGAATCACAACTGGAACAATTGCATAGAGGGAAGCAGCAAACAGATACTGCCACTCGATCATATTGTAACCGTTGAAAATATTGATACCAACGGTGAGAGGCTTGGAAAGGTATCAGTGGAGATCAGTGTCAGTGCCACTGTATATTCGTTCCAGGCGTTGATGAATACGAAAATCAGGGCAGTAACGATACCAGGTGCAGCAACAGGCGAAGGATCCTTAAAAGGGCATGTACGCGGTTACAGCCGTCAATAGTGGCAGCCTGCTCCATCTCAGGAGATGCTCAGGGAAAGTACCGCGCAGCAGCCAGATTGCAAATGCCTGGTTAAATGCGCATTGATAAAGATCAGGCCAAATAATGCTGTTGGTAGATGGAACGCCATCATAACCTTGTAGATACCGATGAGAAGTACAACCGGTGCGAACATCTGGGGAGACAATAACAAATCCCAGAAAAGCAGTCTGGCCTTTGAATTTCATTCTGGACAGGACGACTTAAGCGGCTGGGATACCGCAGACCATAGCCAGAAGAGTGGAGCCTCCTGCGATCACAATGGAGTTCATCATGTAATTGCTCATAGAGCCAGCTTCCATACGTCTGTGCGGGTTGGACAGATGGCCGCAACAGGAAAATGGTTCATTCATGGAAAAAGATTTCCGCGCGGCTTTTTAAGAGCAGAAGTACATACAGTTACAAAATATGGGTATAAAGTTATCAGACAGATGGCGATGATCACTACATAGAGCAATACACGCAAAACTGTGTTTTCTGGTATTTTTTTTTCTTAACTGAAACATTGTTTGCCATATTATTCGTCTCCTTTCTTCATTTTACGGAAACCATGTACAGGCTGGCGCAGAAAGAAGAATCAGGAAGCCGATAACAGATACGGCTGCTGCCTGTCCCTGTTTGCCGTTGTAAGAAGGCCAGTTTGGCCTGAATAGGTAACCAGGGTGTCGGTACGGTTAGCAGGGTCACCCTTAGTTATAGTCCATATGATCGGAAAGAGTTAAATACGTAGATAATGTTCAGGATGGTACTGATGGTAAGATTCCGACGTACCAGCGGGATGGTGATCTGGAACATTTTCTGCCAGTAAACTGGCTCCGTCTACGGCTGCTGCCTCATAGTAGCTGGCATCAATACTCTGCAGACCGGAAAGTACGGTAAAGGTTACAAATGGAATGGTAACAAAATACCGCAGGCAATTTCCCAGGCGAAATAAGCACCGGCAGTAGGAGTCCAGTTCACAGCGTGGTCAATAATGCCAAGCTTCATCAACAGTGTATTTAAGGTACCGTAATCTTTATCAATGATGAATTTCCAGACACCTGCCTGAACAATCAGGGTTGTGGCCCATGGGAAAACAACAACGGCACGTGCAAGCTTACGGCCTTTAAATTCATTGTTGAGGGAGGATTGCAGGGATAAATCAAGGGTGTGGAGATGCCGACTACGGCAACGGTCCACACAAGGTGTTTTCAGCACCATGGCAAAAACAGGGCTGTTTGTTACCTTGCGGAAATTTTCCAATCCGGCGAAGCCTTTGATCAGACCAGCTTTGCTGACGTCGCGCAAAGGCCATACGGAATACAAAGATAATAGGAACCAGGATGAAAATTGCCATGAGAAGGACACTTGGCAGGATCCATACATATGGTTCCACTTTTTAATTTTTTTCTTCACAGGGATACCTCTTTTTATAAAATAGCGTTGACGCTGCGCAGACAAGCACAGAAAACGGCGTTTGTTACGCAGAAAAACAGAACCTTCTTGTGACAAATACAAAGTAGTGTTTGCTTCGCAAAAGGTGGAACCTTCTTGTGCCTGGCACAGAAGTAGCGTTTGCTTCGCAAACTTAAAAATGGACCGGACCCGTAAGTCCGGCCCATTATCTTCCTCGTAATGGGAAAAACAGTGGATTAAGATCAGCCAGCGATTTCTGCCTGAAGGTCATCCAGTAATTCCTGAACGTCGCCGCCAAAGAAGAGCATTCTGCTCTACGTTGATAACGCCCTGTTTTACATCTGCCCATTCTGCTTTCGCTGTTGGATAGAATTTACAGCTGTCTAAGATATCAATCCAGCTTGCCATATCTTCGTTAGCTGCTGCGAGAGCCTCGCCGCCGGACTTGGTTGCCAGGAAGGAATCCTCCATGTCAACCCACTCTGTATAACGGGCATCATCATAGAAATAATCAAAGAATGTGGAGATAGCAGCTTTCTCATCATCTGAGTAGTCGTTATCGAAGCACATGAAGCGGTCCATAACACCTGCAGATACAGACTCGCCTGTATTGGGAGGAATGGAACTTAACGCCGTAGTTTACTTCATTTCCGCCTGTAGCAATGTAGGTAGGTAAGCTGTTCGGTGCGATGAGCATAGCAACCTTACCTGCGCGAACATATCCTGCAGATCGTAACGGGTATCGTTAGCAGGATCGGTGTTTGTGTAACCGGAATTTACAAGATCGATTGCGTACTGGATTGCTTCAACGTTCTGCTCACTGTTCAGTGTCCAGTTACCTTCATCGTCAACAAATCCGCCGCCGTTGTTTCAGGTGTAGTATGCGAATGCTGCCTGACCTTCGTCAGTAGTCATATCGATACCCCATGGATAAATGCTGTCGTCATAAGCCTTAAAGCTTCACATGCAGCTTTCAGTTCATCCCATGTAGTAGGAACTTCTACGCCTGCTGCATCAAGGATGTCTTTGTTATAGTACATAGCACGTGCAGATGCAAGATCAGGGATAGCCCATACAGTTCCGTCTACTTCAGACTGTGCAAGGAATGCATCGTACATCTTGCTGTAGGTCTCTTCAGAAACAACGTCCTGGATAGGAAGAAGGAGATCATCTGCCTGATAATCTGCGAATACGTCGATATTCAGGACATCAGGAGCTTCGCCATTGGCGATACGGGTATTACTACGGTGTAGATGTCGTTCAAGAAACAACTTCTACGTTCAGGTTAATGTCGGGTTTGCTTCATTAAATTCTGTCACGAAGTTCGCCCACCAGTCAGCAGTCTGCTGGCCATACTGTGCAACAATGACATTTATGTCTACTTTGTCTGCGGCGGATGCGGTGACCGGAGCCATGGAGAGAGCCATTGATAAAGCTACGCCTGTTGCTAAAACCTGTTTCATTTTCATAAGTATTACCTCCTTTAGATACGAGTTGAGGCATTCCATAGATACATCCTTGTACCAAATGGAGTGCCTCTCTGTAAAAAAATAGCATACAACAAAAACAGTCAGATGTCAACAGAAATTGGTGAAAAAACAATGAAAAATATCAAAAACAAAAGAAAAACACAACGAAATACACAAAAGAAAAAACAAAAAACCACAAAAGCCATGGAAAAAAAATGTAGAGAGCAGAATAAAATAACAGATAATTTATAAAAATTATACAAAATACGAGAAGTATGGTACGAAATCATACAAATCAGGATTTCTTTGATCACGAAGAAATTACGATAACCAGGATTTGGTTAAAATGTGGTTTGACATTTCAGGGGCGGATATTATACAATCATATTTAATCGAAAAAAATTCAGGAAAGGAGTATGCGGCAGTCAAAAAGAACTGAGAGGGTAAGCCCTGAGGGCATGCACTGCTGCAGAACATAAAATGGAAGAATTATACGCTGCAATTGAGAAAAATCAAAGCTTCCGGTTATCCGCGTGAGATTTCCGGTGCAGATGTGTATGATGATATCTGCGACCAGATCGAGGGGAAAAGAGAACGGAAGCTATATTCTGCTGTCCAAGTTTGAGGATGATGTAATCTTTGAGTATCATATCACGGTAATGGATGATGATTTTAATCTCGGGGTTCTTACCATGCGTACGCCTGAGGGGAGTATTTGAGACCGATTTTGATGAATAAAAGAACTATTCAGACACGCTCTGGCAGAAGAGTTTGCCATACGAAATATCCTGTAAGGTAAGAAATCAGGAAGAGTCTGGATTAAGAAATACCAAAATACAATATTAAGAAATACATAGAAAGTGTGCATAGAATGAAAGTATTGGAAATTATTTTGCCCGTACTGGTGATGATCCTTCTGGGCATGGCCTGCAAGCGGCTGAAACTGCTGGATCAGAATGGAATTAACAATATGAAGCTTCTGGTGACCCAGATCATGCTTCCTGTGGCAATTTTCCATGCCCTTGCTACGGCAGAATATAATAAAGAAAAACCGAATTCTGGTTGGAATCATGTTTGTAATGCTGGTTGTTTCCTTTAGCATCGGTTTTACTCCGCCCGCTTATGCCGGCAGAGCGTTACCGGAAATATCTGCCTTTATGGTCAGTGTATACGAAGGCGGTTCCATGGCCTATCCTTTATATACCAGCCTTTGCGGAGCGGAGAACCTTTCCCAGATCGCTGTGCTGGATATTGCAGGTCTTCTGTTTGGCTTCAGCGTCTATATGGGAATGCTCGGACAGGTGGAAAACGGGGAAAAAGATTGATCCGGGAAAACTGTTTTCCAGTGCAATACGTACACCGGCGTTTATTGCAAGTGTGCTGGGAATTATTGCCGGACTTACCGGTGTGGTGCAGAAGCTTCTTGCCGGACCGTTTGCAGGTACCTATACAAGTGTGGAGAACATTCTCACCACTTCCATAACCTCAGTTATTCTGCTGGTGGTAGGATTCAGCATTGAATTTGATAAGAAACTTCTTTCCCCATGTATCAGGACCATTGTACTTCGTATTCTTCTTCAGGCAGTCATGATCGGGGAGTGCTGCTGGCAATACATTACATAGTGGGAGATCATCTGCTTTTGAACCTTGCAGTGATCAGCTACATGTCCGCTCAGCCACATTCAGTATGCAGACCTTCCTGAAGAGTGAGGATGGAAGCGCTTATGTTTCCACCACCAATTCTCTGTATTGCCTGGTATCCATACTGGTGTATGTGGTCATGGCATTTGTAGTTTATTGATGCAGAAAAAAAGCTTCAGACAGTATCATTTTTGATATTGTTCTGCAGCTTTTTTTTGTTGATTCAGGGAAAATATACTGCAAAGTGGGGCGTGCAGATTGCGGGAATGATTTTTCAAATACGCTCCAGAGTGTGTCTGCATGAAACCTCTCTGCTTTGCTTATGGATGAGAAACGGCTGTTTTCTGTATGCGCAGCATAATTTTTGCAGTAAAAACACCATTTTCATAAGTGAAGCTGCTGTCTCCTCCGTTTTTTCTGCAATGTGGCGGACAGACTGGATTCCCACCCGTCGGGACGCTTGGACGACTGGAAAATATGATTTTTCTCCTGTATTTTTCCCTTCAAAGGTATTTTCCACCTGGATCAGGAGAAGGTGCTTATGATGGAAGGTAAACCTCTGCATGGATTCTCCTGTTGAAGGCTTTGCTTTCAGGCTGGCTTCCAGAGCATTTTTCAAAGAAGGTTGGAGAACCAGGCACATATCGATCTGGTCTATGGAAATGTGGGCTGGCAGGCTGCCATTTGCCTGGAAAGGAATGTTCTCCCGTTTTGCCAGAGCGGCATAATGGCTGATCACGCTGTCAGCCGCCTGGTTTTACAAAAATGCAGGTTGTAGTCTGGGATTTTACTGTTTGCATTGGAAAGATATTCTTTTATTTTCCAGATCTCCCTTTTCAGCCAGGGAAGAAAGCTGCAAAAGTGATGGCGGATATCATGTCGTGCCTGCCTTGCCTCCTCTATGGCAGAGCAAAGGTTCTCATATCGTGCCTGCTGGAAGGGAGAGAAAATGATTTTCCTGCTGAAGCCTTACATTTTTTATTCAGGCTGTTGGCCATCATAAGAAACATTGTGTAAAAACAGCATGAGAATTACAAAAGCATCAGGCTGATCACAATGTAGCCCTGCAAAATACGTCAGTATACAGAGTTCCCTCATATTTGGGAATCATAAAAAGATTCAGACCCTATAAAAATCAGTGGCAGTATCCAGAAAACATACCAGGTCTGGGCTAAATTTTCGTCATCGATCATAGTGCGGGCTGCATGGGAGGCCGGGTACCAGGCGGCAGCAAATGAACAGAAGACATATTACATTGTAAAAATACCGGCACTGGTGTGAAACCAGATTTCTGTTTCTGGAAGTCCAAGTCTTTCTGCCACAATGGCATTTACTGCTCTGGAAAGGCTGTTTACACAGGCAAAGACCGCACATACTGCCAGAAAAAATGCTGCCGGATTTCCAGATAGAGATAGTCAGGCTTTTGTGATAGATCAGCATCAGTACCAGCAGAGTGGGAAAAAGCACTGAGCTGGTAGGGATGTTAAGAAAGTAACAAAATCCTCCTTCCAGGAGACAGATTCCTGCCAGAAGAGGTGCAAGCCATGCAGCCAGTCTGCCGGGCGGTTGTTTCAGATATGTCTGTACCGGCAGATAGGCAAGGAACAGACCAGAAATCATTACCGTAAGCTCCAGAACAGGTCTTAATATAGTATTCATATTCAATGTCCCTTTGAAACAGAAAATCCATAAAAGTCTGTCTTGCATTTTTAACCAGCTTCCGGCTGACGGAAATCCGGGTTTCATCGTCCAGGATAAACAGGGCTCCATCAAAATCAACAGCATGCTCCAGATTGATTACAACGCCTCTGCTGCAAAGATAAAATCTTGAATCCATTTTCAGGGATGCAGTAAAGGCTTCAGAAGGACTGGCGGGTGATCAGCTCTTTGCCGCCGGTAGTGTGGATGTGGATCATATGGGAAAAATGTTCTGCGTATATAATATGTCGAAACGGAACCTGTACATTGCTTCCATTTACTTTTTATATCTATGTATTTTCGGAATCGGGATCCGGGAAAGAACCTCATCGATCAGGTCTGAAATCTCATTTTCGGGATATGGCTTACAAAGGTAGTGCATGGCACGGACCTTGAACCCATCAGAGCATGATCCGTAGAAGTGGTAGTAAAAATTAAAAGTGCATCTGGAGTCAAATATCCGAAGCTCTCTGGCAGTCTCGATCCCATTTGCACCACTCATGTAGATGTCCAGAAAAACGACGGTGAAAGGACGTTCCTTTGCCGCAATAAGAAAATCTTCTCCATTTTCAAATTCAAATAAATTTACGTGAATCCCCACGTCTGGAAAGCTGTTTCGTCAGTACGTCTGCGAGTTTGTCACGCTCTTCTTTAATGTCATCAACAATTGCAATTCTCATAATGGTTTCCTTTGTTTTGTGATAGGTTTATTATAATACCATTCGTGCCATTTTTCCAACACTTCGTGACAGAATTATTGAAATAGGATGTGGTTTAATTATAATAAACCTATGACTATTAAATCTGGTACCATTTAATTTCGTTTGCATCCATATGAAGCGGGAAGCTGCTGCCATCTCCTTTATAGACGACTGTATCCTGTGGTTCGTAAGTATTGTTTACGACACAGTACTTGCCATTCTTTACATAAGCGTGGACCTCTACATTATAATTGGTGGAATACCATCGGTTCAGTTCGTCCTCTGCAGATGCAGACCAGAGAACCGCACGGTAGAGCACACGGCTGTTTCTGAAGCTGTATGGAAGTCCGCTGATGTAAACACCGCGGCCTTTTCCAAAGGTTTTACTGCCATCTGAACCTCATGGTCATTCTGGATCAGAATCTGGGTTTCCGGAAGTGCAAAAATATTCTTTTTGCCCTCACCGAAATCCACATCACCTTCTGCGTCAGCCAGAATAAAGTGGTCTCTGTGTTCCTCCCAGTTGTATTTATCGGTATTTAAATTGAAGCCTCCTTTCTTCTTCCACACCCAGTACATCATCAAGCTGGAAGAAATGTCCCTGCCACTGATGGGCTGCAGGCTCGCCAACTCCGATGAAACCACCGCCATTGTAAACGAACTCCTTTACAGCAGTAATAATGGTCTCATTTACCCAGTACTCGCCGCCGCTTTGTGCAGTATCGAATCCCCTACATTGATCACAACATCAAATTTTTTCAGCAGATCCTTATCTGCCAGAATATCATCAAAACTGATAAAGGCTACATCAAAGGTGCGCCGCTTAATGCCTCAATAATGCCAAATAAGAATAATTCTGTTTGTAATAAATTGCGTGATGTACCATATGATTACCCCAGGAAGCGCATGCGGCCCCAGCAGTTAACACAGCAACACGTTTCACGCAGTATGGAGTCACACCCTGGATATTATCATAAAGGGTGCGGAATTCCTGGCAGACCTCTTTAATATACTGGACAAAATCCGGGAACTGAAGAGCCAGCTTCAGATATCCGCCATAACCAATTCTCTGGATGGGGCTTCTGAGAATGGCACGCCTTGCAGTTACCCAGTTTACCTTCGCCTCTTTCACCGGGTCTCCACCTTCATGGAACGTATCCGGGAAAAAGTATGGCAAAAATCGTCCTTCTGTATATTTTACATTCTTAATATCACTGAACAGACGCAGAGTCGCACCATTTCCAACACTTCCAACTACCGCATCAAGACCGATGGATGCAAAATCCTCCATAAACGGTTCCATACCAATCCAGTGATCTCCCATAAACATCATGGCCTCTTTTCCGTATTCATGTACGATATCTACCATCTCCTTGGCAAGTTTCGCAACTTCACGTCTCTGAAATGCCTGGAAAGTTCTTTGAATTCTTTTGAGGGAATCCGATAGGTATTGTTCATGTATCCCTGGTCAATGATATATTCCGGTCTGAAACGGTAGCCCACTTCTTTCTCAAACCGCTCCAGGATATACGGGCTCACCGAGGCGGAATAACCATACCAGTCTACGTATTTCTCTCGTGCAAGTTCGTCAAAGATCAGGGTGAACTGGTGAAAAAAGGTGGTGAAGCGTACCACATCCACATACTGATGGGTATCAAGGAATCTGCGGAGGCGCTCCAGGGGAATGTGCTCTTGTTTTCGGCTGACGCACATCAAATGTAATCTGAGGTTCTACGTCTTTCCAGTCATTGACTACTGCATTGTACATATGTACAGGATCCCACATAATATATGCAAGAAAACTTACAGTATATTCATGGAACGGTTTTACAGGTGTAATTACCACATTTCCGCTCGCTTCTTCATAATGCCACTGACTTGCCGGAACCACTTCTCCTGTGGTACGGTCGATCACTTCCCACCACTTTGTGATATCATCGCGTGTGTTCACCTTCAGCATATCCGGGTACAGGTGGTCCATAAGGTGGATCTCCAGTTTGTCTGATGTTGCGGTGTGGAAAGATGTCATAATATACATCTGCTGGATTTCTTCCGGATGTGCCTTTCGCCCAGGCATTGTCCTTTCGGGTGGTGTAGTAGGTAGCGTAGATTTTCGCACCGGTGTCCTTCAGCTCCTGTGGAAATTCGGTTCCATCACAGTCACGGATGGCATCTGCGCCCCACTCATTCATAATATCCAGTGTTTCCTTTACCACATCCAGGTTGGTAGGAATGGTAACTCTGCCTTTTTTCTGTTCCATTTTGCGACCTCGCTTTTCTTTTTTTTATTTACAAGGGTTGTTAACATTGTTTGATAGTTGTTTTTTCTGTAATATAAGAATACGTTTTTTTGACAGCTGTTTTTCAACAGAGTTGTTGCTAAGGTTTTTTAGAAATATTGCTGTATTTTCCGTTCTATGGTACTCTAAGTGTGCGAGTGTTTATTCCCTGTTGTTTGAAAAACGCTGTATTCGGAATATCGGGAGCCGACAGCGCAGACAACAAACTATAGTTTATGATACATAAGGAGAATCTATGAGTACACGTTCTTTTCTTTTTCCAATGATAATCCACTTTCTACAGAAGCAGTTCTGGTGAATGCCTCATCCTCCAGATACGAAGAGGACTGGCCCAGCATTCCTCATACCCATGCTTTTACGGAGCTTTTTATGTTTCCAGAGGAAACGGCGAATTTCTTATAGAAAATCAGCGCTTTTCCATTGCAAGGGACGATCTGGTCATTATCAATCCACATATCCTGCACACGGAAACTTCCCAGAGCGCTGCGCCCCTTTCTTATTATACTGTAGGAGTGGATGGAATTAGTTTTTTCTTTCCGGGATCAGAAGGAATTCCAGATTTTCAACTGCCGGAAGATTAATACAGATCTTTTGTTTTATTTCCACTCCCTTTTTCAGGAATTAGATGAGAAAAAAAGAGGGTTATGAAGAGATTTGCAGACATACGCTCTCCATTCTTATTGCCCAGCTTCGCAGGATAACAGATTCCGGCTTCCAGCTGGTGCCTTCTTTTCATCCAAGTAAAGGAGTGTGCACAGGTCAAGCGCTATCTGGATTCTAACTATGGGGAAGATATCAATCTGGATCAGCTGGCGGCATTAAGTCATCTGAACAAATATTATCTAAGCCACGAGTTTACACGATATTATGGGATTTCTCCCATTAATTATCTGAACCGGCGCAGGATTGAGGTTTGCAAAAATCTTCTGGAAAATACAGATCATGATATTTCTGACATTGCCCATCTTGCAGGCTTTTCTTCCCAGAGCTATCTGGCGCAGAGTTTTCGGAAATCTTGCGGTATGACTGCTATGGAGTACAGACGAAGCAGGCGTGAATAAACAGAGATATTATTTCGAAGCGTGTGACTAGTAACGTTTTGGCTAAAATGCCAAAAATAGTTGAAGACACAGGTAAAAACTTGTATAATTGACTATAGTAAAAAGTGAAATCATATTAAAATCATATACAGGAGGAAACTATTATGAAAGAAGCGAATGACAAAAAAGAGAGCATGAAGCCTGTGAGTCAGGCAGTTGTTGAGTTGGATGATGAAGCATTGATCAGGTCAGCGGAGGCCTGAAGAGGCTGGACAGCGATTGGAAGCCGGAAATAACAGAGATTTGCAAAGTTATGCGGCTCCACCAGAAACGTCCGTGGTGGTTTATGCCTGGCATGCAAAAACAAATGTTAACAGCAAAAGAAAGGATAAATTTAAAACGGTATTATGCTTTCACGAGAAAAACAAAGACAGACGATCAAAGGCAGGATGTAAATGATTATCCGGTGAAAGAACAATATGTTTTAAGCAGATTATTGCCCGAGTATGTATCTTTATACCGGATAGATCTTAATTCCGGCAAATATGAAATACTGAGACTGGATGCGAATACCAATGCCAGGCAGCTGGCGGAGAAAGATCCCCATCCGGCTGAAAATTTTGATGAATATGTGAGAAGATATGCAGACAATTTTCTTCTGGATGAAGAGAAAGAAGAGTTTATAGACTGGCATCTTTGCGCAAATATGAAAAGAAGGCTTTTACATGAAGAGAAGTTTACTTACCATTACCACAGTGTTTCAAAGGAAGGGAAAGATAGCTATTATGAAGCCTATGTAGTGAAGGGAAAGACAGATGATGAGACCTTTGATGCTTTTTCTTGGATATCGCAATATAGACAATATCCTTTACAAAGAGAAGGAAATCCAGGAGAAACTGCGAAAAGCTCTGGATGAGGCCAGATTGGGAAATGAGATCATTTCCTCCATCGCCAGAACATACCAGTATATTTCCAGAATTGATATCCAGGCAGATTATTTTGAGGAAATTTCCAACAGGGATGTGGAGCATCTGAAATATATTCATTCAGGTACTCTGTCTGAAAACAACAAAAGAGTTTGCCGTGGACTGGTGGCAGAAGAGTATCAGGATGCTTTTTACAGATTTACAGATATCTCTACACTGCCTGAACGAATGAAAGACGAAGAATCTGTCGTTATGGAATACCGGATGAAGGATGGAAGCTGGCATAGTCTGCGCTTTATTGAGAAGAAAAGGGATGAGACTGGCCGCCTGACCCATGTTCTTTTGTGCGATTCGAAGTATCAGTGATGCGAAGAGAAGGAGCAGACTCTTATATACCAGGTTGCAGAAGCAAAGAAGGATGCGGCGGTTAAAACCAGATTTCTGTCTAATATGAGTCATGATATCCGGACACCCATGAATGGGATCATAGGTATGATCGAATTGGCAAACCGTTATCCCAATGACCCTGAAATGCAGCAGAAATGCAGGGATAAGATCATGGAATCCTCCAGATATCTGGTTTCTCTTGTAAATGATATACTGGATATGAATAAACTGGAGTCGGGAGATATTGTTGACCAGGAGCTTACTTTTGATCTGACAGAAATCCTGAGCAGGAGCAACACAGAAAAGCAGCTTCAGGCAGCTGAGAAAAATATAGAATACATCGTGGATTGGGAAAGATCAAAGCTAAGTTATATATTATTAACCGGAAATCCTGTTTATCTGGAACGGCTTCTGAATGCGATTTCTGATAATGCGGTGAAATTTTACAGAACCAGGCGGAAGAATCCATGTATGGTGTAAAGAGAAGTTTGCAGATGAAAAGCGGGTAGTGTATGAATTTGGCTGTGCAGATAATGGTCCTGGTATGAGCCAGGAGTTTGTGGCACATGCGTTTGATCTTTTTGCCCAGGAGAAGAAACCAGCCGGTCGAAATATGAAGGCACCGGACTGGGACTTCCCATTGCAAAGAAGCTGGCAGACAGAATGGGCGGCACGATCCGGATCGAAAGTAAAGAGGGAACCGGCACAACTGTGATCATGACAATTCCGTTCAAAATCGGAGAAGCAGAAAAAGCCCGGAAACTGGAAGATTTTGTAAAGGACCAGAATACGATTTCCCTTGAAGGTCTCCGGGCATTAGTAGTTGATGATAATGAGCTGAACAGGGAAATCGCCAGCTTTATCCTGGAAGATAATGGAATAATTGTGGATTGCGCCAAAGACGGACTGGAGGCAATTGGGAAATTTGAAAGTCCGAGCCAGGGTATTATGACGTGATTTTAATGGATATCATGATGCCAAACTTAAACGGCTGGGATACTGCCCGGAGAATTCGTTCCATGAAAAGATCAGATGCAGAGCGCGTACCGGTTATTGCCATGAGTGCCAATGCATTTTGCAGAAGACATTATAAACAGCCGGATATCTGGCATGGATGAGCATCTTACCAAACCCCTTGAACCGGCAAGGCTTGTAAATGTACTTAAGGATTGTATCTGGAGGAGAAAAAACATAAGCTGCAAAACAGGCTGTTGATCAGTGGAGGAAGGATGCGTGCAATGAGCAACAGCTGCATCCTTGATCGTTGCAAAATCAGAAAAGAAGCTTGATATTGACAAATATATGAGTTAAAATCAGAAGACATAATTCGTTTATATTTTATTGGTTTATGTCAAAAAAATTTGTCGAGAAAACAGATATGAGTAGTAAATCTAATACAGGCAATGGAAACGGAAAAATCCACGTCTTTTGGCGCAGCTTGCAATTCCTGCGGTTGTCGCCCAGATCATCAATCTTCTATATAACATTGTAGACCGTATTTATATTGGACATATTCCCGGTGTTGGCGCGGCAGCATTAACCGGTGTGGGGTTATTTACACCGATCCTTATGCTGATCAATGCCTTTGCCATGCTTGCAGGTTCAGGGAGGTGCTCCCCGTGCTGCGATTTCTATGGGAAAAAGGGATAATGCGACAGCGGATGGAAACTGTTTTGCGATTCTCATCCTTATGGCTGTCATACTTGACGGTGATATTCTTTACTTTTGCGCCACAGCTTACTGACGATGTTTGGTGCCAGCGATAAGACCCTTCCTTATGGCGTGGATTACGCAAGAATTTATATTCTTGGAAGTATTTTTGTTCTGATCGTGATGGGAATGAATCCCTTTATCACGACACAGGATTCGCGAAGATCAGCATGATGACAACTGTGATTGGTGCTGTGATCAATATTATTTTGGATCCGATCTTTATCTTCGTATTTCATCTTGGAGTAAAGGGAGCTGCACTCGCCACTGTTTTGAGTCAGGCTGTAGGGGCAATATGGATCCTTCGTTTCTTGTCAGGAAAGAAGACGATTCTGCATCTTAAAAAAGAAAATTTCAATTACAAAAAAATATTATTTTACCATGCCTGGGGCTTGGAATATCCACTTTTGTCATGTTGTCCACAGAAAGCATTTTGTCTATCAGTTTACCTCCAGTTTATCAAGATATGGCGGAGACCTCGCAGTAGGGGCGATGACAATTATCACCAGCGTTAGCCAGCTTGCAACATTACCATTACAGGGAATATGCCAGGGTGGACAGCCTATCATGAGTTATAATTTCGGTGCCGGCAATAAAGAGCGTGTAAAAAGCCATTTTTACGCAATTTACAGGTTTGTACGATTTTTCACCGGCTGTTTCTGGCTGATCATGCTGCTGTTTCCGAAGCTGTTTGCAGGGAATTTTTCCAACAATACGGATCTGATCACATATACTGCATGGGCATTGAGAATTTATATGGCAGGTATTTTTTCCTGGGATTCCAGGTTTCATGTCAGCAGAGTTTTATGGCACTGGGACAGGCAAAGGTCAGCTTATTGCTTGCCTGCTTAAGAAAACTGATCCTTGCTGATTTCCGCTTTTCATTCAGAATGATCTTTGAACCAATCCTATACTGGATAGAAGATAAGAATAAAAGCCATTTGGTTGGATATGTTTCTGACTGAATGGCTTATTTTTTTGCTACGGCAACCGAATTCAGGCTGAATATGGCGGAAACACATCTTTACAATCTTAATACAGAATCAGATACTATTTATACCATCTTTAAAGGCAATTATATATAATGGGTGCAACAAAAAGTAATCATTCGTAAGGAGTTTTGATCATTTATGCCGGAAAAAATCATATAAGAAAAAACATCTGACATCTTTTCAGCTAATAATTCTGGGATTTGCAGGAGTGATCCTTTTGGGAAGCATTCTTTTAATGCTTCCATTTTCATCTGTAGATAGAATACCAACTCCGTTTCATGAGGCTCTTTTACAGCCACTTCGGCGGTATGTGTAACCAGGCTTGTAGTAAAGGATACCGGAAGCTACTGGTCTCTGGCAGGACAGACGATTATTCTTATACTCATACAAATAGGCGGTCTGGGAGTGGTAACGGTGGCTGCATCTGTTTCCCCTTCTTTCGGTAAAAAATATCCCTTATGCAGAGAAGTACCATGCAGGATGAGATTTCCGCGCCTAAGGTTGGCGGAATCGTCAGATTGACAAGGTTTATTTTAAAGGGGACTCTTTTGATTGAAGCAGCAGGAGCTATGTTATTGCTGCCGGTTTTTTATGGGATTACAAAGGAAAGGGAATTTGGCTGTCAGTCTTTCATTCTATTTCCGCTTTTTTTTGTAATGCAGGCTTTGATATTCTGGGAACATCTGCAAATCCTTTTCCTTCCCTGACAGGGTATTCTGCAAATGTTCTTATAAATGTAGTGATTATGCTTCTGATCATCATAGGGGAATTGGTTTTCTTACCTGGGATGATATTTATACGAATAAAATGAATTTTAAACGTTACCGCATGCAAAGCAAGATTATTCTCATGACTACTGTATGCCTGATTTTAATTCCGATTAGTTTTTTTTCTTCACCTGTGATTTAAAAATCTATCCGCAGGAATCGCCTTATTAGCTGCGGCGTTCCAATCGGTAACTACAAGAACTGCCGGCTTTAATACCATTGATATTTCAAAGATGAGTGAAGCCTCAAAAGCTGTTATGATACTGTTAATGTTGATCGGTGGTTCGCCGGGTTCTACAGCAGGAGGAATGAAAACAACTACTTTTACGGTACTGATTTTAAATGCAATTGCAACCTTTCGCAGTCAGGAAAATGCAGGGGCTTTTGGACGGAGACTGGAGTATCATGTGATAAAAATGCAGCCACAATAGCTATGCTCTATTTTACATTATTTTTTGTGGAGGCGTTGCAATCAGCGTATACGAAGGTCTTCCTCTTTTAGACTGCCTGTATGAAGCAGCTTCAGCTGTGGGCACGGTAGGTCTGACCTTGGGAGTTACACCGGGACTTCATGTGTTTTTCACAAGTTGTGCTGATCATACTGATGTATCTGGGACGCGTAGGCGGCCTGACCCTGATTTATGCAGTATTCTCAGGAAGAAATAAGGAAATGCAAACTTCCTCTGGAGAAAATCACAGTTGGATGAGAAGGAGAAAATAATAATCATGAAGAATGTATTGATTATTGGACTTGGAAGATTTGGAAGACATATTGCTAAGCAGCTGAATCAGCTTGGGCACGAAATTATGGCAGTTGACTGGAATGAAGAAAGGGTGGACAAAGTGCTTCCGTTTGTGACTAACGCCCAGATCGGGGACAGTACCAATGCTGAATTTTTACAATCCCTTGGAATGGAAACTACGATATCTGTTTTGTGACTATTGGAGGAAGCTTTTTCAGAATTCTCTTGAGACCACTTCCCTTCTGAAAGAACTGGGAGCGAAACTGGTAATATCCAGGGCTGAGCGTGATGTTCAGGAAAAATTCCTTTGCGCAATGGTGCAGATAAGGTGGTTTATCCGGAAAAGCAGGTTGCAAAATGGGCATCTATCCGTTACACAGATGATCATATCCTTGATTATATGGAGGTGGATGCTTCCCATGCGATTTTTGAGGTAGAAGTACCAGAGGAATGGACTGGAAAAACTGTGGGTGGACTTGACATCAGAAAGCGTTACAATATTAATATTCTGGCAGTAAAAAATGAAGAAGAATTTAATATTGCAATTTCTCCGGATACGTATTTGGAAGAGAATAGTAAATTACTGGTGCTGGGAGAATACAGAGCTCTTCAGAAATGTTTCCGAATATAGTCATTTGTTATGGAGAGGCTGCTATAGAGGTGAAGACAATGGCAGAAGGAATATTGGCAGTTACTGTATTTTGTATGTTTGGACTTGGATTTTATATTGCAAATAAAGCAGATCAGTTTTGGGGCGAAATTCAGGAAAATATGGAAGAAAAACAGCAGTCATCGAAGACATTGTTTTTGAATACTCTTTCAGATGAAGAATTGTTAAGAGAGATTCATGAGTGTAAAATTGAATATAAGGAAGCTGAAATTATAATTTTTGATGGACAGTCCGGTATGAAAAAAGACTTTTGACCATAATACAGTCGCATGATATAATTTTAAAAACAGCAGAAAAAGGGGACTGGCAGGATGAGTCTGGGAATTGAAGAGGATAATAAAAAACAGACGAACCGGATATTGATATCCATATTATTCCGGATACGGTCAAAACAGAAAACTATCCGAAACGGCCATTTGCATGGTCTGTGGAAAAACCGTCTGCAAAGGATTATTTTTCTGACGGTATTTATATTTGCGGTATGCACTTTAATTGGTATTTTGTTTCAGAGACTGAATTTTACGGATACGAATATTGTAACGATATATATACTGGGGGTTTTGCTTACTTCAATGGTGACAGATGGCTATCTTGCAGTGTGGCAGGCTCTTTCTTAAGTGTCATTTTTATTTTGTTTTTTCTGACAGAACCAAGGATGTCTTTCAAAACCTATGCGGTGGGTTATCCGGTGACATTTTTCATAATGCTAATTTCATCCGTACTTACAGGGGCACTTGCGGCAGAAGCTGAAAACACATGCAAATGTCTGCTCAGCTTGCTTTTCGTACACAAGTTTTGTTTGATACGGATTGCCTGCTGCAAAAGGCAAAAGGAGGAACAGAATTCTTGATGTCACCTGTACACAGCTTCTCCGTTTATTAAACCGCAATATTACAGCATATGTAGTAGAAAATGGAACATTTATCAGAAGGGAAAGCTTTTTCTCGGTGAGAAAAAGAGAGGACGCGGAAGATTTTTTAACACCTGAAGAACAGAAGATAGCCAGATGGGCCTATGAAAACAGACAGCATGCCGGTGCGTCCACACACCATTTTCCTCAGGCAAAATGTTTATATCTGGCAATCCGAAGCGGGGATAATGTTTATGGCGTAATCGGGATCCCTCTGCAGAAAGAAACGCTGGACACTTTAGAATACAGCCTCCTGTTGTCTGTAATAAATGAATGTGCGCTTGCAATGAAAAATGCGGAAAATGCAATAAAAAAAGAAAAAAATGCAGTTGATAGCCAAAAATGAACAGTTGCGGGCAGATCTTCTTCGGGCGATCTCGCATGACCTTCGTACGCCGCTTTGTTCTATTTCCGGTAATGCAGATATGCTGCTTGGCAATGGCGACCGTTTGGACGAGGCTACAAAGACATCAGATTTATAGCGACATCTATGATGATTCTGAATGGCTGATCGGAGTTGTGGAGAATCTGCTTTCTATTACCAGACTGAATGACGGAAGACTGAAATTTAAATTTACAGACCAGCTTCTGGATGAGGTGATTGCAGAATCACCTGAGGCATATCAGCCCGGAAACATGATGATTATAAAATTGTGACAGACTGCGAAGAACTTGTTCTTGCACGTATGGATGTACGTCTTATTATGCAGGTTCTGGTAAATTTAATTGATAATGCAATAAAATATACACCGCCAGGTTCTGTGATCTGTATTCGGGGAACGAAAACAGATGGGAAAGCGCAGATAAGTGTGGAAGATAACGGTCCGGGAATCCCGGATGAAATGAAGTCGCATATTTTTGAGATGTTCTATACAGGAAAAACAACAATTGCGGATAGTCATCGAAGTCTGGGACTTGGTCTGGCACTTTGCCACTCTATTATAGAAGCACATGAAGGAACCCTGGTTCTGACAGATCATGATCCCCATGGATGCAATTTTACTTTTACTTTACCCTTAAGCGAGGTGACATTAAATGAATAAAACATTAATTCTGGTGGTTGAGGATGACAGACCCATACGCAACCTGATCGTTACGACATTAAAAAACACATGACTATAAATATCTGACTGCAGAAAACGGATCTTCAGCCATTCTGGAAGCTTCGTCATCAATCCGGATATTGTTCTTCTGGATCTGGGGCTTCCTGATATGGAAGGGGTAGAAGTGATAAAAAAAATTCGTACCTGGTCGAACATGCCGATTATTGTGATCAGTGCCAGAAGTGAGGATACAGATAAAATAGAGGCACTGGATGCAGGTGCAGATGATTATATTACGAAACCGTTTTCTGTAGAGGAATTGCTTGCGCGTATTCGTGTTGCGCAAAGGGAGACTTGCAATAACGCAGCCAGGAGAACAGCAGGAAAC
>VOFH01001913.1_pt1 | contig 23851 bp, 38 predicted proteins | sample 5384091 | NCBI WGS metagenome assembly VOFH01 (sample SAMN12384727, study PRJNA508395) | human gut metagenome | isolation source: healthy gut G | host: Homo sapiens
CTGGCATTATCTCATATTATAGTATATAATAAGCGATAAGACTTGAGGCGGAGTTTTCTTCGCCTCATTGTTTTTCCTGAAATATGAGAAAATAGAGATAGAAGAACAGGAAAGCAGTAAAAATTCAGATAAGTAAAGGCAGGTGACGACATTATGCATAAATTCTTAAGGTCTATTGGATTCAGCCTCTACCAGAAGGACCGGGATATCGATAAATTGTTAGATCAGATGACAGAAGATGTATCCGGAATGAAGATTCAGCTGATGAGGAGACGAACCTTTGTGAGATCAGAAAAAGAGGTTGCGCCAGGAATGGGTATCGCCGTATTCGGTCAGATGGACCGGGACGGAGTATTTCACAGGAATTATTATTATCCTTTTTGAGAAGCGAGGATATGACATCGGATGTGTCCTGTTCCATTCAGCGCCCATACAGAGCGCGAGACGTATGCGGGACTGCTTGATGAGTATAAGGTCGGTATTTCCCTGATTTTTATATCGATAATTCATTCGAGTGCAGGGAGAGAATCATGGACCAAGCGTTCCTGGAGACTAAGCGTGCCAATCTAACCGGGCTGGCGGTCAGTGGTAAGATTCTTCTGCCGATTCAGAAGACAGAGAAGCAGCGGGAGAATGCAAAGGTTACGGCGAAAGGAGCGGAACACGCTCCTGGAGGCAGCCAAGAATGGCGATGAGGATGCCATGGAGACTCTGACCATCGAGAAGATATCGACATGTATTCCCAGATCTCCAGACGGGTGATGAAGGAAGATTTGTATTCGATCATTGATTCCTGTTTTATGCCTTGCGGAGTGGAATGACCAGTACTCAGTGATTGGTGAGATTACAGAAATTGTAGAAAAGAAGAACCAGATCACAGGAGAAGACGTTTACGATTTGAAGCTGGAATGCAGCGACATCGTATTTCCATGTGGGAATCGCAAAGCAGGATTTGACCGAGAACCGGCGGTTGGCAGACGGTTTAAGGGACAGATCTGGCTGCAGGGCAATGTGGTATTTGATGAGGCGGCGGATTAGACAACGGGATTTTGAAGGATTTGGTGAAAGATTCTTCAAGTACAACTTGACGAAACGCATAATTGTTAATATAAATACAGCCTGTTCGCGGTTAGGCCCATGGCACAGGGGATGTTTCTGTAGCTCAGCAGGATAGAGCGTCCGCCTCCTAAGAGAACTTAGAGCGCTCGCTTTTTGGGGGATTCGCCCCGCAAAATTTAATACGTGTTTCTGTAGCTCAGCAGGATAGAGCGTCCGCCTCCTAAGCGGAAGGCCAGCGGTTCGAATCCGCTCAGGAACACCAGACACATCGCCGAAAGCCTTGATTTTACTGGGTTTTCGGCTTTTTGTTTTTGGTGAACCTTTTAAAATCTGCTAATAAAATTGTGTCCTTGCTAATAAAACCGGGTCTGCTAATACGAGGTGAATGGTTTGGGGCTGTTTTTACATGAAATTCTGTTTGCTAATAAAATGGTCTTTTTTGATCCCATGGTAAATATTTTTGGGCTGATTTGCTAATACGATTTTTCAGCCCCCAAAAATTTTCTGCTAATAAAATTATTCTTTATTAGCAGACTGGACAGACTGGATGACTTGTATTAGCAAATCAGGGTTGGTCTGAAACAGGGTTTGCAACGCCTGTTCTATTGCGCCGGGTTGGGCGATGCCGGTTCCGCCATCGTTTCCGATTGCTTCTTCCAGGCCATTGCCAAGGAAGTCGTCCATCTTGTGAGCAAGCTTTTCACGGTTGTCCTGGAAGGAATGTTTGCCGTAACGTCTGGTAAGCATCTCTAAGTTTGCCCAGCCTCCGGCCTGCATGACTGAATTAAAGTCTCCCTGGGATACAAACAGCTTTGCAGTGGCGCTTGTGTGACGAAGGCTGTGAAATACAATTTCTTCCGCTTTAATTTCCGGATCATTCATTTCTACCAGAATCTCTTTAAAGCGCTTGTTTAAATGCTCAGTCATCATTGGGCGGCCGTTTGCCTGACAGATTACCAGATTGTAGTCTATATATCCATCGGAGCCTAATTCTGCCTTTAATTTTTCCTGCATTTGTCTTAGTATCTGTAACGAATTGAGAACCATCTGCGGGGACATCTACATCTCGCGCAGAATTATCAGTTTTAGGCTGCTTTAGGACAATACAGGTTTTCGCTCCGGGAATTAGATTGGGAAACTTAAACAGTATCCTTACTTTGGGCAGTTTCAAGTTTTTTCTTACTGATCCGGTCAATGGCTCTGTCAATGTGAAATATCATTTTCTCATAATGGACACGGTCCCATTGCAGCCCGCCGATTTCGCCGCCGCGGATCGTGCAGCCTATGGCAATTAATACGGCGCAGTGAATCAGGTAGTAATCGTAATTGTCAGGGCGGCAGGTATATTTTTTAAAACCTTTAGGATTTGGTTAGGCTCCAGGACTACCCGCTCCTGTTCTTTATGCTCTGGAAGAGTTGCATTAAGGAACGGATTTTTCTTTCTGTAATCCCAGCGCACGGCCAGATTAAAGGCACAGCGCAGGATTTTGTGAATGTCATGGATTGTGGACGCTGTAATGTGTTCTCTTGTGGGTTTCCCCATATTTGTGGCAGGCTCCGCTTCCTTTTTCTAAAAAAGTCGTAATAATCATCAATCATTTTGGTTGTGAGAGAAAGAAGCTTTTTATCACCTATATGAGGATGGACATAATTCTCCAACAGCCCTACATTGCCATCATAGGTTGAGGCAGCCCATTTTTATATCCATACTTCTCTATGAACTCATATAGAAATTCACTGATGGTCATTTCTTTAAGACGGTTCTTTGATTCGTCACCTGCAGTCTGCTGTGCCTGTTCATGCTCAATTTTTTGCCTTCATGGCTTTTGCAGCGGAATATGTCAGTCGGATTCCCATTTCTGCTGACGTTTTTTTCCTTCCCCTTCGTAGTATACTACGGAATATGTTTTACCTCGCTTTACGATAGATGCCATACTGATTCTCCTTCTTATTTTGTGTGTCAAGCCATTCATCAAAGGAGGGTTTTGAGACTCTGACATATTTGCCAACCTTGACCGTTTTAAAAAGCGGCTGTTTACAAAGGTTGTATGCCATGCTGCGGCTGATCTGCAGGGATGTCTGCAATTTCTTGAACTGAGTAGGTTCGCTTTTCTGAAACGGCTTGTTTGTCGTGGTTAAATTCTCCAACTGCCATGTTTACTCCTTTTCCTTTTGCAGTTGAAGGGGAATCAGCACAATCCCTGTCTGTTGCTCTCCATATATCTTATACGAGGTGAACCTACGACTTTTCAACTGCAATTAGCAGATTATTTTTGATAGTAATATTTTTGAATGTACACTCCAGGTCATTTCCTGCGCCAAAGTTATGCCGCGTATTGGCAGGCTGTGCTATGCACGGATTAAGAAACGGGCACGCTCAAAGGGTCATCGCATACTGTCGAAACGCCTGTATAACTCCTGGAATGGGGTATGGGATTGTCAAGGTGCAAAAGGAATATAACAATATCTGGTATCGCGGTTTTAAGCTATACACTATATAAATAGGGGGCGGTTAAGATATTTCTGCAAAGAGAAAATATTTATCCTGATATTATGAAAAACCATATATTGCTTCATTTCTTCCCGGTTATCTGGTATAATTGCTTCAACCAGAACTGGGGAGGTGCTATTACATAAATGAGCGGTGCTATATTGATCCAGTCACTGAAGCAGCTGTGGGGAATGATTGTGCTGGAATATAAATATCACGGCAATCTTCCCAATATTGAAAACTATCATACGCAGGTAAAATACTCTCTTCCATTTGATGGTGAATGGGTGGTTGCAAATGGGGAGTAACTGAAAAAACCTCACATTCCTGGGAGATACCAACGCAGAGGTATGCTTATGATTTTATAATATTGGATAACACTGGAAGCAGCTTTAAGGGGATGAGACAGAGGCAGGCTCGTTTTATTGCTATGGCAGGGATATCCTGGCTCCTGCAGACGGCAGTGTTGCGGAAATTTGTACCGGGAACCTGGACAGCGGAATCACGAAAAACAGGGCTGTTTCATGTAAAGCCCGGGATATTAGAGGAATTATATTCTGATTTGTCATTCTGATCAGGAATACACATTGTCAGCACACTTAAAACCGGACAGCATACAGGTTTCTGTGGGGCAATCCGTAAAAAGGGGAGAAAAAATTGCGGAATGTGGAAATTCCGGGGAACACCTCGGAGCCGCATCTCCATTTTCAGGTGCAGCTTGGGGAAAAGCTTTTATTCCTCTCCCGGGCTGCCGATAGAATTTGAGAATTTGATTGTGAAGGATACTCTGAATTATGAGAAATTCGATGACAGATACTTTGAAGGAAACGGTAGAAAATCATTATCCGCCGTATATCGGAGTTGGGCAGACAGTTAGCAACTTTAATGACAGACCTGGATAAATAAGCCGGGGTTTACAGAGGAGAATTGACGATGAAAAAAACAGATTCAGATGACAGGTTTGGATTAGGATTAGCTTTAGGAGTGATAGCCGGCCTTGCGATTAATAATTTAGCACTTGGAGTAGCTTTGGGATTGATATCTGGTTCCTTAACTAAGCTTAAAAATAAAGATAAGAAATAGTTTAAAGCTCAGGATTAAGGGCTTCGGAGATTAATAATCCGGAAGCCCCCTTATCATAAACTCTAAACTGTCTGATACACCTTAACAACGTAATACTAAGCTCCTGGAACAAATCTTCATCAAAGCTGCCGTCAATAATTGAATTCTTAATAAGCAGCGGTCGGTACATCTTCATAATCTCAGCAATAGCCGGCTCATTTCCGGTCTTTGCCTGCTTCAGCAGTTCCATGAAATCCATCTCTATCTTCTCCTATCTTCTTTTTGATTTTTTGAAGCGCACGGTAATAAACTGCGGCTGCTCCTTTATAGGTTATTCCTAACTCTGTGGCAAGCTCCTCAAAGCCCTTTGTCCTCCAGGACATGAGAAAGAAAAAACGTGCCGTTCCCTGCTCCGTGATCTGTTTCAGTGCTGACACAAGCGCATCATTTTCCAGCTGCAAAAGCAGCGGCAGGTTACTATGTAATTGTTTGTCAAATTCTAAATACCAGGCTTCGTCCTCCAGGTAACTTTCCATACAGATTCTTCGGCTCCTCTGGTTCATGTAATCCTTCCGGCGTCTGTTTACAGCGGTTTACCAGATAAGATGTAAAACGGTTCTGCAGTTTCTCTGCTTCGCTCTGTCCATTATTTCTCTGCCACATGGCGCTTTCCTCCATTTTCAAGAATTTTGTAAAATTTTTGAAAATGGTGGTCCGCGGCAACGGGCGGAAACCAAAACAGAGAAAGCAACCGTGATTACGCCAATAAACGTAAACGGCTGCTTTTCTGACTGATACATTGAGAAGTTCAATAGTAAGCCCATCACTTCTTAAAAGTGGTGGTATCCATAAAAAAGACAGATACTTTTCTTGAAGTAATTTAAAAAGTCCTATTGGGTCATGTATCCTGAAAGCTGTGTGTCGTGGAGCTGTATGGCTTTTGAACAGCTCAATGTTGTGGATAGTTTTTTATCCATAACATTGCTCCTGGCCCGCAGCTATGACGGCACACTGAGGCGGCGTCTCATCCTCTCTCATGTCGGGATTTGGCAACACGAGCTGCCACCCTGCCGATATATATGTGATTGTGGTGTTACAATATTGGAAATCCCTCAAAATATAACAGGAGATCCCATCATTTTATAAATGACAAGTCCCCCTATTGACATATCAGTATTCTATTGTGGTACTATTGCTGTGTTTTCTCCTCCTATGCTTTAATTCAGCTGCCATATAAGTTAATTTTATAAAAAAAGTATTAGATAAACGTAAGTTAATTGTGAGTAAAGTATAAGACCGTTCGACAAATTTTGTGTTCCGGTTCATTTCAGCCATGAAAACGTATAAGTATAAAGATAGCGTGAATTTTTTATAAATAAACAAATTTTGGCTTGCGGTTCTGCCTGTTGTCCCGTATAATAGGCCCAATATCTGCCATGCAGAAAGGAGGAATACCATACCATGGACAACGCCGCAGGCGACGCTGCCCCGTGTACATACGTTCAAAATTTGATTGGCTATGACATACGCACGTCTTGCGCTTTTTGCGGCTGAGATGTGCTTTTTTCGTGGAAAAAAGCGTATATGTCGGAATTTCAATGGTAAAATTATGAACCGTGTATTTCAATATTTAAAAGGACAGCCCCCGGGCCGATTAATTACGTTAGGCTTTGCAACAGTGATCCTGCTTGGGACCTTCCTGCTTCTGTTACCGATATCCGTGAACCCTGGCATGAAGGTAGGGGTAATCGACGCGCTTTTTACAGCCACAAGCGCGGTATGCGTCACGGGTCTTATTGCAATAGATACCGCCGACCATTTTTACCGCGTTCGGACGGGCTGTGGTTGCCCTTCTGATTCAGATTGGGGACTGGGTGTTACCTCTGTGGGCGTGGGCTTTATTCTGGCGCCGGGAAACGGTAGGCTTTAAGGGCGGCTGCTGGTAAGGGAAGCTTTGAATGTAGACAGCTCTAAGGGCGTTGTAAGGCTGATTAAGGCAATTTTGCTTACTACCCTGTTCTTTGAAGCTGTGGGAGCGATTCTCAGCTTCATAGTGTTTGTTCAGGATTATCCGCCTTTAAAAGCTATGGAAATCAGTATTTTCCATTCGATTGCTCGCTTTTAACAACTCAGGATTTGATATTTTGGGAGGGTTGCAAAATCTGATTCCCTATCAGTCGGACGTATTACTGAATTTTGTTACCTGCGGCCTGATTATATTTGGCGGGCTTGGCTTCCTGGTTATTCTTGATGTTTTGAAGATGAGGTCCTTTAAAAAGCTGTGCCTTCATTCAAAGGTTGTTATTACGACAAGCGGGATTCTGCTGATTACAGGAACCCTGCTTTTTGAAGGTAACCGAGGATATATCCTGGCTGGGGCATTTTTCCAGAGTGTATCGGCGCGTACAGCGGATTCTCCACCTATCCCATCGGGGAATTCTCCAACGCAGGATTATTTATATTGGCTATGTTAATGTTTATCGGCGCTTCTCCGGGATCGACAGGCGGCGGTATCAAGACCAGTACCTTTTTCGCCCTGCTTGTCTCTGTGAGAAGCCTTATGACAAAAAAGCACTATGGGCGTTTCACCGGAGTATACCGGCAGAAGGGATTTCAAGGCTTATATGATTGCATTTCTGTCCCTGCTGGTGGTGTGCGGCGGAACATTACTGCTCTGCATATTGGAACCGGGATATAGCTTTATCCAACTGATGTTTGAGGTGACATCGGCCTTTGGCACCGTGGGACTCTCTACCGGGATCACACCGGAGCTGGGGAACTTCAGTAAGCTTTTGATTATCCTGATTATGTTTATCGGCAGGCTGGGAGCCTTTACCCTTGCTTCCATGTGGGTATGCCGGCCGGCGCCTCATGCCCGGTATATAGAGGAATCCATTATTATAGGTTAAGGAGATACGAATGAAGAATATGAAGCATACCACGTTCGGTGTGATTGGACTTGGCCGTTTTGGGACGGCATTGGCGAAGAGCCTGGCGGAAGCGGGCAAGGAGGTAATCGTTGTTGACTGTAACGAGAGCAAGGTCAGGGAGCTGCGGCATTATACGGAGCACGCATTTGTGGCAGAGGATCTGTCAAAGGAGACGCTGGAGGATATGGGAATACAGAATTGTGACACGGTGATTATCTGTATCGGGGGAAAAAAATCGACACCAGTATTCTAACTACTTTAAATGTAGTGAGCCTGGGTATCCCCCAGGTGATTGCCAAGGCTATCAGCCGGGATCAGGGGGCTGTGCTTGAAAAAATAGGAGCAGAAGTCGTCTACCCGGAACGGGATATGGCTTTAAGGCTTGGAAAACGGCTGGTGTCCAACAATTTTCTGGATTATATCTCGCTGGACAACGATGTGGAGATCCAGCAGCTTCCCGTTTCGTCCAAGATGGTTGGAATTACCGTGCAGGAGTTTAATATCCGGCAGAGATATGGATTGAATATTATTGCGATTGAGCGGGAGCATACGACGGATATCGAGGTGTCGCCACAGTACCGCTTTGCAGAGGACGATATCATTGTGGTGATTGGAAGGGTTGAAAATATTAAACGGTTTGAAATGGACTTAGGCGATTAGAAGTGGCGAAGCGACAGGTAAGCAGGAACATGAAGCTAAGCAGACAAAAAGACTGCCAGCGGCCTCCCAGGGGGAGGAGAGCAAGCCGCTGACAGTCTTTTATTTATTCTAAACCATGCGTAAAACGCAGAGCCAGAATCTAATCAAAATTCACATCTCCAACAGGAAGCGCCATATTTTTTCCCTTTTTTCATAATACAGCTATAGGTAAACATTCCCAGGCACCCGGCAGCAAACAAAATTCCTATCGGGTAGGCAACAGAGGTGGACAGGCGCATTCCTTCCTCTGCCATCAGAATATAGGTGCAGGATACGGCTGACATGAAGGTTGCCGGCAACGCAGTCACAAGATAAGCCCTTCCCCGTTTTAATAAATAGACGCTGGCCGCCCAGAGGGCAATCATAGCAAGGGTCTGGTTACTCCAGGAGAAATACCTCCAGATGATCTGCACATCAATCTGTGTAAGGAAAGCTCCTACGCCTAACAGCGGCACGGTTAAAATCAGACGGTTCCTAATGGGCTTCTGATCGAAATTAAACCAGTCAGCCAGGGTAAGACGGGCGCTTCGGTAAGCAGTATCCGCGGAAGAGATTGGGCAGGCGATAACGCCAATCATTGCGATTACTGCCCCTATGGGTCCCAGCAGGGTAAAGCAGATTTCATATACCACGGACGCCTGCCCCTGTCCCAGGGCGGTCAGCAGCCCGCCGGTGCCATTATAGAATGCAGCTCCCGCAGCCGCCCAGATCAGGGCGATAATGCCTTCCGCGACCATGGCGCCATAGAACACGTTTCGTCCGCTCTTTTCACTTCTCATGCACCGGGCCATTAATGGGGACTGGGTGGCATGGAAGCCTGAAATAGCGCCGCAGGCAACGGAGATGAACATAACCGGCCAGATGGGCGTTCCATTGGGATGAAGGTTCTGCAGGGTGATTTCAGGAATCGTGTTGCCGCCTGAATAAAAAATCATCCCGCCAACGCCAAGAGCCATTACAATCAGGCAGATTCCGAAGATCGGGTAAATCTTTCCAATCAGCTTATCAATCGGTACAAAGGTTGCAAAGAATAATAGACAAGAACTACAATTAACCAGAAATTCATGTCCAGCACTTCCGGGGTCAGCATTGCCAGTAGGTTAGCCGGGCCGGTGGAGAAGCTGACGCCTACCAAGACCAGGAGAACAACGGAGAATACGCGCATGACCTGTTTCATGCCATTTCCCAGGTACATGCCGGTAAGCTCAGACACGCTGGCTCCCTTGTGGCGCATGGACATCATGCCGATCATGTAGTCGTGAACGCCGCCGCCCAGAATGGTTCCCAGGGTAATCCATAAGAATACAGATGGTCCCCAGGCCGCGCCTGCCAGTGCCCCGAAGATGGGTCCCAGCCCGGCTATGTTTAAAAGCTGAATCAGGAAAATGCGGGCGGTTCCCATGGGTACATAGTCCGCGCCATCTTCCATGGCGATTGCCGGTGTGCGGCGGTCATCCGGTCCAAACACTTTCTCGGCAAATTTACCATAAACAAAGAATCCGCCGATTAACAGGAACAGACAGATAAAGAAACTAATCATACGTTACGCCTCCTTTTTTTAAATTTATTTTATGGTCTTATTATACAGAAAACATAAAAAATGAAAATATTTTTTGTGGGAAATGTGAAGTTCGGAGCGTAAACAGCAGACTTCGGCGCATACAGCGCAGATGAAAAGGCGGGATTCGATGTTTGGGTGAAACGATCACTCGCACGCTCTGCGCACGAGTCACCGTCACCAATAAAAAAAGGACCGCCGCCAAAAAGAGGGCAATCCTTATATCCTCATTCTCTGACGGAAGGTTTTTGTCTTTTCCCTTCCAATGGGAAAATTTCAGAGCCACAACCGTCCAGCTTCAGGGGCCAGTCCGTTGTTGGCCCAGGGGAATACTTCGGAGACAAATGCAAGGTTGACGAGATAGCTCTTATGGATACGGAAAAGCCCAGGTGGGTAAGCCTTTTTCGTAATCGCCAATCAGTACATTTTCCGCATAGCTGCTGGTCCGGGTGTGAATCCTACAGCCGCGGCCGCTGGTCTCAATGTAGATAATGTCTCTGGTATCTGTAAATATTACCTTGCGGTTAAAGCGGATGGCGATTTTACTCTCCATCGGGTCGGAAACGGACGGGGTTGTGTTGGAAACAGCCATACATTTTTTCAGGGACAGCCCGCAGGCGGTCCGGTTCAATGGGCTTTAGTATGTAATCGGCCGCATTCAGCTCAAATGCCTTCACGGCATAATCGGAATAGGCGGTGGCGAAAACAACCGGCACCTCCGGGAGGATTTTCTGCATGGCGGCGGCCAATGTGGTTCCCTCCATGTCGTTTAAGTTGATGTCCAGAAACGCCAGACCGATATCCGGGTTGAGAGAAAAAGCTCCAAAGCCGCAGCCCCGCATTGCTGCTTCCAGAATTTCGGCTTCAGGAAGGATATCTGTTATCAGAAACGAGAGTTCGCTCCTGGCGGGACGTTCATCATCGACTATTGCTATCTTCATACACAGCGCCTCCTCTTGCATTATTCGAATACGTCTATTCCGCAGGTACCCAATCTCCGGCTCTGTGAGTGGGAGCGGAAATGGGAATCAAAAATGAGATTCTGGTTTCTCCGCCCGTATGCTGTATGGTAAGACCGCCTGACGGTCCGTATATTTTTTCAGCCGGGTGTGGACGTTATAAAGACCATAGGATTTTCCGGGTTCCTGATCGGATAAAATGGCCTCTGCAATGTATTCAGGCATTCCAGGACCGTGATCGGCTACTTCAATCTCTATTCCTGCCGGCGTCTGGCGGACGCGTATTGCGACGGTTCTAAGCCCTGTCCTATCGGCGCCGTAGCGCACGGCATTTTCGACTAATGGCTGTAAAGATGAAGCATGGGATGGAACAGTTTACCTGTTCCGGTACATCTGTCTCTATCGACAGATTTTCCTCAAAGCGTGCTTTTTCCATCTCTAAATAGCGGAGGACCTGGAACAGCTCCGTATGTAAGTCCGTCATTTCGTGATGTGGCTCAAGGGTCTGCCGGTAATACACGGAAAGTGTCCGCGACAGCTCTCTGGCCCGCTCGGATTTTCCCTGCACATGCAGGAGATTGTGTTTAGCGCGTTGTGCAGAAAGTGAGGGTTGACCTGGGAGCGTAGGGGCCTTAATTTCCGCTTTGCGACGCAAGCTTTTCTCATAGTTTAAATCCGCCAGCTCCAACTGGGTGGAAAACAGAGCGGAGAGATTTTCCGCAAAGACGATACGGGACTGGGACCTGTGCCAGCGCTTTTTATAAAACAGACAGAGACAGCCAGATACCTGGCTCCGGCTTGTGAGGGGAACCGCTATCAAAACATAGTTCTTAATTACAGGGGCGAGCGGATCGGAAGCACTGACATCCGACACGCAGATGGTTTTCTGTCCTTCCATGGAGTTCTTTACCTGGACATTCAGCAGGCTTTTCAACGGCAGTAAAGTCCCGGTTTCCCGAAGCGCAGGAAAACGCCAGGATATGTTCCCGGTTGGTAATCATGATGGCCGAACAGGAGGTAGACTGAAGGATGATATCGGCGGCCGCCTTGATATCTTCCGGACTATCCAGCCCTTTGCGGAGGTGCGGCAGACACTGGCTTGCCACATGCAGCGCCAGGCTGATTCCGCTGGTCCTTTCATTATCCTTTTCCATGGACAGCGCTCGGAAGGTGCCGATGAACACCACCATGCCGCAGGAATTTAATATAATCATTGGCAGCGCAATTTCCTTCACCACTTCGAGGGCGGCGGAAAATGGGCGAGCAATCAGAAGAATCAGGAGCATCTGACAGACTTCCGTGATCGCTGTAAGCAGAAACAACATTCCGTTGTCCCATTTTCCCCGGTGAAAATACTTGGAGCAACAACGCCGATCATGCCTTCTGCCATTGTTGACACTGCACAGGCGGCAGCGGTCAACTGTCCGGCCTCATAAAAGTACCGGTGGATACCGCCAATCAGCGCGGCCCCGATTCCGATTACAGGCCCGCCCAGCAGACCGGCGGACAGCACGCCGATTACCCGGGTATTGACGATTGCGCCCCCTGTCTCTATGCCTGTGTAAGTGGCAAGTATGCTGACAAAGCCAAACAGGACGGCGGCCAAAAGCTGGTTAGGAACCGATAATTTTTCGCATGTTAACATATTCCTGACAGTGGGGATTCTGGTCAGAATAAAGGCCAGGAAAATTAGAAATCCGATATTGAATAGCAGGGAGAGGAAAAGGTTGTCCGGCATGGATAAGTCGCTCCTTTCCGATACTGTTAATAAAAGGGTGTTATAATGATTTTAACATGAAAGTCCTGGCATAACAAATATTTTTTGAGATCGCCCAAGGCCGCCAGTCTCCGCGCTTTGGCCGTCTCATACAGCGATGACAGGTGGCGGAACGCAACCGCGCAAAAAATAGCCGCATAATAAGAAAATACCCCGTGTCAAATAAACACAGGGCTATAAGATACTTCTAAATAGTTCTAAGAACAGATCCCGCTGCTTCTCGGACATAGACGACCAGCAATCTAACACTTCTCTTTGCTCTGGTGAGAGGCATACTACATCGCAAGGAACACTTGATTTCTGTCTATTCCGCATGGGACAGCCGGTTGTATGGCGTATTAAGACATTCGTTTTATCTGGGATACCGCTATGCAATATCGGTAATTGATAATGTAAAGCCACTTAGTGTATCTTTGGATATGACTGGGAAAATATTACTGACAGAATATGAACTGGGCTTTATCCGCACCCTGTCGGAGCAGGAGCAAAGGACAACCTGATGGACCAGCGTTTAACATAAAATACAAGATATAGAAAAATGATATTGATTAATTCTATATCTTGTGTTAAACTATTCCTGTAATTGATTTTTGTGCGAAACCCTTGGGTGAGGCGGTTATTCTGGCATGTATGCAAAATAGTCGCATTGCACACGCTGTCAAGTTTGTATTTTCGTACCAGTAGTATCCTTGCGCCCTTTCGGCCAATGATTTTACTGGTTTTTTTTTTTCGGGTTTCCCTTATTTGCGAGAATGGCTTTGGTTCATAGAGCACTATGGACATCAGGTGCTTAGTCCTCAGCCATCCTAGCTTTTTTTGTTGCCCAAATGCCAGTATATGGCTTTTGAGGATAAATTCTATAGCTGAAAGGTGGTACAGACATGAATGTCAAACAGAGAACGAGCTTTAAAACGAATTCAAAAAGGAGGGTGGTTTCACAGAGATGGAATACCGGAAACAAAAGGTGGAATTGCGGAAATGGAATCGTTGTGCAATCGTAAAATCGGTTTTTATTCCCCGCAGAGCCCGAAGGGGGTGTTGATGAATGGGTGTAAGCCGAGCCCCGGACAGGAAACGTCATATTCCCAGGGTGCTTGTAGAAACGGAACATCTTCCGGAGGAGGAATGGTTATCTTACCGGAGACGCGGAATTGGCGGCAGTGACGTGGCGGCTATTCTCGGAATTTCACCGTTTCGGACGGCCCGGGATCTATACTACGATAAGTTAAACATCGTATCTGTCAATGATAATGAGGAAAACTGGGTAGCTATGGCAATAGGACATCTTTTGGAGGATCTGGTAGGCAAAATTTTTCAGCATAAAACCGGGCTGAACATTTATCAGGTAAAAAAGATGTTTTATCACCCAAAGTATCCGTTTATGCTGGCGGATATTGACTCCTTTGTGACCTTGCCGGACGGCTCAACAGCCTTACTGGAATTAAAGACCACGAATTATAATGCCGGGACAAGTGGTGGACGGATAAAAAGGAAATTGTCCCGTCCTATTACGAAGCGCAGGGGCGGCATTATATGTCGGTCATGGACATTGACCGGATTTTCTACTGCTGTCTTTACGGGAACAACTTGAATGAGGTAATTATCCGTGAGTTGAAACGGGACCTTGCCTATGAGGAGGAAATGATTTTCCTCGAACATGAATTCTGGCAGAATCATGTACAGGCCCAGGTGCCGCCACCATACACGGAAAACGGAGATCTCATCGTAAAAAGTGTCCGCAGCCATGTAGGCAATGCAGATGAAAGCGCGCCGGTCATTACATTTGACGAACATATGGCAGTTAAGCTGATGCGCTTCCAGGAGCTGAAGAAACAAAAACCGCCTATGAAGCACCCACGAAAAAGTCAAAAATGAAATGGAGCGCCTAAAGGGCCAGATGATTGCCGAATTAGGGAGAACTGCACCGCCGTCTGCGAGCAGAATGGCACCAGCTATACAGTTACTTATAACCCGGTTCGGGAACCTGCAATCAGTAAAGATAATCTGATACGTCTGAAAATCCTGTATCCGGAGATATATAAAGGAGTTTGTCACTGTCTCTGAATCCAGACGGTTTCGTGTTGCGGCTTCGTCCAGAAAAGCAGCCTAAAGGTTCGATGAAAGGAAAATTTTATGAAAGAAAAAAGCAGATACAAAGGTATAGGAATTTGCGGAACGATTGCCCTTATTTTAATTGTCCTTAAAATTTTTGGAGTAGTTGACTTAGAGTGGCTAGTGGTATTTTCACCGATTATAATTTGCTTTACGTTAAAGCTGGCCTCCTTATTTCTCACACTGTTAGCAATCGTGTATAACTGGAGGAAACGAAAATGAAGTATACCGGAACCTACGATAAAAAAATATTTTATAATCCTGCAAACAGATACTGTATTATTAGTGTAAAAACCTCAGACAAGACAATACCGGAAAAATGTCCGCTCATCTGTACGGCAAAAAGATCACCTGATTCGCTTTATCGCCGTTGGATACGAGCTTCCACTCACAGACGCGGTGGAACTGGAGCTGGAGGGGGAATGGGTTCTCAACAAAAAGCATGGCTATCAGCTCCAGGTAGAGCAATGGCAGGAAATTGTTCCTAAAACAAAGAGTGGCGTTGAGGGATATCTTTCCTCCGGATTGATTAAGGGAATCGGTCCCAAGCTGGCTTCCGACATAGTAGCCAGATTTGGAGTGGACATCATTGACATTTTAGATAAGCAGCCGGAACGCCTGCTGGAGATTCGGGGAATAACGGAAAATAGGCTGGAGGATATAAAAACCTCTTATGCGGAAAGCCGTATGCTCCGGGATTTAATGACTTTATTGGCGCCTTATAAGCTGACTCCGAAAACAGCGTTAAAGATATACCAGCATTTTGGTCCTTCCAGCATTGAAATTCTCGAAAACGATCCTTTGAGCTGTGCCGGATTTCAGGCTTTGGCTTTCGACGGGTAGACAGTATCCGGCAGAAAACCGGAGGCGGCCTGCATGACCCATTGCGTATTAAGGGCGCGCTTCTTTGTGTGCTGGACGAGGCAAAAGGGAAGAACGGACATTTATTCCTGGAAAAAAAGGAACAGCTAAAGGCTGCCTTTATACCTGCTGAATGAAAAATACTGATTCCCAGTCAGAGGATTCGGGAGCAGCAGGTACTGGATATGCAACAGGAGCTAATTTTAAGCGGAACTGTCGTATCTATGAAGGATTGTATTTATAAACCTGACATCTTTGAGATGGAGGACGAGACAGCGCGTCAGATTGCCCAGCGTCTGCTGGACAAAACGCCTTGTCCCAATATAAATTCTCTATTGGAGCAGGTAAAGAGCCGGTTTGGACTTTCCCTGTCCGCAATGCAGTCAAAAGGCGTTCAGCAGGCGTGTATATATAATCTTTCTATCATAACAGGACCGCCGGGATCTGGTAAAACCTCTGCTATTAAAGCAAATCATAGAGGTGTTCCGGGATTTTGTGTCCCAAGGGTATCATCATGCTTATGGCTCCCACCGGCCGCGCAAGCAGGCGAATGGTGGAAAGCACGGGCTTTGAGGAGGCCAGCACTCTCCACAGCGGTTTAAGTGTCATCAGTGAGGAGGATGAGAGCTGCCGGAAAAGAGAACCCGGTCTTTTGACGCTGACCTTATTATTGTGGATGAGGTTTCTCTTGTAGATATCTGGCTGATGAGCCAATTTTTTAAGCGGCTGAAACGGAATACGAAAATTGTATTGGTAGGCGATGTGAACCAGCTTCCAGCGTAGGAGCCGGCAACGTATTGTATGAGATGATACATTGCGGGCTGATTCCGGTCACCGTGCTGGACGAAATCTTCCGGCAGGATAAGGACAGCAGCATTCCCTATAATGCCAGGCTGATTAATCAGGGCTGTACCAAGCTGCATGATGGCAGTGACTTCACTTTTTTATTTCCAGCGTCAATCAGGTGAAAGCCGCGGAGGTTATAGCGGAGAGATATTGTCAGGAGATTGAAGAAAACGGAATTGAGCAGGTGCAGATTCTTTCACCGTTCCGACGGAAGGATGGGGCTGCTTCCGCGGCACATTTAAACGCGGTAATCCGGGAGCGGGTAAACCCGTTTTGTTCCACGGAAGATGAAATACATTCAGGAACAATGTCTTTCCGGGTAGGTGACCGAATTATGCAGACTAAAAACACAGAGCATGTGTCCAATGGAGATTTGGGATTTATCCGGTATGTCAAAGACACACCGGAGGGTAAACGGATTGGTATGGATTTTGGAGTCGGGCGGAGCTGGAATATGGGATAGAGGATCTGTCACATATCGAGCTGTCCTATGCCACTACTGTTCATAAAGCCATGGGGTCCGAATTTCCGATTATACTGATTCCGATTCTGGAAGCCCATAAAATCATGCTTTACCGGAATCTGCTCTATACGGCGGTTACGCGTGCCAAAACAAAGGTTATCCTGGTAGGGCAAAAATCAGCGCTCCTTACGGCTATTCACCGCAATGGTAATAATAAGCGCAATACGCTTCTGGGTCACCGAATCCGGTTGTATTACAGAGCATTTGCCAAAAGTGCAGGAATTCCGATACCCGCAGATTTAGAAGAACTGGAATTAAAAAACGCAGGTTAAAAATGAGATGCAAAGTGCAGAAAAAAGCATGGGGTATCTCTTATTTTATTTATGGAAGGAGATTTTGCAAATGAGTGAAAAGAAGCATCATGTGGCATCTTTGTATGAAAGGAGTCCTGCTGTGGCAGGGCTGAATCAGATCCAGGGCTTCGACCCGTGTAAACTGCTGCGGCGAACTGTTTCAAGGACAGGGGAGGGAGAGGTGTTAAAACTGGATCGTCGTTACAAAAAGCTGTGGTTCCGGCTGGCCTATCCCCAGGGGAAGGCTGAAGCTCAACGCCCTCCGTATCACAGAGCAGATTGCGATTTATGAAGCCAGGGTTTATTTGGACCGCAGCGATGTGGAACCCATCGGCAACTATACAGCTACCTGTACCCGGGAGGAAGCCACAAACGGTCACTATATAAAAGGTGGCTCAGGAAGCGGCATTGGACGAAGCACTGACAAATGCCGGATTTGGGCTGCAGTTTTCCGATATCTGTGGCGATAAAATGGGAGAACGGTATGGGAGTGAAATTCCCTCTCCGGCGAACGGACAGACAGGAACGACAGAGAAGCGGTTAATCCCGGAGCAGACTGCCGGCCGCAGGCTATGACTACTGCTGTAACTACACAGCAGACAGTACCGCCTGCCGAAGATTTGCAGCCGACCGCAGATAATGCGGACCCTCGGGAACAAACTGTAAACGCGTCACAATGATACAGCAGGCAGCAGACGTTTCTAAAATTCCGGTACAGACGGAACACAGGACAGACTCTCCGCAACCGGCTTTCGCAGAGAGGGAAGGAGTACAGAAATCGTCTGTCACCACAAGGGAAGAAGGAACCGCCATGCCAACGGCGGCGGAGGAAATTCTGTCCCGCAGAGAACATGTGGTGATTAGTGGAGAGAGGGATCAGCTTCCTACAGAAATGATGGATTATGCGGCGGCTGAAGGCAGAGCCAAAAGTACCAATGCAGATACACCTGTCCCGAATGGCGGGGCTGTTTCCGGGCAGATCATTCAGGATACGGCACAGGGAACAAGCCCGTCAGGTGAGCTATACGGGCCGACATGCCGGTGGCGGAAATCATAAAGAGAATGACCTTTGAGGAAGCCCAGCAGGTAACGGTTGATGAAGGAACCTGCAACGGCTGGACCTTGGCCGAGGTTGCAGAGCGCCGTCCGCCAAGCCTTAAATGGTATGTATACGGCTATAAGAAGAATAACAATATTCTCCGCGCGGCGGCCCAGATTATGTGGGATTCGCTGAACGCGCAAAAGGCCGGCTAACGGAATACGAAATAGGCACGCAACCATGATGAAGGGAGAAACAGCAGATGGACTCTTATCCCCAGGATTTCCCGTATGGGATATTGGACGTGGCGGAGCTGCTGCACCTGCAAAGACGCCGGCCTGGTCCAAACAGCGTTTATACAGACTGTCCGTTCTGCAAAGACCGAAGGGGTAAGATGAACCTGAATTATGTCAAGAATGTTTGGCGCTGCAATTACTGCGGGGAACAGGGGGAATGTTAAGCCTGTATGCAAGGCTGAACCATATCACGAACTCGGAGGCGAACAGGGAAATACGAGAGGCCCTTCGGATTGAAAACACTGCTTACAGCAGCAGGCCAGTTATTAAAGTCACAGAGGGTTCCGGTGATACCGGGCCGGGATTATCGGAACCTGTGGCTGCACCGAACTGGTTTGGGGACACAACAGCGGTTCTTTAGCAGAAGTACCGCAATCTCCCCCGCGCGGATATACAGGAAATACATCAGACTCTTTCACTGCTTTTTGGAATGCTGACCTTGAGGACGCCGCACAGATTGCATTTGCGGTCTGATAAGCGCGGCCTGACAGATGAACAGATTGAGGTTCTGGGATTTAAGAGCACACCGTTGCCCTTTCTATGCCGTTCTCTTACAGACCGGTTAATTAAGCAGGGCTGCACGGTGCAGGGCGTTCCTGGTTTTTATATGGACGAAGACGGCAGGTGGACGGTTAAGTTCCACCGCAGGACATCGGGTATCCTGATTCCTGCAGTCGGCATAGACGGTTTGATTCGCGGCGCTCAGATATTGCTGGATACTCCAATAAAGAATAAAGACGATCCGCCGGATAAGGCGGGAACAAAGTACATCTGGCTCTCCTCTTCCAACAGGAATATGGGGGTCACGTCAGGGAAGCCCTGTTCATTTTATTGGGAATCCATGTTCGCGTACCATATATATCACGGAAGGGCTTCTGAAAGCAGATATCGCGCACATGCTGATGGACCGCTCGTTTGTAGCTGTCGCCGGAGCCAACAATACCCAGCAGTTAGACCCCTTGTTTGGGGTGTTGGCCCAAAATGGCACAGAACTGATTATTGAAGCAGCTGATATGGACAAATTTAATAATCATATGACGTCCAGGGAGCCTCCAGGATATACCCTGATGGCAAAGAGCCATGGCATGGACTGCCGGCCGCTGACCTGGAATCCTAATTATAAAGGAATTGACGACTGGCAGCTTGCGCTTCGGAAAAAGGAAAGGCAGGCAAAGAAGAAGCCTATACTGTGCTTCAAGGAAAGCTTTCTTTGGGGCCAGTGCAGCTTTGAGTCTATAAATGGCTGTATAGAAGTCTGGCAGACGGAACATAAAAAGGGAATAAGCCTGATGGAATATCTGGGGCTGTCATCGACAGAGTATGAAGCATATATCCAAAGCGGGGCCGGCGAATTAAAAACACTTTTGAAATCCCAGCAAAGCTGCCGGAGGTTTCGCATCTATCAACTTGATTTTGACGGAGAAAGAAGAACCATACCCTTTGCTTTTAAAGGGATTGACGCACTGCACAAAGCGGATTATACGCAGCCGCCTGCCATGGAATACCGGCTGATGTGCGAGGATAAACTGGTCTGTCCCTGGGACAGTTCGGAAACGGAGATTCTGGACCGGATTTTCAGTCGTTATAGCGGCGCATTGCCGGAAGGATATCACGGGAGAAGTCTGGCGCCGTCAGATGTGGTGGAGCTATATGATCGGGAAAAGAGAAGCTATTATTATCGGGATAAGGAGGATTTTGTCCCGGTAGGCTTTTTCGCCGTTTTTTGCAAAGCCCATGAAGGAAATAGAGCAATCCCTGCCTAAAGGGATTGATGGAACATGATAATGTATATTTACAGATAAAACAAAGGCGTGGAGCAGGCGGAAACCTGTCTCCGCGCCTTTGCTATCAGGAGGAAAAAAGATGATAAAGAAAGATTTTATTTATGAAGTAATTGACAGAGTACGGAATAGAGTGGGCGACACATGCGAATTGCTGATTAAGACAACTCCCGCAATAACGGGCAGCATTTAACCGGTATCGTGTTCAAGAAAAAGGAGGGAGTTTCACCCCTTGTTTACCTGGATAAATATTACGATCAGTATGTGTCTGACGGGATGAATATGGTTGAAATTGTCGATGAAATTGCAAGGATACAGGAGGACGGCGGGATACAGGAAATGATAGGCTCGGGCTGCCTGACTGATTATGAGGCCGTGCAGTCAAAAATACGGCTGAAGCTGATTAACTATGAGGCGAATCAAGCCCGGCTGGAGACAATGCCTTATATTCCGTTTCTTGATACTGCAATCGTGTTTATATTGAGATAGACAGCGACAGCATGAAATTGCTTACTGCCGCTGTGGAGCATCACCATTTAGAAATATGGGGTGTTGGAAAAGAGCGGATTTATGAGGATGCCCTGTGCAATATGCGTACCTGCTATCCGGTCAGTATAAGACCTATGATGAGTGTCATGGAGGACTTTGCGGAGAGAATGGGCGGGGGATTAGATATCTCAATGTTGCGTGAAAGCATACCTCGTGACCGCGGATTTTGGGTTATGACGACGGAAACAGGGTTACAGGGCGCGGCTACTCTTTTATATGGGGACGGTTTGAAGCAATTTGCGGAGTTAGATGGAGACGATATCGTGATATTGCCTTCCAGCCGTCATGAAGTGCTGTTAATTCCTCAAAGGCAGGTAAACGGGAAGTATGAATCCTTTTCACATATGGTAGAGATGGTTAACGAAACCGAGGTTTCAATGGAGGACCGCTTATCAAACAGCGTCTATCTTTACAGCAGGGAAAAGGATTCTATTACCATTGCACACAGAGGTCCCAGCCTATAAGCTACCTGTTGTGAGAGTGGGGGAAGTAAAAATCAGAAAGAAGAAAGGAGCTTTATTAATGCAGGACCCTTTGAGAATTGTGACGCTACATAAAGAGGACACAGAGACTGTCATTCAAACGGACAAGGGGGCGGAGGAACTTCTTCTGCCCTCCGACCTGGAGAAAGAGCAGGAGAAAGCAGAGAAAAAAAGACAATAAAGAGGATAAAAGCGCGCCGAGCATGAAGCTGCCGAAGCAAATCGGAAAGAAGAATGGAAGGCAAAGCAGCAGGCAAAAAGGATAGCCGAGCAGGAACAGCTGAATCACTTGAGGGCCATGAATAATGACGAGGTAACGACAGCTTCCTTTGAGACGTGTCAGCGCCGATACAGAGCGGCTGACACGGCGAAATATGAAGGAGTGCGTTTCGGAACATATCCAGACCCTCTGCCTGGATAGTCGGACTTTGCGCGGCTGGTCATGCATCCGAAAAAGAATATGATTCACTGCTTTCGTTATATATACCGCAAGGCTAAAGCTTTCATTGAGCAGGATATGAAGGATAACTGTGTTGAACTTACAGCCGGTTTATATGGTGAAGATGTGCCGGATGAGCTTTGCTACCAGTGGGCCGAGGATTATTTCAGAGATTTGGACGCAGAAGAAGATAAGGAACAGGAAGAAAAATTTGTTCCCAGACAGTTTCAGAGTAAAACAACCAGTAAGCAGCAGAAAGCGGATCAGAAAAAGCCGGATAAAAAACAGGAGCAGAAGAAACAGGAGGTTTCGGCAGACGAAGGTGTTGCCGGGCAGCTAATGCTGGATTTTGTCGCGGAGGTGAAAGCAGGATGAGGTTGAATAAGAGAGCTTGCCGAAAGCTTGCTGATCCGACATGGAAGATGAATTTGAACAGTGGTTTGTTCTGTGCAGACCAGCTTCAGTATATTGTGAGGTCGGCGGTAAGGAATGTGGACCATCAGAGAGTCCTTATCTTGTATGTCTATGACAGGGAGCAGGTGAACGTGGGAGAAACCCGTCCGCTGTGGACCGTGTTTCAGAGCCGTGAACAATATATCACTTTAGCGCGGCGTGAGGATGGGGCAGTCTATTGGAGAAAAGCAGCCTTTGATAATTTAAGCAGGCAGCCATCTTTCAGAAATAAATGTGCGTTCTATTCCTTGAATGATGAAAAGAAAGTTATGCGATTTTGCAAAGAGGATAAAAAAGACGGATTTGCTTGCCTGGATTCCCTGCAGTCCAGAATTATGCATCAATCTACGCTGCAGAGAAGGCACAGTAAGCAGAGAAAAATCATAGAAAGGATGGAAACCGTACCAGGACTGCCGAGGGACTGAAAAGCTGGATACATAAGGAGATTATGCCCGTGTACATATTCTATACCTATTCTAAAGGCGCCAAAGAGATGGTCGGTTACTGCACAGCCTGCAGGCGGTCAGTTAAGGTATCGGGAATAAAGCATAATACCGAGCTGCTGTCCGCTTTGTAAAAAAGGCGGTAACTTATAAAGCCGGGGCGGCGTGGAAATGTACTCGGGACAGGGAAACGCTACAAGTCCTTCAGCGGATATCAGATACAGAGCTGGTGGTACGTTTTGTTAAAATATACCGCAGATATCCAAATGCCGACGTTCCAGAAGAGGATATTTATGAAAGCTCCAGGATATTTATTTGCTTGGACCGTAAAGGTGCTGCAAGTTCAGAACACTTTACAAGCAATTCTACAGCGAGGATATTACACCATGGAAAAAGGTAATCGTCCGGTGTTCAGCAAATGGCAGTATAATTTTAATGCGGATGACAATGGTTACCTGTATGACAGGAATCTGGACTTGGTGCTGGATAACACCCCCTGGAAATATTCTCAGCTTAAAAATTACTATCAGGCAGACAAATCGCCGTTTTATGTGATTGATTATCTGAAACGATTTCTGGATTATCCCATGCTGGAATATTTGGTAAAGCTGGGATTATACAGATTGGCGGAGGAACTCGTAAACCCAAACTATTACTATTATATGCTGGATTATGCTATTAATAAAAAAGGTAAGAGCATCTATGGGGTGCTCGGTCTGGGTAAAGCTATCTTCCGCTGCTTCGGAGAATTAATCCGGGCAGCAAACAATTGACTTTATCAAAAAGTTTTTGAAGAACCATATTCCTGTAGATGAACAGCTATTTACCTGGTGTACAAGGCATAAGGTCGGCCGGTTGGAAAACCTGACGGTTCCCTTACAATATATGACTGCATATAAGCTGATCCGTTATGCCAATGAACAATTTGAAAAGTATCAGAGGAGAAGCTGGTCCGATCAGACAGTGTTTTATGATATGGAAACCCTTTTGAACAGCTACAGAGACTATATCAGTATGTGTGAGGCTCTGGAATACGATTTAAGCAATAGCTTTGTCCTCTATCCTGCCAATCTTTCAAAGGCGCATGATAAGGTCAATGATTTATCGGATAAGGAGAAAGCTCAGGCCTATGAAAATCAAATTCAAAAGCTCTATGAAAAGCTGAATAGCCAGTATACCTTTATGCAGAATGGTTATTT
>VOFH01001678.1_pt1 | contig 23850 bp, 43 predicted proteins | sample 5384091 | NCBI WGS metagenome assembly VOFH01 (sample SAMN12384727, study PRJNA508395) | human gut metagenome | isolation source: healthy gut G | host: Homo sapiens
TCCCCTTCGCCTCCGCATATCTTCTGAATCATACTAATGTTAATCCAGGACTGGCGAGAAGAATCAATTCCGGTGCGCTTCTGCAGTTTATCACGAGGAGGATGTATTTGTAAACGGCGTGCCGTCACTGGGATTTACGGCCAGTTTCTCCCTGATGGTACAGGATTACAGCTGTGCGGAAAACCCGTTTTGGATTGCAAATCCATTTGTGGCGCTGACGTATCCGGAGGAGCATCCGTTCTGGTCCGCGGTCGAGGAAAATGGATGCTGGGAACGGCTTGGCAGACAGGAAGCGGAGTCTTCTCTTACGTGTTCGGCAAGAGGGTATGAGGAAACAGTCATGGACGGCCCGGGAATTGTCTCGGCACAGCTGGGAGGAAACGGAGCCTGCGAGTTCCGGACGGCCAAGGGCCTTTTAAACCGGGAGACGAGTATATCAGATATTACATACGCCTCGCATTTCACAGCCACTATCCATGGGAGGCGTTTGACGGCCAGGGTGCGGAAGCAATGCAGTACAGCCTTTTTATGATGGAGCGGCAAAGGAGGCGCTGGTGCCGAATATCATCATGTACGGCGGCGTAAAGAACGGGGTTCTCTACCGGAAGCAGTACTTTGATTTCCACCATAACTTCCAGGGAGGCGCTTCCATTGATCTGGCTGATTTCCGGTGGCAAACGGCCACATTCGGGTGGATAAAATGCGTATTCCCAACAAACCATTTACACTGACCATGGGGGCCTACGGTTTTCCGGAGTTTCAGGATGAAACGAAAACCAAGGTGATCAGGCGGCCCTGTGAAGGCGCGCAGGCAGTCATCTTAAAACAGGCCGGCCGCCAGCTGGCACTGGTTGCTTATACTGCGTGGGAATCTGTTGAGACAAAGGAGAGAAGAGTAAATCCGGCTGCGGAGAACAGCATACTGGCCTACGGAAAGCTGCGCAGAGAAAAAATGTACGGGTATGAACCTTATGTGATGATCAGCGCCGTATTAAGCAGGAACGATGATGGGGAATGGGAGGAGGACGAACTGTTCCCGGTCAGAAGAGATCACCTTTACGGATGAGGAGCAGTGCGGCGGATACGGTCGGTTACACTCCTGATGAAGGACGGACGCACAGTTGTCGTGGATTATGAGGGGCTGGAAGGGCATTTGATGATTTAACGATAAAAACCTTAAGATAGTGTAAAAATATGAAAATATTACAAATATCCCTGGTTACGATCTGAAGATTTTTGTAAAAAGGCAGTATGAAACTTTTATTTGCTTTTCAGATTCTTGATGTTATATTGAAACCATCATAATTACAAGGAAATATTTTGCGGGAAGACCAGGGATATCACGGAGCGGATAAACGCGCCTGCCGCTGGTCTTTCAGCAGAAAATGGAGGAGACATTATGAAAAAAGCTGGAAAAGGGGACTGGCGCTTTATCTGTCATTTGTTATGGCAGCAGGCAATTTTGGAAGCGGTATCTTACAGCTTCGTCTGCCGTAAATGGCGGCGGAGGAAACGGGACGGGAAAGGCCACATCTTCCAATGCGGCCGGATCGGGGAAGCGGCCATACGCATACATCAAAGGCCACTTCATCTAATGCGGATTCCGGCAGTTCAGACCGGGAACCGGATAAAAAGGCGACGGAGTCAAATGCGACAATGTCCAATGCCCTGAAGCTGCTTCTGGAGAAGACGGAATTTTCTCTGACAGATGATTTTAGCGATACACAGGGGCCGATCTGGTACTACAAGTATGGAGACAAGGACAGCGGGAAGTATCAGAACTTCAGGAGATGCGCAGATACACCGCGGTGGAAGGATAATAAGGACTAAATGGCTGAGAATATTTAATGATGGTATGATGCCGGGAAATAAGGGGGACGACGCGATTCTGGAATGGAAAGCGCCCGCGGATGGCCTCATTCAAATATCCGAGGATGACGGCTCTATATTCATGGAAACAGACCGGAATGACAGAGATGGAGTTTGCTGTCCATACAGCAGAACGGAAAATTAATCTGGCCGGATACAGGGACGATATCGACGGAACACAATAAGACAGATGTCAAGTTCCAGTCATTTTATTTACAGGTCAGGAAAGACGATGCCATTCATTTCCGGGCCAATGGAAATAAAGAGCTACAACAATGACCGTGTAAAATGGTGTCCGGTTATCACGTATCTGGAAGAAGAGGATGTCGCAATGATTTCCGATATTACCATGACGGGAAGAGATTCCCTCGAATTTACAGCGGCGTCGAAAGAACTGTCCGGTGATATCCGGGATCGGATTTCTTTAAGCGCAATTGTAAACGGAAAAAAGGAAGAGGCGGTAACCGTCCGTTCCGCTGAGGCAAAAGACGGCAAAGTTGTGGTTGCTTTTGAAGAGGTCGAAGCGGCAGATAAAGATCAGATACAATTACTGGTCGGTTTTGATGAGGATCATCGGTTCGTTACATACAGCCCTCAGGATTTTGCAGTGATTTCCGGTCTGACCTATTACGTAGACGCGGTAAATGGAAACGACAGCAATGACGGACTTACAGAGGAGAATGCCTGGAAGAGTCTTGACAAGGTTAACAGCACTACATTTCTTCCTGGAGATTCTATTCTGTTAAAGGCCGGCTGTATCTGGAACGGTTATCTGTATCCGAAGGGAGAGGGAAGCGAGAGCGCCCCGGTGACACTCGGAAAGTATGGCGTGCGACGGATATCCGATTATTAACGGAGACGGATCGGTTCCTTACGATTCAAAGTATAAAGTCAGAAAAGATCATGTATACAGTCCTGCCGTCCTGTTGAGTGATCAGAGCAACTGGGTGATCGATGGGATTGAAGTCACAAACAGCGCAGATGACAATTTCAATCATGTAGGAATTCCTGGTATTTACCACAGGACAGACTGGGGGTGGTATCTAATGTGACCGTGCAGAACTGTTATGTGCATGATGTGACAGCAGAAGTGGCAAACTCTAAGATGACCGGCGGAATTCTCGTGATCGGTGCCGATGCATGGATCGATGGGCAGAAACCGGAAGGCGAGATGGCTTCTGATATCGGTTTTGATGAAATTTTGATTGAAAACAACTATGTTAAGAATGTAGCCAAAGAAGGAATCCGTTCCAGCGGTCAGAGTACAGGCGCGGAGGGCGTTGGTTTCCGTAATACAAAAACTTTCCGTAATATTACCTTCCGTGGAAACTATATTGAAGAAATTTTCGGTGACGGCATAGTGCTTGCAGAGGTTGGTGAAAACGGACTGGTAGAGAATAATTTGGTTAAGAAGCACTGCAACTACGATACAGCAAATTACGCAGGCGCATGGCTGTGGCAGTGTGACAATTCAGTCTTCCGCTATAATGAAGTGTTCGGCGGTGAATACGGATATAATGACGGAGAGGCATTTGACTATGATATTGGCTGTAAAGACATCATCTATGAATATAATTACAGTCACCACAATAAGGGTGGTCTGCTTCTGACCATGTATGACAATGCTTCCTATCATTTCCGCTATAATATCAGCGCCAACGATGGAAAGCCCAGCCAGGAGCTGTTCCACTGCCAGACCGGTGAGACGAAGATCTATAATAATACCATGTACATCGGAAAGGGTATCACAACTTCGATTTTCCAGACCGGGTCCGTGGGATACTTTAAAACAATATTATTATGGCGCACGGCAGTGTTCCCAAATTTCGGGGACCAGCGCCATCAGCGTATCGAAGGAGCGATGACCAACAATATTATATACCCGGCCTCTATCACAAGTGTCAACGGTCCTTCAGAGGCAGTTCTGGAAGATAATCTGTTTGTGAACCCAAGACTGTCTTCTCCGCAGGTGAGTACAAAATACAGCAGTAAAGAGTATGACCTCACTTACGAAAATATGGGACAGGGAGAAGAATTTATTGCCGGTCTCAGAAAACGTATGGCGATCTTTAAACTGCAGGAGAACTCGCCGGCGGTGGATGCAGGCGTGGTAATTCCGGAATCGAATGCAAAAAGAGGATATCTTTGGTAATGCTATCGTTGGTTTGCCGGACATTGGCGCCCATGAGTTTAATAACGATCCGGGCCCTGTGGAAGAAGATACAGAAAAAGCAGAGAAAGTAATTTTAGATAAGACAGAACTTTATATGACGGTAGAAGACAGTGTCCAGTTAAAGGCCTCCGTACAGCCGGAAGACATTATTGATGACAGTATTGCATGGTCGGTTCAAGATCCGGATGTAGTAAGTGTATCAGCGGCAGGTAAGGTTACAGCCCGGATGAAGGGAGAAACTGTGATTACGGCTGTCAGCCTGAGTAATCCGGAAGCAAAGGCAGAGTGTATCGTTCATGTATACGAAAAGGATTCTGCGTCTGTCATAGCAGATAAGGATGCCAGGGTACGTGATGACGGTACCCACAGCGGAACGGAAGAATCGATGACTGTGAAGCTGGATGGCGCGGTTATATCAGAAATGTGCTGATGTCCTTTGATCTGTCTTCCGTTCCGATAAGCTATAAAAGAATTCTGTTGAAATTCCATATAGACAGCACAGAAGCAGATAACGTTCCGTTTACCATATCTCGGATTGGTGACGAGTGGGAAGAAGAGAGTGTAACATGGAGCAGTATGCCTGACAAGGGAGAAAAATCCTTGATTTTTTCATCCAGTATCTCGGACGGTGGGACCTGGAAGGAGCTGGATATCACGGATTATGTGGAAACCTTACTGAACTCAGGGAAAAGAGGCTTTCCATTGTCTTTGAAGGCGTAAAAGTAGGATCGAAGAATTACACCAATATTCATTCCAGAGAAACAGATTATAAACCAGCAGCTTGTATTTGACAATGAAACTGTAAAATCAGCGGAAGATATATTTGTTAAGGTTCCGGTTGGAACAGCACCGGCCTTGCCGGAGACGGTAAAGGTAACCTACAGTGACAATACAACTGCCGACGCGGCGGTAGTATGGGCGAGATTCCGGCCGTGAAATATGAGAAAGAAGGCCAGTTTACCGTATGTGGTTACATTGAAGAAAGAAAACTTCCGGTTATTGCCTATGTGACGGTTTCTGATTCTATTATTACAGCAGTTTCCGCAGGATGTGACAACGCGGGCTGGTGTTGCACCGATACTGCCGGAGACAGTGAACGCAACCTATATTAACGGTTCAGAGGAACAGATACCCGTTGTATGGGAACCTGTAAATGAGAGTCAGTATGCAAAACCTGGAACATTTACTGTGAAAGGAAAAGTAAACGGCTTTAATGCCGGGTGCATCATTAAGATCATCGTAACGGAAGCCGGAGTAGTTGAGGCTGAGGCGGTTGATATAACCGGTTATGTGGGATTTATGCCGGTACTTCCTGAAACTGTTACAGTCAGATATACAGACGGCGCAAGGGGACAGCCAGAGTTGCGTGGGAAGAGACGGAGGAAGAAAAATATCAGAAAGCGGGAGCCTTCACTGTTTATGGAACCTGTGAGGACTGGAACAGAAAGCCGTCGCCAATGTGACGATGACGATGCGGCCGCAAAACCGGCAGAAATGAAGAGTCCGGCAGGTAAATATCCGGCGCTTCCATATACCATAAAGCTGAAAACCTCAGCCGCAGCCAATGCATCGGAGGTACCTGTGGTATGGGAAACGGTCAGCAGGGAGTTATATCAGGGCAAAGAATCCATATGTGGTAAACGGTTATATCGCAGGAACGACCATACCGGCTTCCATAAAGATAACACCGGCAGATCCGCTGGAATATATGGATGGTGTAATTGATACGAACGGCGATACATATATTCAGGTAAGCCCGTCAGACGGTAATCATGGTAATAAAGATGTAATTCGGATTAAGAATTATGAAGGGGAATATAAACGTATTGGAGTAGTGCAGTTTGATTTTAAATCCATGAATATTTCAGACTTAACGGAAATGACGCTGAGACTGTATTTTAATAAAATGGATGAGAAAGAAACGGTTACTGAGACCTATTTAAATATCTATACCAATACCCCGGGCTGGGTTGAAAATACGGCATCTTATGATTCCATTACGCAGGCCAGCGGGTATAAGGCGGAACTCATTAAAGAACATGTTGTAATCAAAGGTGACCAGGTGGGAAGCTATATTACGATCGATGTATCCGATGCAATTGATTATATTGAGGACGGAAAGATTTCATTTATTCTCGATATTGAAGAGAATCGGAGAATGATGCCAATGGTTCTAATTCCGGTCTTGAATTCTCAAGTAAAGAATCCGGAGCAGAAAAGGCACCGAAGCTCTTCGTATCAAACCAGTATGTGACGGAACTCGAGGCGGTGAATTTAGAAGCCGAAGTAGGAAATACGCTGGATCTTTCCGGACACAATTACGATTTATTATGCGGATGGCAATGAGAAACAGGAACCCTGTTGCGTGGGAAGCTGTCAGCCCGACTCTGCTTAGCAGAGAAGGAACATTCCTGGTAAGGGGACATGTGGAAGGGCTTTTACTGCAGTGTCACTGCGGCTGTTACTATGAAAGCAGAAGATCCGGACACCCCGGATACGCCAGATACCCGGATACGCCGGACACTCCGGATACCCAGATACCCCGGATATGCCAGATACGCCAGACACCCCGGATACTCCAGACACCCGAATCACCCAGAGAAGCCGAACAAAGAATCTTCCTCATCTTCTGGTAAGGCAGTTACGACTAACAGCTGGGTTCAGGGAATTGGCTATAAGAAATGTATTTTGGGTAATGGAGAGTATGCAAAAATGGCTGGTATTATCTGGAATGCAATGGTATTATGAACTGGTATCGTTTTGACGAGAATGGAAATCAGATCACTGGATTCTTCACAGATCAGGATGGGAAACATTTATTATCTTGATAAAGATGGAGTTATGATGACCGGATGGCATATGATTGGTGGTAAATGGTATTACTTTTAATCCGGTTTCTGATGGAACCCGTGGCTCGTTGTATCGGAATACTGTAACTCCCGATGGTTATCATGTTGGACCTGACGGGGTATGGAAAAATTAATATGAGGTGAACCGTGAAGAAGAAAACAGCATTTTGGGTTTTAACATGGTTCCTGATTCTGGAATGTCTTGCCGGCTGTGCCCGGCAAGGCTATTCCTGTTTTATGGAAGTGGGGAGCTATGAGATATCAAAGGAAGAGTATGCCCTTCTGGCTTATGACAATATTGCCGTGACAGCCAGAGAATATGGAACGAAAGACGGATCGATGTAAATGTTCCGGGGTTCTGGGAGAGGAAGACAGACGGCGTATCCCCAATGGACCGTGTTCGGGAGCTTACAGATGAGGAAGCTGTTCAACAGAAAGGAATTCAGATTCTGGCAAAGAAAAACGGAATCATTGATGATATCGGATATGATTCGTTTTTAAAAACAGTATCAGGAAGAGAATGAGCAGCGCAGGCAGATGAAGGAAGAGGGAACGGTCTTATACGGGCCGGTGGAGCTGTCCGTCAGCCAGTACTATTCCTATCGCCAGAGCCAGCTGGAGCAGCTGCTGGAAGAATTTGTGAAACAGAACATCATCACAATCGGGGAAGAAGAGCTGAAAGAATATTATCCCGTTGTGAAGCAGAAGGAAGAAAAAAAGAACTTTCAGGCAAAAACTCAGCCTGGCAGTCTTTGAAGATGCCGGTGACGGGCAGGCGCTTTGCTGTAGAGCAGTGGGTTGCGGATCATGGAATCACAGACTCTCTGCCGGAACTGTTGGCTGAGGATACCGGAATTGTGGCGGATGTTGAGAAGATGAGCGTGGACACCCTGGAACTGGGAAAGGAAAATCAGCTTCTGGACCGGGTGGTACTGGCCATCCAGGGGCTGGAAGCGGGAGCAGTTACGCCGGCTATAGAATACACAGATGGAATGAATGCAGTGGATTGCGGTTGAATCAAAGGAATATGTGCCGTTTGGCTACGATACGGAACGGGATTATGTGGAATACCTGCTTCGGGAGAAAAAAGCCAGGGAGTACATCGCAGATGAAATCAGCAGGATGGAAGTGAAAAAGGGGAAGCCTGGGAAACACTTACCTATGAAGATGTTGTAAATAAAACAGAACAGACAAAAAATGGAGCAGAATGATGAAGAGGTTATTACAAAACAAAACAGTAAAATTTAAAATCATGGTATATAACATCTGCATTATTTGCGTCATCGGAATCATATTCAGTGTTACAAATTATGTAACTGCAAACAGAAAAGCCATACAGCTGGCTCAGAATTCCGTAGAGTACCATGTGGAAAGCATCTCCAGATACTATCAGGAGGTCTACGATCAGATGGTGAATCTGGTGCTCAACTGTGCGGAACGGAGATGTTTGATTTAAGTTCCCTGGGGCAGCTGGATACTGTGGAGGAAAAGAGAAAGGGGCTGGACTATGCAAAGCTGGCCGCCAATTTCTGTGCTGTTACGGGATATGGGGATTACATCACAAGGCTGTCCATTTTTGACGACAGCGATGTTCACATATCGGCGGGAACGGCCTTAAGCAGTGTGGACGACGGAGAAGAATCCGGAGTGCCCCCTGGTTTGACCGGGAACTGAAGAAAGATATGTACGATTACCGGCTGGATCTGGTGGATTCCCCTTTTTACAAGGAAGTGGGAATGGCGATCCCCATCATCTGCAAAACTCCGGGTATAAAGACAGCGACTGGTCCGCTCTCTTCCTGTCGCCGCGTCTCTATCTGGACCGGCTGAAGGAGGATGACAACGGAAATACAATGCTTGTGACCACGTACCGCGGAGAGCGGATTGCCACGCTGCGGGAGCCGGGGGGCAAAAAGAGGAGAGTGACCATTTGATTGATTCGATTCTCCACAGAGAGGAGAACCGTGGAATCGAGAGAGGTACCGGATAAGCGGCGAGCCGTATCTCGTATCCTTTAACAAAGAGTCCCAGAGCGGGGTAGTGGTGATTGAAATCATGGATATGGCAGTCTTAAAAATGACAGCCTGATGCCTCATGCAGACCGTCGGCCTGATCTTTCTTTCCTGTGTACTCCTTGGGATTTCCATGTCGTTTCTGTTTACCAATGCAGTCAGGAAGCCGATCGACCGGCTGGTAAACCATGTGGGCAGAATTGCGAAGGGGGATTTCGGTCAGGAGGAATCCCTGGAAAGTGAAGATGAGATCGGACTCATCGGGAAGGCTGTAAACCCATGAGCAGCCAGATCGAACAGCTGATGGACAAGCGGCTAGAGGACGAAAAGGAAAAAAGCAGTCTGGAAATCCGGATGCTGCAGGCGCAGATTAACCCGCATTTCCTCTACAATACTCTGGACTCGATTAAATGGATTGCCGTGATCCAGAAGAACAGCGGAATTGTGAAGGCGGTGACCGCACTGTCAAAGCTTCTTAAGAACATGGCGAAAGGGGTGGACGAGCGCGTTACGCTGAGAGAGGAACTGGATTTTGTCCGTGACTACGTAACCATCGAGAAGCTCAAATATGTGGAAATGTTTGATCTGGAGATTAACATCGAAGAGGAGACGCTCTACGATGCGCGAATCGTGAAGCTGACGCTGCAGCCGCTGGTCGAGAATGCGATTTTCAGCGGGATCGAGCCGGGAGGAAAGAATGGAACCATCCTGATCCATGCATATGAACAGGACAAGTGTCTCTGTATTGAGGTGCGTGACGATGGAATCGGGATACCGGAAGAAAAGATCCCCGAGCTGCTGAACCATTCAGAAAAGTTAAAGGGCGACCAGATGAGCAGTATCGGAATGCCGAACGTGGACAGACGGCTGAAGCTGATCTATGGGGAGGAGTACGGACTTTCTATTGAGAGCCGGGCAGGGGAGTATACACAGATTACCGTCAGAATTCCTCTGGAATATTAACGGAGATATAGGGGAGAGTGAGCTTATGTACCGGATTATGATTGTAGACGATGAACCGTTAATACTGGCGGGGATAGCCTCGCTTCTGAACTGGAGGAACATCAGTGCCGGATTGTGGGAAAGGCATCGAACGGGCAGCAGGCTCTGGCTCTTTTGGATACGCGCGGCCGGACATCGTGATTACAGACATCAAAATGCCGGCTATGGATGGGATTACCTTTATGAAGACGGCCATGGAAAACGGCAGTGCGGCAAGTTTCATTCTTCTTACGAATTTAGAAGAGTTTTCTCTGGCAAAAGAGGCGCTCCATCTGGGGGCGATTGATTATCTGGTTAAGCTGGAGCTCAGTGAAGAAAGCCTGGTCCAGGCTCTGGAGAGCGCCATAGAGCGGTGCAATATGAATTACCACATGATACATCTGGCAGAAGAGCCGCTGACTGTGGACGAGCGGATACAGAACTATTTCCGGCGGTTCTTATCTACGACACGGATGTGGAGGCGGATTCCCGGGCTTTCCGCTTTAATCCGGGAGCGATATCCACGGCCGGCGCTGATGCTGATCAATTTTAACTATGGATTTGAGGGCTTTTCCGAGGCATTTACAAGAGCGGACCAGAAAAAGGTCATGGGGTTTGCGGAAGACATAATCAGCGGCATGGTAAAGGGCTTCTTTGACAACAGCTGCGTTCTGCGGCGGGAGCAGAGCGGATTTGTCCTGGTACTGTCAACGGAAGGCATGGATGACTTTAAGAGGGAAGCCAGCGTGATGAGTGTGAAATTCCGCCAGGTTATGAAGGATTACTTCGAAGTGCCTGTTTCCATCGCGGTGAGCCTGCGGGGAGGAGGCGTGGACGAGATCCAGGATCTGCTGTATCAGGCCATGAGCGCCATGAATCTTACGTTTTACGATAACACCGGCGGCGCGGTGTTCTATTCAGAGAACTGTGCGAGGACAATCGCAGCCACAGCAGCAATTTTAACATTAATTTCCTGAAAAAGGACGTGACGGAGGCCATCCGCCAAAATGACTGCGAAGAATTTTCCTCCATTATGAATCAGATGATCCAGCTGTTTTCCGAGTGCAGGCCTTCCAGAAGGCAGGCGGTGAATGCGTGCAATAATCTCTATTATTTTATCACCTCTCTGATCGAAGACCGGGGCGACCAGGACTTCCCCTACGCGGTGGATATTGTGGGACAGCTAAACCGCATGGATAATTTAAGCGCTGTACTCACCTGGCTCGAGGGCTTCCGCGATCAGATGATAAAAGGTGCTGGAGAATCATCAGGAGGCGCGTAAAGATAAAATCGTGGAGCTGGCTCTGGAATATGTAAAGAGCGCATTATCAGGAGAAGATTACGCTGAGCCAGGCCGCTGCCGTGTTAAATGTCAGCCAGGGGCATTTAAGCAGCACGTTTAAAAAGCAGACAGGGAAGAATTTCTCTGATTATGTGACGGAAATGAAGATCGAAAAGGCCAGGGAGCTGATCGAATCGTACCAGTACAGGATGTATGCGAAATCTCTGACATGCTGGGTTTTGACACGCCGTATTACTTCAGCTCGGTGTTCAAGAAAATAACAGGGTATACGCCGAAGGAATACGAGAATCTGGTGGTAAAGAAATTGTAACGGTCCAGTGCTTTACAGTGACAGGAAATTACACATGTAATTTTGGGGAGGAATAATATGAAAATCAGCAGGATAGCTTCAGCGATTTTTCTGTTGGCAATCGTAGCCGCAGGAGCCGCGGGCTGCAGTTTGGGCAGAGACATGACGTCCGACAGCGGCAAAGCCGCGGAAGGAAGAAGCGCCGCAGATGGAGTGAAGGAGGGCGTGTGAAAATAACGGTGTCCGTCTGGGATAACGCCAATTCTCCTCAGTTTCAGGCCATGGCGGACGCATTTATGGAGAAAAATCCGGATATCGATGTGGAGCTGGTCGATATCCGGTCGGATGAATACAACAGTAAGCTGACTGTACTGCTGGCAGGGAATGAGTCTGATCCGGATGTGATTATGATCAAGGACGCGGATACGCAGATTTCCATGAGAGAGGGGCAGATTCTCGACCTGACCAGCTATATTGCCAGGGACGGCGTGGATTTAAGCATCTACAACGGCGCAGCGGAACAGCTTCAGATGGATGGAAAGCAGTATACGCTCCCCTTCCGCCAGGACTGGTATGTGCTGTTCTATAATAAAGATCTTTTGATGCAGCGGGGGTGGCGTATCCGGCGGGCGATATGACCTGGGAAGAGTATGAGAAGCTGGCGGAGAAGATGACCTTCGTCAAAGACGGCACGGCAGTCTACGGAACCCACCATCACACGTGGATGGCCCTGGTTTCCAACTGGGCGGTGCAGGACGGGCAACACACGCTGATGAGTGAAGACTACGCTTTTTAAAGCCGTATTACGAGCAGGCGCTCAGGATGCAGGATGATGGGGATTATACAGAATTATGCCAGCTTAAAATTAGCAACATCCACTATACCAGTGTCTTTGAACAGCAGCAGTGCGCCATGGTTCCGATGGGAACGTGGTTTATTGCAACGCTGGTTCAGGACCGGAAAGCGGGGATTTTGATTTTAACTGGGGAGTCACGAGAATTCCGCATCCGGCGGGGATCGAGGCAGGGGAGCACGGTTGGCTCAGTCACCCCGATCGCCGTCAATGCGAAATCAGATGTGCCGGATCAGGCATGGGAATTCGTGCGGTTTGCCACCAGCGAAGCGGGGGCCGAAATTTTAGCCGATAACAGTGTGTTTCCAGCTATTACCACCGCCGGCGTGGTGAGCCGTCTGGCTTCCATCGAGGATTTCCGGAAGACGGAAAGGCGGCTCTTTCGGTAAAGAATTTTGTGTTCGACCGCCCGGTGGGATGCGAAAATGGCGGCAGTGCGCAAGGTCATTGAGGAAGAGCATGACTCCATCATGATAGGAGAGGAAACGGTTGATGCCGGTATCCGCAACATGAATGAGAGGGCGGCGGAAGCCAGAAGCAGATAACCCTACCGCTTAACGTGCAGCCGGGATCCAGGTCGCAGAGCCGGTTCACCCATGCGCCTTCCGGTTTCGGTACCCGGTATCCCACGCGGAGCAGCGGATCTCCGGTTCGCTCCATCCAGTTTTCAAGGCGGCCGCAGATCGTCGTACACCTCTTTGTAATCACTGCTGTTCACCAGATTGTTCCGCTCCAGCGGATCCAGCGCCAGATCGAACAGCATCTCCCGTTCGGGTCTGCTTCAACAGCCCGGCTTCAATCATGCTGTCCTTGCTGGGGAGGCATCAATATTGGCCGGAACGTATCCGTTGTGATAATCGAAATACCGGATCGCTTATACCGGCTGGTGCGGATGCAAAGGGCGCATGGGTTCATAGGCCGCGTGATAGGTGACCTCTGCGAACACTTCTTCGTTGATCTCCAGCTCCGGATTGTCAAACAGCCCGGCAAAAAGAATGTCCCTGCAGATAGTCCGGTTTCTCGATTTCAAGCAGGTCACAGAGTGTGGGGTAAACATCGATCTGGGAGATCAGGGAATCGCTGACTTTTTCCGGCCGCCTGGTTTCTGCAAATTTCATGATCAGCGTCACACCAATTCCCGTATCGTAACAGTTGCATTTCATAAATGGGAATGCGATTCCGTGATCGGTCGTGAAGATAACGATCGTATCATCCTCGCGTCCGGAGCGCTTCAGCGCGTCCAGCACAACGCCGACCGAATCATCGGCGATCTTGGCAGAATACATAAAGTCTGCCATATCTTTTCTGTTTTCCTTCGTGTCCGGTATGGTCATCGGCGGCTTTACGTAATCCGGATTGACGAAATCGGCAGGCGCCTCCGGGTATCTCCGGTGCGTATTGATAAATCCCACAGACATAAAAAACGGTTTTTCTTCCTGGTAATGCAAAGAGATAGTCCGCCGCACGGGTACAGGCCGCGGTGTCCCTGCGGATAAACTCGAGTGGTGGCAGTCCTCGTCAAACCAGTAGTCATATCCCAGCATGGCGGCGTCCGGCGCTTCGTGCTGTACACCGAACAGGCAGGTATGGTAGCCATGACTGCGAAGAAAAATTGGAAAGATGCGTATCGTAACAATCCATCTGGAAGCCCCTCTGAGCCAGCCCAAGCATGTTGGTACTGTGGGGGACTGGCCTGAGAGCAGACCAACTCGGCTGGGAGAACAGGTAGGAGCGGCGCAGTAGGCCCTGACGGAACAGCGTCCCTTCTTTGCGAGCTTCATCAGATTCGGCGTCTTCACGGATACGCCGAACGGCTTCTAAATAACGGCCGCTGTCATGGGTATGTAAGTACAGAATGTTTTTTCACAGATTACTCCTTTCGAAACTTATTTTTATCCTTTGACGGCTCCTGCTGAGACGCCGCCTACAATATATTTCTGGCCGAACACGAAGATAATGAGGACCGGAAGGGCAGTCAGCGTGATATCTGCGCTTACTAAGTTCCAGCTCTGCTCAAACTGGCCGAAGAAATTGTATACGGCCAGAGTCGATGGGCCATTTCCCGGAGTTGTTCATAAAGTACAGCGGCATGGAGAAATCATTCCAGATCGCCATAAAATTTAAGATTCCCACTGTGACGATGGTTGGCTTCATCAGCGGTAAGATGACGCTGGAGAACAGCCTCATGGGGCCTGCGCCGTCGATGACGGCCGCCTCGTCGATTTCCCGCGGAAGCGTTTCCACAAAAGCCAAACATGAGGAACAGCGCCAGCGGAATATTCATGGCCACATAGAGGAAGATAAGCCCGTACCGGGTGTTGATAAGCGCAGTGGCCTTCATGATCTTCATGAGAGCCACGTTGTTCACCGGCATGGCAATTCCCAGTACGATGAGGTAGTAGATTACCCGGTGCAGCCGGCTGCGGTTCCGCGACAGCACATAGGAGGCCGCGGAGACAACTGCCAGGATCAGCAGTACGCTGAAGGTTGCATACAGGGCGCTGTTAAAGAAGGAAGAAAGCAGTTTTCGCGTTCGATCACGGTGGTATAGTTCTCAAACATGAATTTTTCCGGCAGAGTGCAGCGTCATGACCATGGATTCTTTCTGTGATTTAAAGGAATTTACCAGAACTACCAGCATGGGTACCAGGACAATCAGGCTGGCGATCCATGCCGCCAGATTGGCAAGTACGGTAAAGAGTCTCTTTTTCATTGTTCCACCTCCTTTTGTTGCCCACTGCTTTTAAGATGAAATAGGAAATCATCATGACAAATATAAAGAGAAGGCTGGAAAGCGTGGTGCCCATGGCATAATTGCCCTTGGAAAATTCGCTGTAAACCGCCGTGTTGATAACACCTGTAGAATTGCCGGGGCCGCCGTTAGTCAGGCTGTAGATTAAGTCAAATACGCGGAAGCCGTAGGTAATATTTAACACCGTTACACTGATAATGACATTTTAAGCAGAGGCAGCGTCACATACCGAAACTTACTCCAGAAACCGGCTCCATCTAACTCCGCGGCCTCGTAATAGGTGGCCGAGATGGAATTCAGCCCTGCAATGACCACCATCATTACATATCCCGTACCTTTCCAGGCATCTACAGCAAAATTGATTTGAAAGCAAATCCAAGTCGCCCAGCCAGTTTTGGGCCAGGAAATCGAGGCCTATAGCTTTCAGTGTAATATTGATGAAGCCGCGGCTGATGAAGGATATTCTTGAACACCAGGCCGATGATCAGAAAGGACATGACCTGGGGCAGAAACACCAGCATACGGTGCATGCTTTTCATTTTGACCATCCTGCTGGTGAGCAGGATGGCCAGGGCGATTCCGAGCGTAGTCTTGGTGATGGAGCTGACTGCGGTAAACAGAAACGTATTTTTGATAAACATACCGTAATTCGTGCCGCCTTCAAAAACTTTTAAATAATTTTTCCAGCCTACGAAGTTTACTTCGCTGCTGTAAGCATTCCAGTCCGTGAAGGAATACCCGATGCCCATAATGCCCGGCAGAAAAAACAGTCCGAGATAGAAGATGAGCGCGCCGAGGGTAAAACCAGGTCGGATACAATTTTTGTCTTCATAGGCCCTCCGATTTAGTTCCATGCCGGGTCTTTCTGCAGCTCTGCCTGCTCATCCGTCTTCTGGATATGCTTTCCATAACCTGTTCTGATGTCATGGCGCCTGTATACATGGCTTCAATATCTTTTCCCGTATCCATAAACTGAGGATCGATGTATTTGACGCCTACCTGCATGATGGTGCCTCTTTCCAGAGAATCGATATACTTATTGAATTCGTCCGGATAGGATGGCGTGATCTCCGGCCAGCAGAGTCCCATCTCTTCCGGATTGTTGTCCTGTCTGTACTGTAAGTTTTCCGGTCTTGCAAGGAAACGGAAAAATTCCAGGGCATACTCGACGTTTTCACTCTTTTATTGATAAAGCAAGCGGCGCTGGAGGCGTTGTTTGCCAGTACGTCGTTGTCACCGAAAGGCATCAGGAAGATACCGATCTGATCCTTCATCTCAGGATAGGCTTCTTCCACCTGCAGGGCAAAGCCGGGAGCCGCAAGGTACATGGCCGCTTTTGCTGTTCCGATCTCGTCTTTTGCTGCATCTACGGTATTGCTTTAAGTAATCTTCACCGTAATATCCAAGGTCTGCAAATTCCTTCATCTGGTCCAGGATGGTCTTCATCATGGCCACATCTTTGATGTCTTTTTCGTTATTGTTCAGCGCATCATATAAGCCGGGTTCCAGTTTTTCAAAGTATGGTCCGCTGCCATAGAGCGGCACGCACTGATGCCATGCGCTCTGGGTTGCTTCATAAATCGGGATGGTTCCGGAATCCTGAATCTTCTGGCAGACTGTTTTAAATTCTTCATAGGTAACAGGAATCTCCAGTCCCAGATCAGCGAATATCTTTTTGTTGTAATTATAGAAATTCAGTTTTGGTTCTGCAAAACGGATGGCATAGATTTTATCGTCGTAAGACACACACTCTTTTGCATAATCCGCCATGCGGTCCACCCATTCCTCGCCGCTTAAATCCACGCAGGTCTCATCCGGGCGGACACGGAGTAAAGGCTTAAAGGATCGGCATCGACGCAGAAGATATCCGGCGCCTCTCCGGAGTCCAGCTTTACTTTTAAAAGGTCGCGCCACTGTGCGTCAGGAGATACCTGAAAATCGATTTTGATGCCGGTTTCCTCCTCGAACTGGTCTGCCAGATCCTGAAGAACACCGCAGGACGGATACCCGGACTGATGGGTTCCAAAGGAAATCGTCACATTTTCTTTTGCCTGCAGCAGTGGATGCGCCTGCCGCCGCTGAGCTCTGACCGCCGCTTTTTTCAGCCGTGCCGGCATTGCGACCGGCCAGACAGGATACTCCAAGTGCCATAGTTAACAGTAATGCAATTTTTCTCTTCATAGCAATCCTCCAAAAGTTTTTTAGTAGCTTTTACTATGTTCTATAGTACAATAACTAGAAATAAAACAACATGCACAAAATAGTTTTGATCCTTGTATTTTTTTTTGACTGGAGGAATCATGAAACGGAAAGCACCATCCTGCAGAAATCGCTGCCTCGGTACTATTTTCTGGTAATCTTTGTGATCTTTACCGCAATGCTGACAGCCTTTTTACATCTATTATACTAGAAATCTGAGCCAGCGAATATCTGAATCTTCAGAACGTCTGCGATTCCGCATATTCCAATATGGAACAGGAGATAGAAAAGATGTCCACGGTATCCTTAAATACCATCTATTCCAAGGACATCCTGCCCGGTATCCGGAAGATTCCGGTGGACCAGCTGGGTACTCAGCAGACCTATACCCAGGTGCAGGCCATCTATAATTCCATATCGGCCATGATCGGCCCCAAAAGCAGACGGTTGCCCAGATTAATCTCTACTACACAAAAATGGATTTTCGGCAGGCACCGGTTTCTATACATACAACAAGAAGATCGACCTGAAAGAAAAAAGCTGGTATAACGATGTACTGACGGAAAACGGATACAAGGTCATGAGTACGCCCCAGCCAATTTCCCATTTCATACCGACCGCGGCGATTCCCTACGAACCGTATTACATTTCCCTGACCAGACTGTACTTTGACGATGTCCATGAAATGGAGGGCGCGGTGGAGGTCCTGCAGAAGAGCGATACTTTTTTAATTATATAGACCGTCTGACGGCTGCAAATCCCGCCTCAGTCTTCTGATCATGAACAGGAACGGAGAACTGGTTTATCCTGTCAACGGCGGGGGGAAGAACGATACATGAGATCACGGCGCTGGCCCATAAGCAGGACATTCCCACAGGGCGGACGGTTTATGTCAGGATGAAGCGGAAGGAAAAACGCGCTGTATCATCAGACCGTCAAATCCGCCGGCTGGCAGATCTACGTCTTTGAACCGGACAGCGTCATAACAAAGTCCCTGGCGGCACCGACATTCCTGTTTCTGGCTGTGCTGGCTGCAGGCATTGCGCTTACCATGGCTGTCTGTTCTCCATTTCCCGGAGAATCTTACAGCCGGTGGGAGAACTGACGGAAACCTTTGAGACGCTGGTGCTGGATGACGTATTTTCCCATACGATCGATACGGTTTCCCTGCCCCGGAGCCATTACGAGGAGATACAGACTCTGATCACTTCCTTCCGGGATATGTACAACAAGATGAATGCCTCGATCATGGAGATGTTAAAATCGCAGGAAAATGAGATCCGTGCCAAGGAGATCGCCACCCAGTCCATGATGAAGCCGCACTTTCTCTATAATAATCTGGCCAACATCAGCGTCATGGCGGAAGAGAACATGAATCAGGAGATTATCACGCTGACGGAAAATCTCTGTGATTATCTGCGGTATACATCGACGGGAAGCGAGATCCGCGTGCCGGTAAGCGATGAGTTTTGTATACGCAGAAGTATTTGGCCTGTATGAATGTCGGTACAGAGGCCGGCTGACCTGTGATTTTACCCTGGATGAACAGATGGGAGAGATAAAAATCCCCAAGCTGAGCCTTCAGCCCATCATTGAAAATTCATTAAAGTATGCGTTCATGAAAAGCCGCCCTGGCATATCTCCGTACGGGGGGATTTAGACAGGGAGGCGGGGGAAATGGTTTATCACGATAACGGACAATGGGGGGGGATTTAAAGAAGAGGAGCTTCAGGAACTGGCTCATACTCTGGAATCCATCCGTGATTCCAAAGACATTACCCTCCTGAAAATTGGAGGCATGGGACTTCAAAATGTATATCTGCGGCTTCTGCTCCAGTACGGTCCGTCTGCCAGCCTTACAGCAGAGAATCATCCGGAGGAGGAGCCTGCATTACGATGGGAGGAAGTATTACAAATGACAGAAACAGCTGACAGAAAACAGTATGACGTCGTGGTGGCGGAGGATGAACTCCTGATCCTGGAAAACCTGGTGAAAAAATCAATGCCATGCCGCTGCCGTTTTGCGTAAAAGGCGCATTCGAGGATGGAGACAGCGCCCTGGAATTTATAAAAACCAACCATGTGGATCTGGTGATCACCGACATTAAAATGCCGTTTATGAATGGGCTGGAACTGTCACGCGTTCTGCATTCCTCATTTCCGTCCATTAAAATCCTGATTATCAGCGGATACACGAATTTACGCTGGCTCAGGAGGCCATCGAATACCAGGTGAAGGGATTTCTCTTAAAACCCATTAAGCAGGAGCAGTTAGAACAGGCGCTGACAAAGCCATTGAGCTGGACAGTGATAATGATACGCTTCAGGCCAGTGTACCGGAACACTTGAAGACCATGGGAAAGGAGGAGATTGCCGGGCGTGGAAAAGTATTTAAAGAGAATTTTCAGAAGCAGATTCCATGGGAGATATCTCGGATAAACTGGGATTTGCCCCGGATTACTTAAGTCATCTGTTCAAGAAATACCACGGGGAATCTCCGGTCCGGTATCTGACCGGCCTTCGCATCAATTATGCGAAGCAGCTGCTGATACGCCAGCCGGATCTGGAGGTGGCGGTGATCGGCGAGATGTCCGGTTATCGGACCCGGTCTATTTCAGTAAGGTATTTAAGAAAAATACGGGGATGTGGCCGAGCCAGTACCGGGCGGAAGGGGCTGCCAGAGACCGGAGTAAAAAATTAGTCAAATTGCTTCTTGACGGAAAATCAAGGAAGGAGTAGCCTGTTAGATAGAAACTGCATAAAAAGGCAGAGAACGATTACATCAGGAAGACAGGGGAAAAGAGTATGACAGGCAGTATGGCCAGAAAGAGCCGCCTGCAAAGGGCAGGGGGCGCTTCGGAAACGGTTGGGCAGAAGCAGTACTTATTTACAAACAGCGATTTAAAACGCCTCATCGCTCCGCTCATTGTGGAGCAGATTCTGGCAGTTACCGTGGAATGGTAGACACGATGATGGTGTCCAGCGCGGGGAGGCGGCCACGTCTGGCGTATCCCTGGTGGATATGATCAACAACCTGCTGATCAATGTGTTTGCGGCGGTATCGACCGGCGGTGCGGTGGTGTCCTCCCAGTTTCTGGGGCAGAAAACCGGAAACGGGCATGCGAGGCGGCGGATCAGCTGATGATGATTACAGGGCTCATTTCCATTGTGATCATGGCAGGGGCGATTGCGTTCCGGCACGGACTGTCTGCGACTTCTATACGGCGGGATCGCAGATGACGTGATGAAGAACGCGCTGATCTATCTGGTGCTGTCGGCACTTTCCTATCCGTTTCTGGCCATTTATAATTCCTGCGCGGCGCTGTTCCGGTCCATGGGGAATTCGAGGATTTCCATGCAGGCCTCAATTGTCATGAATATCATCAATGTGGCGGGAGATATTCTGTTTATATTCGGATTCCACTGGGGAGTGGCAGGCGCCGCGCTGGCGTCTCTGATCAGCCGTATAACGGCGTGTGTCATTCTCGTGATCCGTCTTCACAATACGGGGCTGGAGATTCATGTCAGCTTTGGACGGCTTCACTGGAACAGCGGTATGATCGGGAAGATCCTTCATATCGGGATTCCGGGTGGTATTGAGAACAGCATTTTCCAGCTGGGGCGCGTGCTGGTAGTCAGCATCATTGCCCTGTTTGGCACGACACAGATCGCGGCCAATGCGGTCGCCAATAATCTGGACGGAATGGGTGTACTTCCGGGACAGGCCATGAATCTGGCCATGATTACCGTGATCGGCCGCTGTGTGGGCGCGGGCGATTTTGAACAGGCGGAATATTACACAAAGAAAATGATGAAGCTTTACGTATCTCATTAGCGGACTCTGCTGTCTGGGGTGATTATCACCATGCCGCTCACCATGAAGCTGTACGGCCTTTCGGGAGGAAACCCTGAAACTGGCGGCAGTACTCGTGCTGATTCATGACGGCTGTGCCATCCTCCTGTGGCCGGCGTCCTTACCCTGACGAATGTTCTGCGGGCCGCCAACGATGTCAAATTTCCCATGTGCATTTCCATTCTGTCCATGGTGATCATGAGACTGGGGAGTCGGTTATCTGCTGGCCGTCGGCCTTGGGCTGGGAGCCGTCGGCGTATGGTGCGCCATGATCCTGGACTGGGTGGTTCGCGTGATCTGCTTTGTGGGACGGTACCGGAGCGGGAAGTGGAAGAACTTTTATCATGGTGTATAATAAGTAATGGAAACTAAAAAACATGTTTAAAATGTAATGTATAAAAATGATGGAGGACTTTCTCCAGAAAGTCCGGCGGTTTGAGTGAGATGGTCCTGCTGTGGTGATAAGACACGGCAGGACCATCTCCTTTCTTCCATGTCCGGGTTGTGAAATGGCAGCGGATCGGGTATAATTTACTTAAATAAGCAGGAACAGGAAGGAGGGCGGAGTTATGCGGTATTATATATCCGATCTGCATTTTTACCATGAAAACCTGAATTACCAGATGGATCATCGGGGGTTTTCCAATGCTGCTGAAATGAACGCCCATATGATTCGTCAGTGGAACAGCAAAATACGGGACAGGGATGAAGTGGTCGTTCTGGGGAGATTTATCTCTCGGTTCCGGGGAGGAAACCAACCGGATTCTGAGTCAGCTGAAAAGGGCGGATCAGCCTGATTGAGGGGAATCACGATTCCTATCTGACGGACAGACAGTTGGAGCCGCCTCGGAGTGGGTGAAGCCTTACGCGGAACTCCGGATAATAAGAGAAAGGTGATTTTAAGCCATTACCCCATGATCTGTTACAACGGCCAGTATCGGCGGATGAGGAGGGGAGACCCAGAAGCTATGCTGTACGGCCATGTGCATGATACCTTTTGATGAAGCGCTGGTGAACCGGTATCGATGAGAACCTGGCGCGCGCAGAACGGAGATCGCCACGGCGGCCCGCCGCTTTCCGTACCGTGTTAGATGATTTCGGTATGTTTTTCGGATTATATTCCGGCTTACCCTGATGAGTGGATTGAAACAGACGGAAAGCGACGCAGCAGGGAGAACGGATGAGATTTCTTTTCGCACAGAGGGAACGGAAAAAAAGTGAGAACGCTTTCGACAAATTTCGTAAAGATTCGACAAAATTCTACACACCCCATTGTATTACGGAAGGAATCTGTAAATTGTGAGTATGGTTACAACAGGACACACAGAGGCTGGTGAAGATAAATGTAACTATGGAGGCATTTCGGAAGGGCCGGTCGGAACTCTTCCATACAGGTATCTATCTTGCTTTCCGGTTATTCGTTCTGGAAATAATAATCTGTGGGAGAGCAGTGCGCAGGGGAACCCTGTATTTTCTGATCCGGCAGTCCCGGATCAGAAAATACGCAGTAAGTCCGTCAAATCATAATGTTTACTTTCTATATCGCAGCAGCATCCGGCCGGCAGTAATGTCATAACTTCGCCTCCAGTCTGATTCTGCGTCGGAAAATGGCTGATCATGCCGTCAAAACTTTCAATCTGATGCCTGTCCAGGGGACCGGCCTGGGCAAATAGCCATCAGCTGATACCAGACTTCCTCGCCCTCCGGGATTCACCCGTTCCTCTCTTTAATGGTTTGAATGCATTGCCGGATGTCAGGGAAACTAAACGAATCAGCTTAAAGTTTGATAAACCTCCAGCAGCGCCGTCAGTTCCCCTGAAAAAATCCATAATCTGCTGATCACTGAACATTGCATACAGCATCAGTTCTTCCAGATATTCTGGAAAAGGAGCATTCAAATAAATTGCCACCGGAATGAAAAGCACGGAATCTCCGAAGGATGATGTCTCTGAATTCCGAAGGTTTTTCTTCCGCCGTACACTCAAATTTTTCCATATATTCATAAAAATATAATGCACGGTTTTGATTTTCGTATAAGGTGTTATAAAATGTGTTCCTTCTTTTACAGTACTCTTTTCAATCTCATCACGCAGATCCGCCAGATCGGAAAGCGCCTGCCTGTATTCCGCGTTTCCGTCATGTACGCGCACCAGGCCAGTTCGACTGGGAGATATCGCCCGAAAATACGCGGTAATTGGTAAAGTGGCGCCAGGGCATCTAACAGGGTCGATTTGCCGCTTCCCGGTATTCCTTCAATAAAAATATTATATGGTTGATTCATCGCTGCCTCCTCTCAGGACGTGTTGACGTGAAGTAGTCAAGCCTTTGCTAACAAGGTTTCTCCGTTACAGTCTAACGCGCAGGCGAAGGAATGTCAATTACAGAGTGCTGAATCAAAGCGCCCGGAGGCTAATTCTGAATAAAGAAAGACGGCATGGCATAATCAATATTCCCCTGCATAAGATTGTAAAACGTCCTAAGCAGGGGATTTTCTTGAAGGAATATATTGAAGAGCGTGCAGTTGCCATAGCCAACTACATCATAGACTATCATGCAACGGTAAGGCAGACGGCGAAAAAATTTGGTATCTCCAAATCTACGGTACATAAGGATGTAACAGACCGTTTGAGCACATCAATCCCTTCCCTGGCGGCCCGGGCCAGAGTGATTCTCGACATCAACAACTGAGCGTCATATCCGGGGAGGCCTGGCTACGAAA
>VOFH01003410.1_pt1 | contig 23829 bp, 34 predicted proteins | sample 5384091 | NCBI WGS metagenome assembly VOFH01 (sample SAMN12384727, study PRJNA508395) | human gut metagenome | isolation source: healthy gut G | host: Homo sapiens
GTCTTCTACGATTTTTCCTTCCCTTTTCTATGTCTTAGCAAGCGGGTCAAACCGCAAGAAGTGAGCCATTGTGACTATTTTAGCAAAAAATCTCCGCCATACACAAGTTCAAAATCTGGTAAATACGCCAGTCTTCTGTGATGGTTAAAAGTGCCCGGCTCTCCCACCCTTGGGAGAACGGGCCCAGTCCATCTGCGTTTCAAAAGCTGCCGCAAATTGTATTCTCAAATCAGGGCTATGGTTCGTGCAGCACGCAATGGCACGCGGCATATTTTGAATAAAATTCCACATCCTTATAACAGTGGACACGGTGCCTTACGCGACGCTTTCAGCTGTTGCAAGCATTCTCTGAATGGAGATTCCATATCCCTTTGGGGGGCTGTTCAGCAGCACATGGGTCACAGCGCCTACCAACTGTCCGTCTTGCAGGATTGGGCTTCCACTCATCCCCTGACAATTCCTCCGGTAGCGGAAATCAAATCAGGGTCCTTAACGGAAATTACCATATCTCGCCCATCGGAGCCAGTGGACGTCACGCTGACAATTGCAATATCAAATTCCTCCACGGTGTCCCCTTGCACATTGCTTCGTATGACCGCCGGTCCTGTTTGAGCTCTGCCAACGGGGACCGCGTCCCCAAGCACCGGGCTGTAGTCATCGGCCTCCAAGATGCCGAAAATTCCGTTGCTGGTGTTCGCGTAGAGATCACCCAAATCGCCGGTCAAATCAAAATCGCCTCGCAGCTCCCCAGCAGCGCCGCTTTCTCCCTTTTTGACAGCTTTGACCGTTGAAGGCAAAATGGAACCGTTGGAAAAAGGCATCAGCTGTGCAGTATCCACATCCGCAATTCCATGACCCAGCGCGCCAAAGGCGCCTGTGGCCGGGTCATAGTAGGTCATGGTACCGATCCCAGCCATACTATCCCGAATCCAAGCACCAATCCCATCGACTCCCCCGCTCATTTTGCTCTGGCTCCACGGAGAGTGTCACGCTGCTGCCATCCCGCTTCACCTGCAGGTTGTGGTCTCTCCGCCGCTCTTTTGCAGGAGCGACTGAAACTGTTCTGTGGAGGTCACGCTGCTGCCCGCGCACTTTACAATAACGTCTCCAGTCTGGAGTCCGCCGGCTTTGGCTGGAGTTCCTCCTTCGGAGAGCTTGACCACCACGACGCCACGGGAAAAAGCTTGATGCCCACGGTATGGCCGACCGGCACCAGCATACGGGTGTCTGTCATCTCAGCTGCGCCAGCCCCAACGGCGCCGCACAACAGCAGCGCCAGCAGCAATGCCGTCCCGCCACGCAGCATCCGCTTTGCGCTTTGCGAAGGTTCATACAACGAAAAATCACCCCGTTTCAAAATCATCGCCGACAAATGCCGGCACGTTTATCATCTGCCAGCCGCAGCGAAATCACGCAAAGCAAAACCGCCAACAGTCCCATGTCAACCTTTGCCTCTCTATATCTCCAGCGAAAAATGAAAACCCCGCAGGCAAAAGCCCACGAGGTTTTCCAATATTTTATCAGAGCGGGAATCAAAGGAATGCTCTCCTCATTTTTACCACATCGCACTTCCCGCCGTACGGATAACTCCTGCCATGTAGTACATGTCACTGACACTCTGAGGAGAAAGCTCCGTGCCAATCATCTTGATTATCAGCCTCAATCCCGCTTATTGAAAATTTTGAAAATATCATCAAAGGTCAGCTTCCTCGCTCTTCTCCACATCATCCTCCTTGAGGGGCATCGGTCCCGGCACAGCGGCACCTTCGTCCTCCGGAGTTTTACTGGATATCTTTGGAAGCGGCTCACCGGGCTGCTTATCAAATCCGGTGGCAATCACCGTGACTCGAATCTCATCATCCAATGTCTCATCGAACTGGGCACCGAAAATGGTAAGCGCGTCGGGGTGGACGGCAGCCTGCACCAAGCTGGCGGCCTGCTCCACCTCTTCCAGGCCAATATCCATGGAGCCGGTGACATTGATCAGCACGCCCTTGGCTCCCTCGATAGAGGTCTCCAACAGCGGGCTGGAAATCGCCATGCGGGCGGCTTCCTCCGCCTTACCCTTGCCGGCGGCCCGGCCCACGCCCATATGGGCCATGCCGGCGTTTTTCATGATGGCAGTTACGTCGGCAAAGTCCAGATTGATAAAGCCAGTATCCCGAATCAGATCGGAGATGGACTGTACTGCCTGACGCAACACGTCATCCGCAATCTCAAACGCATTTGCAAAGGTAATCTTCTGATCCGTGGCATGCTTGAGCCGCTCATTGGGGATAATGACCAGAGAATCAACCTTATCCTTCATCTCTGCAATACCGGATTCCGCCTGCTGCATCCGGCGGCGACCCTTCAAAGCCAAAGGGCTTTGTCACCACGGCCACGGTCAGGATACCCATCTCCTTGGCAATCTCTGCCACAATTGGCGCGCCGCCCGTGCCGGTGCCGCCTCCCCATGCCGGCAGTAATAAAAACCATATCTGTATTTTCCAGGGCCTTGGCGATCTGGGTGCGGCTTTCCTCGGCAGACTTGCGGCCCACCTCCGGGTCAGACCCCGCTCCCTGCCCCTGGGTCAGCTTCTCACCGATCTGAATTTTATAGGTAGCGCTGGATACATTCAGCGCCTGCTTATCGGTGTTCACTGCCACAAAGTCCACGCCCTTCGTGCCGGAGCGGACCATGCGGTTCACCACATTGTTTCCGCCGCCGCCCACGCCGATGACCTTGATATTGACAACGGTGTCAGGACCGGTCTCCAACCCAAATGCCATAGTGGTGCCTCCTGCTATCATTTGTAGAAATGGGCGCAAATACCCACAGATTTATACAATATCCTGTGTAAAGATGCTCTTGTTCATTGTATGACACTTTCTCGCTTTGGTCAAGTGCCCCACAGCGTTTTCCTGGATTTTTTAAAAAATTCAAATCAGCTCCTGTTCCCAGTTGTCTCCGCAGTCCGTCTATCGGGTGCTCTGATCCAGATATACTCTGCCGTCTTCCCGGGTCATGTCAAAGGTGCCGGTCATATTGTCCTGGACGTAGTCGCTCTCAATCGCCATGCTCAAAATTTTCATCTTGGTGGCATAGTCCGCGCTGTAGGGCAGCTTTACGGTGAAACGCCCCAAGTAGTCCATTCGAATCACGGAGAGATCGTCCAGATGAATGCCATCCACCTCTCCCAGCATATCTGCCTCATCCAGCGCAGAGAGCAGGCTGAGCAGGCTTTCCTGCTGCACACTGAACTCACTGGCCAGGACAACCTCTCCCCCTACGGAGGGGGCCAGCAGCGTACAGCCGGACACCACCGCGTAATTGGCAGCCGCCGACGCATCTGTCTGATCTACGATCTTGCCTCTGCCGCTCTTGCCTCCGGCGCTGATCAGCCATGTGATGTTATCCTGCACCACCGCCACCGGCGCGGTGCACTCCCGCACCTCAATCTCCAGCGTATCCGGCAGGCGCTTGTGAATCCGGATTTCCTCAATATAGGGCAGCTTTTCTGAAATATTCCCTGAAGCGCTGTGTTTGTTCAGCAGCAGCAGATTGTCACCCTCCTGAATACCGGAAGCCGCCTGAATCTCCTGAGCCGTATAGCGGCCCTGGCCGCTAACCGCAATAGTGTCCACCCGGAAAAACAGCGTCAGCGCCGCGATGAGACAGCCGCAGATTGCCAACACGGACAGCAGCTTATAGAAAGCCGGAGCTTCCCCTGCGTCGTCTTCGTTTGAATATCTGCCCATGTTCTTCCACCTCATCCGCAAAAAAGACCTGCTTTCGCGGAAACCCTCCTTGATTGTACTTCACCTGCCAGGAAAAGTCTGTCGATTGCAAGATGTTGTAATCCCGGCAGTGGATTTTTCCGTCCTTCTCCGTCCGTCGATCAGCCCGGACTACTCAATTCGTTCGATCTCCGCACCCAAGGCCCGCAGATCCCTCTCTATCCTCTCATAGCCACGGTCAATGTCCAATCTCCGCAATGCGGGTCTCCCCCTCTGCCGCTAGCGCCGCAACACAAAGTGCCGCGCCGCCCCGAAGATCCGTACACCGCACCGGTGCGCCCCTGCAGAGTCTCCACACCGGTCACTACCGCTGTGCGGCCGGACACCTGAATGTCCGCCCCCATGCGGGCCAGCTCATCCACATGCCGATAGCGGTTTTCAAAAATATTTTCCTCAAACACCGTCGCTCCCCGGCTGCGCAGCAGCGCCGCCATCAGGATGGCCTGGGCGTCGGTGGGAAAGCCGGGATAGGGTGCGGTCCGCACAGGCCGAACCGCCCGCAGCCTGCGCCGGCAGACACACGCAATCCCTGCGCTGTCTGAAACAATGTCACACCCGGCCTCCCGCAGTACGGCGGTCACTGTGGCAAGATGCTGTTCCCTGGCCCCCTGCAGAAGGACCGTCCCGCCGGCAGCTGCCGCCGCGCATAAATATGTGCCCGCTACAATGCGGTCCGGCATCACTGTATACGTACATCCATGGAGCTTGTGTCCGCCCTCAATCACCACGGTGGTGCTTCCTGCGCCGGATACCCGGGCTCCACAGGCGTTTAGAAAATTCTGTAAGTCTGTAATCTCCGGCTCTCTGGCAGCATTGCAGATGGAGGTGGTTCCCTCCGCCCCGCAGGCAGCCAGCATCAGATTCTCTGTGGCCCCCACAGAGGGCAGACTCAGCACAATTTCCCTGCCCCGCAGCCGCGCTGCCCGACAGTGGAGCATGCCGCCGGTATCATCAATCTCCGCTCCCAGCGTGCGCAATCCTGACAGATGCAGGTCGATGGGCCGCGGTCCCAGTTCACACCCACCCCGGTGTGATACTCTGTGGTGCCGAAGATGCCATGTTTTCCACAAACACAATGCCGCCGCAAGTTTGAACCCGCACTTGGAGTTCCTCCGGCATGGCAAATGGCGCCTTTGCGGGAAGCTCCCCCGGTTCATAGACCAGAATGCGGTCAAAAGCGTTCTTGCCAGTTCCTTGGTCAAAATTCTCTTATCTAAATGTAATATTATATCGTCAGCCGAATCCCTGTCAATTGGTTTTGCCCTGGCCGCCGCGCTGCAACGGGCGCAGCTGAGCCTCCAGCGTCTCTTCTTCAGCGACACAGGAGGCATATTTTCGGACAAACAGCTCCTCTGATATCACACCTCTGAGCCTGTCGTCATACATTTGGTCAATCATGTTCCGCACCCGCCCCAGTTTCTTCTCCAGCTCCGTCCTCCGGTTCCGCTCCCCGCTGTCCAGCCTGTCCGCGATGGCCTCCGGATTCAGACTGGAGGAGCGCAGCAGCCGCTCCAGGTATTTCAGTGCCGCCTCATAGAGCACAGATTCCCGCACATGGTGCGGTGTGCAGCCGTCCCTGCCGCTGACGGCGCCCTCCCGATGGTTTTTCCCACAGATATACGCGTCCGGCCGGTTTTTCCGACTTCGAGAACCAAGGGGGCTTCCGCATCTTCCGCAGCGCAGCAGGCCCGAAAAAGGCCGGCTCACGGCAGTACGCCGCTCCTGACGGCGGGCGGGTCTTTGCAGAGAGTTAAACAGCTCCCGGGGAACCAGCGGCTCATGGTGGTTCTCCAAAATAATCCACTCTGTCTCCGGGCGGCGAATGGTGGTTTTATTTTTATAGCTCTTCCGGCCTGTGCGGTTGTAGACCATCGTGCCCACATACACTGAATTTGTCAAGATCCGGCGGATGCTGGGCGTTCCAGCAGGCAGCGGCATGTTCATATCCCGCGGCCTGGGACGGCGTGGGGAGCCCTTTCCGGTTCAGTGCCCCGGCGATCTCCCCTGCTCCCCCGCCCCAGCTGTGCCTGCTGAAAAAATCCACCGGACCACGCTGGCGGTCTGTTCGTCCGGCACCAGTCTGCCGGCCTCTCCCGGCCGGTAGCCGTAAAATGGTTTTATCAAAAGGGTGCCAGCCTCCATCTTGTGCCGCAGCACGGCGAATTTTCTGTCCATCCTCCTTGGCCCGCTGCTCATTGAACCACGCCTTGAGCGGAAAAAAATCCTCGTTATATTCCTCGCTCTCAAAGAGGATTTCCGCACCGCAGCTCTCCACCAGGTCTACAAAGATCAGGCTCTCCTTTAAATTTCTGCCCAGGCGGAGGCATCCTTAAAGACCAGAACCTGAATCTCTCCCTGCCGGACACGTTCAATCACCGGATCAAACCGCCGGAAGCTGGTGCCGGAGGTATCGTCATCCAGGATCACATCCACCACATTTACCAGCCCGCGCCGCCGACAAAAGTCCAGCAGGATGTCCCGCTGAGTCTCAATCCGCTCATAGGACTCACCATTTTCATCCCGACTCTCCCGGCAGTAGATCAGCACCGGCCGGCGGTCCACAGTTTTATGCATGACAGCCTCCTCACTCCGTGGTCCCCTTCCGTATCTCGAATCTGCGCTTCCATTCGATTTTCAGTTCCCCATTTTGTCATCTGCCGCAGCAGCCTGAGCAGCACCTGCTCGACAACCGCTTCTGGAGTTTGCAAAATCTCTCCACCAGGAACAAACACCACCGCTCTTTCCGCACGTTCTCTTCCGTGTGCCTTGTATTCCTCCATAAAATACGCCTCCCCCATACCTATCCATATGAGGGTGGTTTGCATTTATGCGGGACAGCTGTAAACGCTCCGTTCTCATGCGCGTGGGAAATCGCAGCGATTCTCCGCCTCTCGACAGAAGTTTTCCCGCGCCAAGACGCCGGCCCCGGAACAATCCGGGGCCGGCGTCTTTGGTTCACTCGTAAGTAACCTGTTCCATCAGGAATCTTCTTTGCATATTGACCGCATAGGCGGCAGTCTTTTTGGCAACCTTGCCAAAGTCGGGATGACTGCGAACCTTGTCGAAATCCTCGAAGCTTTTAAAGTAGACGTGGCCTTCATACAAGGGGGAGCCCCCCAGCTTCATAAAAACCTCGTATTTGTCCACCTCTTCAAACTGTGTCCAGAAGGGCGCGCCCTCGGCTTTCATGAAGTCAAAAAACTCATCTGTTTTTCCGGGTACGATGTCAAATTCAAAGATGTAAATCACAGCATCTCCTCCTCTTGTCAGTCTGCTTTATATTGCAGCAGGTATTCCCGGGTCTGGCCCCGAGTCTCTAGCAGGACGCCCACAATCAGCACCACGAAGCAGGCGGGCAGCCCAGCCAGCACCGGGTCCAGCGTGAACAGAGTGACCACGTCGTTCTGTCCTCCCATGGCAGCAAATGCACTGCTCTGGTAGGCCTGAGCCGCGATATTGAATGCGGCGCCGCAAATCATTGCAAGCAGAGTTGCCTTTGGTGCGCGGCGCGCTCTTGGCCAGAGGATGATTGCCACAAACACCGGCGCCAGGCCAGAGGCCATAATCCGGCCTCCTATCCAGAATAGTTCCAGGATATAGGGCAGCATCTTCCCCCACCCAGGCGCAGACGATCACGATGACGAACAGGCAAATTCTCTGCAGCTTGACTACCTGCTTTGTCAGATGCCTTCGGGTTGAGGAACCGTTTGTAGACGTCCAGGGTGATATTGGCCGTGGTAGTCAGAATGCAGGAACTGATGGTGGACATACAGGACGCCATCAGACACACCACAAAGAATGCTCCGGCATATGGTCCCAGGATATTGCACATGGTGAGGTAGGCGTCAGAGGCGTTGATGGTGGGATAAACCACCTGGCCACCATCCCCACCATGAAGGGGTGATGTACCACAGCATTGCCATGCCGCCGCCGTACAGGAAACACTTTTGGCAGTCTCGTCATCCTTGGCTGCCAGCCCCGCTGCAGCACGGTCTGATAGGCGAAGGAAATGAAGCACCCCAGCAAAAGCCATCCCAGTGTCTGGGAGAAACCGGCGGAAACAGGATTGACATGGGTGGCCGGAACCTGCGCGCAGAATGCCGCAAAGCCGCCTGCCTTCCAGATGCCCAGAGGAATCAGGACCACAGAGCCCACAATGATCATGGCGGATTGGATGGTGTCTGTCACCAGCACGGCCCACATGCCGCCGGAAGCTGTGAACACCAGCACCACACCCACCGTGATGCAAAGCGCGGCAAGCTGGCTGATGCCAAACAGGGACTGGAAAATCTGTGCCAGGGCAATGGAGATGGAGGCAATCACGCCCAGGTCGCGTCCCAGGCTCAGCAGCAGCGCTACCAACCGGTGGGCCGGTCCGAAGTAGTGCTCGAACAGCTCCGGCACCGTAGTGATGCCCGCCTTGCGGAGGCGGGGAATTATCCAGATGCCCATCCACATGGTGGCGGCAATGAAGCTGGCGCCGGACCAATACGCCCCCAGCCCCACGGTGAAGCCGCTGCCGGCATAGCCCATGACCGTGGCGGAACTGACCCAGGTGGCAAACAAAGAACCCGCCACGATCAGCAGCGGCGCCTTCCGGCCTGCCAGGATATAGTCGTCGGAGTTCGTATCGGCCTGTCCTTTTTATTGTAGTAAAACCGATTCCAATCATCATAGCGAAGAACACCAGGATCACAATGAGTGCAAAGATCTTAGGGCCCATAACACTTCTCCTTTCTGTCTTATCCGCGCGTTACGGCCGCCAGCCGTAGATTGCGCACCAAATCAGCAGATACACCGCCATATAGCCGATGCATCCCACCATCGTAAGAACCATTTTCCCCACAGGAGCCGGTACCTGGTCCATGGGATCGTTTTCCACGTACTTGAATTTCATATGCGCGCTCCTCCCTTCTTGATTTTTTTTATCATCCACGTAGGTGGTGTGTCCCTGCTCAGAAAATTAGCTCCTCCAGTTCCCGCTTGCACTGGGTAATCTTTTCGGCTGCCGCCCTTGGTCAGAATCACGGTGTCAGAGTGGCGGAAACCGCCAAGCTCTGGAATATAGATGCCTGGCTCAATGGAGAAAGACATGCCCTCCTCCAGGACCAGGTCATTGTCAAACCGCAGATAGGGGTTCCTCATGCAGCCCCAGGCCGATGCCGTGTCCACAGCGGTGGTTGGAGTATTCTCCGAGCCCCGCTTTCTGGATCACCCGGCGGCCCAGAGCATCCGCTTCGCCAGCGGTCATACCGGGCCGGATGCCGTCCAGCATGGTCTGCTGAGCTCGGTCATCACCCGGAATACCTCCCGCTGTTTGTCGGAAGGCTTTCCCAGGAAGAATGTCCTCTCAATCTCTGCCCGATAGCCGTCCAGCCCCACCTGACGGCTGTGAAGCACGATCTCATTCTCCTGATATTTCCGGGTATTGGAGAATACATGAGGCATGTTGGTGCGGGCCAGCCCGCCGGGAGACATCACGAAGATGTCTAGCGTGGCACCCGGGTAGAGCCGCGGAGTCTCCTCCATAATCAAGGCGTTGCCAAACTGGTCCATATCCATCTCTGTGACGCCTGGGCGGACCTGTTCCAGGCTCGCGGCCATGGCCTTGCTGACAAGGTCGCCTGCCTTTTCCATCATGGCGATCTCCTCAGCGCTTTTGATGTAGCGCTCATGCTGGATAAAAGTGCCGATATCGCACAGGGTAAACCCCTGGTTTTGGATGTAAAGAGCCATGCCCATGGGGATAGCTCCCCAACCCACACCGACACGGGCACCCTTTGGGCAACCCGCCAGCATGCCGTCCAGGAAGTATTGATAGCTGCCGCCCTGAGCCACCTTTTCCGGGTGCTCATAGTAGACGAGAACCTGGTCCACCGTGGCATGAGCCTTGGCATGGTCCTCCTCCAGGCCGGGAACAATGGCGCTGACCCGCTTTTCGTCCACCGTAATGATGATCTGGCGGGAGTAAATGATAGCCTTGTAATTGCTGTAATAGAACATGTTTTCATGTCCCAAAATCAGCGCAAGGCCAATCTCCTGTCTGCGCATTTCCTCCCGCAGCCTGTCGACTCGTGTTGACACATCCACTTCATTTCCTCATTTCTTATTCATTTTTGTCGTAGACTTTGCTATAAAAACTGTTATTATTATCAGTTGTCATATGCGTTTTGTCCAATATCAACTCTTGATTTTCTTATGCACTTTCTCTATAATACAAGTATCCAAGGAAAATAATGTGCCCATCAGAGAGGCGCCTCCCGGAAGAGGTGGGACTATGGAGTTCAAGCAAATCCAGTGCTTTTGTAGCAGCCGCTGAAACGCTCAACTTCACCACGGCCGCGGAACGTATGTATCTCTCTCAGCCATCGCTCAGCCGGCATATTCAAAACCTGGAGGACGAATTGGGCCTGCAGCTGTTCATCAGAGACCGCAAACACGTCACTCTGACGCCCAGCGGCCTCCACTTGCTGCCAGTTGCCCGTGAAATTTGTGCCGCCAGCGCCAGATTTCTGGTCTCCGCCAAAAACCTGCTGGAGGGGGACCGCGGCTTTCTCAAGGTGGGATATCAGGGTTCCGCCCGTGTGGTGCTCTCTCCCATTCTGGATCGCTTTTTTCAAACACTATCCCAACGTGCAGGTCTCCGTAGAAGAACTGGGGGCGCGCCAGTTGATCCAGCATCTCTCTACAGGAGGTCTGGACCTGGGCATTGCCTATTCCCTGATCCGTGAGGGCTCGCCCTACAGTGGGGAATTGCTCAGCCGGACCATCTTTGTAGATCAAATGGCCCTTTTCCTGGGAAAGGCGCTTTGCAGGGCTATATAGCAGGCGGTCAGGAGCTGAGGCTGCGGGACTTCAGCCGGGAGACCTTTCTTCAAATCAGCAGGATTGAAAATCCCAGCTATTTCGAGCTGTTGCAGACACTCTACCGTCAGCGGAATTTTTATCCTGCCAATCTGATGGAAACCAACCGCTTAGAGACTCTGATGACTCTTGTTCAGCTGGAGCATGGCGTCTCCCTACTGCCGGAAAAGGCGACTCTGGCCTATCATCCCGATGCCTGCTGCGTCTCTCTGGCCGATATTCGTGTCCCCATGCCTATTGAGGCCATGTGGCGCCCGCAAAACACCAACCCCTGCCTTGCGCTCTTCCGTGGCTTTTTCCCCAGCGGTGCCCACAGTCGGGGAGAGATAATAGCTTCTTACCAGACCTGCAACCTGTCATTCCCGTTTGAAGAAATTCTTCAAACCATTTTTACATTTTTTTGTTTTGTACAAGCAATCCAATCTTGTATAATACTGTTTGAGTGAAGGGCCAGCGCAGGGAGGAACGCCTCTGCGCTCCCATTGATACAGGAGGACAATTCATGAACATATCCATTTCCGAAGAGGTCCGCGCCAGATGTCCGGAGGCAGCACTTGGCATTTTACAATATGAGGCCCAGGTGGCGCCCAGCTCTTCCGCTCTGCTGGAGCTCTTTGAACACACCCTGCGGGAGCTCTCTGAATGCCACACCTTGGACAGCATCGCTCAGATCCCCCATATCGCCGCCACCCGCAGCGCCTACAAAGCACTGGGGAAATCTCCCCACGAGTACCGCAACGCGGCGGAGGCCATGCTCCGCCGCATCGTTAAAAGCAACGGTCTGTACCATATCAACAACGTGGTGGAGATCAACAACCTGATCTCCGTCTCCTCCGGCTATTCCATTGGCTCCTATGATGTCTCCCAGCTTCAGGGAGACGTCATCCTGGCGCGGGCCGGTGAGGGCGTCCACTACGAGGGGATCGGAAAGGCCAGTGTCAATATCGAATATCTCCCCACCCTGTGCGATGCACTGGGTCCTTTCGGCAACCCTACCAGCGACAGCCAGCGGGCCATGATTCAAAAAAGGCCGCCGGAGCATTCTCAGCGTCTTGTACGCCTTTGACGGCAAAGGGGATCTGGAGCTCTGGCTGGATCGGTTTTCCCAGTTGCTGCGGCAGTGGTGTGGTGTTGACACTGTGGAAACTCGAATTGTGTGATTTATCAAAAAGAGCGCCCGGAGGCGGGCGCTCTCGTGTTTTTCCAGTTGACAACCCTGAGACTTCCACCCCATCGTGAAGAGCAGCGGATTGCCCCTTGATAAGTGCAGCTTACAGCAAGCCGCAAATTTGGAAGCCGCCGCGCCTATGGGGCGCGGCGGCTTCCTTCAGGTAAGAGGGATCAATCGGCAAACCCGTTTTCCACATCGGTCTGGTGCATGCCCTGATGATATAGGCCAGCGTTTGCAGATCGCCACAGAGAATATCCTCCTTGCAGTACTGCAGCAGTTCTCCGCTGACGCCGTCAATAGGACGGACGATGCCCTGCCGGTTCACCCAGATGGTGCGATACCCCAGCTGGTTGCCAGGAATCACGTCATACTTGAAACCAAAGCCTGCATGCATCATCTCATCGGCAGTCAGGCCCAAAAAGCTTTTGGGAGAGCAGGAAGCCGCCGTGATTGGGCTTATAGCAGCCCGCGTCCTCTGCGGTGACAATTCCATCCACCTCAATGCCGGCATTGGACAAGGTCGCGGGAGCGATATCCTTATCTGTGTTGGTCAGCATGATGCACTTGGTATACTTGCGCAGCTCCTTGATCGCCTCCACCGTGTCGGGGAATGCCTTCCAGTGCGCCATGGACTCAGAGAAGGCAACGCAGTCCTCCTCGGTAAAATCAAAGCCGAATTCCTGGCAGGTGAGGGCCATGGTATCCTTAAGGACCTGGCGGGGGCCGGTAGGTCTTGATGTACTCGAACTGCACCTCTTCCCAGCGCTGCTGAACCTGGATACGGCGTGGCGCTGGTGATGCCCTTTGAGGCCATAAAATCCGAGAAATACTTCCGGATTTCCCCCTCCCAGTCAATCAGGTGCCGTATACGTCAAAGGTAATTGCCTTGGGGAACCAACCTCTTCTTTTCCATAAAAAGAACTCCCTTTCCATATTCAGCTTGCGCTGGCTATGGTGATATTGTATAATGGTTTTATATGAAAGTAAATAAACAAATCATCAGATTTATTTTAAGTAATTCTTAATATAGATGGAGGGTGTGGAATGGAGAACTCCAGATACAAGGCATTTGTTGCGTCTGTGGAAACCGGCAGCTTTTCCAAGGCGGCCGAGAAGATCAACTATACCCCTCCGGCGTGTGCCAGCTGGTCAACGCGCTGGAAAAAGAGCTGGGCTTTCCGCTTTTGATCCGGGATAAAAAGGGGTTCGCCCCCCCTCTGATGGGAGACTGTGCTGCTGGCCGTGCGAGACCTGCTGCAGCAGGAGGACCGTCTCAGCCAGATTTCTGCGGAAATCCGAGGACTGAATATCGGCAATATCACCATCAGCGCCTATTCCAGCATCGCCACCCACTGGCTTCCCTCTGTCATCAAGAATTTTCATGAGGCCTATCCCCGCATCCATATCCGCATGATGGAGGGAATTCGTCAGGAAAACATCAAATGGCTGGAGGAAAAGGTGGTGGATCTGGCCTTTTTGCAGCTATGAGGAGCCCATGGAGTATGACTGATTCCCCTGGCGGAGGACCCGATGGTGGCGGTGCTGCCCGCAGACCACCCGCTGGCCCACAGTCCTCCTATCCCCTGGCAAACTGCCAGTATGAGAAATTCATCATGCCTGCCCTGGGGCAGGACGACGACGTGACAGCTCTCTTCCGCCGCCACCATCTCTCTCCTCAAATCGCTTTTACCACGCTTGAAAACTTTGCAGCCACTGCCCTGATTGAGCAAGGCATGGGATGAGCATTATGAACAGCCTCATTACCCAGCGCTGGCAGTTCCATGTCGCCAAGCTCCCCTCTCTCCGCCTCAGTCCATTACGCTGGGCATTGCACTCCCTCTTTTGCGTCAGGCGTCTCCCGCCGTCAAGCGCTTTGTTAATTATGCGGTGCAGCGGCTGGACAAGCTATCCGCCGTTAAAGCATCGTGCGCACAGACACTGTGCGCACGATGTTTCTTCTCTCTTTCCGTCAGCCGGCAGCCATGGCCCCATCACGCTTCGCACCCACCAGGGTAGCTGATCTCCGCCTGGCCGCACCGGGCCAAGATTGCCCCCAGAAAATGGCAGAGGAGCGCATCTCCTGCATCAGCGTGTCCTGAGATTGCACAGCTGCTGAGCTGCGCGGCGTTTACCGTCAGCTTCTCCCGCCTCCCAGTGGGCGTCGCAGCCAAGGGTCTGTAAAATCCGCACCGAGGCATCCACGTCCTTCAGCCGGGGGCAATTTTTCAGTTCCACAGCGTCCCCGTCAGCAGTGTGGGCCGCCAGGATCGGCAGCACACTGTTTTTTCGCCCCTTGTATCTGTACCTCGCCGTCCAAATGCCTGCCGCCTTTCAACAAAAAGCTGGCTCATACATGTCTCCCCTCCGCTTCCAAGAATGAATCAACGCTCCATCCTATGGAAAACGCAGGAGACTGGTTACTTGATGATTTAAGCACCGTCTGCCAAATTCGCTCGCCGGCATCCCGAATTCCCAGCGACAGCATGGACCGCTCCATTTCTGCCCGGCGCTCCTCATCCCGCAGAATACCGCTGGCCGCCTGGAACAGTGCCTGACCGAACACTCCTGCTCCAGCAGCACCACCGCACCGCCCGACTCCTCCAGCGCCCTGGCATTTTTCTCCTGGTGGTTGTTGGTGACATAGGGGATGGGACCATCAGCGCCGGAACCCCAGCGCTGTCAGCTCGCTGATCGTAGACGCTCCCGCACGGCAAATCACCAGGTCCGCCGCTCGGCAGACCCGGGCCATATCATAAATATATTCCCCGCACATCCAGCGCCGGGTGCCCTGACAGTACTACACCACGCTCTTTTCAGCGCGTGCTTCAGGGCGGTCAAATTCCCGCTCCCAGCCGCGTGGATATGGTGAAAGGGCTCCTTTGCTGCCTCCAGAGCCAAAAAGTCTACCATCTGCTGGTTCATGCCAGAGGCTCCCAGAGACCCCAGAAGGAGACCACCAGCGGCCGGCCGTCATTCACGCCCAATTGTTCCTTGGCCTGCGCCTTGGTGAGGGCGAAAAGTCCTCCCGTACCGGTGTGCCGGTCACTGCCACTTTCTGAGGGTGCTTATAGTACTTCCGGCAGGATTCGAAGCCCACCATAATCCGGTTCGCGAAGGGCTCCAGCATTTTGTAGTCAATCCAGGCACCATGTTGGACTCATGGACCGCGGTGGGGATTCCCGCTTTGGCCGCCGCCTTTACCAGTGGAAAGGAAGCGTAGCCTCCAGTCCCTGATTACCACATCGGGCTGAAATTCCCGAAGGATTGCCCGGGCTTCCGGGGGGAGCGCAGCAGATTGCAGGCGGAAATCAGGTTATGTTTGATCTCATGGGGCTTGAAGGAGCGGTGAAAGCTGGAGATGTGAACGGTCCGAAAGTGATACCCTGCCTTTGGCACCAGGTCCTTTTTCCAGGCCCCGTTCCGCTCCCACGAAGAGAATCTCCACAGTCGGCTCTTTTTCCCGCGCCAGCTGTGCCAGGGCAATGGCCGGGTTGATGTGTCCTGCTGTTCCGCCACAGGTAAATATCATTTTATGCAATTTCTTTTCCATACCAATTCTCTCCTGCCAAAATAATGGTGCTCTCAGCGCGGTGCCGCACGGCGTTCAGGCTGCCGGGAGATTCCCTCCCGACAGCCTGACTGGGGGAACACTCCCCCGCTCTTCTATCCTGCCCTTGTCGGACGCATCTGCCTGATACCGACAGGACAATTCCCATCTCCGCCAGCTGAATGGACAGCGCGGTACCGCCATAGCTGAAAAAGGGTAGGGAGATTCCCGTGGTGGGCAGTAGTCCCGTCACCACACCAATATTCAAAAGGTCTGCATAGCCACCAGTGTGGTAATACCAACCACCAGAAGACTTCCAAACCGGTCGCGCGCGTGCAGGGCGATCCAGTAACCCCGGAGAATCAGCGCCGCAAAACAACAACATGATGATGCTGGCGCCAATCAGTCCCAGCTCCTCACAGATGATCGCGAAAATAAAATCATTGTGTTCCTCGGGCAGGTAGAGGAATTTTTGTCGGCTTTTTGCCCAAGCCTACACCCCACAGCCCTCCGGAGCCGATGGTAATCAGGCTCTGGGATAGCTGCCAGCCCGCCCCTGGGCATCCGCCCACGGGTTCAGCCAGTAGTGATCCGAGAGGTATTGTAGCCGATGACAAACAACACCAGATACATCGCGGCACCGGCAGCGCCAACGGCACCGATGACCCAGGCCCAATTGATACCTCCCACCAGCATCAGCGCAGCCCCTACGCCCATGATCAAAATGGCGCCAGAGAGATGTGGTTCCAAGCCCACCAGACCTCCCAGCACCACCAGCCAGATGGCATAGGGCAGAATCCCATAGCGAAAGCTACGCATCTGGTCCTTTTTCTTGGAAATACTATCGGAGAAATAAATCACCACCGCCACTTTCGCAATCTCCGATGGTTGGAAGGTGAACAAATCGCCAATTCCCAGCCAGCGAGTGGCATTATTGCGGGTCACTGCCAGAGGGTTGCCGGGAATAATGACCAATACCAGTAAAATGATGGAGAGGTATAGCAAAATTTTGCAACGCCCCGGAAGCGCTGGTAATTGATCTTGCCGATGAAAAACATGGCCGCCACCCCATGACGGCAAAGACGCCCTGACGCACAAAGTAGTAAGGTTGGGTCGTTGTTTTTCGTGGTATAGTAGGCGGAGGGAAAGCTGGCGGAGAGCAGCATCACAAGGCCTACCGCCGTCAGCAACAGCACCAACAGGCAAAAAAGGCAGATCAATGGGACCCTTTGCCAGTTCCCGGCTCTCTTGCTCCTTTTCCCGACGCCGCTGGAGCATCTCCCGTCGGGCCTCCTCTTGGCGCCGGCGCTCTTCATAGCGGCTCAGCGCCTGCCGCTGGTTGTATGTTCTGCGCTGCTGGCTCATGGCTTCCCTCCTCCCGGTCAGATTCCTGCCCAGCCTATCAATATCTCGCCCGCACCCCTAGGTACGCCAGCACACAGCACACAGCCGTAATACCGGAAAACACCACTACTAGCTTTGTCTCGCTCCACCGGATAGCTCCAAATGGTGATGCAGCGGTGCCATTTTGAAAAAGCGCTTGCCGTGGGTCGCTTTGAAATAGGCCACCTGAATGATATCCGATAGCGTCTCCGCAATATAGACGACGCCCACCGGAATCAGGATCAGCGGCGTGCCAAAGGTAAAGCCCAGTGCCGCCACCGCTCCGCCGAGAAACAGGCTTCCTGTGTCTCCCATAAAGACCTTGGCAGGATGATGGTTACAGGAAAAAGGCCATAAGGCCGCCCGCCATTGCCGCCGGGAACAGCGCCTGCATCCCATGTTCGCTCCACAGTACGCCCGTCACTGTGAAGAATACCATGACGACAAAGGTCACTCCTGTTGCCAGACCATCCACACCGTCTGTCAGGTTCCCGGCGTTGACACAGCCCACAATGACAAAGGCCGCGAAAATCAGGTAGAGAATCCAATTCAGCGTAAAGGCAACGTTGAAAAGGGCACATAGAGCTCATTGCTCAGCAATCCCTCATAGCGCATCAGGCTCAAAAGAGAACCGCCGCCGCAAGCTGCAAAATAAATTTCTGTTTAGCCGTCAACCCCTCGTTCTGATGCTGGCGTACCTTGCGGTAGTCATCCACAAAACCGATCATGCCAAACACCAAGGCAAAGAGATAAATATACAGATGGGTGGTGCCCCTCCAACATATATCCCCAGCCCAAGATAAAAATCGTGATTCCAACACCCAGGATGAACATGACGCCGCCCATGGTCGGCGTTCCCGCCTTTGATTTGTGCCAGGTTGGACCGTCTGCACGAATCTCCTGTCCCGCCTTAAGCTTGCGCAGCTCTGCCAGTACAAACCGGCCAATCACCAATGTCAGTACAAAGCTGACCGCAAACGCCAGCAATATGATTTCCATAGCTCTCTCTCCCTTTCGTATGTCCAGATGGCGCGGCTGTGCCATTTGCCGTGGTTTCCCGTTCATCCATATGACACTGCTAAGGCCCGCAAAATTCCGAGGGTTGCGGGGACACTGCATATGACTCGAATGGCGCAGAATGAATCCAACCGATTTCCAGGCCCTAGCCATTGCCAAAATCTTGAATGCCGGGCTCCCAGTGATTCATGTCTGTGCCTTCAAATACTCCGCCACAATTTCCCGTTCATCCATGTGGTGCTTGACATGGTCGATCTCCTGGTAGGTCTCGTGGCCCTTGCCGCACAGAACGATGACATCCCCTGTCAGGGCGTGGTCCAGACAGTAGTGAATCGCCTCCACTCGGTCCTCCTCCACCACCACATAGGGGCGTGTCGCTCCCCGCAAGACCCGGCAGGATGTCGGCAATGATATCGCCAGGCCGTTCTGTCCGCGGATTATCCGTTGTAACCACCAGAAAATCTGCGGACCGGGCGGCTGCCCGCCCCATCTTGGGCCGTTTCGTTTTATCCCTGTCACCGCCGCAGCCAAACAGGGCAATGGTCCGCCCCTTTGCAAACCCCCGCACCGACGAGAGCACATTGGTCAAACTGTCCGGACTATGGGCATAGTCAATCAGGACCGTATAATCCTTTCCTGGGGTGGGAACCACCTCCACCCGCCCCTTCACGTGAGGGACCTTTGCCAGAATCCCGGCGCTCTGCCCAATGGGGACTCCCAGCTGCAGAGCTGCTCCCAGCACATCCAGAGTATTATATACCATGAATCCGCCAGGAATGTTGACCTGGACCGGAACTTTTCGCTCGCTGTCACCGCACGGAAGGCCACGTGGTCCGCGCTCAGGCAAACCCCCTCAGCCCGCAGGTCGGCCCGCTCCTGCTCCGCATAGGTATAAACCCGGCAGGTCGCGCGCCGCAGCAGCCGCCGTCCAGGGATCGTCGGCGTTTACAACGCCCACGTCACAGGCTTGGAACAGCAGCGCCTTGGCATCACAGTATTCCTCCATGGTTTTGTGAAAGTCCAGATGATCCTGGGTCAGATTGGTGAAGATGCCCACTGCGTAGTGGATACCGTATACCCGGTCCAGCGCCAGGGCATGGGAGGAGACCTCCATCACCACATGGGTGCATCCTGCATCCCGCATCCGTGCCAGCAGCCCCTGCAGCGCAAAGGACTCCGGCGTGGTCCGCTCCGTGGGCAGGACCTCCTCTCCAATCATATTCTGATTGGTGCCGATCAATCCCACCTTGGCGCCGCGGGCCTGCTCCAAAATGGACTTGAGAAGATAGGTGGTGGTCGTCTTGCCGTTGGTGCCGGTGACGCCAATCATCGTCATATCCGCCGCAGGATGCCCGTAAAATTTGCCCCCAGCACCGCCAGAGACCGGCGGGAATCCCTCACCTGGATATAGGGAATAGATTCCTTTGGCGGCCGCTCACACAGCACCGCCGCGGCTCCAGCCTCCACGGCCTTTCCGATAAAGGTGTGACCGTCTGTGGCGAAGCCAGCCATGGCCACAAAAAGGTCCCCGGGCTGGGTGGTTCGGGAGTCATAGCTGACCTGCCGAATCTCCAAATCCAAATCCGCTGTGGCAAATATGACAGGGATTCCCTGTAAGAGTTCGCTGAGCTTCATGAAATTCGTTCCTTTCCTGATATCCGGCGCACAAGCCGCCATTGGTTATTATAGGCAGCTGAAAACGCCGCGTATACAGAGAATGGTGCCGGAAACCATACAGAACCTGCTATTTGTCAATCCAATACGGAGCTGTCTCCAAACTGAACCGTCACCACTGTGCCAGCCGGTGCTTCTGTTCCTGCCTCCCGGTTTTGGGAGAGCGCTTTCACATTGCCGGAGGACGAGGCAGTGGTCCCGCTGACCTTCATAATGAGGCCCGCATCTGTGAGAAGCCGGTTGGCCTCTGCCGCTGTCTTCCCCACCACATTGGGTACCGTACAAGGCGCCGTTGGTTTTTCTGCTCCCAGGTAGAGAATGATCGTAGCATTATTGGGTACAATCGCGCCGCCTGCCGGAGTCTGGTCCGTGACGGTGTCTCCGCTTCCCACCGTGCGGCAAGAAAAGCCGGCTGCCTCCAAGCGGCTCTTGGCATTCTCCGCAGTCTCGCCCACTACATTGGGTACAGCGGCATCCGCGCTGGAGAGCTCGTCGGCGCTGTAATCCGGCTCCACCCCCAGGGCAGGCAGAATGTCCGCCATGATACTGCTGGCAGTAGGCGCCACCATGTTGCCGCCTGACACATAGACGCCGGTATTCCGGCTGGGGGTGTCCATGGTGAGCAGCATGATATACTGGGGATCGTCCGCTGGCGCAAAAGCACATGAAGGACACCACCACCTCTTTGGTGGTATTCCGGGTCTCTGTCTTATCTGCGGTGCCGGTCTTGCCGCCGATGCGGTATCCGGCCACCTGTCCGTTCTTACCGGTACCGGAGGCCACCACGTATTCCAGGCATTCCCGAACAACAGCGGAGGTCTCCTCGCTGATAACCTGCCGGACGGGTGTGGCCTCGTGCTGGTAGATCACGTTGCCGTCGCTGTCCAGTTCCTGTTCTACCACATAGGGTGTGTACAGATATCCGCCGTTGATACAGGCCGCCTGGGCCCGGATCAGCTCCAAAGGTGTCACATTAAAGGTTTGGCCAAAGGAATAGGAGGCCAGGGAGATCTGGTGTGAGTTGAACGTATCCGGATCTGTAAAAATGCCGGCGACCTCTCCCACCATATCCACACCGGTCTTTTCCATCAAGCCAAAGGCCTGCAGATATTCGTAGTACTTCTCCGTTCCCACCCGCAGGCCGATGTTGATAAAAGCCGGGTTACAGGAATTTCCAACCGCTTCAACCAGGCTCTGGCTTCCGTGGCCAGTCTTTTTCGAGCACCGCAGTGTCCACCCCTCAATACTCACAGCACCGCTGCAGCTAAACGTGCTGCTCTTGCTCACCACGCCCTCCTCCAGAGCAATGGCCAGCGTGATAGGCTTAAACGTGGAGCCCGGCTCATAGGTAGAATCAATGCACTTATTCCGCCACTGGGTATTCATGGCTTCGCTTTTTGGCCTTGCTGACAGCCTCGTTATATTCCTCTTCCGTCTCATATTCGGACTGCTTTCCCGCCAGGTCTGCCAGGGTCTTATCCAGTTTTTTCTGCAGCGCCTCATCTCGTACCACGCCAGGTTCATTGAGGTCATAGTTGGGGTAGGAGGCCATGGCGACAATCGCACCGGTATTCACGTCCATGACGATGCCGGTAGCACCGTTGGCGGCATCAAATTTATCAATCATGCTTTCCAGTCCCTTTTCCAGATAGGACTGGACCTCCACATCCATGGTCAGGACCAGGCTGTTGCCGTTCTCGGCGTCATAGTACTGCTCATACTGGTACAGCAGGTCTGTTCCCACGCCGTTTTTGGCGGTCACGGTCATACCTGCCGTCCCCTCCAGCACGTCGTTGTATTTCGCCTCCAGGCCCACCCCGCCCACATTGTCGGCGTTGACAAAGCCCAGCACATTGGCCGCCAGGGTGCTGTAAGTATAATACCGCTTGGTATCCGGCTGAATCCAGACGCCCTGCAGCTTTTTGCTGGTCCTCTGGAACCGCGTTGCCCTCCTCGTCAATCTCGCCGTTGATGAAGCGGCGGACTTCGTCAGCCACCTCCTGTTCCACCTTCTTGCGGACATTGTAATACATGGAGCCCAAATCCTCCATGGCCTTTTCTATATCAGCCTAGTCTTTTTCCAGAATCCGGCTGAGGCCACGGGCGATATATGCCTGATCCCGTATCTCCGGAGCCGTATAGCTCTCGCCTTTCTCAGCGGCTTTGGCCGCAGCCTCCTCAATAGCTTTCTCCTGGCTCTCTACAAATTCCGCAATTTCCTTGGGGAGATGTTGATAGTCTCCGCAGTGGCGGAGACTGCCAGTGTTGCCGTTTCGATCATAAATGGTCCGCGGGAGGCCGTCACCACCGCGCTGCGGGTCTGCTGATTCACCGCCCGGGTCTGCATAGCCTCATGCTGATTGATCTGCAAATCATAAAGTTTCCAAAACAGCACAACAAATGTGATGACGCCAAGGATGGCCATCACCAGCACGGTGCGGCTCCGGATCACTTGATTGGCCCGGCGGGCCGCATCACTTTTCTTTGTTTGGGCTTTGCCATCCAGGGACCTCCTTTTTCTCCGCGAGAATGCTCATGCCTACAAATTTTGTATACCCTCAAGAAAATGGGGAGCGAGAAGCAGCCTTCTCCCTCCCGCCGTATCATTCCATGCCAGTATAGTGCAGTGCTTACTGAAAATATTCCACCACTGAGTAGACGCCATGGTTCAAAGCGGCCAGAACGCGGTCAAAAACGCTGTCTTCTTCCTTTTGATAGACAACCGCGCTGTCTCCGCCGGAGATATCAGGTAACAGATTTGGCTGGAGCTGGGCTTGCTCATGCCGGCTGCCTCAGCAGCCTCTCGCACAGTGGTCAGATCAAACATCCGCTCATACTGGGCGGTCAGAATGACATTCTGACTCTCCAACTCTTCCAGCTCCTCCTTCAGCGCTACCGTATCGGAGGAAAGTACCGTCAGCTGAATGTGGCCGACCAGAACCAAAACCGCCATGCCCATCACCAGAATAGAACCGAAAACAGAAAACAGCGATACATGCTGACGCTGGCGCAGCTCCACGCGGGGAATTGCACGAATCCTCTCCGTCTCCCGTTCCCGCCGGCGCGGGGCCTCGCCAGCGTGGCGCAGCTCCCGTTCCCGAACAGCCCAGTCCAGCTCCCGCGCAAGACTGCCGTCCACAGACTGGCGATAACGCAAATCTCTGGCTGCTGATGCCATGGTAAAAATCTCTCCCCTCCGTCAATTCCTGTTCAAACATGTCACAGGCCCTGCGGCCCGCACTTTTCCGCCACGCGCAGCTTGGCGCTGCGCGCGCGGGGATTGTCGCTAGTTCCGCCTCATCCGCTGTCATGGGCTTGCGGGTTAGAAGTTTCAGCCTCGGCTTCTTGCCGCAGACACACACCGGAAATTCCGGCGGGCATGTGCAGCCCCTGGCCATATCGGCCATCGCCTGCTTCACAATCCGGTCCTCCAGCGAGTGAAAGGTCATCACTGCCAGTCGTCCACCGGGCGATAGCTTGTCCACCGCCGCCGTCAGCATGGGCGGCAATGCCTCCAATTCACCATTGACAGCAATCCGGATAGCCTGGAAGGTGCGCTTGGCCGGGTGCTGTTTCTCCCTGCAGGGCCTGTGGGGGCATTGCCCCTTTGATCACATCCACCAGCTGCAGCGTGGTTTCAATCTCATGGGTCTCTCTGGTCCGGCAAATCGCCCTGGTAATGGCAGGTGCATAGCGCTCCTCACCGTACTCAAACAAAATCCGCCGCAGCTCCTCATAGCTCCAAGTATTGACCACTGTATACGCCGTCAAAGGCGCAGAAGCATCCATCCGCATATCCAGCGGAGCATCCTGCATGTAAGAGAATCCCCGGGAGGCGTCATCCAGCTGGGGAGAGGATACCCCCAGGTCAAATAGCATTCCTGGACCTGGTCAATGCCGGCAGAGTCCAGAAGAGCCGCCAAATCCGAGAAATTGCCGTGCAGTAGGGTCACGCGGTCCAGCCAGGGCGCCAGACGGCCGGGTGCCGCGTCAATCGCAGCCTGATCCCGGTCAATGCAGATCAGCCGCCCGGTGGTAAGGCGCCGGGCAATCTCCCGGGAGTGTCCAGCCCCGGCCCAGCGTGCCATCCACATAAACCCCCGTCAGGGTGGATGTCCAGGGCCCGATGTATGCGTCCAAAAGGACAGGAGTGTGTGTAAATTCCATACTTATCCACGATTCCGGCGGGCCCGCGCCAATGCGTCCATAGCGGCGGCCATATCGTCGTCCTGAAGCATTCTGGCCTCCCGCTCCGCCCAGGCTGCAGCGTCCCAGATCTCGGCGAAGGTATTCCAATCCCACAATCGTAGCGGTCTTTTTCAGTCCCGCGTACTTGCGCGCAGGGAGGCGGATCAGAACCCGGCCCTGGCCGTCCGGTCGCACTCCCAGCGTT
>VOFH01002363.1_pt1 | contig 23821 bp, 23 predicted proteins | sample 5384091 | NCBI WGS metagenome assembly VOFH01 (sample SAMN12384727, study PRJNA508395) | human gut metagenome | isolation source: healthy gut G | host: Homo sapiens
TTACATGTGCTTATCGGCAGATTCAGTTCTGAATCAGGATGCCGCCCTGGAATATTATGTAAAATCGATCAAAGCACGTTACATCAGACTCACGATTCCCGATGACGGAGGAAACAGTACTGTCGCTGCTATCAGAGAACTAGATGTCAAAGGGCACTATTATTAACTGACACATGAGGCATTCGATAGGTATTTTATAGCAAGTGCACTCTATAGTGCATCTTGAAGTTAAGCTACTCTCTTCCCCCCAAAGAGAGTAGCTTTTTATTTTGTCCGATGCCACCTTTCCTGTTTTTCCAACGGTTGATTAAGCTTCAAAGTCGACGGCAAAGGAAGAACGTTTTATCTTCTTAGAAACTGGATACTGAAGAACTACATATTCATAGTGATCATTCCGTTTTAATAGTCTCAGCCGGATTACTAATGCCGTATGATATCCGTTAAGGACAACTGTGACAAAAGTTACAAGCATTAATAAAACGACAGGTACTATAAATACTTCTATTCCCCAATTCGCAGGATACACAAACTGTTCCCTCCACCGTTTCATCAAGACATATACGATAGGGACAGCAATCACGTCGGCTATCAGAATATAATAGAAGAACGGACGGTTCAACAACAATAGAATTTGGCGGGAAGAGGCACCGTGTACTTTACGAATCGCAATTTCTCTTTTTCGTTGTTCTACCGCATACCATGTAATTCCAAAGATACCAAAAAGGGTCAGGAACAAACTGATTATAGCATAAGCCAGTAATAATCGGGAGAAATTCACCATATCTGTATTGTTGGATATATATTGCTGATAGGCGTCTATGTAAACAAAAGAATGTCCCGGCTCGTGTTTCTCCCACAGCAACCGGAGATTTTTTACTATCTCATTGCGTCTGCTCTCATCTATACGACAAGACAGGTAGGTTGCCTGATCAACCGGAATCTCTTGAAGAATGATCTGCATCGGAGTAATGGCAGAGTTGAAAGAAGTCAGTCTGAAATCTTTGCATACACCAATAATAGTTCCTTCACCGGCGTTGTCCTGCGCATATTTGCTTAAGGCCTGCCCCACCGGGTCTTCTCCTGCCGGCACAAAAAACTGCACAAAGGCTTCATTAACAACTACCGGATGGGCTACCTTGGAAAATAAATCCTTCGTTCGTTCCGGTTCGAGAAGTTCTATGTTGAATAAGTCCAGCAGTTCATAGTTCTCGGTCAATAAAACTTTATTTACCATTACTTCCTGCCCGTTCCTGTTTAGTGGAATGATGATATTAAAAGGACTCGTTATCCGCCCTTTGGATAACAGGGCAGTTTGGATACCGGGCAGGTTTTTAATGTCATTATACAAAGCGACGGTCAGGGCAGTCCCCTCATTACCTAAGATTAAAATTCCTTTAAAGCGTTCACCCTGCTCTTCTATGGTTGAAAGTTGCGTACGTATCATCATAAAGGCAGTCATCAATCCGATGGAATAACCATTTGCACGCCTACAAGGGTCGCTACCAGTCTTCTTCTTTTTCTCCCTTGAAAAAATTGCCGATATCCGCTGATAGAAATGCGGTTCAGTTTCTTCGTCATATAGGTGGCCGGTATAATGGCCAAAAGAGAAACAAACAGAAGAATATATGGAAAGACTTTCCATGAAAGAATGAAACCGAAAGTCAGACGGGCATCAAAGAAATAATTGAAAAGAGAAAGTATGTCCCCCATTACAAGAATGGAAAGGATGAAAGCAATAAATACGGTAAGGAATGTATCAATAAAAAGTTGCCGGCAAATATATGAATGGGAAGCTCCATCAATGTCTCTACATGAATCATGTTTACTTGTTTCAGCAGGCGCGAAAAGCTTAGGTTTACGTAATTGAAGCAAGCGATGAATAAGACAAGAAAAGCTGATAATAAACCGATACTCAACAAAGCGATCTGCCGATGACTGAATGTTTTCACGGAATCAGCCAGTTTTGTGTCAAAGTAGGATTCTTGTAATGTCTGGAGTTTATAATAACCGGGACCTGTCACTGTAGGCAGTTCTGTTGACTCAAAACGCTCGCAAAAGGCTGACACGTCAGTCTTTTCTTTGAGAAAGAATCATACAGGAAGTTCCTTCTTCCTGCAGGTTCTGAGAATTACCAAGCAAATCAATACGGAGTGCTGACTGCGCATAAAACTTATATATGGCAGATACCTTTTTCATTTCAACTTTATCTCCATATACCACAGAAAGTTCTCGCCCGATACAATCGAACTTCCCGAAGTATTGCATGGCCTTTTCTTCCTCAAAGCAATACAGTCCGGCTTGGTCAAGGCTTCTTTCATATTGCCGGACAATATCTGGTACGGGAAAAAACGGCAGAAAGAACTGTCGGCCTCAACAATGACCTGTTGAGGAAAGCGCTGGTTCTCAATTTCAATATGAGTTGCCTCCTTCTCGGTCAGCCGGAGATAAGATTCAATCTCCGGAAACGGAGCTATCATTCCGGCAACCGATCCTCCATAGACAAATGATACTTGTCCGGTGCTCTGCATGGATGGTAGTCGCTGAGTCAGGCGCAGGATACGGTCCTTCTTTGGATTTTCCCCTTCTATCGTATATTCATGGATGACAAACGAGATCAAAAGATTGGTACAGGAAATACCGACCACAAGACTGACCAAAGAGATGACCGCAAAAAGTTTATTGCGCCACCAGTTTCTGAATATAAGTTTTAATAGTACGAGGTTTTTCCATAGCAGTTCGTTCCATTCGTTGTAATCTTAGTCGTTTTTAATCTTATTCGTTCTTCATGATCAATGCCGGATTGATGCGGACAGCTTTGCGTACCTGCCAGAGTAATGTACCCAGTGAGATAAGCAAGGTAAGGATGAAGCCTGTCACAAAATCCCTGCTCCTATCGGACTTTCACCGCAAAGTCTTTGGTATAGTCATTAATAATATAATAGACCAAAGGAATAGCGACAGCAAAGGCGGCTCCCAAAATAGAAAGATACTTCCTGACCAATAACAAAGTGATCTGTTTGCCTGTAGCTCCGTTCACTTTACGCAATGCAATTTCTCTATAGCGCTGACGAATGTCATACAATGACAATCCGAACAATCCGAGACAGGAAACGCAGATAGCCAATCCGGCAAAGGTGACGTAGATGCGGGTCGTTCTCTTGTCATCATCGTACAGCTTTTCAACTTCATCTTCGACAAAGGAGTAATTGAACTCCCCTCACCCATTACTTCGTTGTGTAGTTCCTTCAAGAATTGAATGGCTTCCTTGCGTTTACCTTCGGCTATTTTAGCCATTAAAGGTTCGGTAGGGTTTTCTCCTTCATCATACAGAATAGCCAGTGGTGCATCCCCCATAGATAAGTGTCCGGTCCGGAAGTCTTCTATCACACCTACTACCTGATAAGCAGGATTTTTACTTTCATCTGTCCCCACACTCCACCATAGACGGGACTCAGTTTGCAGTGAAGCTTCATTAATATCTTTTATCCGGAAGAGCTTCCTGGCTGTTTCATTTATCATCATTTTATATTGGGCAAACTGGTCTTTATCATTCCACGTTCTTCCTTCTTTCAGCTTCAGGCCAAACATATCCATGTAATTATTATTAACATACATGATAGCCATTTTATGTTTCTCTCCGTTACTCTCCACATTGACGTATGGTTCCAGATTGATAGGGGCTTCACCATATCCCCATGAAATGAATAAAGGGCATGCATCCATCTTTTGTTTGGTAACTTGTATTTTATGCCGCTCCAAGTCACGTTCTTTCTGCCATTCTTCATCATTTGCATATCTTCTGTTTTGTGTCTCGAATGACAGGAACTGGCATGAAATGATATTCTTTGCCTGATATCCTAAATCCGCATTCAGCATTGTGTACAACTGGCGAACAAAAAACAATGCGACTACTATCAGACTGAACGTAATGACATATTGAATAAATAAGAATACTACACGAGAAACAATTGAATTTCCTCCGGCATTTACAGAACGTAAAGAGGTGATCGGAGAAGAATAGTTGTAACGTAAGAAAGGAAAGACAGACGTCACCAACGGCAACACGAATAATAAAATGAGAGACAGCGACAGATCAAAACGATATCCGGTTTTACAGGAATTGCATATACCGAGGCGAATATCCGGCTGAAGTTTCGATCAGCATCCAGATAATAAGCAAGGCGACTGCCACCATATATATATTCTCTACATAAATCTGGGTAAATATCTGAAAGCCGCTTGCGCCATATACTTTTTACACCAAACTCACGTGCCCGCTTTAGAACGATAACCGTGTAGATATTGATAAAATTAAAGACTCCTACCAACAACAGCATACAAGCCACTACAGTCAAAATCATCACATGGTTGATATTCCCTCGCAAAAAGAAGTTCCCGAAGGTTCGACAATCTTATTGAAATACAATCCTTTCAAGGAGTAAGCCCATACTGTATAGGGGAATGACTGTAACATATTAATGACTGCGGCTTGGAAATCTTTTCATTATACTTTTTCAGGTCTGTTCCGTTTGCCAGCCGGACCATGCAGAATCCCACCCGACTCCAGTCTGCATATTTTCCCTGATTCACCGGAGCTATCAGGTCGAATTGCAAAGATGCCTTGGTACTCGGTTCATCCACAATGCCACGAATGGTAAGTACAGAACCTGATGATGAAGTTAATTGTTTCCCTATCGGATCTTCGTCACCAAAAATATGCCGGGCATATTTCCGGGTAATAATTGCATCATCCGGTTTCTGAATAGTTTTAATTCCCGAAACTATCGGATAGTCCATCAACTGCAAAAGCAAGCTATCAGTTACCAAAACATTGGCCCGGTAACGGTGATTATCGACTACAATATAATCATCGTCAAAAGAAACACTATAAGAATATGCTTTTACTTCCGGATTCTTTAAAGGGTCTATAAAATTAGGATCATTATTCCTGTCTGTATTATCTGCGATCGAAATGCTTCCATTACTCTTTTGAATAGTCAGCAAATACAATCGGTCCAGGTCCTTACAGAAATGGTCAACTGTTATCTCCTGATGGATATAGCGTACAATTATCAGCGTTGCAGCCACACTGACTGCAAGCCCGATAATATTGATCATCGTGTATGTTCTGAAACGGGATAAAGTCCTGATAGCAGATAATTGGTTCTTCATATTGCTTTTATTATTAAATAAGGATGTTATTCACTTTTGATTACTTCCGCCGGATTCTGTCGGGCAGCTTTCCATACTCTCCAGATGATGCTAAGGAATATTATAAGTAACATACCTGCAAATATGCTTCCATATATCCAAAGATTTATCGGCGTCTGCTTTACATATCCTTCGAGCCAGTGTTTCATGATAAGGTAACTTAATGGAAAGGCCATGAATGACGCTATGACAAGTAAAATCAAATACTCTTTAAAGAATAAGTTCAAAATAACTTTAACACTTGCACCGTTTACTTTCCGAATGGCAATCTCTTTCCGACGATGTTCGCATGATAAAGTCACTAAGGAGAATATACCAAATACGGCAATCACTATACAGATAAGAGAAACAACACTCAATAACTTGCTTAATGTGTTTTCTGACTTCATGTATTCATTATAGGTATCTTCCATATTTATCAAGTTCAATATCGCATTCCATATTGTCCTTATTCACCTCCTCCTGCAGTTTTGGTATACTTTATTCCATGTGCCTTCCTTTAACTTTAAAAATAATATGTCCATTTTCCATTGACCGGATTTTTCGGCAAAAAAACATAGCCGGAGCCACTGGATAAATGGGAGCATTATAATATATATCTTTGATAACACCTTTTCACGGTGCAAACTTCATTCAGATATATCTTTTTGCCTATCGGTTGAGACCATCCAAAAGCCTTTACAGCAGCCTCATTAATGACAACTGTTCCTTTTCCGTCTTTTTCATCCAACATATCACCTTCTATAACGTCTATTTGGAAAAAATCAACAAAATCCTGATTGATTGTTTCATTTTCTAATTTGATTCGTTGTTCTTTATCAGTCTGTCCTTCCCATTCCCTCAATTCATAAAAGTAGAAATGACGATTTAGGAATAGGACTGGAAAAACCACATAAACATTCTGTTATATCAGGCATCTGATTTAGTATCTGTTTTGAAAGCGGCATTTTCAAATCCATAAATAGAAAGAATGGCTCCTACATTATGACGTTCAACCCCAGTTCTCTTGAATTCTGTAGAAAGTTTAATTGCTTCATCATGACCAAAAGTGCAGAACACAAAACCGATACTTAAAAAAGCTGGAACAAAATACTACCTTTATAAAACCAGCCGGAAAGATGAAGATTTGATTTGTGATTGATATTATCGAGCAAAGTCTGCTTATTGACATAGCGCACAAGTATAGCTGCAAAACCCATTGTTATCAGTAACAAAATAATATATATACAAAACTTCACTATAAAAAAATGAAGTACTCTCATCGATTTGCGACAACTATTTAAAAAAACAGGCAGAATTAACTCTATCATCATGATTCCCAATCCCTAATGAAAGAACAAGCAACAAGATCAATTCTGAAAGGAGTAATGAAAGAAGATTGCCATTGGAGGCTCCATTCACCTTTCGTAGTGCCAATTCGCGCTTGCGCATTCGGATACGGGTTACGAGCATTGTTAAATAGTTACATAATCCGCAAATAATAACCAAAGCACCAATACAGGCAAAAGACGAACATGATTCAATTTGACATTTGATATCCTCCCTCGGATGAGTACTCCTCAATGTTGATAATAAAAGCTATATGTTGATATAACCATTTATGAGTCTTGTTGTATTTTATATTTGCCAGTCTCTTCTCCACAGCTTTTATATCACTATTCGGATAGATACGTAAAAAGTATGGCTTTGCTGTCTTCCCAATCCGGATCTCGATCTTTATATGGTAACAAAATATCAAAAGGAATACAGAATGCCCTTTCCATGACTTTACAATCGCCACGATAGTCATTTCAGCATTTTACTCTGTCGGAAAGAGTAATTGTTTACCTATCGGGGATTCTTCTCCGAATATTTTTTTGGCGGTTTTATCCGTAATGGCAATTTCAGTTTATCCCCCAGTCTCAAACGATTTCGCCATCTATCGCAATGATATTAAACATAGAAATAAAGTTAGAATCAACTTTCCATCTCCAACATGGTTGTATTATACATTCTTTATATTTCAATCGGTTTTACCTCCATCATATACGGATATGACATACATTCTCCACCTCCGGACAGTTTTTGTTTTATATAATCAGCCAATAAATTAGGAGAAAAATAAGAGAATCCGTCCCCCTGCAATTCAAACTTATTACCTGCCAAGTAGATGCGCTCCGCCCCTTCATGAAACGTATCGTATGTCATTTCATAACGTATCCATAGGGCAGACAATGCAAAACAGGATGAAACCAATTGCCAAGCCGACTATAGCCTACAATACTCTGCGTCTTGTACTTGATCAGATTGCGAAAAGCTATTTTTAAATAATGATATATCATGACATTGTGTTTTATGTTATTCACTCTTGATAATTTCTGCCGGATTCTGCCGGGCAGCTTTCCATACTCTCCAAATGATGCTAAGCAAAAGAATAATAGCTATCACAACAAAGATGCTTATATATACCCAGCTATCTATCGATGTTTGTCTCACGTAGCTGTCGATCCATCTCCTCATTACAACATATCCTGCAGGGAATGCAATAACAGCAGCTATGATCAATAACAATAAATATTCCCGGAAGAACATCTGCAGGATATGATGGATTTGCGCTCCGTTCACCTTACGTATAGCAATCTCTTTCTGACGCTGTTCACAAGACAGCGTTACCAATGAGAAGACTCGAATACAGAAATAATGACGCAAACCAATGATACAAAACTCAATAATTTCATCAGTGCATCTTCGGAACGGAGGTACTTGTTATATTCTTCTTCTTCATTGAACAATCGCATATAAGCATTTGGAAATTCCTCTCTGTATAGTTTTCTCTATAGTCGCGACATTCATTCAAGTGCCCTCTCTAAATTTAAACAAAATGCTGGCACGATTCAACAGATAATCTTGCGTTTTAGGATGCTGAAAAGCAATCAGTCCCGGTTCACTCGTAGGAGAACGATAGCTAAAGCTCCTGACTACTCCGACAACCTTATATAAGCTACGCTGACCATTATATTCATGATAGAAACTTTTGCCCAAAGCCCGTTTCCATCAAATTTACGGCATGTATTTTCATCTATCACTACTTCATTTTCTTGATTCTTGTCCGATATAAACTCGCCTTCCAATAAATTCAATTTATAGAATTCAAAGAATTCTTCTTTAGCAGGCATCATACCAACAGTTAAAGGTTCTTCAACCGCTTTCGGCGAATCATCCCAGTTGTTTATTTCGGCATACATCATCGGTCCTGTAGGAATAATCGGGAAATACGAAGGGGGCAAAGCCTCTGTCACCATGGGCAAAGCAGCTATTTTCCCCGACCATTGCTTGATATCTCCATTCCACAAGGCTACATTACCGACATTATGACGTTCCATTCCTAAGTCCGTATTTTTCAGAAAATAGAGTTGCTTCATCATAACAGCCGCACAGAAGATAAAAGCAAGACTGACAACTAACTGCATGATAATTCCTATCTTACGAAACAGATAAGGTCTGGTAGTTACCACTTTTCCTTTTATCGCTTCCTGCAATGTCCGGCGGCGAAAATAAGATAAAGGCATCTGTGCAAACAGGAAAGACAGAATGATTACAATCAAAAGATATGCAATGATCTCTCCATAATATGAACCTGTCTCTATCTGTGTGAAGTTCAGGAAGCCGGACATGCTCACCTCTATCATCAACAATCCGCATAGCAGGGCGATACATAGAATCAATAACAGTTCAATGGCAAACTGAACCGACAAAGATGTATTACTTGCGCCATTTACTTTACGAAGCGCCATTTCACGACTACGCATACAAAGCCGACTGATATAAAGCGTCAGGTAATTGAATAAGGAACAAATAATGACCAGTCCGCCTGCTAAAGAGAAATAGAAAATATAACTGAAGGAGATGACTACATCTACTTTAGAAACATAATCCGAATAACGCAAAGCCGAAATGGGCGTGATCAGAAGTTTCGCAAGCTCGCTCTCTTTGGGAATATCCAAGATATCAATATCTTCCATCTTCTTTTGAAAAGTATCCCCTATCCACACCTGCGCGAACACGGATAAACAGTTGTTCTCCTTACTACTCCAACGTGGATAGCGCCTTGCCGAACTCAATACACTATACGGTATATTGGAATGACGGGGACCATCCGCTCACAATGGCACCTATTTTACGGGGACGTCCGCTCAGTGCTACTTCTTTCCCCCAAAGCATCCTCTTCACTGCCGAAAAGCTTTCGGGCAAACTCTTCCGTAATGGCGATTTCCGGATCATTTTCTTTCAGGAAGTTGACAGTTCCTTTCAGCAGCCGTATATTGAAAAAGTTCATGAAAACAGAATCTGCTGTAGCCATTACTACTTCCTGTTCATTATCTCCCAGACGGAATTTCATATCCCGATATATGGAAGTGGAAGCAGTAGCTTCTATCTCCGGCATTTTCTCCTGCAAATAGTTCGCCAAAGGGTAAGGAGTAACATTGGATGTACTACTAGGGGAATCAGTATAATGCGCACATACCATATAGATACGGTCCCCGTTATGGAAAGTATCATAAGTCATTTCATAACGAATCCATAAGACAGACAGCGCAAAACAAGTGAAACCAACAGCTAGGCCAATGATACTGACAAGGCTCTGTGTCTTGTACTTTACCAAATTGCGAAAGGCTACTTTCAAATAGTGTTTAATCATGGTACTTTTATGAATATATTACATACTGACTTCCGTTACTACCTGTCCGTCGAACAAATTAATGATACGGTCGGCATAACCGGCATCGTGCTGTGAGTGTGTTACCATCACAAGGCGACCGATGCCAAGCGGCACGCGCACGGCTTTTGTCTTTGCGGCGTTCAGTTTGTAAATCCATTGTCCTCCGGTACTCTGGTAGAAGTTGCCGCGCGGAATGACGAGCGCCTCCTCCGGCTGGCCGAGTTCTATCTGTACCCGGAAGCTTTTGCCTACACGTACGTTGTCGGGCATGTCACCGGTGAAGACGAGGTCTACGTCGAACGTGCGGTCTTTGACTTCGGGAACCACTTTCGTGATGCGCAACGGGTATTTTCTTCCCTGATAATTGATGGTGGCAGGCAATCCGGTGATAATGCGGTCGATGTAGTATTCGCTCAGGGAAGTATGCACTTTATATTGGTCCAGCACCTTGATTTCCGCAATGCTTTCACCGGAAGCGACCTGCTGTCCCGGAGTCACCTTGACAAAACTGAGCTGGCCGGCGACGGGAGCTTTCACCACCAGGTTGCCGAGCCGTTCGCAGGCGCGTTCATACTTCTTCCGTTCCCGTTCGCGGTCGTTCCTGATGAGGTCTTTGCGGATGACGGTGACGGCAGAGTCATGACGGAGGCTTTCCCTTTGAAGATGGGCATTTTTCACTTTATAGTTGTATTCGTCCTCGGAAACTTCGAGCTGCGCCTTGCTCTTGATGCCCATGCGGTACTCCTCCTTGTCAAGGGCAAAACTCTTGCGCAGGCGGTTGAGGTCATAATCGGTCTGCAGGGCTTGTTGTTGCAGGTTCAGGCTTTTCTGCTCCATTTCAATTTCTTTTTCGCGGTAGGTGATAAGCTGCTTTTCCCAGTCGTCGCGCTGGTCTTCGATACTGCGCAGCAGGTCGGGGTTTTCCATGACGAGGATGGTATCTCCTTGCCGGAGCAGGCTCCCCTCCTCTCCTATGATGCGTTCCACGCTTCCGGCTTCACGTGCATTGACCTTGATGGTAAGGATGGGCTGAATCACTCCCTCCACATCTACATATTCCATAAATTTGCCGTTCTTGACTTCGGCTATCTGTATGTTGTCCTGCTCGATACGCAGTTTGCTGGGACCCAGCGAAAGGGTGACTACATAAATCAGGAAGGCAAGGAAGGCAACGCCTCCCGCCAGATAGTAGCGGTAACGGATGTACCAGGGTTTCTTTTCAAGTTTTATATCCATAATGCAATATTTTATATACTCTTTTTTTACTTTTCAGATACCCCCTTCAGAAGTACTTCTGAATAAGGGTTCCGAGTTTTACTAAAACTTTACCGGAGATTTAGTAAATCGTCACCGGAGTTTTAGTAAATCTCCGGCCAGTTTTTACTAAAACTATTCCACGATTCTATTACTGTATAGATTCTTCATTAGTAACCCTTTCCAAGTCTTCTGCCAGTGGCCTCTCTTTTTCAAAGTCATATAGCGTGATGCTTCTCAGTGCATAGTACAAACTCCAATAGTTGTACAAAGCCGTTATATAGCTTCTCCGGGCCGTATCTTTTTCCGTGATGGATGCATTGAGGTCGAGTACCGAGGACTTGCCGAGCAGATAGAGTTTTCGGGCTACTTCGGCGCGTCGTTGGGCTGTATGGTCCGTGCGGGCGGCTATGTTTACCCGTTGCGCCTGCAGGTTGAATTGCTTTACGAGTTTCCGTACGTTCAAGTCGAAATCCGTCTTGTCTTGCTCTACCTGCGTGTAGACAAGGTCTCGGTTAGAACGGGCCACGCGTACTTGTCCCCTTCCGCGCCCCCAGTCCAGGATTGGGAGGGTAATGCCCAAGCTGACGTACTGCTGGTCCAGTGGATTCCGGTAGGCATCTTTCAGCTTGTCGGCAGTTTGTGTCAAGCCGAAGCGCAGGTAGATGTCTGCCTTCAGTCCGGCATTGGCCTTGGCGCGCGACACGGCACTCTCGCTTTCCACCTTGCGGCGTAGCATGTTCTGTATCTCCGGACTGTTTTCGTTGGCAAGCATCAGCGCGGCATCCAGGTCGATGTGCAGGTCGGGCACGCGGTTGTCTATTCTCACCTTTATAAGGAGGTCTTCTTGGATGCCGAGGTAGGAACGGAGTTCCTGCATGCAGTTTTCCACTTCGATGCGGGCATTCATGCAGTTGGTTTCTTCGGTCAGTTTGTTGAGTTCGAGCTGCAACATTTCGTTTTCGCTGATGGTGCCGATGTTATATCGTCCTTGCGCATATATATACAAGGTGTCGGCATTGGCGTAGTTGGCGTTGGCTATTTCGTAGTTGCTTTGTGCTTTGGCCAGGTTGAAGAACTTCTCTGTGGCATTGGCGGCAACAAGCTCAAGGGTTTCTACGTAGGTTTTCTTGGCTTCGCGATAACGGATAGGTTCGATGCGCCGGTCCCACTTCAGGCTGTTGTAGCCAAACAAGGACTGGCTGTATCCGATGTTGACGGGTGAAGTCTGCCAGGAATAGGTGTCACTGCTGAAAAGGTCGAGGCGCTGCGCAGCCGTTTCAATGAAAAAGGTTCCTCCGGTCCACGGCACGTTTTGTGTCAGGCTCAGTGTCAGGTCAGTGCTCAGCAGGTTCTGCTCTATGAACTTGACGTTGCCATCGCTTTGGGTCACTTTGTTGATAGCACGGTCCAGATAGGGATTGGAAGTAAGCTTGAGCGTCGGCAGGTAGTTGGCACAGTAGTATTTGTAGTTCCAATAAGCGGAACGGAAGCTATGGCGGGCATTTTGGGCGTCGGGCGACTGCTGGCGGGCCTGCTCGATGGTTTCTTCCAAAGTCAGCTCCAGCGTGTGCTCTTGAGCAACGGCACTCGACATCAGACTGAATGTAATAAGCAATAAAAATATATTCCGGTGCATAGTTGTTTTCTTTACTCTATAAAGTTCAAATTCTATGCCATAAGTATAAGTTGTTGTATTATAAGTGTTTGTTGTGGTTCGAAGCTTTCCAAACGTGTGCAGTTGCGCACAAAAATAGTGCGATAATGCACGCACAACACATGGATATTATACTTATCTTTGCCCGTACAAGAGATGTGGGATTGTGTAGGCCTTGCCTGCACGAAAAGAAAACAGATATGGAACAGTTTGGTAAAATATTGATTGTAGATGATAACGAGGATGTCCTTTTTGCGCTGAACCTTCTTCTCGAACCCTACGCCGAGAAGATAAAAGTGGCGGTGACTCCCGACCGCATCGAGCATTTTATGACCACTTTCCGTCCGGACATTATTCTGCTGGATATGAATTTTTTCATGTCACCCCAAAAAAAAAAAGGAAGAAGAAATTGTTTTGAACCTTGAACAACTGGAACGGCAAACCATTGAAAAGCAATGAAACTTAGTGAAGGGAATATCTCCCGTGCTGCCGAATATTTAGGGATTACCCGTTTTGCATTGTATCGCAAACTCGAAAAAACTAGGCTTATGAAACGATTTGATTCAGAGTAGCATTACACATCTTTACTATTGTACTGCTTTCTATCGGTAGCTATCTGTTATTTCAAAACAGTTATGGTTCAGCACTACTATCTGCATTATATTACTGATAACTACCGCTGTACATCTTTACCGTATGCAGTTCAAACAAATTGCCCTGTTGCGACGACTGACAGACGGCCTTCGCTATAATGACATGATGCAAACTTTCCATCCACCTTTCAAAAATAAAATAATGAATGAATGGGCGGAAGAACTTTCGGATACTTTAAAAGATTTTCGGGGAAGATTATTGGCAGAAGAGATCAAGCACCAATATTACGAGAACTTATTGAACAAAGTTGATACAGCAGTGCTTGACATGCCGATAAAGCCGGACATATAGAATGGATGAATCAGGCGGCCGTTACCCACTTAGGACAAATATCACAATTGCCGGAAACATTACTGACAAGCTTCTTTGCAGCCATGACACCCCCGTCATCCGTATCGAACAAAATAGCACTCGTGCTGGAAATGGCCATATCACGCACTACATTTGCCACCCAAGGTAAGAGAACAGCAGTTAATCAGTTTGAAAAACATTCATTCTGTATTGGAACGTAATGAAATGGAAGCCTGGCAAAAGCTGATACGCGTTGACTCATGAAATCATGAACTCTATCACACCAATCATTTCTCTTTCGGAAACATTAAGCGAAGAGGAATCCCCAGTCAACTGGGAGAAAAAAGAGTATTCTGTTATGCTGCAAGCCATGCAGACCATTCACAGAAGAAGTACAAAGGATTACTCGGAATTTGTAGAGAACTATCGCCGGCTCACACGAATCCCCGCTCCTATTCGTACACAGTTTCTATTGCAGAATTATTCACGGATTTAAAGAAATTATTCCCGGAAGAAGAGTTTCATTTGAGGTTCCCCATCTGAATTGATTTTAAATGCGGACCGGACACAAATAGAACAGATTCTTATCAATCTGACTGAAAAATGCCCTGAAGCATGCAGTCGGAAATCAGATAAGAAGATTCAGGTAAAATAAGAAGTTTTTTCTGTTGGACAATACGACATTAACGATATCTGATAATGGAGAAGGTATTCTGCCCGATGTGCTGGATAAGATATTCGTTCCTTTCTTCACCACCAAAACATCCGGTTCGGGTATCGGATTAAGTTTATGCAAGCAAATCATGACTTTGCATGAAGGAAGTATTAATGTTAAGTCGGAAGTGGGTAAAGGAAGCAGTTTTATCCTTACTTTTCCTAAATAAGAGCCTTTGATATTTGCATCTTGATGTGCTATTCTTAAGATTACGTCGAAAAATTATTGTACCAAAAGCAACAAACCAGAAAATAAACTGCATAAATAAATGCAATAATATGCGAAAACGCAGCCTGATATTGCATAAAACGGCATAATATATACATCTTTTCGTATGTACAAAACACTTATTGGTTTAAAAGGAACACCTCGTTGGTTTTAAACCAACGCAGTTATTTTCTGAGGAATTCTTTTTTCATTAATGGGAAAGAGATAAAAAGGCGATTCAGTGCTTGTTTTCATCTAACTTATCAGAATTTTACAAGCAAGGTAAAAGTAGCATAATGATTATCTATTAAGCCATTCAGCCAGCTTAATGATTAGGTAAGTGGGAAAGAGCAGTTCAAGTCGGATCAGTATATCAGACAATTAATGAAATTATGTAGTTCTTTCCTATTTAAAAAATGCAGGCGTTTATTGATTCTTAACTTATGACAGATGTAATTATAGCCCTTCCTGCCCGTTTAAATATTCTTTTTTTCAGAATGATCGTTTTTTCACTAATCGAATAGAATGGAAACAGAGTCCGGTAAACCTATGCTGAATATTCAATAAGCCGCTGATCGTTCTATTTTCAAAAATAGCAGAGGACTCAATCATCCTCTTACCCAAACTATACATTTGAAATCAGGATTCAAGTTCACTAGCTTTTTACCGCTTTCAAAGTACCGGTTTAAAACGGTAAAGTATCCGCTTGTTTAACACCGGAAGAATTTTTGACCATTTTTCATTATCCTTTTTGTTCTAATAAAATGAACTTCCTTTGGCAATTCGTAATTCTTTTTGTTTTTCCGTTTTCATATGGAGAATTTTTAGTTTTCTACTTTGAAAAACAGAAAACAGCAAAAGATGGTTCATTCCTATCTGATTTTATTTTTCAGTTAATTGTCCCAATAATCGCATAATACCAAATAGAAATCTAATATGAAGATTGAAGTTATGAAAGAAAATAAATATGACGATGACCGCTTCCAGCCAATATGCTCAAATGTCACGACATGACGTGATAATTCGATGGTCAAATCGTCTATAACACACTTATCCACAGAGAATTTGAAAGCAAGCAGCACCCGTTTGGGCTCCGATCTAGGTTTTGTATGAATGAAAGTCTGATGTGAGAGATGTAATCCGTAACGAGTGGCAGCCATCAAAAAAGATTCTTTACCATCAGCAGGAATAATCACAGAAAAAACACCTTCGGAATGAAGCAAACGAGCGGCAGATTCTGCTAATTTATCAAAATCAAGAAGATCTGTATGCCGAGCGATATTACGCTGCCTTTCCCTGGGCATTTCAATGAATCGGTAAAATAAGGAGGATTGGAAACAATAACATCAAAGAGTGTTTCCGATGTAAAATGGCAAATATCCTGCAACTCCACTTCTATCCTATCCTGCCACGGAGATGCCGCCACATTTCCACGAGCCTGTTCCACAGCATCCGCATCTATATCAACCGCTCTTATCCGGGCATTGCACCGCTGTGCCATCATCAAAGAAATTAATCCGGTCCCAGTACCAACATCTAAAATATTACGGGCAGAAACCACATCAACCCAAGCTCCCAATAAAACTCCGTCCGTACCAACCTTCATGGCACATCTATCATGATAAACAGTAAATTGCTTAAAAGAAAAATAAGGATTTGGCATACTATATTTATTAAATTAGCTGTCAAAAATAGAAAAATCCATTTAATTACTCCAATTATTAGGAAATATTTGATTTTTAAAACTCAATTAGTTCCCATGAATTTTCCTTATTCGACAAGGAATGATTAACTTTGTCCCCGTTTTGGGCATTGGGCTCAATTTAACACAAGAGGAATAAATTATGAAGAGGAATAAGAAAGAGGATATTTTGTTGAATACTGATAACGATGACATCTCTATGTTAGCTGAAATCCAAACGGATCCGGATGAAGTAACTGCTATGGAATTTAATAAAGAAATACCTGTTATGCCTTTACGCAACATGGTAATGTTTCCATCTGTAGTAATGCCTGTAACCATTGGACGCCCCAGCACATTGAAATTGGTAAATGCTGCATACAAGAAAAAACTTCCCATAGCGGTAGTTTGTCAGATACAGGGAGATATGGACGATCCTGGTTTTAATGATGTGTACCATGTAGGAGTTATCGGGAAGATTCTCCGTGTATTCGAAATGCCAGGTGGAAATACCACAGTAATTATGCAGTCAAACGGGCCCAAAGTACATTTGGACAGTATCACAAAAACATCTCCATATTTGAAAGGAATAGTGACTCCTATTCCAGAGGCAAATGACCAACTGGAAACGGACGAATTCAAAGCATTGATTGACACCTGCAAGGATTTGACGAGCAAGTTCATAGAGGCTTCCGAGAAGATGAGCCCGGATACTGTTTTTGCAATCAAGAACTTGGACAATCCGGAAATTTTGGTAAATTTTATTTGTGCAAACTTCCCTATTCCGGTAGAAGAAAAGATAAAATTGCTAAAAGCTGGCGATTTGCAAAGCCGCCTGTATATGCTGGTCAAGATCTTAAATCGTGAAGTACAATTGGCTGATATCAAACAAAGCATTCAAATGCGTACACGCGAAGATATTGACCGTCAACAACGCGAATATTTCTTGCAGCAACAAATTAAAAACATACAGGATGAACTGGGTGCCGGACAGGAAGATGAGATAGATGAACTCCGCCAAAAAGGAAGAACCAAAAAATGGAGTTCGGAAATGGCAGAACTTTTTGAAAAAGAAGTTTCCAAATTGGAAAGGACAAATTCCCAATCACCAGATTTCAATGTACAACTTACCTATTTGCAAACCCTGTTAGGATTACCTTGGAATGTCTTTACCACTGACAACCTGAATATAAGTAATGCCGAAAAGACATTGAACAAAGACCACTACGGACTAGAGAAAGTAAAGGAGCGTATCCTTGAACATTTAGCAGTGCTGAAACTAAAAGGTGATATGAAATCACCCATCATCTGCCTTTATGGTCCTCCGGGAGTCGGTAAAACTTCTTTAGGACGTTCCATAGCGGCATCATTGAAACGTAAATATGTACGTATGTCATTGGGTGGTGTGCATGACGAAGCCGAGATCCGTGGCCATCGTAAAACTTATATCGGTGCCATGCCGGGCCGTATCATCAAAAGTTTGATAAAAGCCGAGTCCTCTAATCCGGTTATCATTTTGGACGAAATAGACAAACTGGGCAGTGACCACCGCGGAGATCCCAGTTCCGCTATGCTGGAAGTGCTTGACCCCGAACAGAACAACACTTTCCACGATAACTATTTGGATGTAGATTACGACTTGTCTAAAGTAATGTTCATCGCTACGGCAAACAATTTGAGCACCATCCCTCCTGCTCTGCTGGACCGTATGGAGTTGATAGAGGTCAGCGGATATATCACAGAAGAAAAAGTAGAAATAGCTCGCCGGCATCTTGTCCCAAAGAACTGGAAGCCAACGGCATTAAAAAAGAATATGTGAAGTTCTCTAAAGCTGCCTTGGAATGTATCGTAGAAAATTATACTCGTGAAAGTGGGGTACGCGAACTTGAGAAGAAGATAAACAAGGTAATGCGTAAAATAGCGTTGGAATTTGCACGTGACGGCTATGAAGTGATGCATGAAATAAAACCTGCCGATGTACGCAAATACCTAGGCACGCCAGAATATAGCCGTGACAAATATCAAGGAAATGAATACGCCGGTGTTGTCACAGGGCTGGCGTGGACAGCTGTCGGAGGTGAGATCTTGTTTGTAGAAACCAGTTTGAGCAAAGGAAAAGGCGGTAAACTGACGTTGACCGGGAACTTGGGTGATGTAATGAAAGAATCGGCTATGCTGGCTTTGGAATATCTCAAGGCACATACCAAACTGCTGAATTTACAGGAGGATATCTTTGACAATTGGAATATCCACATCCATGTACCTGAAGGAGCTATCCCTAAAGATGGTCCGTCAGCCGGTATCACCATGGTGACGTCATTGGCATCCGCCCTCACCCAGCGTAAAGTGAAAGCAAATCTGGCAATGACAGGCGAGATCACATTACGTGGAAAAGTCCTGCCCGTAGGCGGTATCAAAGAAAAGATCCTAGCCGCTAAACGTGCCGGAATCAAAGACATCATTTTATGTGAGGAAAACCGCAAGAACATTGAAGAAATTCAGCCGATGTATCTAGAAGGACTGACATTCCATTATGTCACGGATATTAAGGAAGTATTGGCTTTAGCTCTCACCAATGAAAAAGTAAACGGTGCCATTGATTTTAATATTACCAATCAAAAAACAGAAGAAAAGAAATAAATATGACTTTTGACTTACAATATACAGACCCCAAATCGAATGCCCGTGCCGGATTGATAACGACTGACCACGGGCAAATAGAAACCCCCATCTTTATGCCTGTAGGCACATTGGGAACGGTGAAGGGCGTGCATTTACATGAGTTGAAAGAGGACATTAAAGCACAGATAATCCTGGGAAACACTTACCACCTGTATTTGCGACCGGGACTGGATATAATAGAACGTGCCGGAGGTCTGCATAAATTCAATGGTTTTGACCGTCCTATGCTGACTGATAGTGGTGGTTTTCAGGTATTCTCTTTATCAGGTATCCGCAAAATGAGAGAAGAAGGTGTGGAATTTCGCTCACATATAGACGGTTCGAAGCACTTGTTCACTCCTGAACGGGTGATGGACATTGAACGGACTATCGGTGCAGATATCATGATGGCTTTTGACGAATGTACTCCGGGAACCGCAGATTATGAATACGCAAAAAAAATCAATGCAGCTTACCCATCGTTGGCTGGACCGTTGCATAAAGCATTTCAACGAAACCGATCCCAAATATGGTTATCAACAGTCATTATTTCCCATAGTGCAAGGCTGTGTTTATCCCAACTTACGCAAACAATCAGCGGAATATATTGCCTCCAAGGGAGCTGACGGAAACGCCATCGGTGGCCTAGCCGTAGGTGAGCCAACCGAGAAAATGTACGAAATGATAGAGGTTGTCAATGAAATCTTACCCAAAGACAAGCCCCGCTATCTGATGGGAGTCGGTACACCGGTAAATATACTGGAGGGTATAGAACGCGGTGTAGATATGTTTGATTGTGTAATGCCGACCCGGAACGGACGCAATGGAATGTTGTTCACTAAAAACGGCATAATGAACATGCGCAACAAGAAATGGGAGGATGATTATTCTCCTATCGAGGCCGAAGGGGCATCGTATGTAGATACCATGTACAGCCGTGCTTACTTGCGCCATCTGTTCCACGCACAAGAACTGCTGGCCATGCAAATCGCTTCTATCCACAACTTGGCATTCTATCTGTGGCTAGCAGGCGAGGCCCGTAAACACATCATTGCAGGAGATTTCTCTACGTGGAAACCAATGATGGTAAAACGCTTATCTACAAGATTATAAATTACTAGAAATGAAGAATTGGTTCAAGACAAACACAGATTCATCCCCAAAGGATAAAAAATGGTGGAAGCCGAATATCAGTTGGCTGAAACTGGATAAATGGGTGAAAAGACTGGACATATATATCATTAAGAAGTTTCTGGGAACCTACTTTTTCGCTATTGCATTGATTATCTCCATTGCAGTAGTATTTGATGTGAACGAAAATATAGACAGGTTCATCAATAACAAAGCTCCGCTGAAAGCGATTGTATTTGATTATTACATGAACTGACTGAGTAGGGTTTGCAGTTTTTTACATTTTGTTCCAAACAGTGTCAGCAACCTTTGGGATTAACCCCTCCTTTATCGGTATATTCCTAATATCCAGACGATTGCTATCTATTTATACAGAAAAGCTCCTAAATAATTATAGGAGCTTTTCTAGTTTTTGACGCCAATCCTCGCCGTTCTCCGGTTGCATCGTAATAAAGCCCAGTTCTTTACCAATAACAATATTGGCCGCACCGTCATCTACAAATATTGTTTCAGCCGGATTCAGTTTACTATCTTTTATCATATAGTTAAAGATGCCAGGATCCGGCTTGGTGGAACCGGCTTCGTAGGAAGTGTAAATCTTGTCAACATAAGCGTCCAATGGCTTTCCCGCAGAAGTAAATGCATTACTCCTCGCCCATCCCATCACATAAGGATTGGTGTTGCTCAATATATATACCTTGTACTTCTTACGAAGCTCATTCAGGTAATCCAATTTATATTGCGGCACGTCCGTAACAAATCCTTTCCACCCATTTTCCACATCTTGATAAGTCAATTCTTTCCCGCAGATTTTACTCAACTCACAGCGAAAAGTCTCAGCATCTATGTTTCCATTTTCTACTTCCTGAAAAATCCCCTGCTGATGGTATTTCCCTAATAAACTGTCCGCTTCCCTCACTCCTATCCGCTCAAATGCCTTTACAGCCTGTTCACGATCAAGGCCAATGACAACCCCGCCGAAATCAAACACAATATTCTTAATCTGTTTCATAATCTTTTTATTTATCCGCTGTAAAGGTAGGCATTTGATTGTGAATGATGGTAAATGATGTAAGTCAATAAAATACCATATAGCAAAAAAAACCGCAGATTCCATTGAGAATCCACGGTAATTATTTTTGTTGTATTTTTCTTCCTTTCGGAAATGTTCTCTCAATTCAAATAAGAAGAGAGTTCGGATACGGTGACATCAAATGAAACGGAAACCATTTTCTAACAAAAAGTTCTTAAAGCCTCTTTTCAAGCGATAAGTCTGATATAGATCCGATGAAACACCAGCCAATTCCACAAAACAATTAGAAGTTGAAATCTGGTCTTTTTTAATGGTCTCGTTAAATATCGACTTGTATTCATCAAATGAAACGGAAACCATTTCTACATTGTTGGCCTGCGCGACGGCATGATTCAAAGTAGCATTCTGCATCCTTGACAGAGCATCATAGCTGGCCCAAAAACTTAGCAGTACATATTTACCTCTTAAATCCTTCAAGTCAATCAACTGCTTTTCGCCACAGATAGTAAATGTAGGAGCCTTGTCTCCTATGGTCAAGCCTTCTGTCGGCGTGTTTTTCCCTACAAAAGAGAATGAAATCAAGGAACTAATAATTAATACAACAAAAATCCACTTTACATTTTTAATCATGTAATTCGATCTTAGTTAATACTATCCGAGACTGCCCTTAAACAGTGATTTCCACCCGGAACATTATCTTTAGTACTGATAATCAATACCATTTAAATTAGAAATCTGCGACAAAGGTAAGGAGTTTTGAAATCAACTCCAAGATTTTTTCTCAAAAAATATGTTATATAGCATAAAATCATCCTTTTCATCGAGAAAAAAGAATGCAGAAAATATAGCTGATAAGGATTTATTTACGTACTTTTGCAATATGTAAATAGCAACCACAAAGTATGAATAATAATACTGAACTTATTTTAATCAGAATTACCGGTCTTGATCGGCCGGGATTAACCGCTTCCATTACGGAGATTTTGTCAAAGTATGATGTTACCATTTTGGATATTGGCCAGGCCGATATTCATAGCACCCTGTCATTAGGCATTTTATTCAAAAGCCAGGAAAAAGATTCAGGTAATATCATGAAAGAGTTGCTATTTAAAGCTTCCGCATTAGGCATCAATATCCGTTTCTATCCCGTTACTGTGGAAGAATATGAGGAATGGGTAAATATGCAAGGCAAGAACCGGTACATCCTGACTTTACTGGGACGCAAGCTGACAGCCAAACAAATCGCGGCAGTCACAGGAATATTGGCGGAACAAGGTTTGAATATTGATGCTATCAAACGTCTTACAGGGCGTATTCCATTGGATGAACGAAAAGCGAATGTACGGGCTTGTATCGAATTCTCCGTCCGTGGCACCCCCCGCCAAAGGGAAGAGATGCAACAGGCGTTAATGAAACTGAGCAGTGACCTGGAAATGGACTTTTCTTTCCAGCTGGACAATATGTACCGACGTATGCGACGCTTGATTTGTTTCGATATGGATTCCACATTGATACAGACAGAGTGTATAGATGAATTAGCCGAACGCGCCGGTGTGGGTGACCAAGTACGAGAAATCACAGAACGCGCTATGCGTGGAGAAATTGATTTCATAGAAAGCTTCACAGAACGGGTGGCTTTGCTGAAAGGACTGGATGAAAGCGTAATGAAAGAAATCGCAGAAAACCTTCCCATCACCGAAGGTGTGGAACGTCTAATGTTCGTGTTGAAAAGATATGGTTACAAAATAGCCATCCTATCCGGTGGATTCACCTATTTTGGTAATTATCTGAAAGATAAATTCGGCATAGATTACGTATATGCCAATGAACTGGAAATAGTAAATGGCAAATTAACCGGAAGATATCTGGGAGATGTAGTTGACGGAAAACGTAAAGCCGAACTGCTGAAACTGATCGCTCAAGTAGAACGTGTGGACATAGCACAAACTATTGCTGTAGGAGATGGAGCGAATGACTTACCCATGTTGTCCGAAGCCGGCCTGGGTATAGCATTCCATGCAAAACCCAAAGTAGTGGCTAACGCACAACAGTCCATTAATACGATCGGATTGGACGGCGTCCTCTATTTCCTAGGTTTCAAGGACTCTTACCTGGAAGAACGCGGCAAACTCTAAAGAAAGAAGTAACTATATATATGAAATTTTCAGAACTAAATTTAGAAGAAGGGGTGCTTCAGGCATTAGATGCCATGAGATTTGAAGAATGCACTCCTGTACAAGAACATACCATACCGGTCATTCTTGAAGGAAAAGATTTGATCGGAGTGGCACAGACCGGAACCGGCAAGACTGCCGCATACCTTTTGCCCGTTCTTAATCAATTAAGCAAAGGCGGATATCCGGAAGATGCCATCAATTGTGTGATCATGTCACCCACACGCGAATTAGCGCAACAGATAGACCAGCAAATGGAAGGTTTCTCTTATTTTCTACCGGCATCCAGCGTGGCTGTTTACGGAGGAAACGATGGTGTGCGCTTCGAGCAAGAAAAGAAAGGTTTAACTTTGGGGGCCGATGTAGTCATTGCTACTCCGGGACGTCTGATAAGTCATCTCAGCCTAGGTTACGTAGACTTGTCTAAAGTTTCTTTCTTTATTCTTGATGAAG
>VOFH01003185.1_pt1 | contig 23820 bp, 41 predicted proteins | sample 5384091 | NCBI WGS metagenome assembly VOFH01 (sample SAMN12384727, study PRJNA508395) | human gut metagenome | isolation source: healthy gut G | host: Homo sapiens
TGAAATTTAAACGGAAATTCTTAAGGAAATCTTTCAAGTTCTTCCGCGGAATTTCATTTATACTAAGGATAGAAAAGAATCGGTCGAAATCCTGATTTCGATTGTGGCTTAGTTTTTAGCGGAAGAAGGAAAGGCAATGAAGGGAAAAAACTGGAGGGAATATGAACCGCCGAAGCGCCGTCGGCGCAGAAGAAGAAAGGGGCGGACTTTTTTGCGCAAGCTGCGTTTCGCAGTGGTGCTGTTTTTGGTTGGCTATGTCGGCTTTCTGGTCTATTATAATTTCGGCAAGCCCTATACCGTTGCACTGGATGCAGGACATGGCGGGGCGGATGTCGGCGCAGAGGGCGTGATACAGGAGGAGGTCGCACTGACGGAGCAGACTGTAGCCGCGCTGCAAACCCTTCTGGAGGAGGACGGACGCTTCCGCGTGGTGCTGTCCCGTAAGGCAGGCGAGGGCGCAACCGTCACCGAGCGTAACCATAAATTCCGCCGCAGACACCCCGATTTCATGCTCTCTGTCCATGGCAACGCAAGCGACAGCAGCAGTGCCAATGGCTTTGAGTGCTATCCTTCGCCTCCCGGCTATGAAAACCACGAAGAAAGCCTTGCCTTTGCTGCATGTCTGGCGCAGGAAATGCAGAATATAGGCGCAAATCTCCGCGGTACGGGCATCGCAGGCGTGCGCTATGGCTATTATGATGAAAACGGCAATAAGCTGCTGCGCGATTCGAGCGATACCACGGTCTATTCCTATGATACCTTTGGTATGCTCAAAAATATGAGCTGCCCTGCGGTTCTGGCGGAGCAGTGCTTTATTACCAATGCATCCGATGTGGAAAGCTTCGGCACGGAGGAGGGCTGCAAGCGTGCGGCAGAGGCGTATTACCGTGCCATTTGCGGTTATTTGGAGAGCGCAGACAGCCGAGGCTAAAACAAAACAGATAAGCGAATGGCTAAAAGCCTTAAAACTTCAAATAAGCTATCTTAACGAAAAAAAGTCCTCGAGAGAGGACTTTTTTAGTCGATTTTGATATTCTTTTCGCTGAGCCGTTGGTTGACGTTTTCCTTCAGCAGTGTATACACCACCGAAACAATCGGGATAAACACCAGCATCCCGACAATCCCGAACAGGCTGCCGCCCAGCGTCACCGCAACCAGCACCCAGATTGCAGGCAGTCAATCGAGCCGCCGACCACCTTTGGGTAAATCAGATTTCCTTCAATCTGCTGTAATACAATAAACAGCACGATAAACGCTGCTGCTTGCGAGGGGCTGATCGTCAAAATCAGAAACGCCCCTACGACACAGCCGATAAACGCCCGAAAATGGGAATCAGTGCCGTAAATGCAATCAGCACCCCAACCAACACAGCAAGGGGAACCGCAGAATCGTCATGGAAATGAAGAACATCATCCCCAGAATCACCGCTTCTAGGCACTGCCCTGTCAGGAAATTTGAAAATGTGCGATACGTCAGCGCACAGATTTGCAGAAAACGGTTTGCGTGCTTTTCCTTCAGATAGGCGAAAATCAGCTTTTTCATCTGCCGCTTCAGAAATTCCTGCTGCAACAGGATATAGCAGGCGAAAACAAGGCCGATGAAAAACGTCCCCACGCCGCTCACAATTCCTGTCGCTACGCTGATGGTAGAGCTCAGCATGGAATTTGCCCCTATGCGGAAGAATGTTACAAGCTGATTCAGAATTTCCTCCCAATTCAGCTGTGCCTGTACCTCGTCTATGTAGTCCACCAGCTCAGGATGGTTGGAAACAAGCTGTTCCGCCTTTTTCATCAGTACAGGCACCTTTTCTGGCAGTGTTTTCCCAAGCGTAGCAATGGTATTTCCCAGCTCCGGCACAACCACAATCGTCACAAGGCTCAATAGTGCCAGCACAAAATCAACGTCAGAATCAGGCTGACGGGCGCGGCAAATTTTTCTGCTTTTCCTTTGCGTTTGCAAACAGCCGCTTCCAGATGCGGTTCATCGGCACACTCAGCACAAATGCAATCGCGCCCCCAGAAGGAAGGGGAACAGGATGTGCAAAATCGCTTTTACCGCCTGCAGCACAATGCTAAACCGCCAAAGCCCCACCAGAATCACCAGTGTAAATATAATTAAGCCCCGCAGCTTGCGGGCGTATCATATCTAACTGCATCCAATCAACTCCCGGTATATTTTTATTTATATTAGAAGAAAGTATATCACAAAAGTAAAATTTTCTTGCAATACGCGCGCACAATTCTTAATATTTTCTTCTGTTTTTCCTTTACACAGCGGGCATTTGCGTATAAACTATACAAAGGAATATGTGGCTTTTTTCAGAAAAGTCAATTTATCGAAAGCAGAAAGGAAGAAAAAATGGAAGTAAGAACAAGATTTGCCCCTTCCCCCACGGGCTATATGCATGTGGGCAACCTGCGCACCGCGCTTTATGAATACCTCATCGCAAAATCTCAGGGTGGGAAATTCATCCTTCGTATTGAGGATACCGATCAGGGCCGCCTGGTGGAGGGCTCTCTGGATGTCATTTATAAAACCATGAAAATGACAGGGCTTCAGCATGATGAAGGCCCCGATGTCGGCGGCGAATACGGCCCTTATGTGCAGAGTGAACGCATGGGTCTGTATATGGATTATGCAAAGGAACTGGTGGAAAAGGGCGAAGCGTATTACTGCTTCTGCACCAAGGAAAGACTGGAAAGCCTGAAGGAAGCCAATGCAGAGGGCGTTTCCTTTGCGAAATATGACCGTCATTGTCTGCATCTGTCCCCGAGGAGGTACAGGCAAAGCTTGCCGCAGGCGAACCCTTCGTGATTCGCCAGAAAATGCCCGAAAGCGGCACAACCTCCTTCCATGATATGGTTTATGGGGATATCACCGTGGATAATGCGGAGCTGGATGACCAGATTCTGATGAAGGCAGACGGCTTCCCGACCTATAACTTCGCCAATGTTGTGGATGACCACCTGATGCACATCACCCATGTTGTCCGTGGCAGTGAATATCTTTCCTCCACACCCAAGTATAATCTGCTGTATCAGGCATTCGGCTGGGAGCCTCCCATTTATGTACATCTGCCCGCCGTTATGCGTGACGCACCATAAGCTGTCAAGCGTCATGGCGATAAATCCTTCGAGGATTTGGTAAATGAAGGCTATGTGGTAAAGCCATCGTGAACTATATCGCACTGCTTGGCTGGAGTCCCTCCGATAATGTGGAAATCTTCACCCTCAAGGAGCTGGAACAGAAATTTGATATGGCAGGGCTGAGCAAATCTCCCTCCATCTTCGATATCAAAAAGCTGACATGGATGAACAAGTGAATACCTCAAGGCGATGGATTTTGACAAATACTTTGAGTTGGCAAGACCGAAGCTGGAGGAGGCACTGGCAGGCACCGATTTAGACCTCAAAAAATCGCGGCACTGCTCCAGAAGCGTCTGAAACCCTCAATGATACCCCCGTCTGGTGGATTTCTTCAAGGAGCTGCCCCGATTACAGCACAGAGCTGTATGCCCATAAGAAAATGAAAACCAACGATGAAATCGCACTGTCCTCCTTACAGGCGGCTCTGCCCGTTCTGGAGAACCTTTCCGATTGGAACGAAACTGCCATCCATGACAGCCTGATGGCACTGGTCGGCGAGTTGGGCATCAAAAACGGTCAGCTGCTCTGGCCCGTCAGAACAGCCCTTTCCGGTGAGCAGACCTCTCCCGGCGGCGCAATGGAGCTGGCGGATATCCTCGGAAAAAGAAGAATCCATCCGCAGAATCAAGAAGGGATTGAGAAATTGAGTAAGTAAATCTATTCCTTTTATGTTCATAAATTATTCAAATATTCTTAAAAACTCTTTGGTTTTTGTACAAATGGAATTCAAATTTGAATGCTATGATAAAGGTGTCAAAAGGAACGGACCACCTTTTGAGAACATAAGTATTATACCCTTCCCCTTTTTAAATGATAAAACGTAAAAAGCAAGAAGAGCAAATCGAGAGATTTGCTCTTTGTTTTACTAGAGCGTTGCAGGAGGCGCTCTAAGTCAAAATCGGGGATTTTGACTTGTTAGGACAGAAGAATAAACAGCTAGGTTCCGACGGCGAGCCTTGAAACCTCCTGTTTTCCTCGACGGAAGTGAATTCCGTCTGCGGATCCCATTCGGGAAGACGCTTCGTTTCCCGAACCCCTTCCGCTGCCTGTAGGTGTTTTCTATGGTTGCTTTTAAGGCATCATGTCATCCATGATATCATCAATCGCCTCCTCCGCCTTCACTACCATCTTTTTTCCCTTTTCTGGCAAGCCTCTGATAGGTGCGCTTATCCTTCATCAGGTATCCCATGCCTGCCATTGCCGCCGCCGCGCCAAGCAGCATCCCTGTTGCAAATTTGTTCATAAAATCCCTCCTTTGATGAAATTAGTATGACCGTTTTCGGGATTTTTATTGATTTTCCATGACGGATAACGTATAATCAAACCAATAAGCTGTCAAGACAGATGTAAAAACAAGTGAAGAGACAAAGGAGAAAGAATATGAGCGAGAATCAAAAGGCTTTTGCCGCTTTTCTGGCAAAAAAGGATATCGTTTTTTCAGCAAAGCGATACGGCATTGATGCCTTTGGGCGCAATGGAACAGGGCTTGTTTGCATCCCTGCTGATTGGGACAATTTTAAAAACCTTGGGGCAGCAGCTTGGCGTTGCCATTCTGGTGGATATCGGTACCTTCGCGCAGGCGGTCACAGGCCCCTGCCATGGCAGTTTCCATCGGCTATGCGCTGAAATGCCCCCTCTGGTGCTGTTTTCATTGATTGCCGTCGGCGGCGCGGCGAATCAGCTGGGCGGTGCAGGCGGCCCCTCTGGCTGTTTTTCGTTGTCACCATTTTTGCCGCAGAGTTCGGTAAGCTGGTTTCCAGGAAACAAAGGTCGATATCATTGTGACCTCTGTCACCATCTGCGTCGGCGTGCTGCTTTCCATGTGGTGGGCACCCTCCACGGTGCGGCGGCAAGCGCAGTCGGCAATGCCATCAAGTGGGCAACGGAGCTGCAGCCCTTCTTCATGGGGATTCTGGTTTCCGTTATCGTCGGCATCGCGCTGACACTCCCCATCAGCAGTGCGGCAATTTGTGCGGCTCTGGGGCTGACAGGCTTGGCAGGCGGTGCGGCAGTTGCAGGCTGCTGTGCGCAGATGGTTGGCTTTGCCGTTATGAGCTTTAAGGAAAATAAATGGAGCGGTCTTTTTTGGCGCAGGGCATCGGTACCTCTATGCTGCAAATCGGGAATATCGTCAAAAACCCACTGATCTGGATTCCGCCTACACTGGCATCTGCTATCACAGGCCCTATCGCAACCTGTATTTCCGCATGAAGATGAATGGGGATGCCGTGGCCCTCCGGCATGGGCGGTCTGGTCGGACAGATTGCGTGTATACCGGTTGGATTAACGATATCACCGCCGGCACAAAAGCAGGCATTACCTCTATGGATTGGCTTGGTCTGGTTTTGGTTTGCTTCATCCTGCCCGCAGTCCTGACCACTCGTTTGCATATCCCATGCGCAAAAAAGAACCTCATTAAGGAAAATGACCTAAAACTGGATTTGTAATCCATAAAAAAGTGAAAATCCCCTTGGATTTCACTCTTTTTGTATGTTTTTTATCATGGGTTTTCACAGGCGCACCTGCGCCGCTTTTTCTCTTTGCCCTTTCCTCGGTTGTGGAGGTTTGGAACCCATTCCGAAACGGGCGCATATCTCATCTTCACCAAGCAAAGTTCGATTTATCCAAGGTCATGAATAAACAGCCCACTCCGCAGCTTCGGCTCAAACCATGTCGATTTCGGCGGCATCGTCATATCCTCATCCGCCACATCCATCAGCTCCTCCATGGAGGTGGGGAACATGGAAAACGCCAGTCTCATCTCGCCGCTGTCTACTCTGCGCTCCAGCTCACCCAGTCCGCGAATTCCGCCGATAAAATCAATCCGCTTGTCGGTTCTGGGGTCGCCGATGGCAGCACAGGCTCCAGCAGCTCCTTCTGCAAAATGGAAACATCCAGTCCCAGAACAAGGGTGCGTCTGTAATAATTTCCTCCTTCGCCGTCATCTTGAACCATTTCCCGTCAGATACAGCCCAAAGGTGTGCAGTGCTTCGGGGTGGTAGAGGGCCTTCGCCCGCGTAAGGCTCAATGTCGAATTTCTTGCGAATTTCCTGTAGGAATTCCTCTGTATTGTAGCCGTTTAAATCCTTTACCACGCGGTTGTAATCCATGATATATAAATCCTCTGCCGCAAACAGTACGGACAGATAGTTGAATTCCTCCTCACCGGTGTAATCCGGCTTTGCCTCTCTGCGCTTTAGCGCCACCTTCACAGCGGATGCGTTTCTGTGGTGTCCGTCCGCAATGTAGAGATTCTTCACCTGCTTAAAGCGATTCCACCAGCATGCCGATTTCCGTATCGCTGTCAATCACCCAGACCGTATGCCCGATGCCGTCCTCGGAAACAAAATCATAAATCGGCTTCACTGCCGCTGTCCAACCGTCGATAATCGCCTTTGCGTCCTTGTTTTCCTTGTAGGCAAGGAAAATCGGGCCTGTGTTTGCATTCAGCGTATCCACATGGCGGATACGGTCAGCCCTCCTTTGTCTGCGCGTGTCAGCTCATGCTTTTAATCGTCCCGTTAATATATTCGTCCACAGACGTACAGCAAACCAGACCCGTCTGGCTTCTGCCGTTCATCGTCATGCGGTAAAGATACAGGTTGGGCAGTAAATCCTGTCCCAGAATCCCGTTGTGAATCATGTTTTCGAGGTTTTCCTTTGCCTTTGCGTAAACCGCAGGGCTGTAAACGTCAATATCCTTCGGCAGGTCTACCTCTGCCTTGTCAACATGCAGGAAGGACCAGGGCTTTCCTGCACCATTTCTCGTGCTTCTTCGCTGTTCATTACGTCATAGGGCAGGGCAGCTACGTCCTTTGCGTAAGCCTCTGCTGGGCGGATTGCCATAAAAGGTCTGATGGTTGCCATAATTTTCCTCCTTTGGAATTGCTGCTTTCGGTTTCTTAATCCAGAATACGAACCTTCAATACCGTATTGATGGCATACAGGTCTTTGATCATATCATCGATGTTTTCGGGCAGGCTGTCGCATACCACAATGTTATATGCAAGGTCGCCCTTGGAGTTGTTTACCAGCTTGTCGATATTCACGCTGTATTTTGTGAAAACAGCACCCAACTGCCCAATCATGTTTACGATATTCTGGTGGCATACGGTGATACGGGGCTTGCCGTTATAAGGCACCACGCAGTTGGGGAAGTTTACGGAATTTTTGATATTGCCGTAGGTCAGGTATTCTCTGATTTCCTGCGCCGCCATAATTGCACAGTTTTCCTCGGATTCCGGTGTGGATGCGCCCAGATGAGGGGTTACGATGATGTTCGCAGGGTCGCCCAGCAGGTCTTCGGAAGGAAGTCCGTCATGTAGCGCGCGATGATGCCGTCCGCAATGGCTTTTTCAGTGCCGCATTGTCCACCAGACCGCCGCGTGCAAAGTTCAGCAGGCGTGCGCCGGGCTTTGTTGCCGCAAACAGCTTTTCATCAAAGGTGTTTCTTGTCTTATCGTTCAGGGGAATATGCAGCGTAATGTAATCTGCTTTCGCCACCAGCTCCTCCATGGATTCCTCATGCACCACGTTGGGGGATAAGTGCCATGCACTTTCAAAGGGAAAGGAAGGGGTCGTAGCCGATAACCTCCATCCCCAGATCCAGTGCCGCATTGGCAACCTGTACGCCAATCGCACCCAGACCGATGACACCCAAGGTCTTGCCTGCAATTTCAGGGCCGGTGAATTCCTTCTTGCCTGCCTCTACTGCCTTTTCCACGTTTTTCGCAGTTGTCCTTCAGCCCCTGTACCCAAGCTGCCCCTGCAATGATGCGTCTGGAGGATGCAAACAGTCCTGCCAGAACCAGTTCCTTTACGGCGTTTGCATTTGCCCCCGGCGTATTGAATACGGGAACGCCCTTCTGTGTACATTTTTTCAATGGGGATGTTGTTTGTGCCTGCGCCTGCACGGGCAACGGCAAGCAGGTTTTCGTTCAGCTCCATCTTGTGCATATCAAAGCTGCGCAGGATGATGCCCTCAGGATTTTCTGCTTTTTCATCAATCACGAAATTTTGTTCGGGCAGCTTTGCCAGCCCTGTTTTTGCAATGTTGTTCAAAGTGCGAATGGTATACATAATGTCTCTCCTTTTAGATATAAAAGGGTCGTGTGCCACGACCCTTTTGGATTTTACTTATTTTCCATCTCGAATTTCTTCATGAATTCCACTAATTTTTCCACGCCTTCGATGGGCATTGCGTTATACATACTTGCGCGCATGCCGCCAACGGTGCGGTGACCTTTCAGGTTTTCAAAGCCCCTGTGCCTTTGCCTCCTTGATGAATTTTCATCCAGCTCCTTCGTGAGGCAGTACGAAGGGCGCGTTCATCAGGGAGCGGTCTTTCTTTACAACAGTGCCGCGGAACAGCTCGGATTGGTCTAAGAAATCATAGAGGATAGCCGCTTTCCGTTCGTTGATTTTCTGCAAGGCAGCAACGCCGCCCTGCCGTTTCACCAGTCGAATACCAGACCCATGAAGTAAATGCCGTAGGTCGGGGGTGTGTTGTAAAAGAATTATTTTCTGCGTGAATATCATAACGCAGCATGGTCGGTAGTGAAATCCATGGCGTTGCCCAGTAAATCCTCTCTCACGATAACAACCGTTACGCCTGCGGGGCCGAGGTTTTCTGCGCCCCGCAAACAAAAGACCGAATTTCGTAATATCAATCTCCTGCGAGAGAATGGAAGAGGACATATCGCCCACCAGCGGCACATTGCCTGTATCGGGAAGCTCCGTCCAGCGTGTACCGTAAATGGTGTTGTTCAGTGTGATATAAAAATAATCCGCTTCGGGGTCGAATTTGAAGGATCCGTGTGGGGATGTGGTCGAAGGTTGAGTCTGCTGAGGAAGCAACGATGTTCACTTTTACCGTAACGCTCTGCCTCTGCCGCCGCCTTCTTCGCCCACTGACCTGTGATCACATAATCCGCCTTGTTGTTTTTGTTCATCAGGTTCATGGGAATCATCGCAAACTGCGTTGACCCGCCGCCCTGCAAGAACAGAATTTTATAATTATCGGGAATGTGCATCAGTTCCTTGAGATCAGCCTTTGCCTTCTCCAGAATATTTTCAAAGGTTTTGAACGGTGGCTCATCTCCATCACTGACATGCCTGCTGAAGGGTAACAGACCAGTTCGCGCTGTGCCTGTTCCAGAACCTCCAAGGGCAGCATGGAAGGACCTGCTGAGAAGTTGTATACTCTTTTTTTCCATAGATAAGCCTCCTAACTTTTTAACAATATGGACACATGTCCGCATCAAACGGGCATTGTCGATAGGGAAATTATAGCACTTTCATTTTTCTCGTCAACTGAAAATGGGATTTTTTTGTCCCACCCCGAAATTTTGGAGAATGAAGCAAAATTTTTGAAGAGAAAAGAAAAGTCTGTTAAATTTGACGTAATATTGCCTTTCTGCCGAAAACAGAAGTGTACTTTTGTCTATTGTATACAATGGTAAACATGAGAAAAATAATCAAAAATATTCTATTTAACGAAAATTGTTGATTATCTCGTGCTTTCGTGTTATCCTAAAGAGGAAATTTATACGAAACCGAATATAAAAAATATAGAGAAAGAAGGGAGGGAAAATCATCTTGGAAAAACAGGACCGCAGAGTCATCCGCAGTAAAATGCGGATGCGAGAAGCACTCATTTCTCTGATGCAGGAAAAGCTCTTTTCCCGAAATCACCGCAAGGGATATTACCGATAGGGCGGATCTCAATCGGGCAACGTTTTATCTTCATTATAATAATGTGTTCGATTTGCTGGAGGAATTGGAAGAAGAAACCGTAAGCGAATTTGCCCGCATGCTGGAGGAAAACCCCATCCTTGAAAACAGCACATGGAGTCCGTCCTGATCGGAAAAATCTGCGATTATATCGCCGAAAATCAGGATCTCTGCCGCTGTCTGTTCCTCAATCCGCACAGCGATTGCTTTTACGGAAAAGCTGACGGAGATTATGAAGTGGAAGGCAGGAAATCCGGAAGGAGCGCGGCTTGGAAAGGGACTCAGACAGACGGATTATATCCGCCATTTTATTTCCTGTGGTGCCATGGGGATGGTAAAGCGGTGGCTTGCGGAGGGGATGCCGCTCTCAAGGCAGAAATGATGGATTTAACGGAAAAAATCATGCACCCCATTTTTCAATTATTGTTTGTGGCTTAAATTTACGGCTGCAAAAGAAGGCTCTGTCATTATAAGAAAGTATCAGAAAGGAAGGGAGTAAAAAGATGCAAAACGGAAAGAAGAAGGTGTTGGCGCTGCTTCTGGCAGGCTGCTGCGTATTAAGCGCCTGCGGCACAAAAAAACAGACGATACAAAAACAGCGGAGAAGGGCAATTTTGTCACCGGCACAGTGGAATGTAAGGAGGTTTATGTCCGTGCGAAAATCCCCGGCTATCTGACGGATATTCCCGTCGAAGAAGGGCAGGAGGTTAAGGAGGGCGATTTGCTGTTCTCCACAGACAGACGCGATGTAGAGGTAAAGCAGACACAGGCATCCGCAACCGCGAAGGCAGCCGCAGGGCAGGTCGAGGCGGCGAAAAAATGCCGCAGAGGCGGCAGCGGCAGTGGTGGAAAAGGCAAACGCAAATGTGAAGCTGCTGGAAACCGAATATGCAAAATATCAGGAGCTCTACGCCATGGATGCCGTTTCTCAGGATAATATGGATAAGCTGACAACCCAGCTGGAGGCGGCAAGACTGGATGCCGCGGCGGCAGCGGCACAGCAGCAGGCGGCGCAGGGGCAGTATGAAGCGGCAACCGGACAGCTTGCGGCAGCAAAGGGCGTTCTGGATGAAGTCAATCTCAATCTGGGGCAGACCTCTCAGTATGCCCCCTGCAACGGTACCATCACCATGATTTCCTCCTCTCTTGGGGCTCATCGGCACAGGTACCACCATCGTTACCCTCACAGATTACAGCGACCGTTGGGTCATGGCAAATGTAGATGAATACGCAGTCGGCAAGCTGAAGGTCGGTCAGCAGATTCCTCTGACCAGCAAGGCGCACCCCGATACCGTCTTTCATGGCAAAATCGTCAATATCAGCAAAAGCCCCGATTTTGCAACCAAAAAATCCACAAATGAGTTGAATGATCAGGATGTTGTTACATACGAGGTGAAAATCGCCCTTTCCGAGAAGGATGATATCATGCTTTACCCCGGAATGCTGGTGCAGGTAGACCTGGATAAAGCAGGTGAGAAAAATGATTCTGACATTTTTCAAGGGGCTTCTTCGGGAGCTTTGGCTTCTGGTGAAAGATCCGCGGGGCATCTTTATGTTTCTCGTTGCCCCGCTTCTGATGAATATTGTGGTCTGCGGTGCCTTCCAAAACGGCATTGTCAACCATATTCCTCTGGCAGCGGTGGAAATGTCGTCCTCCGCAAAAAACAAGAGAGCTGATTCGCGCCTTCGATGTCTCCGATCGTTTTGATGTCACCCTTGTCCTGCAGGATTTGGATGAAGCAAAGCAGAAAATGGAGGAGGGCGAGGTGCAGGGCATTATCGTCATCCTGCCGATTATGGGGCCCGTTCCCTCCAGCTGGGACAGCAGGCAGAGGTGCTTGTCGGCATCAATAGTGCGAATAACCTTGTCGGCAACAGTGCGGTTGTTTCCGTCATGCAGGTCGTGAAACCGTTTCCTCTCAGATTGCGGTCAAAAAGCTATGTGGCATCGGCAGCAGCGTTGCGGAGGGTACGGCGAAGGTTATGCCGATTTCGACCGTGCTTCGCCCGTGGTTTAACCCCCAGTTCAGCTATCTGATGTATCTGGGGCTTGGGCGACCGGTTGGTCTATCATCAGCTCTTTCTCTCTGCGGTGGCAGGTTCCTTCGCGGATGAAAAGAAGGAAGGCATCCTTTTCGGGCAAATTCCGTAAACGGGATGCAATCCTCTATTATTTCGATAAATGCTTTTTACGGCATTGCAGGCTTTTTCAATCTCCTGCTGAATTATGCCGTGATTATGAAAATCTACAGCTTCCCATGCGCGGCGCATAGGCGGATTTCCTGCTTTTTCAGTGCTTGCTTCGTGTTCTGTCTGCTCGGCTTCGGTGCGCTTTTGGGCTGCTCTGCAAAAATCCCACCATGCGATGCAGTGGCTTATGGCGCTGACCTATCCGTTTTTCGTGCTGGCAGGCTTTTCTTGGCCGCATACGGAAATGCCGGATTTTCTGGTGCGGATTGCAAAATTATCTGCCGTCACCCATTACCTCGGTCCCGTCCGCAGTATCATTCTGATGGGCATCGGCTTTGAAGCGCGCCTCCCTGCGGCATAATCGCGCCAATGCTCTTAACCCTGGCATAGGTGCATTTGTGCTCAGCTTCGTGGTCTTTGCGTGGCAGCTGTGCCGTGCGGAAAAGAAGCAGAAGGCGGCAGAAGCATACACAGACAGAGGGGTGCAGGCATGAAAACGCAGTAAAAATTATTTCTTCGGGAATGGAAATCTCCTGAAAACGCCCCCGTTCGCTCGTGCTGATGGTGCTTGTGCCGATTCTCGTCACCTGTATCTGCGGCAGCGGCTATGGAAAGGGCTATTTCTCCGATTTGAAAAATGGGCGTGGTGGATTACAGCTATACCAAGCAGACCAGAGAGGTGGTCGAAGCCTTCCGCCAGTCCCAGTATTTTGATGTGGTCGGCTATTATAACGATGAGGATGAAATTGCCGAGGCGATGCGCGATGGCGAAATCGTCGGCTGTCTCATCTTCCCTGCGGATTTCACAAGAAAAATGCAGCTGGGACAGCAGGCAGAGGTGCTGCTCGGCTCCAGTGCCGTCAATATGGGCTATGGCAGTACCATCAACCTCAAAGGGCTCGGAGGTTCTGGGGACGGTTTCCACGCAAATCGCCGTCAAAAGCCTTGTGGCAAAGGGCAAAACCGTGGAGGATGCCCTCGCGGCCATGAACCCCGTCAGCTTCTATACCCGTCAGTGGTATAACCCGACGAATAACTTCTCGTATTTTCTGGTGTATGGCTTCGTTGCCGCAACCGTTCAGCAGGTGCTGATTTATTTCGCGGCAATCTCCTCGTTCGGGAGAAGGAAAGCGGCCATCTGGATGAAATACAAAGCATTTCCAAAGCGCCCCCTTGCAGGTGCTTGTGAAATGCTTGGTCTATTTCCTGATTTCCCTCGTGGCGTGGGCGATTTGCTCCGTCATCATCCGTTGGGGCTATGCGATTCCCATGCGGGAGCCTTCTGCTCTGGTTTGTCTACAGCAGTCTTTTCCTGCTGTCGATTGTTGCCTTGGGGCAGTTCTTTTCCGCAGTCATGCCAAATCCCATTGTGGCAACCTCTATCTCTCTGGTGTTCACCTCGCCCTCTCTGGTGCTGAGTGGCTACACCTGGCCCATGGCGTTGCCTGCGTTCTATCAGAAAATCGGGCAGGTCTTTCCGCTGACGCATTTTGTCATCGGCTATCGCAATGTGGCATTGATGGGCTGTGGCTTTTCCGCAGTAAAAAGGAGCTGCTCCTTCTCGGCGGCATCATCGTGGTCTGCCTTACGCTGAGCTGCGTCATCTGGCAGCTGCGTCTGAACCGCATTGAGAAGAAAAAGCAGGGAACCGTTACAGAGAAGGAAGAGCCTGTGTCCCTACAGGCATAAAGAAAGGAGTGCAGAATATGAAATTCTATCCATATAAAAAAGCATGTGCGCTTCTCGTTACAGGCGCACTGACAACAGGTGCGGCAGTGCCTGCCCTCGCGGCGGAGGCAAAAACGGAAGCACCGCAGAACGCCGAGGAAAGCAAAACAAAAGCCATGACCTTAAAGGAAATTCAGGAGCTGGTTGTGAAAAATAACCGTCTGAAAACCACCCTGACGCTGAATCAGGAAAAGGTCATCGCAGGTTTAAGTGCCATTGATGACGGTCTGAAGGATTTGAAGGATTCGCAGGATAAGGCGGCGCACGCAAGAAGGGATGCAAGCGCCTCTGCAAAGCCAAGGGCAAGCATCGATTGATTATGCACTGGGTAATTGGGTCCGGCAGCTGGTGCTACCGATCCACTTTGGGGAACCATCACAAAGGGTCTCCTTTCCGGCGCAGTCAAAACCGCAAGCGGCATGGAAACCCTTGTGGATAATGTTGCCGATAGGCAGAGGGATACGCTGGAGGATCAGCAGACAGAGCTGAAAAAATACAAAAATGGACTTAAATAAGACCAAGGAGGACTGGGAAAATGAATCCCTTGCCGTCACACAGCTTCTCGTCACCAAAACCGTACAGGTCGAAAAGGGTGTCAGCCTGCTCGCGCAGAAGCAGTCCCTTCTGGAACGTGTCTGCCGGATTGAGGAAAAAGAAGCAGGAGCTTGGCTTTAGCACAGGCACCGACCTTTCCGAGAAAAAAGCTTGCCGTTTCCGAGGGCGCGAAGGAGCTGCAAAGTGCCAAGGACGGCTTTAACCCTGCTCAAGCGTCAACTGAATGACCTTATGGGGCGTGAAATTGATGAGGAGCTCATTATCACACCCCTGAGCTGACACGCACCATCGAAACCGCCCCCTGCCTATAGCGAGGAGCTTTTGAAAACCGCCACCGATAAAAATTATAAGCTGAAAACCCTCCGCAGGGATAGTAGCAGGCAGAAGCGGATTCCAAGAAGAATGACAGATATGACGGACAGCTGAAGGCAAGCAGGGTGGATATGCAGCTTGCGGATGTCTCCACTGAGGAGGAAAAGGTCAATATCGCCAACGATTTAAAGAAGAAGCTGGATGCCATCAATACCGCCGCAGCAGAATATCAGAATAAAAAAGGATGCCAACAGCAAGGCAAAAATCGAATGGGAGCAGCAGCAGAAATCCGCAAAGCTGGGGCTTGTTTCCGCAGTCGAATTGCAGGCGCTCGAGCTGCAGTATGAGCAGACCAAAATGGAGCTTTCCGCCGCAGCCTATGCCTACGATTTGGCGTGGAGGAATATACTATGCTCATGAACGGCACCAACCCTTGATATCTACGATGTTTATAAATCAAAGCTGAGCTGAAAAAAAACAATACGAAGGGAGAAAAGCAGGATGAAGATGATTGATTTGACACAGCTGATTACAGCGTCCATGCCCGTCTATCCGGGTACGGAGCCGCCGCATTTGACGGTAGCCAGCACCTATGAAACGGATGGCTTTCGGGAAACCCTTGCTCTCCTTCTTTTTCCCATACAGGCACTCACATGGATGCTCCCTTTCATCTCTTTGGAGATAGAACAAAGCTGAATGAAATGCCTGCGGCGCAGTTTGTCGGCAAGGCGCTTGTCATCCCCTGCATGCAGTATGGTGCAGGGCGAGGAAATCGGCATGGAAGCCCTTGCTCCCCGTCCGTCAGCTTGCGGATGAGGCGGATTTTCTTCTTTCCATACCGGTTGGAGTCGGTATTGGGGCAAAGCGGAATATTTCGGGGACTATCCGTTCCTTCTCAGGAGGTCTGCCGCTATGCGTTGGAAAGCGGCAAAAGGGGCTTGGCTTCGATACCATCGGCATTGATCCCATCGCAGATGAAGGGCTGACACGCCATCGTCTGCTTTTGTCCCAAAGAGATATCGTGATTATCGAAAATCTCACGAATCTGGATAAAATCGGGAAGGTCTGTTTCTCTTTGCAGCCTTGCCCTTGAAGTATGAAAATGCGGATGGTGCGCCTGTGCGTGCCATTGCCATGCCGGAGGAAGAATAACGCAAATTTTCCCCCTTCCCTACATATCCTTTAAATAGCAAAGGAGGCGGTAGGATGAAGGGGATTTTTTACGAAGGGAATGGGTGAGCCTTGTCTGCTGTTTCTGCATCATCGGGGTCTGCCTCGTGCATACTGCGCTTGGGAAGGACACCAAAGCCCTTTTCCCATGATGGGCGTGCGGGGTGGTTCTGGATGCAGGGCATGGCGGCTGGGACCCCGGCAAAACAGGCACAGGCGGCGAAAATGAAAAATACTGAACCTCGCAGTTACAGAAAAGCTGACGGAATATCTGGAGCAGGGCGGCGCGGAGGTCATTCTCACCCGTAATCAGGATACGGCGCTGGGCGGCAGTAAGCACGCGGATATGGCAGAGCGGCAGCGTATTGCCAATGAAACAGGCGCGGATATCCTCGTCAGCATCCATCAGAACGCCTTCCCTCTGCGAAGGCAAAGGGGGCGCAGGTGTTTTATCATAAAAAGCAGTGAAAGGGGCAAAATCCTTGCGGAATGTGTGCAGGAAAGCCTGAAAAGCCGCGTGGATGGCAGCAATCGGCGTATGGCAAAGGAAAATAAGGAGTATTATATCCTCCGCACCACCCAAAATCCCTGCCGTTATCGTGGAGTGCGGCTTTCTTTCCAACGCCGAGGAGGAGCGTCTGCTCAATGATACCGCCTATCAGGAAAGGCTTGCATGGGCGGTTTATTGCGGCATCCTTGACTATTTTGAAAAATCAGTATCATTTAAGGAAAGAGGGTGTCGACTTTGTCGACACCCAAGTCGAAATCAGGATTTCGACTTGCTAAGACAGAAGAATAAACAGACGAGTTCCATCGGCTGAAGCCTTGAAACTCACTGTTTTCCTCGCCGGAAGTAAATTCCGACTGCGGATTCCAGTCGGGAAACACTTCGTTCCCAAACCTTTCCGCAGTATCAGAAGGATTTTGTTTATGGTGGACATAACTTCTGCATCGAAAAAGAAAGGATGTATTTATGGAGCATACATTTGAAGCATTGGGACTGCGTGCAGCTCTGGTCACGGCGCTGGCAGAGCAAGGCATCACAGCCCCACGGAAATCCAACAGAAAAATGATTCCCGAAATTTTATCCGGCAAGGATGTCATCGGTCGTTCCGAAACAGGCTCCGGAAAGACCTTAGCATATCTTTTGCCCATTTTTGAAAAGCTGGATATGAATATCCGCGGCACGCAGGCGATTATCCTCACACCCACTCCGCGAGCTGGCGGCGCAGGTCTATCATCAGGCGGAGCTTTTGCAGGAAAATGCGGGCATCGCGGCAGGCTGTGTCCTTCTCATCGGTGCGGCAGGCATCGGCAGACAGTTGGAAAAGCTGAAAGCAAAGCCGCGTATCGTGGTCGGCTCTGTCGGGCGTATTTTGGATTTGATTCGCAAGAAAAAAATACAGGCACATCTCGTCAGAACCATCGTCTTGATGAGGGGCGACCGCCTTATGGATGACGGCAACGTCGAGGATGTTGCCGCTGTCATCAAAACAACCCTGAAGGAGCGGCAGATTGTTCTGCTTTCCGCCTCTGTCAGCGGCGAAGCCAAGGCAAAAGCCGCAGCCATGATGAAGGCAGACGCGGTCGATTTGGAAGCCAAAAGCGGCGGCATTGTCCCTAAGGGCATCCATCATTATTATATTTCTCTGCGCACAGAGAAAAATTCGCCAATCTCCGTAAAATTCTCGCAGGCGAAAAGCCGGAGAAGTGCATGGTTTTCCTCAATAACCCCTGAAAATATCGAGGTAACGGTCGATAAGCTGAATTATCACGGCATCAAGGCGGCAGGCATCTATGGGCAGGCGAGCAAGCAGGAGCGCAAAAACGCCATGGATGGCTTTCGGGAGGGAGAATTCATGTACTCGTTGCCTCCGATATCGGCTCGCGGTCTGATATCGAGGGCGTTACGCATATCATCAATCTGGATGTTCCGAGGAGCCCACGCATTATCTCCATCGTGCAGGCCGCTGCGGCAGAAAGGGCATGGAAGGCACTGCCATCACCATTGTCACCCCTATGAACGCAAGTGGATTCACCGCTACGAAAAACATGGGGTCTGCAATTTGAGCAGAAGGGAAATGGCCTTCGGCAAGCTGGTCGATAGCCAAAAAACAAAAAAAGACATCATCGCCGATCAAAAGAAAAAGCCTGTCGTTGAGGATAAATGGGTAGAGGGCGATGGCTGGGGTGAATTTGACGATTTAGAGGATTTCGGTGAATTTGTCATCGAAACCGGCGGCGCACCCCAAAAATCCAAGAAGAAGAAAGCAAAGGAGCAGCCCTTCTCTATGGCAAAAACGCCCAAAAGCAGGGCAAAAAGGGCAAAAAAAACAAAGCAGACGGACGATAGCTTGGGCTTTTTGCCAGAAAAGCGAAAAAACTTGCGGAAAAAGAGGCAAACCGTCAAAAAGTCAGAAAAGTAATTGTCCAAAACGAGATTTTCGGTTATCATATATACAATCAATGCTTCCGTGCTTCAACGGAAAATCATAATTTTTAAGGAGGATTCAAGAATGAGCGATACTTGCGGATGTGGCTGCGGTCACGATCATGACGATCATGTACACGAAGAAATGGAAATGGAAACTTTAACCCTCACTCTGGATGATGATACAGAAATGGAATGTGGCATCCTTGGTGTGTTTGCGGTGGATGGCATTGCCGATAAGGAATATATCGCATTGCTGCCCCTGGAGGATGAAACCGTTCTCCTGTATGAATATAAGGAAAACGAGGACGGCATCGAGCTTCTCAATATCGAAAGCGATGACGATTTTGAAAAGGTATCCAATACATTCTATGATCTGTTCGATGACGAAGACGAATAATAGAAATGCAAAGGGAACAGGGATAGAGTACTATCCCTGTTTTTTGTGCTTTATAATTGGAAAAGATTGGAGAGAAGAGCATGAAAGGAAAAAAGAATAGCGGCATTTGCTCTGGCGTTGGTGCTTGGCACTTCGGCGGCACAGCCTGCCCTTTGCGGCGGATTGGCAGAGCAAAATCCTCTGATTGCCCATGCTTTGGGGGAGGCAGACGGCAAAATCGAAACCAATTCCAAAGAAGCGTTCCTGACCTCTTGGCAGAATGGCTTCCGTGCCGTAGAGGCGGATTTCACCTATACCTCAGACGGTACCCCTCGTTGTGAGGCACGATTTTGAAAAGGACGGCTCCTATTATCGTCTGGAAATCAAGCCGAGCGGCTCTCTGGTGATGGATACCAAAACCTTCACCTCGACCCCTGCGGTCTATGAGCAGACCCCCATGACAGCGGTGGATTTGCTCTATCTCATGCAGGAATACCCCCGATATGTACCTCATAACGGATACCAAAACCACCGATAAGGCACAGGTGCAAAAGCAATTTCAAGATTTAGTCAATATCGCAAATAATATTGGTGCGCCGGAGGTGCTGCAACGCATCATTCCGCAGCTGTATAATAAAGAAATGCTCAGCTGGATCAAGGAAATCTATCCCTTTGAAAACTGGATTTTCACCCTGTATCTTTATGCAAATCCCAATTATGACGATATCGCGAATTTCTGTGCCGCAAACGGCATTGATACCGTCACCCCTGCATATCGACCGCGCAAAGAAGGAAAATATCTCCAAGCTGAAGGCAAAGGGGCTCAAGGTCTATGCGCACACCGTCAATCGCTACCGCATCTTTGAGGATGCTCTTGCCGCAGGCGTGGACGGCATTTATACCGACCGCATCAAACCCTACGAGCTTAGCTGGGTTGGACTTACGAATAGTATGCAGACCACAGAGCAGACCGTTACCGTAAAGGCAAGGAGGCGAAGCTGACCACCCTTGCAATCTTCGGCACGCCCTATGCCCCTCTGCGGCAGATGGCACAGCTTGGCAAAAGGTTTTCCGCCGAATATAAAAAAGGATGCAGGTACGCTCAATCTCACCGTCGGCAAAACCCTTACCACCATGGGAAATGAAATGCTCATGGATTACAGCGGACACCTTGTCACCAAAAAAGCCGATTTCAAGCTTCTCATCGGCGGCAAGGAAAGCGGCATCCAATGCTTCTATGTGGATGGCGAGGTTTATGCCCCGTGGAGCAGATTCTCGCGCTGGTGCAGTAAAATCTAAAATCCCTTCGGCTCAGGCTTTCGCGCCTGAGCTGTTTTTTTGCAGAAATCACATCTTAAAGGAATCTTAATTGTTTTTGTCGAAAACTCCTTTAAAATAAAGAAAATGTCTTGTAACACAACAAAAGGAGGGGCATACCTTGCGCGAAAACAGAGAGGTACACACATCGAAGCGAAAAACGCCCGACGGCGAAAAAATATGCGAAGCAGAGAATGACAAAGGAGGAGCACAGAAAGCACCTGAAACGCCTGTATCTCAAGACCCTTCTGATTACTCTGGCTGTCTGTCTTGCGTTGCTCGGCGCGGCTTACGGTGTATTTTTTATACATGATTGGCGGTCTGGATCGTACCGAGGTGGATGAGGATAATCTTTCCGTCAATGAAAGCGTGAATGAAAAAGGTCATCAATATTGCCCTTTACGGCATTGATTCCCGCAATCACGATTATAACGGTCGTCCTCGATGTTGTCATGGTTGCCTCCGTCAATACCAAAACAGGGCAGGTTAAGCTGGTCTCCATCGCAAGAGATACCTATGTTGCCATCCCCGGCTACAATAACACCCGCATCAACCATGCCTTTTCCTATGGCGGGCCGGAGCTTGCCATCCGCACCCTCAATGAAAATTTCGGCTTGGATGTGACCGATTATGTCGCCGTCAATTTCGATTCCCTCGCAGAGGTGATTGATGCCATGGGCGGTGTTGAGGTGGATGTCACCGAAGCGGAGCGACAGCAGATTAACGCCTATCTTCTGTCGGGCGAGCCCCTTTACGAAACAGGCTATATCACCCTGAACGGGCCGCAGGCGGTCAGCTATTCCCGTATCCGCAAGATTGATAATGATGATATGCGTACCTCGCCAGAGAGAGGTGCTTGCGTCCCTCTTTGAAAAGGCGAAGGAGATTAACCCTCTGGAATACCCCTCCTATGTGCGGAAATTCGCCCCTATGGTGCAGACCTCCCTCAGCAATGATGAGCTTCTGAAATTGGCCTCCGTCGGTCTGAAGGGCAGCTCTCTCACGCTGGATCAGGCGGCATTCCCCAATGAATATATCCACGCCGAAGGCAAAATCATCGGTAAGGCATGGTATTATATCTACGACCTTGCGCAGGCAAAGGATATGCTTCATAAGTACCTGTATGAGGATATTCCCTTTGCACAATATGCTTCCTCCGAGGACGAAGAAAAAGATTAAAAAATTCAAAAAAGAGTTGACAAATATTTTTACGGGGGGGGGGTATAATGGGGTACAAGTTCAAAAAACAAAGGCAATGAAAAGAAGAGTACAGCCTGAAAGATTTTACAGAGAACCTCCGGTAGCTGCGAAGGAGGAAATGCGGAAGGGTTGGAAGATGGTCTTGGAGCCGCGCACCGAGAGGGTTTTCCTTTAGGCTGCGACGGAGCGCCCGTGACAGCGCCGGAGTATCGGCAAATGCCCGTACTTGTTAAGGCAGTAATCGTGAGGTTGCTGTGAATTAGGTGGTAACACGAAGCATATTATATCTCTCGTCCCTTTGACTGAGTGGTCAAAACGGGAGGAGAGCTTTTTTTTTTGTATAAAGAAAAGGTGGTTTGGGAAATGTCTGAAAAAGAAACGATGATTCGCTTAGAGGGTATCAAAAGCGGTTTCGCACCAAGGCGGGCGAGCTGGAGGTGCTCCATGGCGTAAGCGCAGATATTAAAAAGGAGAGGTGTTCGGCATCATCGGGGCTGAGCGGTGCCGGCAAAAAGCACACTGGTTCGCTGCATCAACCTTCTGGAGCGTCCCACAGCCGGTAAGGTTTGGCTAGATGGCGTGGAGCTGACCGCCCTTGGCGATAAGGAATTGAGAGAGCAGCGCAGACACATGGGTATGATTTTCCAGCAGTTCCATCTACTCATGCAGAGAACGGCACTGGATAATGTCTGCTTCCCTGATGGAAATTTCCGGTGTGCCGAAGGCAAAGGCAAAGGAAAGAGCCAAGGAGCTTCTGGAGCTGGTTGGTCTGGCAGATAGAATGGAATCCTATCCGGCGCAGCTTTCCGGCGGGCAGAAGCAGAGAGTTGCCATTGCAAGAGCGTTGGCAACCGAGCCGAAGGTGCTGCTTTGTGATGAAGCCACCTCCGCACTGGACCCGAATACAACCGCAGGTGTTCTTTCCTTGTTAAAGGATATCAACACGCGCTTGGGTATCACGATTGTAGTCATCACCCATGAAATGAGCGTCATTCAGGAAATTTAGACCGTGTTGCCATCATTGATGGCGGTCTGATTGCCGAGGAGGGCGGCGTGGAGGAAATCTTCCGTGCCCCAAAACAAAAATCGGGCAGGAGCTGGTTATGCACGAGGGTACAAACCGAGAGGCATATACAGGCAAGCTGCCGTATTCCTATCGTCTGGTATTCAAGGGCGGCAGTGAAAATGAGCCTGTTCTGGGGCAGATGATGATTGAGCTGAAGAATGTCGTAAATATTCTGGCGGCAAATACAAGAACGATTGAAAATCAAGCCTTTGGTCAGATGGTGGTGCAGTTCCCGAGGAAAAGGAAATTCGCCAAAAATGATTCAATATCTCACAGACAGAGGCGTAGAAGTAGAGGAGGTAGAATATGTTTAAGGAAGGTATGCTTGCTCTGGTCGGGCAAGGCTTTATAGAAACCATTTATATGACAGTCATCTCTACAGTTCTGGCGTATATCATCGGCTTGCCGTTGGGTTTGGTTCTGGTTGTAACCGATAAGGATGGAATCCACCCGATTCCTTGGCTGAATAGCCTTCTGGGAATGATTATCAACTTCTTCCGCTCCATCCCCTTCTTGATTCTCCTGATTGCGCTGATGCCCTTCACAAAAATGGTGGTCGGCACCATCATCGGTGCGAAGGCGGCGATTGTCGGTCTTTGGATTGCAGCCGCACCCTTCATCGCAAGAATGGTAGAATCCTCTTTGAAGGAAGTGGAAATCGGCGTGGTTGAGGCGGCACAGTCTATGGGTGCCTCTCCTTTCAGATTATGACGAAGGTGCTTCTGCCGGAGGGCAAAGCCCTCCCTCTTGGTCGGTGCGGCAATCAGCATTACCACCATTTTGGGCTATTCCGCAATGGCAGGTATCTGCGGTGCAGGCGGCTTGGGTGCCATTGCCATCAACTACGGCTATTATAGAAAGCAGTCCGATATCATGTATGTCATGGTTATTCTCCTGGCAATCATCGTATTGGTATTTCAGGAGCTTGGCATGCGTATTTCAAGCACACAGACAGAAGATTGTAAGCCTGTTTTTTAGGCTTCACATAAAAAAACAAAACAAAAGAATTTTTTTTAAAAACAAGGAGGAAACAGTACTACGAAGAATTTTTTGCAATTTTTATTGGCAGGTGTGCTGACTGTTGGTCTGGCAGCTGCGGCGGCTCTGATGACGCAGCAACAAATGATACACAGCAAATAAAGAGGAAATCACACTGAAAATCGGTGCCTCTCCCACACCCCACGCTGAAATCTTGAATGCAGCAAAAGGATGAACTGGCAGAAAAAAGGCATCAAGCTGGATATCGTTGAATTTACAGAGTTATGTACAGCCCTAACCTGGCAACAGAATCCGGTGATCTGGATGCAAACTATTTCCAGCACACACTTATCTGGAACAGTTCAATAAAGGAACAAAATTTTTATCCTGATAGCAGTTGGCAAGGTTCATTTGAACCTATGAGCATCTATGCCAGCTTTAAAAGGATCTGAAGGATATTGCCAGCTTCAAAGGTTAGTATCTAATGACGCTACAAACGGCGGTCGTGCGCTGCTGCTTCTGGAAGCAAATGGTCTGATTAAGCTGAATGGATGCAGGCGTAACCGCAACAAAGCTGGATATCACAGAAAACCCCTACAATCTGGAAATCGTTGAC